>Ga0070730_10003616_pt1 | contig 13826 bp, 10 predicted proteins | sample Coa_R1_3_FD_66447 | JGI IMG/M metagenome (GOLD analysis project Ga0070730, IMG submission 66447) | Surface soil microbial communities from Centralia Pennsylvania, which are recovering from an underground coalmine fire - Coalmine... | ecosystem: Environmental > Terrestrial > Soil > Unclassified ...
TAGATCATGGTGATACGAACCCTGACTTGGGGTAGAAACAAGATCAAACTGGGGTACTGCCGTGATCTTCGCTATCGAAATGTACGTCTGACCTGAGGTTACGACTTTCGCAGGAGCCTAATAGGCATCGAGGGTCGGGGCGTCCGCCGGGCTGAAGAAATCCTGTGCGGCCAGCGTCCCGTCGCTGTGCACCGCCAGCCGGACCACGGACTCGGCGAGCTCAGGCGGCGGTGACGTGCCGGGGCCCGGCGCGGGCGAGACCCCGTTGCCGGAGGTGAAGAAGACCCGGCCGGGGCCGTCGGACAGCAGCCCGCCGCCCGATTGCCAGATCCCTGCCTGGTCGTCGGTGACCCCGGCCTCGTCGGTCCACAGCGTGACGGCCTGGGTGCCAACGTTGACCCCGGCCACGTAGCCCGAATACGGCCTGTAGTCGCAGTGCGAGCCGAAGGCCGCGTACACCCAGCCGTTCATCATCAGCAGTGCCGGGCGCTGGAACTGCGCGAACGCGTTGAACGGCCGGGTGGGGGCGTTCACCGGCGCACCCTGGATGGGGACGGTGAGCGTTATCTGCCCGGTGCTGGCATTCAGGCCGAACAGGTCGAACACCGGGTTGGTGGCCGAGCCTCCCGGCGGGATCGTCTCCGCCACCTCATACACCGTGCCGGTAGCCGGGTCATAGACGCCCGTGCTGGTTACGCCGGCATCCGGGCCCACATCCGCGCAGTTCACCTCCGAGGTGGGCCACGGGGTGCCGAGCTGGGTGGACCAGTCCACATGACCGGTCTGCGCGTCAAGACCGTACACCCAGTCGTTCTCGGTGGCGACGATCACGGTCGACCCGGCCACGAGAGGCTGCGCGTACACCGCCCCATTGACGGGCGTGGAGAACAACTGGCCGAACGTGCCACCCGTCAGCACGCCCGGTGACAGCCCCGGTTCGCCAGGGTCCCACCCGGTCCGCAGGGCGTTCTGGGACGCGGTTAGCTCGTCGGCCCGGGCGGCGGGTGCCGGGCCGGGCAGCACGCCGGTCGCCATTGCCAGTGCGGCACATAGGGCCGCGGTAGCCGCCGCAGCACGGCTCACCCCTCGCGAGCAGACAGTGCCGCGGTGGCGATTGAACTCCCCCATACTTCCCCCGAGGCCGCAGCCAGCCCTCGCCGCGGTGCCCAAGAACCGGATAGCCGCAATGCTGTCACAAACACTTAGCAAAGAGCGTCAAATGCCGGATAAAGGGCACATGCCGGAGGCCAGGGGCGATCAGCCCGGAACACGCTGGAGGCCAGGCCAGTGAGCCGCGCAGGCGGGTGCGCCGCGCGGCCTACGATGAAACATCCGGCCCACCGCACGAGGAAGTGCCGCCATGCCCGAATTCATGCCCACCGAACTGTTGCCTGTTGGCCCGGATACCACGGAATACCGGCTGCTCACTACGGACGGGGTCACCACCCGGCAGGCGTTTGGCAGAGAATTCATAGAGGTAGCGCCGGAGCTGCTCACGCTGGTCGCGCGCGAGGGCATGCGGGACGTCGCGCACCTGCTGCGGCCCGGGCACCTGCGCCAGCTGCGAGCGATCCTGGACGACCCGCAGGCCTCCCCCAACGACCGGTACGTCGCCCGCGACCTGCTGCAGAATGCCTGCATCGCGGCAGGCGGGGTGCTCCCGATGTGCCAGGACACCGGGACGGCGATCATCATGGGCAAGCGCGGCGGCGGCGTGCTGACCGACTGGCGCGACGAGGAGCACCTGGCCCGCGGCGTCTACGACGCCTACACCCAGCTCAACCTGCGGTACTCCCAGCTCGCGCCGCTGACCATGTGGGACGAGCGGAACACTGGCAGCAACCTGCCCGCCCAGATCGAGCTGTACGCGACTCCGGGTGCGCAGTACAAGTTCCTGCTCATGGCCAAGGGCGGCGGGTCGGCCAACAAATCGTTCCTGTACCAGCAGACCAAGGCGGTGCTCAACGAGGCGAGCATGCTCGCCTTCCTCGAGGAGAAGATCCGCTCCCTCGGCACCGCGGCCTGCCCGCCGTATCACCTGGCGATCGTGGTCGGCGGCACCAGCGCCGAGTACGCGCTGAAGACCGCGAAGTACGCCTCGGCCCGGTACCTCGACACGCTGCCGCCGGAGGGCTCGCCGTCCGGGCACGGCTTCCGCGATCAGGGCCTGGAACAGCAGGTACTGGAGATCACCAGGAAGATCGGCATCGGCGCGCAGTTCGGCGGCAAGTACTTCTGCCACGACGTGCGGGTCATCCGGCTGCCCCGGCACGGCGCCTCCTGCCCGGTCGCCATCGCGGTCTCCTGTTCCGCCGACCGGCAGGCGCTGGCCAAGATCACCGCACAGGGCGTGTTCCTGGAACGGCTGGAGACCGACCCGGCCCAGTACCTACCGGAGCCGACGGAGGCGGACCTGACCGCGGACGTGGTGCGGATCGACCTGTCCCGGCCGATGAGCGAGATCAGGGCCGAGCTTTCCAGGCACCCCGTCGCGACCAGGCTGGCGCTGACCGGCCCCCTTGTCGTCGCCCGCGACATCGCGCACGCAAAAATTGCAGAACGCCTGTCGGCGGGTGATCCGATGCCGCAGTACTTGCGTGACCACCCAGTCTACTACGCGGGGCCGGCCAAGACCCCGGACGGATATGCGTCGGGGTCGTTCGGGCCGACCACGGCGGGCCGGATGGATTCTTATGTGGACCAATTCCAGGCCGCCGGTGGCTCCCTGGTGATGCTCGCCAAAGGCAACCGGTCGGCCGCGGTAACCAAGGCCTGCCAGGAACATGGCGGGTTCTACCTTGGTTCGATCGGTGGTGCCGCGGCGAAGCTCGCGCGGGACTGCATCACCAGGGTAGACGTGCTGGAGTACCCGGAACTCGGGATGGAGGCTGTCTGGCAGATCGAGGTGAAGGACTTCCCCGCGTTCATCATCGTGGATGACAAGGGTAATGATTTCTTCACGGGCCCGGCGGGCGGCCAGGCATCAGAGCCGCTGCTCACCATCGGCCGCCGGTGAGGGAGCGGCCACGCGATTGCCGAATCTTGTCAGATTTGCGATTCGCACGATTGGCGTGGCACCGGGCCGCGCTTCGGGGACGGCTTACCGGCGGCTTACCGGCGAAACTGGGCGAATTCTTATCTAGCTCACAGGAAAAGGCCGGCCAAACGGTGTAGTGTCCCGGCCATGCTGCCGGTAACCGGGTCTGGACGCGTGGTCGCCGGGCGCTATGAACTCCTGGAACCGGTCGGGCACGGCGCCATGGGCACCGTGTGGCGGGCCCGCGATCTGCGCCTCGATCGCGAGGTCGCGATCAAGGAGGTCCGCGTTCCCGGGCCGATGGCGCACCAGGACCGGAACATCCTCCGGGAGCGCTCGCTGCGCGAGGCGCGGGTCGCCGCCCGGCTGAGCCATCCCGGCGTGGTCACCGTGCACGACGTGATCGAGGCCGAGGGCGGCCCGTGGATCATCATGGAACTGGTGCCGTCCAGGTCGCTGGCCCAGGTCCTGGCCCAGGACGGCCCGATGGCACCGTCGTGCGCCGCAGCGATGGGCATGACGCTGCTCGAAGCGCTGGGCAGCGCGCATGCGGCGGGCGTGGTACACCGGGACGTCAAGCCCGGCAACATCCTGGTCACCCCCGAAGGCCGGGTCGTGCTGACCGACTTCGGCATCGCCACGCTGCACGGCGATCCGGGGCTGACCCAAGCGGGCATGGTCATGGGGACGCCGGGGTTTTGCGCCCCCGAGCGGATCCGTGGCCAAGCCGCCAGCCCCGCCTCCGACCTGTGGTCGCTCGGCGCGACCCTGTACGCGGCGGTTGAGGGGCGGAGCCCGTTCGAGGGCCAGGGCAGCGCAATGGCCGTGCTGGCCAACATCGTCCACGGTGACCCGCCCCCGGCGAAGTCGGCTGGGCCACTCGGCCCGGTGATCACCGCACTGATGAAGCGCGACCCGGCGGCGCGGCCGGACGCGGATGCGGCCCGTCTGCTGCTGGCGGCGGCGTGCATCGGTCACGCCACCGGGACCGATGCCGTGACCGGCATGGCCGGGGCGCCCGGCGGTGCCGGGGGGCGGAGCACGCTCGCCTTCCCGGTCGCCGCGCCTGAAGGTGCCGCGGCCCTTGCCGGGCGGGCGGCGACCGCGGATGGCCCCGCACAGACGGCCACGGACGGCCCCGCACAGACGGCCACGGACGGCCCCGCACAGACGGCCACGGACGGCCCCGCGCAGGCGGCCACGGACGGCCCCGCGCAGGCGGCCACGGCCCGGGAACCCGCCGCGAACGTGTCCGTCATGCCACCCCCGGCCGGGGCCGGGCTGGGTGCAGCCCAGCGCACCACGCCCATGACTGTCCCACCCCAGTTCGGCCGGTCAGCACCCGCCGCGCCCACGGCACCGACCGGGCATCCGGGCGGCCCGCGGCACCCGGGACGGCACCGCCGGGCGCTCCTGTTCGGCGGCGGCGGGGCGGCCGTGGTACTGGCAGCCCTCATGCTCGCGGTCGGCATCGCCCACGCTGCGCTCCTCCGGCCAGTGCACACCCCGCGGAGAGCCGGCTCCTCGGCGCCCGCCTCCCGCCGCAACATTCTCCAGCCAGTTCCAGTGCGGTTCCGGCCGCGGCTTGCTCACAAACCCGATGGCCCCGCCGGGGCGGGCCGGCGGGGCCATCGGGGTGACGCGGTCCCGGCCGGGCATTCGGCCAGGACGAGGTCCGGCTAGTACCAGCCGTCGGCCTGCTCGTGCGACCATGCGGCGCAGGGCGAACCGTAGCTCGACTGGATGTACCCCAGACCCCAGCGGATCTGGGTGGCCGCGTCGCTCTGCCAGCTCGGTCCGGCGCTGGCCATCTTGGAGCCGGGCAGCGCCTGCGGGATACCGTACGCCCCGCTGCTGGGGTTGGAGGCGTAGACGTTCCAGCCGCTCTCCACGTTCCACAGGCTCACCAGGCAGCTGAACTCGCTCGACGACCACCCGAAGGAGCCCAGCATGCCCGCGGCGATCTGCTGGGGGTTTCCCGAGGGCTGCGGCGCGGAGCCGGAGTTGCTCTGCGCCGCGGGCGACGGCGCGGCCTGCGCCGCGGCGCGCTGGGCGGCGCGCCGTGCGGCACTGCGGGCGGCCCGCCGGTCGGCGGCCCGCTCGGCGGCCTGCTGGGCAAGGACCTGGTTGACCCCGAGCGCGGAGACCTCACGGCGGGCGGCGCCCGTCATAGGAATCCCGGCATCGAGATGGGTGCTCGCGATCCCGGTGCGGGGCTGGGCCCCGGCCATCGCCATCATCTGCGACTGGCTTCCGGCGGATGCACCGGAGGCCAGGAGCCCGGCGGCGACAGCGCCCGGGACGATTACGGTGACCCCCGCCATGGCGACGGCGATCTTGGACAATTTGCGGTTGCGCGTAAACAGCTTGCGTTCTCTTTTGTGTCGCGGCGACACGAATAACCTTTGGTCGGGCGCATTGTGCGCTCGGCTCCACCCGAGACGCTGCCGGCCGGTGGCTTACGGTCCGGCCAGGGCAGCGGCGCGCAGATGTGACGCAGGTTCAGGGCGACGCGTCGCTCGGGGCAACCATCACACGCCGGGTGCTGACTGCAAGCGATTGTGCCGGTCGGAGCGGTCCCATGCGCCCGGATTGGCCCGGAAAGGGCTGTGACAAGAATCACGGGCAAAGGTTAACGTTCGGTAATAATCCGGAACGCTTAGTAATAACTGTGAGCCTGCCAGAAAGCCCACGCATTACATGGTGTACCGTAAACGGACTTTATGTAACCGAGTCCCCACCTGATCTGGGTGGTCGGGTCGGTCAGCCAGTCCGAACCGGCGCTGGCCATCTTCGAGCCGGGCAGCGCCTGCGGTATACCATATGCGCCACTGGCATTCTCGGCGTTATAGACCCATCCGCTTTCCCGGGTCCAGATGTTATCGAGGCAGCCGAACTGGGTCTTGGGGTCGAAGCCGAACGAAGACATCATGTTGTAGGCAATTGACTGCGCGCTGCCAGGATTGGGCGGCGGGAAGTTGACCGTGGCACCACCACCGGCCGCGCCGCCGCTGGCCGAAGCGGTTGCGCTGGCCGTGCTCGCCAGCTTCGGCGCACCGACCTGGCGCATCGTGTGCGAGGCGGTGTTCATTACGATCATCTGTTGCCGGGCCTGCTCCAGCACGGTCATGGCGCGGCTTCCGGGCAGCGCGGCCGCGGCGAAGGCGGCCCCCATGTTTGTCTGGTCGCTCCGGACGATCAGATAGCCCGCGACGGTCGTTCCGGTGATGAGGGCGATAGCCGTCGCTGCCACCGGCAGAAGGAAACCGGACCGGTGCGCGGCACGCCTCCTTCCGGGGTTCCGCCTCCGGTGCTGTGACAAGGCAGTCCTTCCGTCGGCCATGCACTCCCGAGGCGGGGTGCCCAGGGTGCGGACCGCTGCGGGGCAGGGCAGCGCGTCGCGTGATGGCCTTCGGGGTGCTCCTCGGCCCGGCGCTGGGCGGTGCCCGGGCCTATGGGCCTTCCGCCCTCGGCCATCGGCGATACCTTGCCAGAAGGACAGGTGGGATTCCTGAGAATTCGCGGAAAAAGCTTGTGTCGTGCCGCTGCCGTCACGCTCCGTGCAATCACAGAACGACAACATGTATCGGCACAATTACCATCAGTTATTTTGGCCACCCGTTGTGGAGCGAGGGGCACCTCGTCCGCGATCGCCGCCAGGTCGAGCGACTCGCCCGCTCCCGAGCCGACACACCGTACCTGATCAGGACCTACGCCGAAACACTCCAAGAGCAGGCTGAAAATGCTGCCAGGACTGCCAGCCTATTGACGCCCGGATCGCTAGGTTCTAGGCTCCGCCCCTTGGAGGCGTCCCGTCGGAGCGGACGGTCCGCTCCGCGCCTACCTGATGGGAGGCGGGATGCGAGCATTGGCACTGATAAAACGCTTCGGGGTCGGGAGCCCCATCGCCCTGTCGGCTGTCCTGATCGCGGGCGGTCTGCTGCCGGCGGCGCAAGCGTCGCCTGCGGGCGCGGCTTCTGGCGCTCGGGCGGCAACCACGGCGGGAAAGAGTGTCCGGCCGAATAAGTTCGGCATGCTGGACTGCAACGGGTTCAGCCCGGTCCAGAAATCGGTTCGGCCGACGATGGCATGCACCGACCCGCATGGGGGTGCCAGCACCGGCGGGCGCTTCTACGATAACGGCTGGTACATCGGCCACGACGAGCCTGACCTGCGCTTCCTGTCCCCAGCGACAGGTTCGGGCAACAATGTGACCTGGACAGAGAAGCTCGGAGTCGATCCCGCGAAGGCCCCGACCGTCACCAGTCCCGGGCACGACGTCACCCATTACCTGGAGCTCAGCGTGGCGCCCTGGTTCTCGATGACGATGTGCGACCCGCAGTCCTATCCGCAGAACCCGTGCGCACCTGAAAGCGATGCCAACGCGCCCGGGCCGACGTGCATCGGTGTCAACCCATCGTGCACCCAGGCGGAAGCGGGAGCGGGCGCGGCCTTCATGGAACTGCAGTTCTACCCGCCCGGGGCGGCGCCGTTCGTGGATAACATCAGCTGCGACAACACCCACTGGTGCGCGGCGCTCACGATCGACAGTCTCGAATGCACGCTGAACTTCGCGACCTGCAACCCCAACTGCATCGAACCGGTCAACTTCGGGTTTATCCAGACCAACGGCGTGCCTACCGGCCCGCCCAGCCCGCAGCTCTCAGACCTGCAGACCTTCACCCCGAACGCGGACACGCTGCTGATGAATCCGGGAGACAAGATCAGGGTTCATATGTTCGATGCGCCGGCGAGCGGAGGTGGTGCGGCCTTCAAAGCCGTCGTCACGGACGTCACGACCGGGAAGACCGGCTTCATGCAGGCGTCGGCGGCGAACGGGTTCATGAACACCAACGTGACTACCTGCGCCGGCACGCCATTCAGCTTCCAGCCCGAGTACTCGACGGCGTCGGTCGACAACATCGCCGGTTGGACGGCGCTTCAGGTGAACATCAGCACCCAGTTCGAGATCGGGCACTTCGAGCCGTGCTCCACGGTGACCGGCCCGGCGTCGATCTCCCTGGCCGCAGGTGTCACCGACACTTACTACAAGCACTGCGTCGGCGCGTACGAAATGACCACCACGCCCGACGGCGGGAAGAATCCCGAGGTCAGCGATGCCCCGTGTTACCCGAAGGGCGACACGCATGGCGGGCTGGCCGCGCCCAACGTGGTCACCGGCTGCGATGAGTTCTACACGCAGAACGGCGACCTCGACTTCGACGGGACGCCCTACTGGGCGGACTGGCCGAACAGCACGACACCGAACACGTTCCCGTCGACGTTCCTGCAACGGGCGCCGACCACCGTGGGCGGCGCCAATTACCCGCAGTTCCAGTTCCAGACCGACGTGGCGCTGAGCGAGTCGACCTGCGCCGGGCCGGCGGGACCTGGCTGCACGGTGCCGCCGCCGGATGCACCGGGCGCGTTCTACCCGTACTGGACCAGCCCGGCAGCCTGCTCGTGGGAGTTCGGCAACATGACGAACGGCGCGACCTTCGGGAAGGATGGCCAATACGGGATCGACCGGTTCGCCACGTTCGGCTACCCGGAGTTCGAGAGCAACTTGAAGACGAACAGCTGCGCCTAGCGGCATCAACCGGACGGAGGACAATCAGTCCACCCCCGTGGGGGCCCCGGCCGTGCGCCGGGGCCCCCACGGCATCGCGGCATGACCAGCAGGCACACCCTGAAATGCTGGCCGCCCGGCTACTTCAGCAGCTGCCGGGCCATGACCACGCGCTGGATCTGGTTGGTGCCCTCGTAGATCTGGGTGATCTTGGCGTCCCGCATCATCCGCTCCACCGGGTAGTCCTTGACGTACCCATAGCCACCGAGCAGCTGGACCGCGTCCGTGGTGACCTCCATCGCCACATCGGAGGCAAAGCACTTGCAGGCGGAGGAGAAGAACGTCAGGTCCGGGACCTTCTCACCGGCCATGGCCCGCTCGGACCTGGCCGCGGCCGCGTAGGTGAGCTGGCGGGCGGCCTCGAGCTTCATCGCCGCGTCCGCGAGCATGAACTGCACGCCCTGCATGTCCGCGACGGGCCGCCCGAACTGGCGCCGTTCCTTCACATAACCCGTGGCGTAGTCCAGCGCCCCCTGAGCGATCCCGAGTGCCTGCGCGGCGATCGTGATCCGGGTGTGGTCGAGGGTCGCCAGCGCGATCCGGAACCCCGCGCCCTCCTCCCCGATCAGCCGGTCCGCCGGGATGACACAGTTGTCGAAGTACAGTTCCCGGGTCGGCGAGCCCTTGATGCCGAGCTTGCGTTCCGGCGCGCCAAACGAGAAGCCCTCGTCACCCTTCTCCACAACGAAGGCGGAAATCCCGGATGCCCCCGCGCCGGGGCCGGTGACGGCCATCACCGTGTAGTACGCCGACACCCCGGCATTGGTGATCCACCGCTTGGTCCCGTTCAGCACGAACGTGCCCCCGTCCCGGACAGCCCGCGCCTTCATGTTCGCCGCGTCGGAGCCTGCCTCCGGCTCGGACAGCGCGTAGGAGAACATCGCCTCGCCGCGCGCGACCGGGGGCAGGTACCGCTGTTTGAGTTCCTCGGTCCCGGCGAGCAGCAGCGGCACCGTGCCGAGCTTGTTCACCGCGGGGATCAGGGAGGACGACGCGCAGGCCCGGGCCACCTCCTCGATCACGATGGCCGTCGCGATCGCGTCCGCACCGGACCCGCCGTAGGCCTCGGGGATGTGCACCGCGGTCAGCTCGGCCTTGGCCAGGGCCTCGTGCACATCCCAGGGGAACTCGCCGGACTCGTCCACCTCCGCCGCCCTGGGCGCGATCTTGTCGTCGGCGAGGGCACGCACCGCGGCCCGCAGTTCCTGGTGCTCTTCGGTCAGCGCGAACGCGGGGAAATCGAGGCTCATAGCTCTAGATGGTAAGCGGGTCCTCACCTGCGCTGGTGCGGGCCGCCTTCCGGGCCGGCCTGCTCCCGCAGCGCGGCGCCTTTGGCCAGTGCCTGGGCGCGCAGGTCGGCCTGGAAGCTAACCATCCGCTCGCGCAGCGCCTCGTCGCTGGCCGCGAGGATCCGGACCGCGAGCAGGCCCGCGTTCCGGGCGCCGCCCACCGCCACCGTAGCGACCGGGACGCCGGCCGGCATGGACACGATGGACAGCAGCGAGTCCAGGCCGTCCAGGTGCGCCAGCGGCACCGGCACCCCGATGACCGGCAGCGGCGTGACCGAGGCCAGCATGCCCGGCAGGTGCGCCGCGCCGCCCGCGCCGGCGATGAGCACGCGCAGGCCGCGGCCCGCGGCTCCGGTGCCGTAGCGGATCATCTCGTGCGGCATCCGGTGCGCCGACACCACGTCGGCCTCGTAGCCGACGCCGAACTCCGCCAGCGCGTCAGCGGCAGCCTTCATCACCGGCCAGTCGGAGTCGCTGCCCATCACCACACCGACAAGGATGGCTCCGTTCATGCGCCCTCCTCCCTTCCGGCCGCGAGGTAGGCGGCGGCGCGGGCGGCCCGGTCCCGCAGGCCGCCCAGGTCGCCGCCGACAACGGTGACATGCCCGATCTTGCGGCCCGGGCGGGCCTGTTTCCCGTATAGGTGAACCTTCACCCCCGGGTCCGCCGCCATCACGTGCTCGTACCGGGCATAGATGTCCGCGCTGCCGGACCCGAACACGTTGGCCATCACCACCTGCGGCGCAGCCATCCGCGGGTCGCCCAGCGGCAGGTCCAGCACGGCCCGCAGGTGCTGCTCGAACTGGGAGGTCCTGGCCCCCTCGATAGTCCAGTGGCCGCTGTTGTGCGGGCGCATGGCGAGCTCGTTGACCAGCAGCCCGCCGTCGGCCGCGAAAAGCTCCACCGCCAGCAGGCCGGTGACATCCAGCGCGGCGGCGAGTTCCAGTGCCAGCCGCTGTGCGTTCCGGGCCAGGCGCGGCGCCAGCCCCGGCGCGGGAGCCAGCACCTCGTGGCAGACCCCGCCGCGCTGCACGGTCTGGACCACCGGGTAGGCGGCGCCCTGGCCGTGCGGGGAGCGGGCCACCAGCGCGGCAAGCTCGGCCTGGAACGGGACGTGCTCCTCGGCGAACACCGCCACCGGGTGGGCCAGCACGGCGGCCGCCTCGGCGGGCGTGCCGCACACCCAGACTCCCCGGCCGTCGTAGCCGCCGGCGACCGCCTTGAGCACAACAGGCCAGCCCCATTCCGCCGCGCACGCGCTGACCCCGGCCAGGTCGGTCACCGGCGCGTACCGGGGGCAGGGCACGCCCAGCGCGCGGAGCCGCTCGCGCATCGCCAGCTTGTCCTGGGTGTAGCGGAGCGCGGCCGGGCCGGGCCGGACCGCGGGCCCGGACCCGTCCGCCGCGGCCTTCTCCAGCTCGGCCAGATGCGCACCGGGCACGTGCTCATGGTCGAACGTCACCACGTCGCAGTCGCGGGCGAACGCGCGCAGGCCGGCCAGGTCGGTGTAGTCTCCGGTCACCGCGCCGGCCAGGACCAGCGCCGCACTGTCGGTGGGTGAGGCCGCGAGCACCCGGAAGCCGATCCCCAGGCCGATCGCCGCCTGGCCGGTCATCCGCGCGAGCTGGCCCGCCCCCACCATGCCCACCACCGGGAAGGGGAAGCGGTGCTGATCATCGGTCACCCGCGTAGCCTACGAGGCCGGTCCCCCACCATGGCCGGCGCACCGGCCCGAACTGGGCCTTGCGCAGGCATGGCATCACATTGAACACTCAGGTAACTGGCCCCTAGGAAGAGCCAGCCATAAGGAGCCAAAGCGATGGCAGGATCGGACCAGGAAATCACGACACTCGCTTCCGCGGACGCGCCGGCCGGCGTGGTGGTGCGCGAGGGTGAGTACGGCGAACGCGTCATCACCGTCGAGCCCGGCGGCGCCGAATTCATCCCGCTGCACGAACGGCACGGCCGTCCGCTGCAGCTCTTCTGGACCTGGACCTCGCCCAACCTGGAGTTCGCCACGGTCTTCGTGGGCGTGCTGGCAGTGGCGTTGTTCGGGCTGAGCTTCTGGCAGTCTGTGCTGGCCATCCTGCTCGGCACGGTGGCCGGAGCGGCCGCCCAGGGTGTGCTGTCGGCGCGTGGGCCAGAACACGGCGTCCCCCAGATGGTGCTGTCCCGGCTCGGGTTCGGCTACTGGGGGAACGTGCTGCCGGCCGGGCTGAACTCGATCACCGCCGGCATCGGCTGGTTCGCGGTGAACAGCGTCAGCGGCACGTTCGCGCTGAACACGCTGACCCACCTGCCGAAGATTCTCTGCCTCATCATCATCGTGGCGGTGCAGATCGTGATCGCGTTCTTCGGCCACAACCTGGTGCACGCGTTCGAGCGGTACGCCTTCCCGGTCCTCGCCCTGATCTTCGTGATCGCGACCGTGGTCATCCTGGCCAAGTCCCACCCCTCTGCGGCACACCACACGCTGCCCGGCGGGTTCCTGCTCACCACCGGGGCGGTGTTCGGCTATGCGGCCGGCTGGAACCCCTACGCGGCCGATTACACCCGTTACTTCGCGCCGGGGACCTCCAAGGCGGCGATCGGCTGGTGGTCGGCGGCCGGCCTGTTCCTGTCCTGCGTCGTCCTGGAGATCGCGGGCGCGGCGTCGGCCACGGCGGCCAACGCCGGTGCCGCGCTCGGGGACCCGACCGGCACTTTCACCGGCCACCTGCCGACCGCGCTCGCCGACGCCACGCTGCTGGCGATCGCGCTCGGCGCGGTCTGCGCGAACGTGCTCAACATCTACTCGGGCGCCATGTCGTTCGTCGCCATGGGGATCAGGCTGCCGCTGGCGCTGCGCCGCGCGATCGTCGCGCTGGTGTTCGGTGTGATCGGCTTCATCGTCGCCGTCACCGGGCTGCACGACGCCGGTGCCAAGTACACCAACTTCCTGCTGATCATCGCCTACTGGATCGCGCCCTGGCTGGCCGTCGTGCTCTGCGACCAGTTCCTGTACCGCCGCCGCAGCGTGGCCGAGGAGGAGACCCTGCTGTTCAACCGGCAGTACTCCAACTGGGCCGGGCCGGTGGCGATGCTGCTGGGCGTGGTCGTATCGGTGTGGCTGTTCTCCAACCAGACCGAGTACGTCGGCCTGGTCCCGACACACGTGCCTGCCGTCGGCGACATCACGTTCGAGGCCGGTTTCCTCATCACCGCCGTGGTCTACCTGACCTGGCACGCGATCGCCCGAGGCGGTCCGGCCAGCCGCGCGACGGCCGCCGGCGTCACGCCGGGCCGCTGACCACCGGCGGGTCGTTCTCGGTCACCGGCAGGGTTCGCGGCAGGAAGATCGCGAACACCGCGGGACGCGGCCGGACCAGCACCACCTGCCCGCCCTCCGCGGCGGCGATGCTGCGGGCCAGGGCCAGGCCCAGCCCGGTGCCGCCCGGCTTGCTGCTGACGTTGCGCTCGAAGATCCGGGGCGCCAGGCCGACGGGTACTCCCCGGCCGGCGTCCCGGACCTCGATCACCACCGACTTGGGGGTGATCGAGGTCCGGATGCCCACGGTCCCGGCGCCGTGCACGAGCGCGTTGTCCAGCAGCGTGGCGATCAGCTGGGACAGCGTGCCGGGAGTGACGTGGGCGGTGAGGTTCTTCTCCCCGCTCACCTCCAGCTTGCGGTTCCGGCGCCGGAACGCCGGATCCCACTCGACCACCTGCTGGGCCACGACGTCGTCCACAGACACCTGGGCCGGCCGCCGCGCCGCGGACCGGTGCGTGCGGCCGAGCAGTTGGCTGACCACATCGGTGAGCCGCTCCGCCTGCAACAGCGCCGCCGCGCCCTCCTCCCGCACCACGTCGGGCTCGTCGGCGGCGGTGAGCA
>Ga0070730_10003617_pt1 | contig 13822 bp, 9 predicted proteins | sample Coa_R1_3_FD_66447 | JGI IMG/M metagenome (GOLD analysis project Ga0070730, IMG submission 66447) | Surface soil microbial communities from Centralia Pennsylvania, which are recovering from an underground coalmine fire - Coalmine... | ecosystem: Environmental > Terrestrial > Soil > Unclassified ...
ATGAGCCGACGCCCGCCGCGATCACCATCGCACCGGCGCTGAGACGGGTTCCGGCCGACGTCGCGATGAGAATCTTGCCGTCCGGCAGCGGCTGCACTTCCGTCACCTCCTCGCCGAGGTGGAACGTGGCGTGGAATGGCTTCGCCTGTTCGAGCAGCCGGTCGATCAGCTCCTGGGCGCCGCAGATGGGCAGCGCGGGAATGTCGTAGATCGGCTTGTCCGGATACAGCTCGGTGCACTGTCCGCCGGGCTGCGCCAGCGAATCGATGATGTGCGCTTTGATGCCCAAAAGCCCGAGTTCGAAAATCTGAAACAGTCCGACGGGACCGGCGCCGATGATGACCGCTTCCGCGGGAGTGGGTTCGAGTGTTTCCGGTATGGTAGACATGATTCCTGATCGAGCACAAACGGTCGCAAATTGTAGCTGAACGGCGCGAGCAACGCGTCAGAAAATCCCTACACACTATGTGTCTGTTTTGGCTGGCTCTAAATTGTACAATCCGCCCCGTAGAGACTTTAGCGATAGGAAAGGTCCCCACTATGCACGCGCAGGTAAATCCCCTTGTAGAATCGCGCCACGATGCCGCCAACGACGAAGCCGGGCGCGAATCCACCCGTCCCATCAGAGCCCTCAATCGCGGACTCGAAGTGCTGACGGAACTCAACCGTCTGGAACGAGCGGCCATCAACACACTGGCCAATGCGGTGGGTCTGCCGCGAACGACGACATACCGTATTTTGGAGACGCTGCGTCTCGCCGGCTATATCGAGCGCGACTCCTATGATGATTGCTATCGCCCGACCATCATGGTTCGGGCGCTGGCCGAAGGCTTCGATGATGAAGCGATGATCGCGCACATTGCCAAGCCGCACCTCGCTGCGCTTTGCGCCGCCATCGTCTGGCCGATTGCGATCGCGACACCTTCGGGCACGGCCATGGTCATTCGCGAAACCACCGATCGGCAGAGCCCGCTGGCGCTGGAACAATACGGCGCCGGCATCCGCGTTCCCATGCTGACCTCGGCCGCCGGGCGCGCGTACCTCGCGTATTGCACTCCGCAGCAGCGCGAAACGCTGCTCGAATTGCTGTCGCGCTCGTCGCTGCCGGAGGACCGGCTGATCCGCAGCCGCACCGAAGTCGAGCGCATCCTCAACGAAACCAGAACGCAGGGCTTCGGCATGGCGCAGCGCGCGCGCAGAGTTTCCGAGGAGACCAGTCTTGCCATTCCGGTCCGCTCGAAGGACAGGGTGTTGGCGACGGTATCGGTGCGCTACGCCGCGACCGCCGTGCCGCTGCGAACCGCGGTGGATCAATTCCTGCCGAAGATGCGTGATGCCGTGGCCAAGATCGAACGCGAGTTCGGCGCCGCATAGCACGCATGCTTTCATGAGAGCCGCCCTGGCTCTCCGGCGGCCGCACGCTCATGAGACACCGCCGCCGCAACCCGGTGCGGCTTATTCGGAGGAAGTGGCGGCCGGAGCAACGCTCCCCGCGGTGCTTCCGGTACCCGGCGCTCCACGCCCCTCGCCCTCCTTTGCGTCCGATAGCCGGGTCAGAATCTGGTCGGCGATCTCGGCATATTGCCCGCCGAAGTGATGCCCACCGGGCATGACGAGCGCGCTTCCGTCATGACCGGTCAGCTGTTTGCACGCGGAGTCGGCATCGTCCTGACCATATAAACACAGATAGGGCGATCCGCTCCAGCGTTCCAGCTCGGGTGCCGTGGGCAGTCCCTTGGCCGGTTCACCGAGCCAACTGGCCACGTGAAATTCGAACACCGCGTTGTCGCTGATGCCGAGCAGGGCCGTGAACCCTACCATCCGGCGGGTGTCCGCGGGCAACCGGTTGATCATGAAGGGCATGGTGTCGGCGCCTTGGGAATATCCGATCAGCAGTGCACGCGGCCTGCCCCATGCGCGTGAATAGTGGCGCAACACGCGGTCAAGATCCCTCGAGGCGCCCTCGGGCGTGCGCGGCGACCAAAAATATTTCAATGAGTCCCAGCCGACGATGGGAATATCATGTCTCGACAGTTCCTTCGCCACACCCTTGTCGAGCCCCACCCAGCCGCCGTCGCCCGTGAGAAAGACCGCGAACCAATCGCCGGGACCGCTGCCCACCGCGGGCACGACGATCAACGGCAGATCGGCCACCGGCGCCGGCAGTGTCTTCGCATGGCGCGGCTTGGGCGACCGGGTCAATCGGTCGTACGCCGCCTCGAATTGCGGCACCCAATTTTTCTCGACCGAATAGCCGTGACCCACCTTCGGCAGCATCACGATTTCGCCGCCGGGAACGGCCTCGATGAATTTCCGCGTCGGCGGTGCGGGACAGACTTGGTCGGTTTCACCCTGCAGCGAGATCCACCTGCCCTGGAGCTTGCGCGCCGGCAGAAAATCGACGCCCTTCAGTGACCCCTTGGAATCGAGCCGCGGGCTCGCCTCCACTCCCTCTCCTTTGCACACCGGCTTCTTCAAATCGAGATCGGGGCAAAAGCCGATGCTGAGCGCGCCCTTGAACAACCCCTGGGGCGATTCGGCAAGAATCGCATACGCCAGCGTCGCGCCGGACGAATAGCCGACGAGCGTCGGCTCGATGTAGCTCTTCAGTCCCAGCTTCGATTGCAGGTAGTGGCTCAGGTTTTCGAAATCGGCCGCGGGCGACACGCATTCCTCTCCCGCCTCCTCGAGCTGCGCGAGATAGTGGCGGATATCGATGCCCGCCACCACCGAGTTCTTGTCGGCGAGCCGCCGCGCCATCGAAACCACGCCCAGATTCCATCCACCGTCTCCCGACAGGAACAGCGCGACGTCACGAGGTTGGCCGCGGCCGCGATAAATGCTGACCGTTCCGAAACGGCCGTAATTGAATGTTTCCGCCGGGTCGGCCCCGGCACCGCCGGCCGCGGTGGTCGCCGGCGCAGCTATTGACGGGGTGTCCGCCGATGTCACCGCCGCGGTCGCCGGCCCCGCAACCGCGGCGGTCGCCGCCGCTGCCGCGGCCCAAGTCATGCAGCAGAACGCCGTCGCTGCGGATCGCCGGTTTCCATGGATATTCACATGAGGCCCCTACTTCTTCAGCGCTTTACCGACCCCGCCCGAGACCAGGGTCGTCACATCGAGCAGCGCGCCGGCAACGCCGAATCTTCCGGGGGCGGCAAGATAGCGCGGCCGCCAAACCGGCAGAAACTTCTCCTTGTACTTTCGCAGACCGCCGAAATGATAAAACGTCTCGCCATAGCGCTGCACCAGGCGTCCAACCTTGTGCCAGGTCGGTGCCAGGGGGTGGTCTTCCAGCCCGGAAAGCGGCGCCATCCCGAGGCTGAACCACTGAAACTTGTTCGCCTTTCCCCACAGCATGCACTCCGCCAGAAGGAAATCGATGACTCCTTTGGGCGCGCCCTCTCCGTAGCGCATCAGATCGACGGAGAGCTCCGTATCCGTGCCGGCGCGCCAAAGATTCGCAAAAGCGACGATCACCCCGGCGCGCCGCACGATCGCACAATCGAAACACGCGAGGTATCTTTCGTTGAAATATCCCAAGGAGAAACGCTTCTCTCCCGCTTGCTTCTCCGCGAGCCAGGCCTCCGACACCGCGCGCAGCCCGGGCATGATTCCCGGCACCTCGCTGCGCGGGACCACGCTGAACTCGGCGCCATCGCGGGCGGCCCGGCGATGCATTTGCCGCAGATCGGCCCGGCCGGCTCCCTCCAGCGAAAAGACCGGCAAGGGAATGCGCGCTTCTTCGCCGAGCTTGGTCAGCGTCATCCCCAGATCGATGTAGAGCGGCAGCTTGTCGGGAGCGACCTGGTAGAAAACCGGCGAGACGGCCAGGCGATCGCAGAATTCCAGGAAATCCCACGCCAGCGGTTCGCAGAGGACCGCCGGCCCGACGGGGTCGCCCATGCTCACATAGCTGCCGCCGGACGCCTGGTACATGATGAAGGCCGTCCGATCGTCGTTGAACATCAGGTGTTTGTCGCCGAGGAGAGCCAGATTGGCGTTGGTGTCGCAGGCGCCGGCGATCAGAATCTCCGCTTGCTGCAGATCATCCGTGGTGGGCGCAGATGCCTGCGGCTTCGACGGGCGCAGCAGCCGCCACAGGCCGTATGCCGCCGCAATCATGGCGGCCAGCAGCAAGCCGCGCAAACTGCGCGGCGCCGAGGCCTCGAACTCGAACTGCCACCATAGATCCTTTTCGTAGGGCACGTAGCGGTACGCGAACAGCACCAGCCAAAGGGCGGCGCCGAGGACCACCAGCACCGCGGCGATCCACGGTCTCGAAAAACGTTGTTCGATGAGCGAGGCGCGGCGTTGAAAGCGCGCCCGCGCCGATATCAGCAGCACGACCACGAGCCCGAGAACGAGTGCCTCTTCGTAGTCGAAGCCCTTGAGAAGGGACAATAGAACGCCGGCGCACAGCAGCCAGACCGTCAGCCACCACGCCGCATCGAGGCGGCGATAGAGGCCGTTCGCCAGCACCATCAGACCGACTCCGACGGCGCTGCCGAGCAGGTGCGACAATTCGAGGACGGGCAGCGGAACAAACCGCCGCAGCCATATCAATCGATCGCTGATCACCGGCGTGGCGCCGGAGAACAGCAGCACGGCGCCCGCACCGAACACGGCGATCCCGATGGCCTGCGGGGTTATCGCGCTGAGCCACGTCCGCCCCAGCCTTCCGAGCCGCACCATGGGTCCGCGGTGTATCCATATCTCGTGACCTCCCAGGAGCGCGAGCGCCACCGCGAATGGTCCGAAATAATAGATGATGCGGTAGGCGAGCAACGTACCCAGCAAACGGTCCGGCGGCACGGAGCGGAATATCAGCAGCAGCACGGTCTCGAACACGCCCACGCCGCCGGGAACGTTGCTGAGGATGCCGGCGCTGATGGCAATGAGATATAGGCCGGCGAATTGCACGAAACCGATGGCCGCCTGCGGCGGCAGCAGCACGTAGAGGACGCCGGCCGCGCATAGAAGATCGGTGCTGGCGACGGCGATCTGTGCCAGCGCCACACGGCCGCTCGGCACCGGAATCACGAGCCGCTTGTATCGCAGCGACTCGTGCCGGGAAAACGCCAACCACAGGTAGGCGCCGACGCCGCTGAGCAGCACGCAGCCCGCCAGGATCACGACGGCCGGATGAACGTGCAAGAGCGATCCCGACAAGCGGGCGTGCGACAGCAGGGAAAGTCCCAGAAGCACCGCCGCGCCCACCACGAAGGTCAGCGTGCCGAAAGCGATGACGGTTGCGATCTGCTTTGCCGTCAGACCCAGCGGCGAGTATGCGCGATAGCGGATGGCGCCCCCGCTCACCGTGTTGAGGCCGACATTATGGCCGATGGCATACCCCATGAACGAGATCAGCGCCAGCCGCGGATAAGGCACGTGTGCGCCGGCGAACCTCAAACCCAGCGCATCGTAGACGGTCAAGCAACCGTAGCCCGCGCAGGCGAGCGCCACGGCGGCCAAAAACCGCCAGTTCGGGATGGCGTGGACGTGGGCCAGGATGTCCCGCCAGTGATACTGGGCCAGCACGTGATGCAGCCAGTACAGCGCCACGCCGAACAGGGCAATGCCGAGCAGCGCGGTCCACGGAGGGACCTTTCGAATTGTATCGGGAACTGTCAAGCTGCCTATCGTATCAGGGCGTCCCCGAGGCGGCGCGGATGCCGTGGTGCCGCCCCTGTCGACTTCTTGGTAAAAACTGCTAGGGTGGGTGGGTGCGTTTCGCTGATCGTCAAAGGGTGACCCACGTATGAGTTCCGCCAGTAGCGGCCGCCAGGCAAGCATGGACGCGACCCAACTTTATCGCGAGGAGACGTTCACCGATCGGAGGGTGGGCACCATACGCCGCTTGACGCCCGTCATGGTGGATGGAACGTCCGACGCGGCGCGTCCGGTCATTTTCATCGGGCAGGCGCAGGTCATGACGCCGATGGGGGCCGTCCCCATCAGCTTTGAACTCGATTCCACGACGCTGGACGGTGCGATCGCGAAATTCGGCGATGCCGCCGAACAGGCCGTGCAGCAGACGATGCGCGAACTGCAGGAGATCCGCCGCGAACAGGCATCCTCGCTGGTCATTCCCGATTCTGCCGGTGGATCCTTGCCCAATCCCGGCGACTTGCTGGGCCGCGGCCGCCCACGCCGCTAGTGTCCTGAGTTATTCGCTGAGCACCGAGGGCGACCCGGCGCCCCGGCCGCAAGGCGCGACGACCGCGAATACCCGTAGGTATTTAAGGGAGGAGCAACGCCGCGGACGGGGGTGCGACGCAGTGCGTCTCACCCCTGGACGGCACCCTTCGGGTCGACCTCCGGTCGACCAAACGCGCTCCTGCGCGTTTGTATCAGCTTCGTTTCCGCCGGCAACGGCGAAGACGCCTAAGCGTCGTTTTTGCCGGGTGCGTAGCAGGAGGAAATGCTTAGTCCGGCACGTTCCCAAGGTCTCAGGGACTTCCTGCCGACTCGAGCGCTTCCCAGCGCGCGAATGCGGCTTCGAGCCCCTGCTGCACCGACTGCAGCCGTTGTAGCGCGGCGTTTGCGGCGGCCGGATCGCGGCGAAACAGTTCCGGATCACCGATGGCGGCGGTGAGTTCGGCCTGCTCCGCCTCGAGTCGCTGGATCGCGGCGGGCATGGCGTCGAGCTCCCGCTGGTCTTTGTACGAGAGCTTGCGGGTCTTCGCGGCGGCGCTGCCGCGCACGGCCGGGAGCGCGGGGGACGGTGCCGGCTGGGGGCGCGCAGGACGCGAGGACGGAGCCTTCGGAAGCGGCGCGTTGGCGGCGACGGCGATCGCCCGCCGCTGGCGCAACCAGTCGCTGTAGCCGCCCACGTACTCGTTCACGCGGCCGCCGCCCTCGAACACCAGCGTGCTGGTGACGACATTGTCGAGGAAGGCGCGATCGTGGCTCACCAGCAGCAACGTGCCGGCGTATTCGGCGACCATTTCTTCGAGCAAATCGAGAGTTTCGGCATCGAGATCGTTGGTGGGTTCGTCCATCACCAGAAGATTGCTCGGCTTCGCGAACAACCGCGCGAGCAGAAGGCGATTGCGCTCGCCGCCGGACAGCATGCTCACCGGTGCATGCAGACGCTCCGGCGGAAACAGGAAATCCCGCAGATAGCTCGAGACGTGCCGCGGCCGGCCGTCGATGGTGATGGTCTCGCCGCTGCCGCCGGTGACGTTGTCCATGATGGACTTCGACGGATCGAGCTGCGCGCGCTGCTGGTCGAAGTAGGCGGGCATCAGCGAGGTGCCGCGGCGAATCGTTCCCTCGGTGGGCGCAAGGTCGCCCACCAGCAGCTTGATCAATGTCGACTTGCCGCAGCCATTCGGTCCGATGATGCCGATCCGGTCGCCGCGCATGATCCGCGCCGAGAAACCCTTGATGATGGGCGCGGCATCAAAGGCCATCGCCACATCGGCCGCTTCGAATACGAGTCTGCCGGATGGCGCGGCCTCCTGCACCCGCACGTCGACCACCCCGATGCGCTCGCGGCGCTCGCGGCGGTCGATCCGCAATTGTTCGAGGGCCCGCACGCGGCCCTCGTTGCGGGTGCGGCGCGCCTCGACGCCCTTGCGGATCCACACCTCCTCTTGCGCCAGCTTTTTGTCGAACAGCGCCGCATGCTTGGCTTCGACCTCGAGCGCGGCGCGTTTCTGCACCACGTAATCGTCGTAGCTGCCCGGCCACGCGCGCAGCTGGCCCCGGTCGAGTTCGACGATCCGCGTCGCCAGACGGCGCACGAAGGCCCGGTCATGGCTGATGAACAACAGGGCGCCCGCGAACTCCATCATCATGTCCTCGAGCCACGTGATGGCCTCGATGTCGAGATGATTGGTGGGTTCGTCCAGCAGCAGAAGATCCGGCTCCGAGACCAGCGCGCGGCCCAACATTACGCGCCGCCGCCAGCCCCCCGACAGGGCGCTCATGGGCGCATCGCGATCGAGTTCCAGCCGCGATATCACCTGATCGACCTGGAGGGCGGCCTGCCAATCTCCGTCGCTCCCACCATCCGCGGTGCCGCCCATGACCACCTCAAGGACGGATTCGTCGCAGGGCGGAGCGACTTCCTGCGCGAGGCTCGCGACCTTGACGCCGGGTCTCACCCACACTTCGCCGCTGTCCGGGACGCCGGCGCCCGCAACCAGGCGAAGCAGCGAGGATTTTCCCTCGCCGTTGCGGCCGAGCAGGCAGACCCGCTCGCCCTTGCGGATTTGCAGGGCGACGTTATCCAACAGAGGCTTGAGCCCGAAGCTCAAGGAGACTTTATCCAGGCGTGCGGTGGGCATGAGGCCGCGTATAGTAAGCGGCTTGCCGCGTTAACTCACGCGCAAAATTCCGGCCCTGTTGCAACGCGGTAGCGAATCGCACGAGTCCGGGAAATCGGCGGGCCTCCGCGGGTACAATCGCAGCGCGGTAACAAGTTGCCCCGGCATCGGGGTTCGCCCTGAAACATGGAAGGACCGCATGCTGATCGGGTTCAGGTTTCAGAACTTTCGTTCGTTCCTGGCTGAACAGTCGTTCAGCTTTTCGACGTCGTCCGACCGCACGCACGAGTCGACGCATCTCATGAAAACCGGCATGAAGGCGGTGCCGCGAATCTCCAAGGCGGCCATCGTGTTCGGGCCCAACGCCAGCGGCAAGACCAATCTGCTCATCGCGCTGGCGACGTTCCGCGACCTGATATTGCACTCGAACGGATATTCCGATTCGCAATTCAGCGAAAGGCATACGCCCTTTCGCTTTGGTCCCAGCATCTCGCAGCCCACCGATTTCGAGATCGACGTGCTGTTGGAGCGGGTGCGCTACCGCTACGCGATTTCGTACGATTCGCAGCGCATCCGGTTCGAACGGCTGCTCGTCTATCGCACGGGCAAGTCGCAGCGTTGGTTCGAGCGGCGTTTCGACGAGGCGGCGCGCAAGGAATCGTGGGCGCCGTTTTCTCCGAATTTCAACGGTCCGCGGGAAATGTGGCGCAAGGCCACCCGGCCGAAAGCGCTATTTCTCACCACGGCGGCGCAGCTCAACTCGGAACAGCTGGCACCGCTCCTGCATTGGGTCGAACACCGCCTGGAGATTTTGTTTCCGGGCGACATGTCCGACGTGAACCACATTGCCATGCGGATTCAGGATGAGACCTTCAAGAGCCGGGTCCTCGCGCTCTTGAGCGCCGTCGATATCCATGTCGACGACGTGCGCTTCGCCGAGCAGGACCCCTCGCCGGCCGACCCGGCTCCCCGCGCCGGGTTTCTGCGGCGGAGCGGTGCCCAGCGTTCGATCGAGTTCCTGCACGCCCACGATGGCTCGGTGCCGATGTGGTTGGATTCGGTATTCGAGGCCGCGGGCACCCAGCGGCTCATCGGGCTGTTCGGTCCGCTGCTGCAGGCGGCCGAGAACGGCAAACTGCTGCTGATCGACGAGTTCGACGCGAGCCTGCATCCATTGGTCGCGCGTTTTCTGATACACCTCATCAATGATCCCCGCGTATCGAGCAAGGGCGCGCAGCTGCTGCTCACCAGCCACAACACGACGCTCATGGATCTGGATATTCTACGGCGCGACGAGATCTGGCTGGTGCAGCTCGACGACAAGCATGCCAGCAACCTTCTGCCGCTCGTGCGATCGAGCCCGCGCAAACACGAATTGATCGCGAAGAATTATCTGAAAGGACGCTACGGAGCCGTCCCGCTCATCCGCCCCCGGACGTGAAGGCGAACGCTCGAGATCCGCAGCGCCCGCGGGTCCGGACCCGCCCTCGCACGGCCGCCCAAGAAATTCCGCGAAAATTAGCCGCGGATTTGCAATGATGCACACCTTGAACCGCAGAGCATCGAGCCCACGTGACCGCATACCTTCGCAAGATTCTATTCACCGGACTCGCCTCCGGACTCGCCGCCGCCCTCGCCTTGCCGGCCATGGCCGGGCCTCCGCGCCAAAATTCCTACGCCGGTTCATCGACCGACACTCCGGAGATAGGCACCGGCCGAGATGCGCTGCGCCAGATCGTGCAGGACCAATGCGTGGTGAACTGGTCGCAGCACCAGGAGGCGGCGCCGTGCGAGCGCGTCTTCCTCGGCGGCTCGCGCACCGGCGCTTCCGGATATGCCGTGCTTGCGGACCGCAAGGGCGGCGCGCATTACCTCTTGATTCCGACCCAGACCATGGCGGGCATCGATGGCCGTGAACTGCTCGATCCCGATGCGCCGAACTATTTCGCCGAGGCCTGGCACGCCCGCGACCTGATCGTCCGGTATGTCGGCCACGACGTGGCCCGAAGCGCCATCGGGCTGGCGGTCAACACCGCGCGCTCGCGCAGTCAGGACCAGTTTCATATTCACATCGAATGTTTGCGGCGGGACGTCGTCGACTCGTTGCGCGCGGCCGCCGGCCGCATGACCGAAACATGGTCCCCCGTGAACGTTGCCGGGTCGACTTACGACGGACTGCGGATCATGGGCGACGGCCTCGACGGCTCGAACCCCTTCGAATTGCTCGCGGGTCTCAAGCCCGACGTGCGCCATCATATGGGCGACTACACCTTGGTCGTGGCCGGGATGCAATTCAGCGGCGGACCCGGCTTCATCCTGCTCGCGGGGACCGGGCCCACCGGCGAACTGCTGCTCGATTCGAGCTGTCCCGCGGCGGGGGCCGGCGGATGAGCGAGCCTACATGGCTGGTGGTGGGCCGAGAACTCAAGGCCATCGCGCAAATCGGCCTGACATTCTCGGCGGACGCCTTCGACCGCTTACGGTACGAACGCCTGCACGAGCTGTCGGCGCAGCTCATCGCCGATGGATCGAATGGCGATGCGGCCAAGCTGCTCGAGCTGTTCCAGCTCGATAGGGGCTACGCGACACCCAAGGTCGACGTTCGCGGAGCGGCTTTTCGCGACGGCCGAGTGCTCATGGTGCGGGAAGTCAGCGATGGCCGGTGGACCCTCCCCGGCGGATGGGCGGACGTCAATCAATCCGCCGCCGAATGCGTGGTCCGGGAAATCTTCGAGGAATCCGGATTCCAAGCCCGTGCGCTGAAGCTCGCGGCCGTCCATGACTACCGCAAGCGTCACCCGCCGCGCCACCTCGACTCGATTTACAAGTTGTTCTTCATCTGCGAACTCGTGGGCGGAAGCGCCCGGCCCAGCAACGAAACCAGCGACGTCGAGTTCTTCGCGCGCCGCGAATTGCCGATCCTGTCGGTGGGACGCACCACGGCCGAGCAGATCGAATTGATGTTTCGACACGCCGAAGACCCGGAGCTGCCGACCGACTTCGACTGACGACAGCATTCGATTGCTCGGCTGATGACGGGGTCCGCCGCGCTTTCGCCGGTGCAGAGCTTTCGACAGGTACCGCGCTTTGGAGGGTTGCACCATGACCGATGGAATCCTGCTTGCGATCGATCAAGGGACGAGTTCCAGCCGTGCGATGGGCTTTTCTCTGCGCGGCGAGACCGTGGCCGTCGAGCAGCAAACCTTCGAGCAGATTTACCCGGCGCCGGGCTGGGTGGAGCACGATCCGGAGGTGATCTGGGCCACCGTGCTGTCGACGGTGCGCAAGCTGCTCGCAAAACTCGAGGACGCCGGCACCCGGGTCGCCGCCATTGGAATCACCAACCAACGAGAAACCACGATCGTCTGGGATCGACGCAGCGGGGTTCCGATCTTCAATGCCATCGTCTGGCAGGACCGCCGGACCGCCGAGCGCTGCCGTACGCTCAACCGCGACCGCGTGGAGGCGGAAGTCACGGCCAAGACCGGGCTGCTGCTCGACCCCTATTTTTCGTCGACGAAGATCGCATGGATCCTCGACCGCGTACCGGGAGCGCGAGACGCGGCGAAGGCGGGTCATCTCGCGTTCGGCACGGTCGACAGTTTTCTCATCTGGCGGCTCACGGGAGGCCGGCTGCACGTCACCGACGCCACCAACGCCAGCCGTACCGCGCTGTACGACATCCGACGGGGCCGCTGGGACGACGCGTTGTGCGAATTGTTCGACGTACCGATGGCCTGTCTGCCCGAAGTGCGCGACAGCGCCGGCGATTTCGGTCTGACCGACGCGGCGGTGCTCGGTCGGGCGCTGCCCATCCGCGGCGTTGCGGGCGACCAGCAAGCGGCGCTGGTCGGCCAGGCCTGCTTCGCTGCGGGCGACGCCAAGAGCACCTACGGCACGGGCGCATTCCTCGTCCAAAACACAGCCCGTGAACTGGTGTCGTCGAAGAACCGCCTGCTGAGCACGATTGCCTATCAGCTCGATGGCTCCGTGACATACGCACTCGAAGGATCGATCCTCTCCGCCGGCTCCGCCATTCAGTGGCTGCGCGACGGGCTCGGTCTCATCTCGCGCGCCGCCGACGTCGAAGCGCTGGCGGCGTCGGTCGCCGACACGGGCGGGGTATACCTGGTCCCGGCGTTCACCGGCCTCGGGGCGCCGTATTGGGATGCCGATGCGCGGGGCGCACTTCTCGGCCTCACCCGCGCCGCGGGCCGAGGCGAGATCGCCCGGGCGGCACTCGACAGCGTGGTCTACCAGACCTATGACCTGCTCGACGCCATGGCCGCTGACGGCACGCGCCCGGTCAACTTGAAGGTCGACGGCGGCATGGCGCAGAACGGCCTGTTCATGCAGCGGCTCGCGGACATCCTGGGCCTCGCCATCCTTCGGCCGCGAATTACCGAATCCACCGCGTTCGGCGCCGCGTGTCTCGCGGGGCTCGGCAGCGGCATCTATCGCTCGCTCGATGACATCGCCGCGTTGGCGCAGGCGGATGTGAGCTTCGAACCGGCTTTGGCGACGGCTGCGCGCGCAGCCGAAATCACCGGGTGGCGCAGCGCCCTGAGCCGCGTGCGATCGCCGCCCCATGGGGCCGGAGCGTGAGATTTCGCTGAGATTTCGCGAGGAGCCTGTCTGAGTATTCCGCGTGAGCCGCGTTGGCAAACAGGCTCCTAGAGATCCTTGGGCTGCCATTCCGGCGAACCGGCGCGCCAGAACACGAACGCGATCCAATCGGCCGTCAGCGCATCCGTCTGTGTCTTGGTCGACCCGATCCCGTGGCCGGCCTCCTCGTCGATACGCAGCAGCACCGGCTTGGCTGTCCCGGATGCCTGCAATGCGGCGGCGACCTGCGCCGGTTCCCACGGCGAGACGCGGGGATCGTTGAGGCCCGTTGCGACCAGCACCGCCGGATATTGGGTCCCGGGCTTGATGTGCCGGATGGTGTCCATCTCGTATAGGTTCTTGAATCCGGCCTCCGTGGTGACCGTGCCGAATTCGGGAATGTTGGGCGGCCCATTGGGCGAGAACTCCGAGCGCAGGGTATTGCCCGCCGGAACCAGATCGATCACGCCGGCGAACAGATCAGGCCGTTCGGTGAGCGACCGGCCCATCGTGATGCCGCCTGCGGATCCGCCGATGATGAACAGCTTGTCCTTGGTCGTGACGCCGCGGGCGATCACGAACTCGCCGCACGCGATGAGATCGTCCCAGGTGTTGTGCTTGTTCGAGTCCTTGCCGCCGAGGCGCCATGCCTCGCCCAGTTCGCCGCCGCCGCGCACATGGCACACGCCATAGGTAATCCCCTGGCGAATGGCAGCCGCGCGGCGCACCGAGAAGTCGGCGAGCTCGGAAATGCCATAGGATCCGTACGCTTCGAGGATCGTGATTTGCGGGCCCTTCGCGTCCTTCGGTTGCACCAGCGACAGCGGCACCATCACGCCGTCGCGAGCCTTGGCGTTCAAATCCTCGACGACGTACTTCGACGATGCCATATCGCCGCGCGCGCCGATCTTGAGATCGGAAAATGATTGATCCGCCGGACG
>Ga0070730_10003618_pt1 | contig 13822 bp, 12 predicted proteins | sample Coa_R1_3_FD_66447 | JGI IMG/M metagenome (GOLD analysis project Ga0070730, IMG submission 66447) | Surface soil microbial communities from Centralia Pennsylvania, which are recovering from an underground coalmine fire - Coalmine... | ecosystem: Environmental > Terrestrial > Soil > Unclassified ...
CGGCCCGGTCCGAGACCGTCACCTCGCCCCAGCCCGGCCCGGCGATCAGCGGATAGCGCTCCGCGCCCAGGCCGATCCGCAGGTGCCCGGCCCACGCGTCGTACCAGGCTCCGGTCCAGGCGTCCAGGACCGAGAATCCGGCCATCGCGCGCGAGTAGTGGTCGCCGCACTCGATCTCGTTGTACGGATTCCGCCGGCTGCCGTCGTAGCGAGCCCGCAGCCCGGTGAGGATCCGCAGGCCCTCGTCAGTCAGCCCCTCGAACAGGCAATGCGCGGCGACCTGGTACTCCACCCCCGTCCAGACCTCATCGGCATAGCGGATCGGCACGGCCGGGCGGCCGCCATGCGGCCAGGTGCAGATCAGCAGGCCCGCATCGTCGGCGTCGGCGAACACCCGGTAGCCGTGCTCGAAGCCGCGGAAACCGCTCCGGTAGTTGAAGGCGACGATCGAGCGCAGCGCGGTGCGCACGTGGTCGGCCGGCAGGATATGGCCCAGGTCCAGCTGGTGGGCCCACCACTGGCCCAGCAACTGGTCGGCTAGGCACCCGTCGCCGAAGTCGAACGACTGACCGCCGGATTTCTGGCTGTAGTACTCGCCGTTCCATAGCAGCTCGTCGTAGTTGCCGCTGGCGAGGCGGAACCGGCGGCCGAAGTCGGCTGCCTCGGTCGCGGCACCGCACCGGGCGGTCATTTCCTGCATCGCCCGCAGCGCAGCCAGCCAGAGGCCGCCGACGAAGATGTTCGGTCCCTGCAAGCTGATGTCATGCGTCACCGGCTGGTCGCCGGCCAGGACCCCCGATCCGGTCACGTCCCAGGTGCGGGTCACGAAGTCCATCAGCCGCCGGGCGTGCGGCAGGTACCGGCCGAGCCAGTCGGCGCCCGCCCCGCGCCGGACCTCGCGGTAGGTCTTCAGCACCGTGCCGAGCATCCCGTCGATGGCCGGCCGGGCCGGCCCGCCGACGGTCACCCCGTGCAGTTGCGGTCCGTCAGCGGGGAGCAGGACCCGGTGCGGCAGGTAGCCCTCTGGGGCCTGCATGACCTCCCAGTCGGTCTCGCGCATCGACCTTTCCAGCGACGGAAACAACTGCGCCACCGCCTGCTCGTAGTTCCAGACGTGGGTGCAGTTCAGCGGGCAGGAGCCGCCGATGTTGCCGTTCCAGTTGAGCGTCGAGGCGCCCAGGACGCCTTCGAATCCGTAGAAGCGGCCGTCCGCCGTGCGGAACGTGGTCGGGCTGCGGATCAGGGCCGGCTGGGCGCCGATGACGTCGGTGATCACGGCGGGCAGGCTGCTGTCGTAGACCGCGTCGTGCCAGCGCCGGGTGCGGTCGAGCAGGTCGGCCTGCCGCGCGGCGAAGTGCTCGACCACCTCTTGCGCCCCGGCGAACGCGGTGGCGTAGTGATTGCCGATCCACGCCGGCCCGCCGGGTAGCGGCTCGGCATCGCCGAACCGGTCGAAGTCGGCCAGGCGGTTGGGGAAGTGCCAGGCGTAGACGAACTGCAGCGCGGCCGATGCGCCCGGGCGCAGGCCGAACGGGATCGCCAGGGCCGCGGCCCAGGTGCGGCCGGCCGGGCTCGGACCACTCGGGCCGCGGATGACCGGCCGCAGCTCGGCCAGCGCGCGGGCCGAGGCGTCGGCGCGCCAGTCGTCCAGCACGGTCACGTTGACCAGCTTCAGCGAATCGGCGAAGGCCAGGGCGGTGTCGGCGTCGTCGAACTGGGCGAGCGCCGCGGCCGCGCCCGGGGTCCACAGTGCCATCGAGCCGTAGCCGGGATGACCTGGATCCAGGTCGTCGTTGGCGAGCAGCAGCCCGGTGCCTTCGCGGGCCGGCATCAGCCGGTTGACGTTCCCGCCGAGCACGGCGCAGTGGCTGTCCCTGATGGGCGTCACCCCGTCCCAGCCGACGAGATTCTGCAGCGTGCCGAGCAGCCAGCCGTGCAGCGGGTGGCTGAAGCGGTTGGTGATCCGGAAGGTGAAACTGGCCAGCGGCAGGCCCGAGGCCTCGGCATCGAGCGGCACGAACGGCGTGTACGCCTCCAGCCGCACCTCGGCTGGCCAGTCGTCGGCGTAGTCGATGCGCGCGAACGGATAGGCGCCGCCGAACGTGGTGTCCCGCACCTCCGGCCAGCTGGCCGGCCGCGCGTAAGCGCCCGCCGCGTCGAGGTCATCGTTGACCAGCGGGGCCGGCTCGCGGTGCGCGGCGATGGCGGGTCCGCGCAGGACGCGCCGGAACGACAGCGGCGGCTCGGTGCAGGAGAGCCGCAGCGCGAAGAACGACTGCGGCGCGAAGCCCAGGTGATTGCCCTGGTTGTGCAGCTGCCACTGCTTGAGCACCCCGGTGCCGCCGAGCGCCAGATTGCCGGTGCCGATGCCGCCCAGGGGCAGCGCGACCGCGCGCCGCCGGTCACCGGTGAACGTCCGGCGCTCGGCCGCGCTCACGCTCTTCCCGGCGTCAGACACGTGAGCGCCGTGAGCTGCCGCGCTCGACGAGTTCGGTGCGCAGCACCACGCGCTTGGGCGGGAAGCTCTCGCCGTTGATCCGGCGGAGCAGGAACTCGGCGGCGATCCGGCCGATGTCGTAGGTCGGCTGGGTCACCACCGTGAGCGGCGGGCGCAGCGCCGTGGCCCAGTTGGCGTCGTCGAAGCCCACCACCGCGATGTCGTCGGGGACGGCCAGCCCGGCCTCGACGATGGCCTGCATGCCTCCGACGGTCATCAGGTTGTTGGAGATGAGCAGCCCGTCCGGGGGCTGGCGCGCGTGAAGCAGCTGACGGGTGGCGGCGTAGCCACCTTCGGTCCGGAAGTCGGCGTAGGCGACCAAAGCCGGATCGAAGGGCCGGCCGGCCGCCCGCAGCGCCGCGCGGTATCCGGCCAGTCGGCTCGCGCCGGTGGTGATCGTGACCGGGCCCGCGACGAAGCCGACCCGCTTGCAGCCCTGGCTGATCAGGTGCTCGGCCGCCTCCAGGGCCGCCTGCCGGTTGTTCACGGTGACGCTGTCGACTGCCGAATTCGCCAGGCGGCGGTCGATGGTCACGACCGGGATGTTGCGTTCGAGCAGCACGTCGATGCTGGTCAGCTGGGAGGACGCGGGGGTCAGCAGCACGCCGGCCATCTGTTCCGCCGCGGCCACCTCCAGGTAGCGCGACTCCTTGGCCACGTCCTCGTCGGCGTTGGCCAGCACGACCGAGTACCCGGCGATCTGCGCGACGTCCTCGACTCCGCGCACCACGGCGGTGAAGAACGGGTTGGTGATATCGGAGATGATCAGGCCGACCACCATGGCCGCGCGCGTGCGCAGGCTGCGGGCGGGGCCGTTGCGCCGGTAACCGAGGTCGGACACCGCGGCCAGGACACGGCGCCGCAGGTCATCGGCGACATCCTCCTTCAGGTTGAGGACACGCGAGACGGTCGCCGGGGAGACCCCGGCGGCGGCGGCGACATCGCGGATGGTCGTCGGCACCCATTCCCTCACCTTCGGCCGCCGGGCCGGCCACACGGCCGGTGCCGCTGCGGCTGCAGCTATCCGGTAAATCATGCCGCGAGCCAGGCCGGTCTGAAAACGCCCTGCCTGCGGTAGTCCCTCCGGAGAGGTTGACGCTCCTCGGCTTCATCCCTACAGTAATGGGAAATCGATTCATAAAACGATTTCTCAGACAAGTAGCCCCACCTTACGCGGAAGGCTCACGCACGGCATGTGTGGGTTTGCTCACACTGTTTGCTCACACTGGCCGGCGGCGGGTCAGCACGTGCTGAGCCTCCCCACGTACCCCTGCCACCTCGTGCAGAACGCCTGCTAGTCCGACCCAACGAAGCCGAAGGACCCAGTCATGCTTGTCAGATCAACTCGCTCAGGCCGGCGCACGGCTTTCACCGCGGTCGCGAGCCTGTCGGTCGCGTGCGCGACCCTGCTCACCGCCTGCGCCCCGGGCAGCTCGTCCAGCAGCAGCTCGAGCTCCTCGCAGCCGACCAGTACCGCCGTCGGCAACGCCAAGGTGACGATCACCGTCGAGGAAGCGTCGATCGACGTGCCGCTGTTCCAGAAGTTCGCGGCGCTGTTCGAAGCCAAGTACCCGAACATCACGGTCAACGTCGTCGGCCAGGACTTCAACACACTGCAGACCAACGTGCCCCGTATCCTGGCCGGCAGCAACGTGCCCGACGTCATCCGGCTCGGCGCGTTCGGCAACACCATCGCGGACAAGCAGCTGACCAACCTGGACCCGTACGCGGCGACCTACGGATGGAACAGCTGGCCGCAGGCGCAGTTCGAGTCGACGCGCTCGAACGCCGCGGGCACGCAGCGCGGCACCGGTTCGCTGTACGGGGTCGGACCCGGCTTCGGCCTCACCGGTGTCTACTACAACAAGGCCCTGCTGAGCCGGATCGGGGCCGGCGTGCCGGCCACGCTCGACGCGCTGCAGGCCGACATGGCCAAGGCCAAGGCCGCCGGCATCCAGCCCATGATCATCAGCGGCCCCGCGCAGACCCTGGCCTTCGCCCTGCAGAACCTCGAGGTCGACTACCAGGACAGCGTCACGGCGGTGCAGGACTGGAACTACGACAAGCCGGGCGCCAGCATCAACATCCCGTCGTTCGTCAAGGCCGCGACGACCCTGCAGACCTGGGCCAAGGACGGCTATTTCGAGTCCGACGTGAACAGCATCCAGGAGTCGGACGCGGTATCGCAGTTCGACTCGGGCACCGGCCTGTTCTACGTCAGCGGAAACTGGGACGCGCCCGCGATCGACAAGGCCGGCCCCGGCAAGTTCGGGTTCTTCGGCTTCCCGCCGGTGACCGCGGGCGGGATCACCGACGCCATGTCCGCCTCCGACCTCCAGGTCATCCCGATCAAGGCGGCGCACCCCGCCCAGGCGGCGGCGTTCCTGAACTTCATCCAGACCGATCAGGCCGCCCGTCAGGCCAGCCTCGATATGGGCGGCTACGTCCCGGGCGGCCCGGCCGACGCGGCGGCGCTGACCACGCCGGCGGGGTCAGCGGTCAGCGGCACCGTCGCCTTCTTCGCCCAGGCCACGGCCAAGAACGAGCTGACCGAGTTTATGGTGAACGCCACCAGCTCGATTTCCGCCCAGACGCTGGTGCCGGAGAGCGAGCTCCTGATCGGGGACAAGGTCACCCCGGCGGGCTTCGCCTCGACCGTCCAGTCCGACTACGTGAGTCAGCTGGCCAGCCGCTAGCAGGAGGAACTGTTGACGTCCTCGAACACCCGAGTGTCGTCCACCGCGACGCCGACGGCGGAACCGCGGACCCGGATCCGCCGCCGGCGCCTGTCGCATCGCAGAACCGGCTGGTCAACCCTGCTGTGGGTGCTTCCCGCGCTGACCGTGTACGGGGTCTTCGTGCTCTACCCGCTGGTCCAGACGATCAACTACTCGTTCTACAAGTGGGACGGCATCGGGGCCGCCACCCCGGACGGCTTCGCCAACTATCAGAACGTATTCACCCAGTCCGCCCTGTACGTCTCGATCCTCAATTCGTTCGTGCTCATCGTGTTCTTCACGGTCATCCCGGTGACGCTCGGCCTGGTGTCCGCGGTGCTCATGCGCGAGCTCAAGGGACGGGGCGCCGGCACCTTGGTCCGGACCCTGCTGTTCCTCCCCGAGGTCATCCCGCTGGCCGGCGCGGCGATCGCGTGGACCTGGATGTACTCGCCGAACGGCGTGATCAACCAGGCGCTGCGGGCGGTCGGGCTCACCTCGGACCAGCACGCCTGGCTCGGTGATTTCAGCACGGCCCTGCCCGCGGTCGGGATCATCGGGACCTGGGTCGTGACGGGATTCTGCACCGTGCTGCTCCTGGTCGGGATCGCCAAGATCGACCAGTCGCTGTTCGAGGCGGCCCGTCTCGACGGTGCGGGGCGGTGGGCGGAATTCCGCGCGATCACGCTGCCCGAGCTGCGCCGCGAGCTGGTGGTCTGCGTGACGGTCACCATCATCGCGGCCCTGGCCAGCTTCGATGTCGTCTACATCTCCACCCAGGGCGGCCCCGGATACAGCACGATGGTCCCCGGCCTGGAGATCTACCAGCTCACGTTCATCAAACAGCAGGTGGGCCAGGCATCGGCGCTGGCCGTCGTCCTGGTGGCGCTGGTGCTCATCATCGTCGTGCCCATCCAGCGGCTGGGGCGCGAGCGGTGAACATGGCCGAGACCGTCAGCGCACGGGCCACCCGGATCCTGATCCTCGCCGTCTTGATCGTGTTCACCGTCCTGCCGCTGCTGAGCATGATCACCACCGCCCTGCAGAAGCAGGGGACCTTCCCGTCGGGACTGTCGTTCCCGGTGCATCCGCAGTGGCACAACTTCGTCGACGCGTGGAACGCCGCCGACTTCCTGGCCCTGCTGAAGTCGAGCACGCTGATCGTCCTGGGTGTCGTCCCGGCCGCGGTGCTCTTCTCGACGCTCGCCGGTTTCGGGCTGGCCACCAGCCGTCTGCCGGGCCGGTCCGTGATCTACGGGCTGTTCATCCTGGGCCTGACGCTGCCGGCCGAGGCCCTGGTCTCGCCGCTGTACTACGAGCTACAGGGCATGGGCCTGCTGAACAGCCGCTGGGCGCTGATCCTGCCGCTGCTCGGGCTGTTCATGCCGTTCGGCGTCTTCTGGATGCGGGCCGCCTTCCAGGCGCTGCCGGCCGAACTCTCCGAAGCCGCCGAGATCGACGGCGCATCGTCGTGGCAGATGTTCCGCAGGGTCAAGCTGCCGCTCGTCCTGCCGTCGCTGTCGTCCCTGACCATCTTGTTCTTCTTGTGGACGTGGAATCAGTTCCTGCTGGTGATCGTCCTGATCAACAATCCGGCCGACGGCAACATGGCCGGGGCGCTGGCGACGTTCCAGGGTGAGCACGGGACCAACGTCGTGTTGTTGTGCGCCGGCTCGTTGATCATCATGGCCCCGTCGCTGCTGATCTTCTTCATGTTCCAGAGGCAGTTCGTCCGGGCCCTGCTGCAGGGAGCCATCAAGTGACCCCGCTGATAAAGGAGATCCTTCGTGACCCGCTATGACGTCCCGGTCGTCGCCCGTCGCCCGAGCGCCCCGCCGCGCACCGCGTACCTCATCGCCAGCGGTGACCTGCGCGAATCGGCCAATATCGCCGGCTGGCCGACCCAGGTCGAGCTGGAAAGCGTCGTGCGCACGGCCTGCGTCGGGCTGGGCTGGACCGTCGTCCGCGCGAACGATGTCAACCCGCTGACCGGTCACGGGTTCATCAGCAGCCAGCGCATGGGTCTTGAGGTATTCAAGGTCATCCCGGTGGACGCCCCGCTGATCGTGGCCGAGGCGGTGTGGCAGTACAGCCATCACGTGCTGGCCGGGCTGCGCACGCACCGGGGCCCGATCTTGACCGTCGCGAACTTCGAAGGGAAGTGGCCCGGGCTGGTCGGGCTGCTCGGGCTCAACGCCGGCCTGACGAAGATGGGCCGCGACTACAGCACGATCTGGACCGTGGACGGCACCGATCAGTGGTTCCGCGACGGGCTGCGCGACTGGCTGGCGACCGGCCGCATCGCGCACGACGCGTCCCACGTGCGTGACCTGCCGGCGCTGGCGCCCACGCCCGAGACCGAGCTCGGCCAGGCGGTCGCCGCCCAGCTGCAGGCCGACAAGGCGATCATCGGCGTCTTCGACGAAGGCTGCATGGGCATGTACAACGCGATCATCGACGACGAGCTGCTCAACCCGCTCGGCATCTACAAGGAGCGCTTGTCGCAGAGCGCCCTGTGGGCCGAGATGCAGCGGGTCAGCGACGACGAGGCCGCGGCGATCGGCGAGTGGCTGACCGCGAAGGGCATGAAGTTCAAGCTCGGTACCGACGAGGCCACCGAGCTCACCGCCGCCCAGCTCGCCTGGCAGTACAAGATGTACGTGGCCGCGCTGCGGATCTGTGACGACTTCGGCCTGGACGCGGTCGGCATCCAGTACCAGCAGGGCCTCAAGGATCTGGCGCCCGCCTCCGACCTGGTCGAGGGGCTGCTCAACAACGTCGACCGTCCCCCGGTGACCAGCCGCGACGGGAGTCGGATCCTGTTCGAGGGCGTGGCCGTGCCGAACTTCAACGAGGTCGACGAGGGCGTGGCCGTCGATGCCCTGGTCACCAACCGGGTGTGGCGCGCGATGGGCCTGGACCCCGCCACCACGCTGCACGACGTGCGCTGGGGCGAGGACTACGACGGGCGCTTCGTCTGGGTCTTCGAGATCTCGGGTTCGGTGCCGCCGTCGCATTTCGAAGCGGGCTACGCCGGCGCGGTCGGCTGGCGGCAGGGCCCGATGTTCTTCCCGGCGGGCGGCAGCACGATCAAGGGAGTGGCCAAGCCGGGGCCGTTCGTGTGGTCACGGCTCTACATCGCCGGCGGCCGGCTGCACCTGGACATCGGCCGGGCCGACGCGGTGCGGCTGCCGGATGAGGAGACCCAGCGCCGCTGGAGCCTGACCAATCCGGAATGGCCGATCATGCACGTGGTGCTCCACGGGGTGAGCCGCGACCAGTTCATGGCCAGGCACAAGGCCAACCATGTGCAGGTCGCCTACGCGCCGGGCGCAGGGGTGGCCGATCTGGCCCTGGCGGCGAAGGCCGCGGCCTTTGACGCACTGGGGGTCTCGGTGCACCTGTGCGGCGATGTCTCTCTGTAGCGGCCCGGCCAGCAGTCTGATCGTGGCCTGCGCCAAGGCCGGCAATGGAGTCGGTGCCAGGTGACGGAGCTGGTCATCGGGCTGGACATCGGCACCTCGAGCACTAAGGCGGTGGCGGTCGACGCGGACGGCACGGTGGTCGCCGCCCGGAGCGGTCCGCACGGCACCGACCAGCCGCGGCCCGGCTGGTTCGAGCAGGACGCGCAGGCCATCTGGTGGGAGCAGTCGTGCGACCTGCTGCGTGCACTGCTGGCCGACGAGCGGGTGGGCGGGTCAGCGATCCGCGCCGTCGGTGTCAGCGGGATCGGCCCGTGCGTGCTCGTCTGCGACAAGGCGGGGAATCCGCTGCGGCCGGCCATCCTGTACGGGATCGACATGCGGGCCAGCGCCGAGGTCACGGAGCTGACCGTGCGGCTCGGCGCCGCTGACATCCTGGCCCGGGCCGGCTCAGCCTTGTCCTCGCAGGCCGCGGGTCCGAAGCTGCTGTGGCTGCAGCGGCACGAGCCGGAGGTATGGGCCCGCACGGCGCGCTGGTTCAGCGCGAGCTCATTCCTGGTGAACAAGCTCACCGGCGAGTACCTCCTCGATCACCACACCGCAAGCCAGTTCGACCCGATGTACGACATCCGCGCGCAGTCCTGGGCCAGCGATTGGGCGGCAGCGCTCAGCCCCGGCGCGGCCCTGCCACGGCTGGCCTGGCCCGGCGAGATCGCCGGCCAGGTGACCGCCGGTGCGTCCGCCGCGACCGGCCTGCCGCCGGGCACGCCGGTGCTGGCCGGAACGGTGGACGCGTGGGCCGAGGCGCACAGCGCCGGCGTCCGGCAGCGCGGCGACCTAATGATCATGTACGGATCGACGTTGTTCCTGGTCGGTGTCGACCCGGCGGCGGGCCCGCATCCGGGACTGTGGCTGACCGCCGGGCTGACGCCCGGCACCGGCACGCTCGCCGCGGGAATGGCGACCTCCGGCCTGCTCGCGAACTGGGTCTCGGATACCGCCGGGCTGCCGGTCGGCGACCTCATCGAGGCGGCCAGCCGGGTAACACCGGGCGCCGAGGGCCTGCTGCTCTTGCCGTATTTCGCGGGCGAGCGGAGCCCGGTCTTCGATCCCGGTGCCCGCGGCGCCGTGCTCGGGCTGACCCTCGCGCATACCCCGGCGCACCTGATGCGGGCCGCGCTCGAAGCGGTGGCGATGGGTGTACGGCACAACCTGGAGGCTTTCGACTCCGTCCGGCCCGGCGGGTCGCGGTGGCGGCCTGTCGCGGTCGGCGGCGGCGCCGCCGGCTCGCTCTGGCCGCAGATCGTGTCGGACGTCAGCGGCCACGCCCAGGACATCCCGGCGCAGACGGTCGGGGCGAGCTACGGCGACGCGCTGCTGGCCGCGGTCGCGGCCGGTCTCGTCCCGCCGGACACCGACTGGACGAAGATCGTCGCGACCGTCCGGCCGCGGCCCGAGCTAGCCGACCTCTACGAGCGGCGATACGCGGTCTACCGGGACCTCTACACCACCACGCGCCCGCTCATCTCCAGGCTGGCGATCACGTGAAGCCGACGTCGAGGACGAAGTGCCCGAGCCTCAGGTTGAGCTGTCCGCCGCCGGCCCAGTGGACGATGAACGCCAGCAAGATGATGGCCAGGATGACGACCACCAACCAGAAGAAGAAGACGATGATCCCGGGGATTGCGTACCCGGCTACGGTTCTGGCTCTAGCCACCGCCGTCAGCTACCCGCCGCCGCGCGACTTATTCTGCACTACGGGACGGCGGGATCGCGGGATCGTTGTCAGCTGCTTGGGGGATGGGCGTGCTTGTCGAGTTCGTGCGCGTAGTGGTCCAGCAACTCGTCCATCGTCCGCTCCTCGTAGCCCCCGCGCCGGGTGACGTTGAACGTCACCGCCTGGACGTCCGCGGCGGTGATCGCCTGCCCGGGCCGGGCGTTTCCGCTCAGCGTCGCCTCGATCCGCGCGATGAACTCATCGACCTCGGCGGCGCGGTAGCCCGGCCCTAGCGTGCGGCGGGGGAAACTGCCGGCGGTGTCTCCCGCCGCGCTGACCACTGACCCGGCCGACGCCCTGGCCTGCAGGATGCCGGCGGCCCGGACCCGGGCCCGGGTACCGGCGCGGGCCTCACGGTTACGGGCGCGGGCCTGGGCGGCGTCCGTCAGTTTCTCACCCAGCCCGGTACCCAGCAGCCTGCGGTAGGCAAGCTTGCAGCCGGATACGGCCAGGGAGCCAAGGAGGCATCCGATCCCCACGCCGATCCACTCCTGGGCAGTCTTCGCCCAGCCCATTAGGTAAATCACCAGGCCGGCGGTGATGAACGGGGCGACCGGACGGGCCAGGTGCGCTACCACACGGCGCGCGCTGCCGGGCGGCAAGGCCGTTCCCCGGATGGTTCCGGACGCGTAGCGCAGCATGCGGGCGGCGCGGCGCGCGGCCGGCCTGACATCGGGGTCGTGGAGGATAGCGGGTAGTTCCGCCACCCATTCCCGGTATCGCTCGTCCCGTGCCTGGGCCGGCAGGTGCCGGCACGCGCGGGCGATCAGGTGCTCGCCGATGCGCAGCAGCCGGCGTTCCCCTCTCATCCCGCGCTCCCCGGGACCGGCCTGGCTTGGTGGGCCGGGGAACGGCGGCGGCCGGCGGAGATCTGCGCGAGTTCCAGCCGGGCCACCTCGGCGCCCTTGGCGGTCAGCCGGTAGTACTTCCGCGGCCGCTGCCCGTCTTGCTGCGGGGTCTCCCACGCGGAGGTGACCAGCTTCTCCTCTTCCAGCCGGCCCAGCAGCGGGTACAGGGTGCCGCTTTTCAGCCCGGCCGCCTTCATCAGGTCATAGCCGTAGCGCGGGTCCGCGGGGTCGTCCAGGAACGCCCGCAGAACCCGCTCCAGCGGCGCCGTCATCTTCACGCTAAGAGTCTACATATGTAGGCCGACGGCACGCCAGTATCGTCACGGTCAGCGACCCGGACGGCTCGAGCTGGGAGGTCACGATGCTGGCTATCACCCCTAACAGATCCGGAATGAAGATTCCGCATCTGCGAGCCGGAAGGCGAGGAGGCAGGTGAAACCCGGGATTCACCTCACAAGAGGGTGGTGAACCCCGGGGTTCACCACATACGCGGCCTGCGCTCAGGCCCGGCGTGGCGCCACGCTCAGGCCGGCGTAGCGGCGGCCGCCAGGCTCAGGCCGGCGTAGCGGCGGCCGCCAGGCTCAGGCCGGCGTAGCGGCGGCCGCCATGATCCCGGCGACCAGGTCCTCGTTGGTCAGGACCCGCCCGCCGGCTCCCCAGGCGCCGTCGCGGGCGTTGAGGATATTGATCCAGGTGTCCTCGTCCCGGTGCCCGGGCACGGCCAGGGCCCGGACGATGCCGGTGGCGGCGGCGATGAACTCGGCCCGCGCCTTCGGGGCGGCCAGGCCGATGTCCGGCAGCTTCAACTCGACCAGGACCAGCGGCCGGTTGACGCCGCCCGCGTAGACCTGCTGGGCTTCCAGGATGTGGACGGTACCCCCAACTAGCGGCGTGAAGAAGGCGTTCCCGGTCTGGCCGCTCGCCTCGATCAGGGCGGCGGTCAGCCGCGGCAGGATGTCGCGCTCGCCGGCCGGGGTGAGGGTTCCGCGCGGCGCGGTGACGGTGATGGGCATGGCTCGTTCTCCTGTGGTGGTGGCGATCCGATGACTAGCTAGTACGTACGTACTAGTATTGATGGAGTCCACCCTGCACTAGGATGGTCGTACTAGTCAAGAGGGGCGGAGGCGATGGCGGGCGACACGCGGGAGCGCATGATCATGGCGGCCGTGCACGCGCTACGGCGCGACGGGGTCGAGGGGATGTCCTTTACCGAGGTGCTGCGCGAATCCGGCGCCGCGCGCGGCGCGATCTACCATCACTTCCCGGGCGGCAAGAGCCAGCTGGTGGCCGAGGCGGCCGCCGAGAACGGCAACGATGTGCGGGCCCTCCTCGGTCAGCTGCCCGCTGACCGCCCAGCCGCCGTGGTACGCGGATTCCTGGCCCTCATCCGGCCGGTCGTCCAGGAATCGGCCGGGGGGAGTGGCTGTGCGGTCGCCGCGGCCGCGATGGCCAGCTCCGCGCACGACCATGACCGTCTGCACGAGGCGGCAGGCGTCGCGATCGGCTCGTGGATCGGCGAGCTCACCGGGCGCCTCACCGCGGCCGGGCTCGCCGCGGACGAAGCGCAGCCGCTCGCCGCCAGCCTGGTCACGATCTTGGAGGGCGCCCACGTGCTGGCCCGCGCGACGGGGAGCATCGGCCAGTTCGACGAGACCGCCCGGGCTGTCACCGCGCTCGTCGAGCACAGGTACGGGCGCTAGCCAGGCTCAGAGGAACTGACCCGGCGAGCTCTCCGTATCGTCGTTCCACACGACGGCCATCACGTCGCTCGGATCGATCACGGCCCATCCGCTCTCGCGCTCGAGGCGGACCAGGCCGTCCGGGCGGATGTGCACGCCGGTCAGCTTCTTGTTGTCCGCCGTGGCAAATCCGATCGGGCCGGTCCTGCTCACCACCATGAAAATCGAGCCGCGCTTGCCGATCAGCGGGTCGAGCAGGTCGCGGATCGCCTCTCCCGTCATGCACCACCTCCTGGGTATCGCTACGAGGAAAGCATGCCCGCTCCAGCCTCCCATGCCCGCCACCGCCACGGCACGGACGGCCCGGCGCTTACGCTTCTGGCATACAGGCGCCGCTCTTCCGGGGCCTGTGCGCCCCCGCCGAGCGTACGGAGCGGCAGCGCCCCAACTGGTGCCTCTCGCGTCCCGCCCGCATCAAGATCTGGGAGCATCGGGGCTTCGGGGAGGATCCGGTGTACCCGGATGCACTCCTTCCTCCCCGGAAACCCGAATCCTCCCGGCAAACGGGACGCGGGCTAGCTAGCGGCCACGGTGCGCCCCAGGAGACAGCCGCTTGCGTCACTTCTGCGACTTCGGCCTCATTTTCGTGGTCGATCCGGGCTTCGTGGTCGATCCGGGGGATTCCGGTACCCGTAATCGACCACAGAACCCGGAACCGCCACCGTAACGGGACGCGTGGGATCAACGGGACGGGCGAGGCATGGCCGGGCAGATCACATCCTCGCAGCGGCCCCGATGACCACTCGCCGGACAGGCCCGGCGTGGGCCAGCGCCGTGTGTACGTGATCGGCAGCATGCTACGGGCAGTCAGTCGAGGTCGAA
>Ga0070730_10003619_pt1 | contig 13822 bp, 11 predicted proteins | sample Coa_R1_3_FD_66447 | JGI IMG/M metagenome (GOLD analysis project Ga0070730, IMG submission 66447) | Surface soil microbial communities from Centralia Pennsylvania, which are recovering from an underground coalmine fire - Coalmine... | ecosystem: Environmental > Terrestrial > Soil > Unclassified ...
GGGAATTCAACGGCAGCGTTGGTGACGGCGCAGCCGCGGTGGAAGGGGGACAAGGTTTCGTCGGCCACTTCGGCGATGAGCGTTCGCAACTGACCAAACGGATCGTCGGGATGGCGCGCTTCCAGATCGTCCCACCACGCCATGATCCGATCGAATCGCGCCTGGAGGCAGTCCGCCACCAGCGCGTCCTTCGAGGAGAAGTTGCGGTAAAGGCTGGGCTTGGTCACGCCGGCTGCGGTGACGATCTCCTCGACCCCTACCGCACGGATGCCGCGTTCGTAGAACAGGCGCCGTGCCGTCCGTGACACGCGATCCGCGGCACATCGACGTTCGGCTCCGGCCGGACGCGAAATGTGCCCGCCGGCAATCTTCCGTTCACTCTTCATCATGCATCCCGCCCTCACGCTCTTGACAGAATGTTACCGATCGGTACGCGGGTCAAGAGAGGTTGGATGAACAGGCGGCGCGACGGAAAGGAGGCGGACATGGCGTATCAGAACATGGCCCGCAACGTCGCAGAACCCGTTGAAACATCGGCCGTTGAGGTGGAGCCCTTCCGTCTGCGCGAGACGGGGCGAGTCGAATTCACGCCTCTCGAAGATCAGGTGATCGCGCTGGCGCGGATGGACAGTCTTGCCAGTCTCGAGACGCCGGGCCGGATCGAGCGGCTTTTCTCGGTGGTGTTCGGGCTCGAGCCGGGCAGCCGTCCGCTGGCGGACCCTCGGCTCGAAGCATTGCGCCGGGCCGTGGTGGTGGCGCATCACCGCCGTCATCTCCCCGATGCGCAGGCTGCCGAGCTTCGCGAGATGGGCTTCACGCTGCCGCAGATCCGGATGATCGAGCTGCGCGCCATCGCCGCCTGAACGCGGCGCTTGGAGCGAAATCCGCTCCGATCGCATCGGATCGGTTGTTCTAGAATGTTGGTTCGACGCGATTTCCGAGTCAGTGGACGATTCCATCCGCTTCGAAATCGCTCTTAGTCGAAGCGGTAGGGGACAATCTCGCGCCGTTCGGGATCGACGCGGATCGCGCGGCCCGATGGCGGGAAAGCACGTTGCTCGCACGTCTCGCGCGGGCAGATGCGGCAGGAAACGCCGATCGGGGTCGCGGCATCGGCGCGCCCCAGATCGAGATGGTCGGCATAGACGAAGTCCGCCGCCTCGCTGATCTCGCAACCCAGCGCCACGGCATAGCGGCGCGGCGCGCGTGCGAAGCTGCCGCTTTCCTTCACCAGCCCCTTGGCGATCGCGACATAGCGCGTGCCCTCTGGCATCTCGGCAAGCTGGATCAGGATGCGGTCCGGGATCGCCACCGCCTCGTGCATGATCCACAGTGGGCAGGCGCCGCCGAAGCGCGCGAATTGCAGGCGGGTGGCGGAATGGCGCTTGGTGATGTTACCCGCCATGTCGACCCGGCAGAAGAAGAAGGCGGTGCCGCGCGCGCCCGGCCGCTGGAGGGTCGAGAGGCGATGGCAGGCCTGCTCGAAGCTCACCGCGAAGCGCCGGCGCAGCCGATCGATGTCGTGGCGGACGCGGCGGGCTTCGGCGCGGAAGGCGTCGTAGGGCATCAGGATCGCGCCGGCCGCATAGTTGGCGAGGCCGACGGTCAGAAGTCGTGCCGCCTCGGGGGAGCGCAGGCCGGATGTGGCTAGCACCGCGTCAATCTCCTGCGCGAGTTCGATACGGGAGAGCTGGTGGGCGAGTTGGAAGGCGCGGCTTTCGGCGGGCTGGGTGGAATCGATCGTCAGGATGCCGAGCGTGGCATCGAACGCGCGCAGCATCGACGAATCCCCGGTCGAGGCACGAATGGTGATGCCGTGCCGCTCGCGCAGCCGCTCGGCCAGCGCCTCGGGGCCGGGCTCGAGCGTCGCGCCGATGGCCTCGGCGGCGGTATCGATCGGATCGACATAATTGCCAGCGTCATGAAACCAGTCGCGTACCTCGTCCCAAGGCAGGCGCCCACCCGTGGGCGCGCCGCTGTCATAGGCATCGTCGAGGCGCTGGAGCTGATCCTCGGCGCGACGCCACGCCGCGTGGAGCGCCACGAAGCGGCGGGCGAGCCCCGGCTGCTGCTCGATGGCGCGCGCCAGTACGTCGGGTGCGGGTGGCGGCTCGGGCAGCAGCGGTTCGGCGGCTGCCTCGGCGAGGCCGGCGAGCAGGCGCGCATCCTCATCCTCGTCGATCCCGCTCCAATCGGTCGGGAAGGCTCCGGCGAAGGCGAGGGCGACCGCAGCGGTCAATGGCCGTCCATCGGTTTCGATCTGCGAGAGATAGCTGACCGAAATACCCGCCCGCGCCGCCATCTCGCTTTGGCTGAGTTGGAGGCGGGCGCGCAGCGCGCGGACTCGGGCGCCGGCATAGAGGCTGCGGACGGGGCGGGCCATGAACCTCCGCATATTTCACAAAAGCATCGTTCGCAACTTCACAAAACCACATTTGCGCGACGAAGTGCCAGAGTGCAGTGGCGCGCACACCGCCGCCCAGGAAAGGAGAGCGATGCCCACGACCCTCGAGAAGCTCGACCAACGACGCGCCGAGGCCCGCCTGGGCGGCGGACAGAAGCGCATCGATGCCCAGCACGCCAAGGGGCGCCTGACCGCCCGCGAACGGCTGGAAATTCTGCTCGACGAAGGCTCGTTCGAGGAGCTCGACATGTTCGTCGAGCATAATTGCATCGACTTCGGCATGGACGAGAGCCACATCCCCGGCGACGGCGTGGTGACGGGTTCGGGCACGATCAATGGCCGCCTCGTCTTCGTGTTCAGTCAGGACTTCACCGTGTTCGGCGGCTCGCTCAGCGAGCGGCATGCGCAGAAGATCTGCAAGATCATGGACATGGCGTTGAAGGTCGGTGCGCCCGTGATCGGCCTCAACGACAGCGGCGGCGCGCGCATTCAGGAAGGCGTGGCTTCGCTCGGCGGCTATGCCGAGGTGTTCCAGCGCAATGTGTTGGCCTCCGGCGTGGTGCCCCAGCTCAGCCTCATCATGGGCCCCTGCGCGGGCGGCGCGGTCTATTCGCCGGCGATGACGGACTTCATCTTCATGGTGAAGGACTCGTCCTATATGTTCGTCACCGGCCCAGACGTGGTGAAGACCGTCACCAACGAGGTCGTGACGCAGGAAGATCTGGGCGGAGCCTCGGCGCACACGGTGAAGTCCGGCGTGGCGGACGTGGCGTTCGAGAATGACGTGGAGGCGCTGCTCGCGGCGCGCGACTTCATCGATTTCCTGCCCGCGGACAACCGTACCGGCGTGCCTGAGCGGCCGTCCGACGATCCGTGGGACCGCCTGGAGTCCAGCCTCGACACGCTGATCCCGGCCTCGGCCAACATCCCCTACGACATGCACGAGCTGATCCAGAAGACAGTCGACGAGGGCGACTTCTTCGAGATCCAGCCCGCGCACGCCGCCAACATCATCACCGGCTTCGGCCGGATCGAGGGCCGCACCGTCGGCATCGTCGCCAACCAGCCGATGGTGCTGGCGGGCGTGCTGGACATCGCCTCCTCGCGCAAGGCGGCGCGCTTCGTGCGCTTCTGTGACGCGTTCGAGATCCCGATCGTCACCTTCGTCGACGTGCCCGGCTTCCTGCCCGGCACCGCGCAGGAGCATAACGGCATCATCAAGCATGGCGCCAAGCTGCTCTTCGCCTATGCCGAGGCGACGGTGCCCAAGATCACGGTCATCACCCGCAAGGCCTATGGCGGCGCCTATGACGTCATGGCCTCCAAGCATCTGCGGGGCGACCTCAACTATGCCTGGCCCACCGCCGAGATCGCGGTGATGGGCGCCAAGGGTGCGGTTGAGATCATCTTCCGGCAGGAAGCCAAGGACGCGCAAAAGCTCGCGGCGCGCACCGCCGAATATGAGGCGCGCTTTGCCAATCCGTTCGTGGCGGCGTCGAAGGGTTTTATCGACGAGATCATCATGCCGCATTCCACGCGCCGCCGCGTCGCGCTCGGCCTTCGCAAGCTCCGTCACAAGAGCCTCGAAAATCCGTGGAAGAAGCACGACAATATTCCCCTGTGAGGACTTTCTGACATGACTGCCGATCCCGTCGTCATCCTCTCCTACGCCCGCACGCCGATGGGCAGCTTCCAGGGCAGCCTGTCCGGTGCGAGCGCCATCGATCTCGGTGCGACTGCGATCCGTGCCGCTGTCGAGCGCGCCGGTGTGGCGCCCGAGAAGGTCGATCGCGCGTATATGGGCTGCGTGCTGCCCGCCGGCCTCGGACAGGCGCCGGCGCGTCAGGCGGCGATCCACGGTGGCCTTCCGCAGTCGACCGAGGCGGTGACCGTCAACAAGATGTGCGGTTCGGGCATGATGGCGGCGATGATGGCGGCCGACGCGCTCGCCGCCGGCTCGGCCGACCTGATTGTCGCGGGCGGCATGGAGAGCATGACCAACGCGCCCTTCCTGATGAAGAAGCACCGCGCCGGTGCCCGCATCGGCCATGACGTGATCTACGATCACATGATGCTCGACGGGCTGGAGGACGCCTATGAGCCCGGCCGCGCGATGGGCACCTTCGCCGAAGACACCGCGACCGATTACCAGTTCACCCGCAGCGCGCAGGACGATTACGCGATCGCCTCGTTGACCCGCGCGCAGGAAGCGCAGCGCTCGGGCGGCTTCGATGCCGAGATCACGCCGGTGACGGTCAAAACCCGCAAGGGCGACGTGGTCGTCGACAAGGACGAGCAGCCGCTGAAGGGCGATCCGGCCAAGATCCCGTCGCTCAAGCCGGCGTTCGCCAAGGATGGCACGATCACCGCCGCCAACGCCTCGTCGATTTCCGACGGTGCGGCTGCGCTGCTGATGGCACGCGCGTCCGTCGCCAATAATCTCGGTGCCAAGCCGGTGGCGATCGTGGTGGCACACGCCGCTCATGCCCGTGCCCCGGCGCAGTTCACCACCGCCCCGGTCGGCGCGATCACCAAGGTGCTCGAAAAGGCTGGATGGTCGGTTGGCGACGTCGATCTGTTCGAGGTCAACGAGGCCTTCGCCTGCGTCACGATGGTGGCGATGCACGATCTCGGCATCCCGCACGACAAGGTGAACGTGAATGGCGGCGCGACCGCGCTCGGCCACCCGATCGGCGCATCGGGCGCGCGCATCCTCGCGACGCTGATCGCTGCGCTCCAGAAGCGCGGGCTCAAGCGCGGCGTGGCATCGCTCTGCATCGGCGGCGGCGAGGCGACGGCGATGGCGGTGGAGCTGGTCTGATGAAGCTGGGGCGCCTCAATCATGTCGGCGTGGCGACGCCATCGATCGAGCAGTCGATCGCCTTCTACCGCGACGTGATGGGCGCCGAGGTGATCCACGAGCCGTTCGACATGCCCACGCAGGGCGTGAAGGTGTGCTTCGTGGATGCTCCCAACTTCCAGGTCGAACTGATTGAGCCGCTGGGTGAAAATTCGCCGATCCACGGATTCCTCGCCAAGAACCCGGCGGGCGGGCAGCATCATATGTGCTATGAGGTGCCCGACATCCACGACGCCAAGGCCTGGTTCGAGGGCAAGGGCGCCAAGGTGCTGGGCGAGCCTCGCATCGGGGCGCACGGCACCCCGATCTTCTTCGTCCACCCCAAGGATATGGGCGGCGTTCTGACCGAGATCATGGAGACCCCCCGTGGCGACCACTGACGACTGGAAGGCGCTGTCCGACAAGGAGGTCAAGGGCAAGGATCTCACCTGGCACACGCCCGAAGGGATCGACGTCAAGCCGCTCTACACGGCCGAGGATGTGGCGGACATCGATCCGGGCCTGCCCGGCTTCGCGCCCTTCACGCGCGGCGTGCGTGCGTCGATGTATGCCGGGCGCCCGTGGACGATCCGCCAATATGCGGGCTTCTCGACGGCGGAAGAATCCAACGCCTTCTACCGCCGCAACCTCGCGGCCGGGCAGAAGGGGCTTTCGGTCGCCTTCGATCTCGCCACCCACCGCGGCTATGACAGCGACCATCCGCGCGTGACCGGCGACGTCGGCAAGGCGGGCGTCGCGATCGACAGCGTCGAGGACATGAAGATCCTGTTCGACGGCATCCCGCTCGGCGAGATGTCGGTCTCGATGACGATGAACGGCGCGGTGATCCCGATCCTCGCCTTCTTCATCGTCGCCGGCGAGGAGCAGGGCGTTCCTCAGGAGAGGCTGGATGGCACTATCCAGAACGACATCCTGAAGGAGTTCATGGTCCGCAACACCTATATCTACCCGCCCGAGCCGTCGATGCGGATCATCTCCGACATCATCGGATATACCTCGGCCAACATGCCGAAATTCAACAGCATTTCGATCTCCGGCTACCATATGCAGGAAGCCGGGGCGACGCAGTTGCAGGAACTCGCCTTCACGATCGCGGACGGCAAGGAATATGCCCGCGCGGCGATGGCCTCGGGGCTCGACCTCGACAAGTTCGCAGGCCGTCTGAGCTTCTTCTTCGCGATCGGCATGAACTTCTTCATGGAGGTCGCCAAGCTCCGCGCCGCGCGCAAGCTGTGGCACCGGGTGATGACCGATCTCGGCGCCAAGGACGAGCGCTCGAAGATGCTGCGCACCCACTGCCAGACGTCGGGCGTGTCGCTCACCGAGCAGGATCCGTACAACAACGTCATCCGCACCACGATCGAGGCGATGGCAGCGATGCTGGGCGGCACCCAGAGCCTCCATACCAACGCCCTCGACGAAGCCATTGCTTTGCCGACCGATTTCTCCGCCCGGATCGCGCGCAACACGCAGATCGTGATCCAGGAAGAGACGGGGATGACCAAGGTGGTCGATCCCCTGGGCGGCTCCTATTATATCGAGGCGCTGACCCAGGAACTCTACGACAAGGCCTGGGAGATCATCGAGAAGGTCGAGGCCGAGGGCGGCATGGCGAAGGCCGTCGCCGCTGGCTGGCCCAAGGCGATGATCGAGGAGGCGTCTGCCGCGCGTGCCGCGCGCGTCGACCGCGGCGAGGACGTGATCGTCGGCGTCAACAAATACCGGCTCAAGGAAGAGGATGCGATCGACATCCTCGATGTCGACAACCACAAGGTCCGCGCCGGCCAGATCGCCCGCATCCAGACGATGAAGGCGGCTCGCGACGAGGCGAAGTGCCGGGCGGCGCTCGATGCGCTGCGCGAGGGCGCGAAGGGGAGCGCGAACCTGCTCGGCCTCGCCGTCGAATGCGCCCGCCAGCGCGCGACGCTCGGCGAAATTTCCTCCGCGATGGAAGAGGTGTTCGGCCGCTACGGTACCACGCCGACGCCGGTGAAGGGCGTCTATGGCGGCGCCTATGGTGACGATCCGCGTTGGCAGGGGCTGGTCGAGGGCGTATCGGCGGTTGCCCGCCGCAAGGGCCGCAACCCCAAGATGTTCGTCGCCAAGATGGGGCAGGACGGGCATGATCGCGGCGCCAATCTCGTCAGCTCGGCGTTCGGTGATCTTGGCTTCGACATCGTCGCGGGCCCGCTGTTCCAGACCCCGCAGGAAGCCGTCGACATGGCGCTAGCCGAGGATGTCGACGTGGTCGGCGCCTCCAGCCTCGCGGCGGGCCACAAGACGCTGATCCCGGAGCTGATCAACCTGCTCCGCGAGAGGGGGCGCTCCGACATCAAGGTCATCGCGGGTGGCGTTATTCCCGCGCAGGACTATCAGGCGCTTTACGACGCAGGGGTTTCGGCGATCTTCGGACCGGGAACGAATCTTGCGGATGCCGCCGCGGAGGTGTTGAAGCTCCTCGGTCACAACATGCCCCCTTCCGAGAAAGCTGCCTGAGATGCGTACCGACTGGACCCGCGACGAGATCGCCGAGCTCTTCGACCTGCCCTTCCTCGATCTGGTGGCGCGTGCGCATGACGTGCATGTCCGCCATCATCCCGAGAATGAGGTGCAGCTCTCGACGCTCCTGTCGATCAAGACCGGCGGCTGCGCGGAGGATTGCGGCTATTGCAGCCAGTCCGCCTCGGCCGACAGCGGGCTCAAGGCCGAGAAGCTGATGGATGCCGACGCGGTGGTCGCGGCTGCGGCCGAGGCTAAGGCGGCGGGTTCGGGCCGCTTCTGCATGGGCGCCGCCTGGCGCGAGCCCAAGGAGCGCGACATGCCCGCGCTCATCGACATGGTGAGCCGCGTGAAGGCGCTCGGGCTTGAGACCTGCATGACGCTCGGCATGCTCGAAGGCGATCAGGCGCAGCGGCTCGCCGATGCCGGCCTCGATTACTACAACCACAATATCGATACTTCGCCGGAGAATTACGGCAACGTCATCACCACGCGCACCTTCCAGGATCGCCTCGATACGCTGGAGCGCGTTCGTCAGGCGGGCATGAACGTGTGCTGCGGCGGCATCCTCGGCATGGGCGAGAGTCGCACCGATCGCGTCGGCTTTCTCCATGCGCTGGCGACGCTCCCCGAGCATCCCGGCAGCGTGCCATTGAACGCGCTGGTACCGATCGAAGGCACGGTGCTGGGTGATCTGCTGAAGGACGTACCCTCGGCGCGGATCGACGACATCGAGTTCGTCCGCACCGTCGCCGTCGCGCGGATCATCATGCCGGAGAGCATGGTGCGCCTGTCCGCCGGGCGTGAGAGCATGTCGGATGCGACGCAGGCGCTGTGCTTCCTGGCCGGCGCGAACTCGATCTTCACCGGCGACAAGCTGCTGACCACCGGCAATGCGGGCGGCGGCAAGGATGCGGCCCTGTTCGACAAGCTCGGCATCGTGCCGATGCAGGGCGAGACGACGACCCACGAACACGCCGTCGCGGCGGAGTAAGCATGGGCCGGGGTGACGAGAAAGATCACGAAAGGGAGCGGATGTTCGAGAAGATCCTGATCGCCAATCGCGGCGAGATCGCCTGCCGCGTCATCCGCACCGCGCGGAAGATGGGGATCAAGACGGTCGCAGTCTATTCGGACGCCGACGCGCTCGCCCCGCATGTCCAGATGGCCGACGAGGCGGTGCGCCTCGGGCCGCCGCCGGCGTCGGAAAGCTATCTGCTGGCCGATGCGATTATCCAGGCGTGTAAGGCCACTGGCGCGCAGGCCGTGCACCCCGGCTACGGCTTCCTCTCCGAGCGGGAGTCCTTTGCCAAAGCCCTGAAAGAGGCCGGTATCGCCTTCATCGGCCCGCCGGCCAACGCGATCGCCGCGATGGGCGACAAGATCGAATCCAAGAAGCTTGCCAAGGCGGCCGGCGTCAACGTCGTCCCCGGCTTCCTCGGCGAGATCGCGACCACCGAAGATGCGGTGAAGATCGCGTCGGACATCGGCTATCCGGTGATGATGAAGGCCTCGGCCGGCGGCGGCGGCAAGGGAATGCGCCTTGCCTGGTCCGAGCAGGACGTGCGCGAAGGCTTCGAGGCGACCAAGCGCGAAGGTCTCGCCAGCTTCGGCGATGACCGCGTGTTCATCGAGAAGTTCATCGAGAGCCCGCGCCACATCGAGATCCAGGTGCTGGGCGACCAGCATGGCAACATCGTCTATCTGGGCGAGCGCGAATGCTCGATCCAGCGCCGCCACCAGAAGGTGGTCGAGGAGGCGCCGTCGCCCTTCGTCACGCCCGAGATGCGCAAGGCGATGGGCGAGCAGGCAGTCGCGCTGGCTCGCGCCGTTGGCTATTATTCCGCCGGCACCGTAGAGTTGATCGTCTCGGGCGCCGACAAGACCGGGCAGGGCTTCTACTTCCTCGAAATGAACACCCGGCTCCAGGTCGAGCATCCCGTCACCGAGGAGATCACCGGGCTCGATCTCGTCGAGCAGATGATCCGCGTCGCCGCCGGCGAGAAGCTCGCCTTCGCGCAGGACGAGGTGAAGCTGAACGGCTGGGCGATGGAAAGCCGTGTCTATGCCGAGGATCCGTACCGTAACTTCCTGCCCTCGACCGGTCGCCTGACCCGCTATCGTCCTCCGGCCGCCAGCCGCGCCACCGATGCGGTCGTCCGCGTCGACACCGGCGTGGCCGAGGGGGGCGAGGTGTCGATGTTCTACGATCCGATGATCGCCAAGCTCGTCACCTGGGCGCCGACCCGCGAGGAAGCGATCGACCTGCAGATCGGTGCGATCGACAAATATGAGATCGCCGGCGTCGGCACGAACCTCGATTTCCTCTCGGCGCTGGCGCAGCATCCGCGCTTCCGTTTGGGCAACATCACCACCGGCTTCATCGCCGAGGAATATCCCGAAGGCTTCCACGGCGCCCCGGAAACCGAGGCGACGACCCGCGCCGTCGCCGCCGTCGCCGCCGCGATCGCCCGGATCGATGCGGCGCGTGCGCTCCACATCGACGGCCAGCTCGGCACGCCGCTGGACGCCTCTTCGCACTGGATCGTCCGCATCGACGGCACCGAGCATGAGGTGACGCTCGAAACCGATGCCGCCGAGATCGACGGGACGAGCGCCAGCCTGACGCTTGGCTATCGCCCCGGCGCGACGCTGGTCGAGGCGGAGGTGGGCGGCGAACCCGTCACTCTCCGCATCGCCCGCAAGCGCGGCCACATGGTCATCACCACCGCCGGGCGGGTGCGCAAGGTGCAGGTGATGCGGCCGACCGTCGCGGCGCTCCGCCATCACATGATCGAGAAGCCGGCGCCCGATATGTCGCGCTTCCTCGTCTCGCCTATGCCGGGGCTGCTGACGCGGCTGCTGGTCGCGGAGGGCGAGAAGGTCGAAGCCGGCCAGCCGCTCGCCACGGTCGAGGCGATGAAGATGGAGAACATGCTCCGCGCCGAGAAGAGCGCCACCGTGGCGAAGGTCGCGGCGGACGTCGGTGCCAGCCTCGCCATCGATCAGGTCATCCTCGAGTTCGAATGAGGCGTCCCGTCCGCTCCGCCGTTTTGCGCGGGGCGGACGAAACCCTGCTCAACGCTCTGGTATCGTAACGAAAGCCGGGTAGGAAGGACGCCATGACCGAGCCTGCCCGCGTTCATCTCATCGCTGCCGCGCGTCCCAATTTCATGAAGGTCGCGCCGCTCTGGCACGCGCTCAGCGCCGCGCCGGACTTTGCGCCGACGCTGATCCACACCGGCCAGCATTACGACGCGAATATGTCCGATGCGATCTTCACGGACCTCGCCCTGCCCGAGCCTGACCACCATCTCGGCGTCGGATCGGGCAGCCATGCCGAGCAGACCGGCCGGGTGATGATCGCCTATGAAGCGGTGGCGCAGGCCGAGCGGCCCGACTGGCTGGTGGTCGTCGGCGATGTGAACTCGACGCTCGCCTGCGCGCTGGTTGGCGCCAAGCTGCGCATTCCGGTGGTGCATCTGGAGGCGGGCCTGCGCAGCCGCGATCGCGACATGCCCGAGGAGATCAACCGCCTCGCCACCGACGCGATCGCAGACGTGCTGTGGACGCCCTCGGCCGATGGCGACGAGAATCTGCTGGCGGAGGGTATCCCGGCGGCGCGCATCGCCAATGTCGGCAACATCATGATGGACAGCTTCGAGCTGGTCCGTCCGAAGATCGAGGCGACCGCGGAACCGGGCGCGCTGGGTTTGCCCGAGCGCTATGGCGTGGTGACGCTGCACCGTCCGTCCAACGTTGACGATTCCGTCGCGCTCGCGGCATTGGTGGAGGCGCTGCTGGACGTGCAGCGCCGGCTGCCGCTGGTTTTCCCGGTCCATCCGCGCACGGCACAGCGATTGGCAGCGGCAGGGCTTGACGCGAAGCTGGAGGCCGGCGGCGTCCGGCTGGTCGGCCCCTTGCCCTATGTGCGCTTCATGAGCCTGGTGGCGGGGGCGACGGCGGCGATCACCGATTCGGGTGGTATCCAGGAGGAGACCACCTATCTCGGCATTCCCTGTCTGACGTTGCGCGAGAATACAGAGCGGCCGATCACGATCACGCACGGAACCAACCGGCTGGTGCGTGCGGCCAATCTGGCGACGGCGCTCGATGAAGCGCTGGGGACGCCGCGTGCCAAACGGGCGCGGCCGAAACATTGGGATGGGCGAACCGCCGAACGTTGCGTCGCCGATCTGAGGAGACGCAGTGCATGAGCGGCGAGGTTCTGACGATCATCGAAGGCGGGGCGGGGCGGATCCGGCTTAACCGGCCGCGCGCCATCCATGCGTTGACCACGGCCATGTGCACCGCGATGCTCGAGGCGCTGCAGGGCTGGCGCGCCGATCCGCAAGTCGAGATCGTGTTGATCGACCATGCCGAGGGGCGTGGCTTCTGCGCGGGCGGCGACGTGGTGCAGGCCTCGACCGATGCAGTGGCGGCGCGGGCGTTCTTCCATGAGGAATATCGCCTCAACCATCTGCTCTTCACTTATGCCAAGCCGACCGTGGCGTTCATGGACGGCGTGACGATGGGCGGCGGCGTCGGCATCTCGCAGCCGGCCCGCTATCGCATCGCCACCGAGAACACGCTGTTCGCGATGCCGGAGACCGGCATCGGCCTGTTCCCGGACGTTGGCGGTGGCTGGTATCTGTCACGGCTTCCCGGCGCGATGGGGGAATATCTGGCGCTTACCGGAGCGCGGCTGGACGGGGCCGAATGCCACGCGCTGGGGCTTGCCACGCACTACATCCCCTCGGAGGCGCTGGGTGCGCTCAAGGCAGCGATTGCGGCCGATCCGCGTTCGGTCGAACGCCTGCTGGCGGAAGCCTCGATCGAGCCGCCGGCCGCGGGCATCCTCGGGCGCCGCACACTGATCGATCGTCTGTTCGCGCACCATAGACTGGAAGACGTGCTGGAGGCGCTGGCCGCAGATCCGTCGGAATGGGCGGAGGCGACGCTGAAGACGTTGCGGCGGAAATCGCCGCAATCCTGCAAGGTGAGCCTGAAGCTGGTGCTCGACGGCAAGAGCCGGACCGACTTCGCCGACGAGATGCAGGCCGAATATGGCGTCGCCGTTCATGTCTGCCAGCGCCCGGACTTTGCTGAGGGCGTGCGCGCGCTTCTGGTCGACCGCGACAACCGGCCGGTGTGGAATCCCGCGACACCGGAAGGCGTCACCGATCATATGATCGATACCATCTTCGCGCCGCTCAGCGACGACGAGGCGTGGACGCCGCTCGGCCGCTAGGGCGGAACGGCGCCGTGCGTCAACTCAGCGCCACCAGCAGCGCCGGATGCGCTGATGGCGATGCCAGTAGACCCGGCAGACCCGATGACGATGGCCGTGCCAGCCATTGTGGCCGTGATAGCCTTGCGCGGCAACGGGCGCGGCGCCGATCCCGGTGATGAGAATTGTGGCAGCGGCGAGGGTGAGCAGACACATACGGTTTCACCTCCTTCATCGGTGGTGCATTCGCCATCCGTAACGATCGATACGCTCTTCGGACGGGCTGCCCACAGGTGACGGATCGTTGCGGCCCGGCTAGGGTTCGCGGCGATGCGTAAACCCAGCCCCACCGTCGTCCCCGGCCTGCCCAGCCGCGATCAGATCCTGCAGTTCATCGCCGGCAGCGATCAGCCGGCCGGAAAGCGAGAGATTGCGCGGGCTTTCGGCCTGAAAGGCAATGAGAAGATCCGCCTCAAGGCACTGCTCAAGGACATGGCCGACGAAGGGCTGATCGATCTCGGCCCCGGCCGCGCGTTCCACAAGATGGGGGGCGTGCCGAAGGTGACGGTGCTACGCGTCGTCGATGTGGACGGAGATCAGGTGATCGCGGTGCCCGAACATTGGGTGGCGGAAGGCCATCCGCCGCCTCGCCTGCGCGTGATGGAGCGCGGCCGCCGCCAGTCCGCGCTGGGGGTGGGGGATCGCATCCTGGCCCGCACAGAGGAAGCCGGGCGCGGGTGGGTCGCGCATCCGCTCAAGAAGTTGGCGCGGGGCGAGGAACTGGTGCTCGGCGTCATCCACAAGGAGGGCGATCGCTTGTGGCTGCGCC
>Ga0070730_10003621_pt1 | contig 13821 bp, 13 predicted proteins | sample Coa_R1_3_FD_66447 | JGI IMG/M metagenome (GOLD analysis project Ga0070730, IMG submission 66447) | Surface soil microbial communities from Centralia Pennsylvania, which are recovering from an underground coalmine fire - Coalmine... | ecosystem: Environmental > Terrestrial > Soil > Unclassified ...
GCGCGGGCGGGCTTGGCGCCGACGTTGTGCTAAGATGATCACGCCGGGCGCCGATTATGCTAAATTGACGGGGACAAGGGGGCAAGCTTGACCTCAGCGGAGCGAACCGTGCAGGGCTGGCTCAGGGGCCGCCAATGAGCCTGGCAATCGCCGATCAATCCACGTTCCGCGCGGTTAACCCGCGGCAACTCGGCTATTTTGTTGTTGCCGTGGCGGTCGTTTTGTTGCTGCTGAGCGTTTTTGCCGACGACTCGATCGCCTATTTGTGCGTGACGGTGCCGGTGTTGATCCCGATCTTTCTCTGGGTGAGGTATGGCGCGTACGGCATACCGGTGCTGCCGCTCATCGCTGCCTTGTATTTCCTGTACTACGCAATGCCATTGCTGGCCGGCGACACGCTGCGAATCTACCAAGCCTCCGATCTCATCTGGGCGACACTGTCCGTCGGATATTTTCTGATAGCGGCGACGCTTGCCGCCTGGCCGTTCCTTGCCCCGCCGCGGCACAAACCGCGGCCTGCATCGGTCGGGCGCGCTTTGCGCTATGCGCGATCGCTCAAGGAACGCTCATTGCGCAATATTTCGTTGGTCGGCGATCTCAATCGCCTGATATTCGTGGGTCTTGGCGCCGGCGTTCTGTTCAATGCGGCGATTGCCGGCGGCCAGCTCGGCTTCCTCGGCAGTTTCTCGGGGCTGCTCCGCGCCTGCGTGTTTCCACTGACCTACGTGGCCTGCTATCTGACCGGCTTTGCCCGCGGCGCCGGACTATTGACCGGTCAGCGTTGGCTCGTCGCGTGCGGCGGGTTTATCGCGATAACGGCGTTGTCGATGAGCAGCCTGTTTCTGGTCGGCGGCGCCATGAACATCGCCGCCGTGGTGCTCGGCTATGTCTTGGGCACCAAACGGCTGCCGTGGGCGGGTTTGATCGCGGCTTTCGCGCTGCTAACGGTGCTCAACGCCGGAAAAGGCAGCGTGCGCGAGATGTACTGGGGACGCAACAGCCAGACCGTGCAGAATGCCTCGCTCACCCAAGTTCCAGGCATGCTGGCGGATTGGCTTGTGGAAGGAATCAGCAATATCGAGTCCACTTCCGTGCGGGCGAGAGGTCCCAGCCTGTTGGAGCGCACGTCGCTCCTGCACATGGTGCTGGCCGTGCAGGAAACGACGCCGAAGATCATCCCCTATCTCCAGGGCGAAACCTACGCGATGCTGCCGCAGATGCTGGTGCCGCGCTTCGTCGATCCCGAAAAGATCGAAAGCCAGGCGGTATTGAATCTTCTCAGCGTCCGTTACGGCCGGGAAAGCGCGGAAGACACCGCAAAGACCACGATCGGCTGGGGCATGGTGTCCGAGGCCTATGCCAATTTCGGCAATCTCGGCGTCGCCGCGGTGGGTGCGGTGTTCGGCGCGTTGTGCGGTTTTCTCATGCGCCTGAGCGCCACGGCGGGGCCGACCTCGATCGCCATGCTGATCGCGATCGCCTCGACGCTGACGCTGTGCAATGTGGAAGGCGATTTCTCCTACATCATGGTGACGTTGTTCCAAACGATCGCGGGGGTTTGTGTGTTTGCGGCGCTGCCCCGATTGCGGGGCCGTCGCGAGCCGGCAGCCGCGCCTGTCCCGGCTGCGCCGCGCGCCGGCCAAGTCCGCCCGCCGCTGAGCCGCTGACCAAACGAGACCCGGGCTGCGCGCCGATGCGGCTTGTGCACGTCGTTCCCACCTATCTGCCGGCGCGACGGTACGGCGGACCGATCGTTGCGGTTCACGGCCTCTGTCGTGCGCTGGCGGCCCGCGGTCATGAGGTCGAGGTCTACACCACCAGCATTGACGGACCGCATGACAGCGCGGTGCCGCATCGCGAACCGATCGTTCTGGACGGCGTCACCGTCCGCTATTTCGCGTCGCCGCGTCTTCGCCGATTGTCCTATGCCCCGGACCTGAGCCGGGCGCTGCGCGGTGCGATGCCGCGCTTCGACATTGTGCACCTGCACTCGGTTTTTCTCTGGCCGACCTGGCGGGCCGGCCGCATCGCGCAGGCCGCGAAAGTGCCCTACGTGATTTCGCCGCGCGGCATGCTGGTCAAGCGGTTGATTGCGAGCCGCAATCGGCTGATCAAGAGTGCGTGGATCGCCTTGATCGAGCGAACGAACCTCGAGCATGCGGCGGCGATTCACGCGACCTCCGAGGTCGAGCGCAGCGAGTTGGCGCAGTTCGGCTGGAAGCTGCCGCGCACGATCGTCGTGCCGAACGCGGTCGATGAGGTGGACGAAAGCGTACGCAACGCCCCGCCGTCGCCGGATATCGCCGGGCTCGGGCACGAGCAGCCGCTTGTGCTGTTCTTCGGCCGGCTGGCGCGCGTCAAGGGTCTCGACCGGCTGCTGCGCGCCTTTGCCCGCACCGAGCGCGGCATTCTGGCGATCGTCGGCACCGATTACGAAAATCTGGCGAACGAGTTGCTTGCGCTCGCCGGCCGCTTGAACGTCCGCCATCGCGTGCGCCTGGTGACGCGCACCGTCAGCGGCGCCGACAAGGAACATGTTTTCGCCGCGGCCCGCGTCCTGGTGCTGCCGTCGTATTCGGAGAGTTTCGGCAATACGGTCATCGAGGCGCTGCAGCGCGGCGTTCCGGCGATCGTCACGCCCGAAGTCGGTGCCGCCGAGGCGGTCACGCAATCCGGCGGCGGCCTCGTGGCCGACGGCGCCGCGGAGCCGCTTGGCACCGCGATCGCTGCTCTGGTCGACGATCCGGCGCGGGCGGCGGCCATGGGTGAAGCGGGACGGCGTTACGTGCAGCAGCATTACGGCTGGCAGACCGTCGCCGGACAAATGGAAGCCCTGTACCAGGAATTACGGACGGCACAGTAGCTCCGTGTTCGATCAAATCACGCCGTTGATCATCACCTACAACGAAGCGCCGAACATCGCGCGGACGCTCGGTAAACTGTCGTGGGCGCGGCGCATCGTGGTGATCGATTCCGGCAGCACCGACTCGACGCTCGATCTGTTGCGCTTCTATCCGCAGGTTGAGGTCATCCAGCGGCCATTCAACGACTTTGCCACACAATGCAATTTCGGGCTCAGCCAAATAGCGACGCCATGGGTCCTGTCGCTCGATGCCGATTATGAATTGAGCGACGGCTTGGTCGATGAGATCGGTGCGCTGACCGACGACGCCGGCGTCAGCGGATATCGGGTGCAATTCGTCTACCGCATTTACGGCCGGCCGCTGCGCGGTACGCTCTATCCGCCGCGCGTCGTGCTCTACCGCGTCGGGACCGCGCGTTACGTCAACCAGGGTCACGGTCACCGCGTCATCGTCGACGGCGAGGTGCAGGCGCTGCGCCACGCGATCTACCACGACGACCGCAAGCCGCTGGCGCGCTGGTTCGCGTCGCAGCAGCGCTATGCCACCGAGGAGGCCCGTTACCTTTGTACGAAATCGCCGCACGAGTTGACGCGGACCGACCGGCTGCGCCGGATGGCATGGCTGGCGCCGCTCGGCGTGCTGTTTTATGCGCTGTTCGCCAAGGGCTGCATTCTCGACGGCTGGGCCGGCTGGTTCTATGCCTTGCAGCGCCTGGTCGCGGAGGTTTTGATCGCGCTTGCGGTGCTCGACCGCCGGCTGCGCGGCGCCGATGACCCGCCGCACGGCGGCGCACCGGGACGTTGAGCGGTTCTCAGTATCGCACCGGGCATGCGCATCAACATCGTCATCGGACCGTTCTATCCGATCCCGCCGCTGCTCGGCGGTGCGGTCGAGAAAGTCCATCTGTTGCTCGCCGGCGCCTACCGCGATGCCGGCCATCAGGTCACAATCGTGTCGCGGCGCTATGCCGATTTTGCCGAAGACGAAACCGCCGACGGCATACGGCACCTGCGCATCGCCTCGTCGAACCGATCCTCCCGCCTGTTCGTCAATCTGGCCTTGGATTTGCGCTATTCGCTGCGCGTCGCCAGCGTGCTGCCGCCGGCGGATATCACGATCACCAACGGCTTCTTCCTGCCGCTCGTGCTGCCGCGCGCCCGTGCCGGCAAAATCTATGTGCAAATCGGGCGTTATCCGAAAGGCCAAATGGCGCTTTATTCCCGCGCCGACCGGTTGCAGGCGGTGTCGAAAGCGGTCGGCCGTGCCGTGGCGCGACAAGCGCCGTGGCTAAAGCGCAAGGTGCGCGTCATCGGCTACGCCATTCCGGGCGTTTTCTTTGCCGAGGATGCCAAGGTCCCGCGCGAGCGTGTGGTTCTCTATGTCGGACGCATCGCGCGGGAAAAAGGCATTGAGCTTCTGCTTTCGGCGTTCGCCATGCTGCGCGAGCGCCTGCCCGCCGATGTATTTGCCGGATGGAGCGTGTGCATCATCGGTCCGCACCACATCGAGCAGGGCGGCGACGGCGAGGGGTACTTGGCGGAACTGCGGGCACTCGCTGCCGAGCGCGGGGTGCCCTGCGAGTTCGCCGGAGCGATATTCGACGCGCAGGCTTTGGCTGCGGAATATCGGCGAGCCGCGATTTTCGTGTATCCGAGTCTGGCCGAGACCGGCGAAGCGCTCGGCCTGGCGCCGCTCGAGGCGATGGCCGCCGGCTGCGCTACCATCGTCTCCGGCCTGCAATGCTTTGCCGATTACATCGAGGACGGCGTCACCGGCCTGACCTTCGACCATCGCGACCCAGATCCGGCCGCGGCGCTGGCCACGAAGCTGGCGCGTCTGATGACAGAGTCGAACCTGTTGCCGCGCATCGCAAAGGATGGACGCGGCGCTGCCGCAAACTATGCTGTCGCGCCGATTGCCGCGCGCATGCTGGACGATTTCCGCACATTGCTCGGCGCGCGCGCGTTGCCATAGTTGCGTGAACCCAAGTCAAAGCTCGATTGTCTGCTCCATCGTCACCTGCGCCGGCGCGAATTTCTCGGCGAGGAGCGTCAGCTGAGCACGGTCGCAAAACGCCGGGATCACAGTCCGCGGCTTGACTGACTGCAACAAAGCCACAACGTCGGATAGGCGCGGGTGCACGTTCCAACGAACGAATTTGCCGCGGCCGCTTATGGTGAGACGCTCGGCCGGCGTGCCCGGCGTCACGTAGCCGGTGAAGACGATCGCCGGCTCCGCGGCTTGCTCCCATTCGGCGAGCAGCCGCGCGGTGGCGCCTGACGAGCCGTCGGCTGCCGCCGCCAGCATGACCCCGCGGGGGCGCGACGGGTCGATGACCTTCACCGCCGCCGCAAGCTTCGCGATCTCCTCGGCGACGCCCACGTGCAGCGAAGAGCGGTCACTGTTGGCAAGCCGCTGCAGGGCGTCCCGCATTGCCTCGTCGACAAAAATCTCCGGACCCCCGCGGCGGAAAATCTCGAGCGCGATTTCCGGGCCGCGGCCGTTCGCCGGCACCGGCAGCAGCAACGGACCGCGCGCGACGAACGGCGCGAGTTCGGTCCAGCACGCTGCGATCGGCTTGTCATATCCGGCATAGGAGCAGTCGAGGAGCGCGGTCGCAGCCGGCCTCGCCGGCCGGTCGAACGCATAAAGGATCGACTCGACCGACCAGTCGCCGGTGTAGAGAAAACCGCCGCCGATCGCGAAGTGCAGCCAGACGCCGCCCGGCGCATGGCCGTTGCGGCCGGTCGTGACCTCGATGCCGAGCACGTCGACACTGTCGCCGGCCGGCAGCGACCGCACCTCGAGGTGTTGCGGCAGACCCGCCGCCACGCTGGCAGTGGCATAGACCGGCGGGTTCCCGAGCTTGCCCAGAAGCGATAGGCCGCCGATATGATCCTTATGGCCGTGGCTGAGGATCAGCGCGTCGATCGGGCCGATGCCGTCGATAGGGGGCAGGGCGCCCGGCGGCGGACCTTCGCCGAGGTCGAGCATAAGCCGCTTGCCGGCGACCTCGAGAAGGAAGCACGCGGGCCCCTTGGCGCCAACGCCGGAAATCAGCCGCAAATGGTCGGGTCCTGGGTTCATCCGTAACGTTCCGTGGCTGGACAGGCGGGGCCGGTGACATTGACAAGCGCACCGCGCCTGCCTAATCAACCGCCACGCAAGGAAAATGCCATGAAAGTCCGTAACTCATTGAAATCATTGCGCGGCCGCCACCGCGACAATCGCATCGTGCGGCGCAAGGGCCGGGTCTACGTCATCAACAAGACGCAGCGCCGTTTCAAGGCCCGGCAGGGCTGACGCTTGGCCGCGTTCACGGCCCTTTGAAAACTATTTGGCCTTGTTGCGGCCCGGTCGCGGGTTACACTCAATGCCATGATCGGACGATTCCCCCGGGCGCGATGGACGGCGCTGGCGCTCGGTTGCGCCGCCGTCATTGCTTTGGCGGCGCCCGCTCGCGCCCAGGAGCAGCACGACAAGGACTGGGTGCAGCCGCCCAAGGAACTGCCGCGCGCCGAAAAGGGCGAACCGACCTACAACCTCGATACCCTGTTCGCCGCGCTCAAGATCGCGCCGGACGACGCCAGCGCCAAGGCGATCGAGCAGCGCATCTGGTCATTATGGATGAATTCCGGCAGCGACACCTGCGCGCTGTTGATGACACGCGTGAAGGTCGCGACCGACGCCAAGGACTACGACCTGGCGCTAAAACTTCTCAATGCGATCGTCGAGATCAAGCCGGACTACGTCGAGGCCTGGAATCGGCGCGCCACCATCCATTACCTCAATCACGATTTTGCCCGCGCCATTGCCGACATCCGCGAGGTGTTGGCGCGCGAGCCGCGCCATTTCGGTGCGCTGTCCGGGCTCGGCATGATGCTCCAGGAGATCGGCGACGATAAGGATGCGCTTGCGGCCTACCGCCAGGCGCTCGCCCTCGATCCGCACCTCGAACACATCCCCGACGTGGTCAAGACGTTGATCGACAAGGTCGAGGGGCGGGAGATCTGAGCGCGGCGACAGAAACGAACCAATTGCGGCAAGCTCTTTCTCGTCATGCCCGGCCTCGTGCCGGGCATCCACGTCTTTGGAGCGTGACGAAAGCCATGTCTGAATGACGCTCGCACTTATCATTATTGCGGCGCTGCTCGGCGCGAGCATGCTCGTCACGCTAATCGGCTCGTGGGTGATCGCGCTGCTGCACCTGCCGGAGGCGGGCCGCATCGATATCGGCGGCTCGCGTCAGCATGTCTCCGACTCGACACCGGCTTATCAGGAGCCCGAGGGACTGCCGCTCGTGCTCCTGCACGGCGCCGGCTGCAATCTCCAGGACATGTGGCTTGCCCTCGGCTGGCGGCTTATTGCGGCGCGTCGCCGCGTCATTGTGGTCGACCGACCGGGGGCGGGCTGGAGCGAGCGCCGCGGACGAACATCGAGTTCGCCGGCGGTGCAAGCGGCGGTGCTGCGCGACATCTTGGACCGCCGCGGCGTCGCACGCGCGGTGCTGGTCGGCCATTCATGGGGCGGTGCGCTGGCGCTCGCCTTTGCGCTCGATTATCCGCAGCGCACCGCCGGGCTGGTGCTGTTGTCGCCGCCGACGCATCCGCACCTGCGCCGCATGTCGCGGCTTTATCGTCCGCTGGCGGCGCCGATCTTTGGCTGGCTGTTCGCCCACACGCTGGCGCTGCCGCTTGCTGCCGCCGCGTTCGACGCCGGCATCCGCACCGCGTTCGCGCCGCAACTGCCGCCGCCGGATTACCTCAGACGCAGCGCGGCGTTTTTGCTGCTGCGGCCGGCGGCGTTTTTGGCGAACGCGCAAGACATAGCGGACCTGCAGGGTTTTCTGGCGCAGCAGGCACCGCGCTACGGGGATCTCGCGGTGCCGACTGTCATCGTTCAAGGCGACTGCGACGGTATCGTGCCGATCGAAAAACACGCCAAGGCGCTGGCGGCTGCGGCACCGTGCGCCAAGCTGGTCGTGTTGCCCGGCATTGGTCACATGCCGCATCACGTGGCGACGGATCGCGTGGTGGCGGAGATCGAGGAAATGATGCGACGAGCGAATAATGAATAGCACACAGATTACAGTGATCGCGTTACGCCGTCGATCGCAATGGCCAGCAAACACACGGCCGCCATTGCGATCGACGGCTTTCTCTGATCGTGAAGAACAATTTGTTAGGAACGTATGAAGCCGTAGTGCGCCGTCTGTTCGCTCTACTCCGCCCCGCCCGTATCGCTGCCGACAAACGCAACGCGCATCATGTTGGTGGCGCCCGGCGTGCCGAGCGGGACGCCGGCGACGATGATGATGCGCTGGCCGGCCTTGGCGAAGCCTTCCTTGAAGGCGAGCCGGCAGGCGCGCTCGACCATGTCGTCCTGATCGCGCGCGTCCTCGGCGATCACGCAGTGGATGCCCCAAACCAGCGATAGTTTGCGCCCGGCGCCGACGATCGGCGAGATCGCCACGATCGGGCATTTCGGCCGCTCGCGCGAGACCCGCAGTCCGGTCGAGCCGGACGACGTCCAGCAGACGATGGCATTGAGATCGAGCGTCTCGGCGACCTGGCGCGCCGCCGCCGCGATGGCGTCGGCGCCGGTCGCCTCCGGCTCGGTGTGCAGTAGGTGGAGCGACGGCAGGTAGATGCCGTCGTTCTCGACCTGCTCGGCGATGCGGTTCATGGTGGCGACCGCCTCGACCGGGTATTGCCCGGCCGCCGACTCCGCCGACAGCATCACGGCGTCGGCGCCGTCGAAGATCGCGGTGGCGACATCGGAGACTTCGGCGCGCGTCGGCACCGGGCTGGCGATCATCGATTCCAGCATTTGCGTCGCCACCACCACCGGCTTGCCGGCGCGGCGGCAGGCCCGCGTCATCTCTTTCTGCACGCCGGGCACGCGCTCGAGCGGCATCTCAACGCCGAGATCGCCGCGCGCCACCATCAGCGCGTCGGCGAGGTCGAGAATGTCGTCGAGCCGCGCCACCGCTTGCGGCTTCTCGATCTTGGCCATCACTGCGGCGCGGCCGCGCGTGATTTTCTTGGCTTCGGCGATGTCCTCGGGGCGCTGGATGAACGACAGCGCCACCCAGTCGATGCCGGCATCGAGCGCGGCTTCGAGATCGGCGAGGTCCTTCGCCGCCATGGCGGCGAGCGGAACCACCGTATCGGGCAGGCTCACGCCCTTGCGGTTCGACACCCGGCCGCCGACTTCGACCCGCGCCACGATGCGGCCGGGACCGACTTCGGTGGCTTTGAGCCGCAGCTTGCCGTCATCGATCAACAGCGTGTTGCCGACCGCGATGGCGGCAAAAATTTCGGCGTGCGGCAGCTGCACGCGCCTGCCGTCGCCGGGCGCCGGATCGGAGTCGAAGACGAAATCCTGACCGCTGTCGATCTCGACGGAGTCGTTCTTGAACGCGCCGAGCCGCAGTTTTGGGCCCTGCAGATCGACCAAAATACCGATCGGCCGGTTGTTCTCTGCCTCGACAGAACGGATCGTCGTCACCAGCTCGCGCATCCGCTCATGGCTGGTGTGGCTCATGTTGATGCGGAACACGTCGGCGCCGGCGGCGAACAGCCGGCCGATCGTCGTGCGGTCGCCGGATGCCGGCCCGAGCGTCGCGACGATTTTGGTGCGCCGCTGCCGCCTCATCGGCCGGGCGCAGGACCGGGGGAGGGGGCGCCCGATCCCGGCGCCGCGCGGGCGCCGGCCGGCGGGATCCGGCTCAGCGCATTGCCCGGCGGCAGCGGAGCGGCCGGCGGCTGCTCGCCGGTTTCGGTGAGCTGCACCGTCCAGGCGCGCTGCTGGCCGGTATCGACCTCGAAAAAGCCGGTGCGGTCGAAACCGCGCGCCAGGCAATTGCTGATGCCGCGGATGGTGAACTCCTTGTCGCGCGTGCACATATAGGCCTGTCCCATCCATTCGCCGCCGCGATCGTAGTCGATGGCGTAGACATAATAATAACGCGCGACCAGCGTGCCTTTGAGCACGGTCTCACAGCTGCGTGACGGCAGGTTCCACCAGCCCTCCGTCGTCCAGCCGGCGGCGTCCTTGTAGCCGATGGCGACGCCGACCCGGCTGTTGGTGTTGTTGCACAGGGTGAAATCCGCGGCGGCGGGGCTGGCGGAAAAGGCGAGGACACAGAGCGCGAGCACGGCAGCCAGCAATCCGCTCATTCCCGCATAAGCGGGAACCCAACGCTGGGGCCCCGCAACGGGGCTTCCCATCGCGCAAGCGCGATGGGGCCCCCACGCGGCGACGAGCGGCAAGCTTCCGATCTGCGGCTCCCCCTGCCTCATGCCGTCAAAACTTCCCCATCAAGCCTGCGGCGTGTCAACGACAATGGCGCGGAAGTCGGTGACGTTGGTGAACGTCGGGCCGGGCCGGTAAAGGTCGCCGATGCCGTTGAAAAACCCCGTGGAATCGTTGTCGGCGAGAAACGCGGCGGGATCGAGGCCGCGGCTTTTGGCGCGCTCGAGCGTGGTGTCGTCGAGAAAGGCGCCTGCGGGATCGTCCGGCCGGCCGCTGCCGCCGTCGGTTCCATCGGTGTCGCCGGCGAAGCCGGAAACGCCCCTGGCGCCGTCGAGGTGAATGGCGAGCGCCAACGCGTATTCCTGGTTCGGGCCGCCACGGCCCTGGCCGCGGAGCGTGACGGTGAGTTCGCCTCCGGACAGGACCGCGACGCGGCGCCTCTGCGCACTTAATTCGCGGGCCAGCTTGGCGTGCTCGGCGGCGACCTCGCGGGCCTCGCCTTGGAGTCGGTCGCCAAGCACGATGCATTCGTAGCCGGCCGCCTCGGCGCGTTTTTGCGCCGCCCGCAACGCATCGGCCGGACGCGCCAAAATGGTGTAGCGCGCCGCTGCGAACAGGCTTGCGCCCGGCTTTGGCGACTCGTTGGCGGGGTCGGCAAGCGCGCGTGTCACCGGCTCGGGCAACTCGAGCCGGTATTTGCCGACGAGCGCGCGGGCGTCGGCAAGCGTCGTCGGGTCCGGCACCGTCGGTCCGGAGCCGATCACCGCCGGATCGTCGCCGGGCACGTCGGAAATCGCCAGCGTCACCACGGCAGCCGGGTGTGCGCGCTGCGCCAGCCGCCCGCCCTTGATGCGCGACAGATGTTTGCGCACGCAGTTGATCTCGCCGATGTTGGCGCCGCTTTTGAGCAGCGCCCGCGTCACCGCCTGCTTCTCGGCAAGCGTGAGGCCGGCGGCGGGCGCGATCCAGTTGGCCGACGCGCCGCCGGAGAGCAGCACCAGCACGCGATCGTCGGCGCCGGCCGCATCGGCGAGCGCCAGCGCGCGCTCGGTGCCGGCGAGGCCGGCGGCGTCCGGCACGGGGTGCCCGGCCTCGACCACCTCGATCCGCCGCGTCGGCCGGCCGTAGCCGTGCCGCGTCACCGCGACGCCGACGAGGCGATCTTCGGCGATGCCGCGCTCGGTCATTTGCTGCAGATAATGGCGTTCGGCCACCTCGGTCATTGAGCCTGCGCCCTTGCCGGCCGCGAGCACGACCAGCCGGCCGCGCGCCGGAAAGTCTGGCAGGTGCGGCGGCAGGCACTGCGCCGGATGGGCCGCCGCAACCGCCGTCCGATACAGGGATTCGAGCAGGTCGCGCGCCGGACTGGCCATGAGGTCTAAAACTTCGGCTATGGCAGAACGAGGTTTTGGCCTCTATCTTCCCAACAACTTAGACCGCGGAGGTGATCATGGCTACCGACGACCAAACCCGCACCGAGCTCGAAGCCGCCGTGTACCGCCGCCTGGTCGAGCATTTGCGCGGGCGCACCGACGTGCAGAACATCGACCTGATGAATCTCGCGGGCTTTTGCCGCAACTGCCTGTCGAACTGGATGAAGGATGCCGCCGACGCCCGCGGGGTGCCGATGAGCAAGGAACAAAGCCGCGAGATCGTCTACGGCATGCCGTACGACGAGTGGCGCGCCAAGCACCAGAAGGAAGCCTCGCCCGAGCAGAAGGCGGCATTCGAAAAAGCACAAGCAAGCCAAAAGCATTGAGCGGCGCGATTTGGCGCCGGCGCCCTGTGCGTTGGTGTGGATGAGCGCCGTGGTGCCTTGACGGCAGCCGCCGCGATTGCCGAAACCTCATGGCATCCGTCATGAGGAGTGCTCCGATGGCCAATGCCGCCGTCCACGACGATCAGCCCGCCGCCCACCGCTTCGCCAAGGACCAGCTCAAAGCCTTCGTCGAACGCGTCGAGCGGCTCGAAGAAGAGAAGAAGACGATCTCCGACGACATCCGCGACGTCTACGGCGAGGCCAAGGTCAACGGCTACGACGTCAAGGCGCTGCGCACCGTGGTGCGCCTGCGCAAGCAGGACATCAACGAGCGCAAGGAGCAGGAAGCGATTTTGGAAACCTATTTGCACGCGCTCGGCATGCTGGTTTAAATCCGTCTTTGCGAGGAGCCCGAAGGGCGACGAAGCAATCCAGCTTCGGTATACTCGGCCCTGGTTTGCTTCATTGAGCTTATCATCGGGCCGGCCACTTCGGGCCGGACCCGTTGGCTCGCAATGATGTCGCTCTTGCGAGGCGGCGATGTTCGAGAAACCGAGCCTGGAAGATCTGCGTCGCGCCGCGCACGAACTCGGCATGAAGCCGAGCGACGATTACCTGCGCGCGGTCGATGAGATCGTGGCGCCGCTCTCGGCGGCCTATGCGGCGCTCGATGCCATGCCGGACGAATTGCCGCCGGTGAAATATCCGCGCGGCCCGGTGATCTGGCCGAAGGGCGACGAGAACCGCTACGGCGCCTGGTACGTCAAGACATCGATCAAAGGCCGGCCCGGCGGGCCGCTGTCCGGCCGCCGCGTTGCGCTCAAAGACAATATCTGCCTCGCCGGCGTGCCGATGACGCTGGGCGCCGACGTGTTCGACGGCTATGTGCCGGAGGTCGACGCCACCGTCGTCGAACGCATTCTCGATGCCGGCGGCGAAATCGCCGGCAAGGCGGTGTGCGAATATTATTGCGTGTCCGGCGGCAGCCACACCAGTTCGAGCGGGCCGGTGCACAACCCGCGCAAAGCCGGCTACACCACCGGCGGCTCGTCGTCGGGTAGCGCCGCCTTGGTGGCGGCCGGCGACGTCGACATGGCGATCGGCGGCGACCAGGCCGGCTCGATCCGCATTCCGGCGAGCCATTGCGGCATTGTCGGGCTCAAGCCGACCTTCGGGCTCGTGCCGTATACCGGCATCGCGCCGCTCGAAATCACGCTCGATACCGCGGGCCCGATGACCGCGAATGTGCGCGACAATGCACTGTTGCTCGAAGTGATTGCCGGTCCCGACGGCATCGACTCGCGCCAGCGCGGCGTCGCCGCAGCGCGCTACACCGAGGTGCTCGAGGGCGGCATCAACGGCTTGCGCATCGGCGTATTGAAGGAAGGCTTCGGCCATGCCAATTCCGAGCCCGACGTCGATGCTCGCGTGCGCGCGGCGGCGGCGCGCCTGGCGCGGCATGGCGCGGTGGTCGGCGACGTGTCGGTGCCGGCGCATATGCAAGCCTTTGCGGTGTGGGCGGCGATCCGCGGCGATGCCGCCTACGTCACGTTGTTGGAAACAAACGGCGCCGGCATCAATCACGAGGGACTCTACGTCACGAGCCTGCTCGACAAGGCGATGGCGTGGCGCGATCGCGCCGATGATTTCGCCGATACGATCAAGATCGCCAGCATCTTCAGCAAGTACACGCTGGGCCGCTACGGCGGCCATTTTTATGCCAAGGCGCAAAACATCAGGCGGCGGCTGCGCGCGGCCTACGATGCTGCGCTCTCAGCGCACGATCTTCTGCTGATGCCGACCGTGCCGATGAAAGCGACGCCGATCCCGAAACAGGGCGCGTCGCCGCAGGAAATCACCCGGCGTAGCTGGGAGCCGACGCGCAATACTTGCCCATTCAACGTCACCGGCCATCCGGCGATCAGCGTGCCGTGCGGCATG
>Ga0070730_10003623_pt1 | contig 13820 bp, 9 predicted proteins | sample Coa_R1_3_FD_66447 | JGI IMG/M metagenome (GOLD analysis project Ga0070730, IMG submission 66447) | Surface soil microbial communities from Centralia Pennsylvania, which are recovering from an underground coalmine fire - Coalmine... | ecosystem: Environmental > Terrestrial > Soil > Unclassified ...
CCCGGGAACGCAGCATGGACCCAGACGGGATCGCACACCAAGACGGGATCGCGAACGGCGCATGGGCTGACGCCCGACCCTGGCCCCGCATCCACATCCGGCCCAACCACGCAGGCGAGCCCCCGGACGGCGGGTTCAGTCACCGCCACGAAGCACCGGTCCTTGGCACCGATGGCCGAGATTCCGGGAACGACGACCACGACCGCGCCGACCGCCAAGCCTGACGGCCTGTTTGGTGGATTGCACCGGTCCGCCTCGCAGCCCGGCGCGACGTTGGGCGGACAGCACCGGTCCGCGTCGCAGCCCGGCGCGAGCAAGCCGGACCACCCGGGCGCGTCAGCGCAGAGCTCAGCCGCGACCAGGCTGTCCGCCCAGACCGCATCGGCCAAGCCCATCTCGGCCCAGCTCACCGCCGAGACCGTGCCGGTGGCCAAGCCGTCCACTCAGGCGGGCCAGTCAGCCAGGGACCACGGCTCGAAGCCACGGGACGCTGCCGCCCGCGCCAAGCGCTCGCCGCTGATCCAATACCACCACGAGATGCCCAACGGCGTGCGGACCGCCTTCGTGGCCACCGCCAGGGGGCCGCTGCTGCGGGCCGAACCCCTCTACCGGGACGTGGCCAGTCACAGTGGCATCCGCTGGGAGCTGCTGGCGGCGTGCGACTGGATGCAGTGCGAAGCGCGGCAGAGCCACTCACCCGTCCATGGTGAGAAGCTGGGCATCGTCAACCCCGACGGAACGTCCTACCGGACGAAGTCCGCGGCGCTCGAACAGTGCGCCGATGACCTGATCGAGCTGGCCGGGGCGGTCTACGGTATCGACCTGCTGGGCCGGGGCTTCCTGTCCGTCCGCGAACTGGCCAACGTCTTCGCGGCGTTCCGCTGGGGCGGGCTGCTGAAGCAGCACCGTACCTCGGCCATGGAATTCCCCTACTCGGTCGCCGGGCTCACCCCGGACCGGATGAACATGCGCTGGCCCAACATCGCCGAGCCGCACGCTCCGGACAAGCCAGGAGCACGATTCCGCAGGCCATTCGGCGCTGTGCCCGTCGTGCTGAACCTCCACTACCCGGTTACGGCCTAGCGGGTCGTGCCTGCCATAGAAAGAAGGACGGCCAGGTGAGAGTTCTTCAAGACCGGCTGGCGAGGGCAAGCGATCGGGGCCTGCCCGAGTGCCGGTGCACACGGCACCCCGGCAACCGGCGTGGGTTTCTTGAAGAACCGAACCTCTGAAGGAGACACAGTGGCTCGTTTGCTGCCGCCAACGCGGGGTACTGACAGCCCGGGTCGGCAGATGCCGCCCCAGGCGGCGCTGTACCGAGTCGACGATTCGTATGGTTGGGCAGGACCTGGCATGACGCAACCAGACCCCGATGGGCCGGCCAACGGAATCCTGTGGCCCGGCGAGCCACGATCTTCGTCCTCCACCACGACCAAGCCCATCGACCCCGGCGCGGGAGGCAATGGCCCGCGCGGAAACGGCTCGGGCGGCAATGGCGGCCCGGGGCGGCCGGGGAAGAGGCAAGGGTTTATTCGCCGCCGGTGGGGCCGCCTGTCACGCCGGGTGAAGTGGACGGCCGCGGTGGTCGTGGTCGGCCTCGTCTTCCGCCGGGCGGTCGCCTCGCTCGTGCTGATGGCGCTGTCCGCCACCCTGCACTTCATCGGCATCAATGTGCATCTGCCGAAGATCAAGTTTGGCTGGCCGTGGCAGACAATCACGTCGGGGGTCACCACCAACACTGACATCGGGCCCTGGGTGCTGCAGAAGATCGAGGGCATTTCCAAGCCGGCCCTCGGCCAGGCGAACTTCAACTTCTTCTTCACCCACAAGGTTTCCAAGAACCTGGGCTTCCTGCCCTGCTGGTATTCGAGCACCTTCTACGCCGTCGGCCACGCGTCGGCAACGGTGAACCTCAACCCGGGCCCTTCCTGGTGGAAGCCCTCGACCGGCCACTACAAGCTGCAGGTCCTGCGGGCTGCGGGCGGCGGTAAGCCCGGCCTCGCGGCGGTGACCATGGTCCTGCCCCAGCCGCAGTTGCCACAGTCCGTCCACGACGTGACGATCGACAACATCCCGTCCACACCGGTGTCCGCCCAGCACAGCTGGACCTATCCGGGCCTGGCTTGCGGCGTGCTGATCCGCCCGCAGTTCTCTCAGTCGGTGCTGTACGCCCAGGCCCAGCAGATCGCGTTCTACCGGTCGGACCATTCGCCGCAGATTACCCGGCCGCTCATCTCCTCCGCCGAGACCGAAGCGACCCAGACCATCCGGAACAACTTCATCCAGCCGACGCTCAACGCGCTGGGCTACAAGCTGAGCGCCTTTACCCTCAACTGGGCACGCAGTTAGCGGCGAGGCCGCGGCGCCGCCCTGTGCTTGCCGGCGTCCGGCCGACCGCGCCGTAGCCTGCAGTGTTTGCCCGGGGGGTCGAGCCCCCCGGGCCCCCACGAGCGGGGGTAGGGTTTGCTATTTGTGGGCGGACGACCCCCGGACTCCCACGACCGTGGCTGGGTTGGTTTTACGGTTTACGGCGGGACGACCCCGGACCCCCGAGGGCGGCGGCGTACGCTCGACGATGAGGGAGGCCGCCATGGGATTCGAGCACATTCTGGTCGAGCGGTCGGGTGAGTTCACCACCGTCACGATGAACCGGCCGCAGCGCCGCAACGCTCTGTCGCTGGAGCATATGCGGGAGCTGATCGCCGCGTTCCGCGACATCGCCGACAGCGACGCCCTTGGCGTGGTCCTGGCGGGTAACGGCCCGGTTTTCAGCGCCGGGCACGACTTCGCCGATGTGGCCGGCGCCGACCTGCCGGCGGTCCGCTCGCTGCTGATGACCTGCACCGAGCTGATGACCGTGATCCAGCAGATACCGCAGCCGGTGCTCGCCCGGGTACACGGCCTGGCCACGGCGGCTGGCTGCCAGCTCGTCGCCACCACAGACCTGGCGGTGGCCAGCGAGAATGCCGGCTTCGCCGCTCCCGGCGGCAAGGGCGGCTGGTTCTGCCACACGCCCATGGTCGCCATCGCCCGCAACGTCGGCCGCAAGCGCGCCATGGAAATGGCCCTGTCCGGCGACGTCATCGACGCCCGCACCGCGCTCGACTGGGGCCTGGTCAACTCTGTCGTGCCGCCCGAACAGCTGGATTCGGCCGTCCAGGACCTGCTCGAACGGGTCACGCGGGGCTCCGCGGTCAGTAAGGGCATCGGCAAGCAGGCACTCTACGCCCAGATCGACCTGGACCAGCCCAAGGCGTACGACTACGCGATCGAGGTGATGGCCGCGACCAGCCAGCTCCCCGACGCCCGCGAGGGAATGCGAGCCTTCCTGGACAAGCGCAAGCCCCAATGGACCCGCGGCCGCCCCTGAACCGGCAGCCAACCGCTGGTGGCAAACGAATCGCCTGACGGTTTTAGCCACCTCACATCCGCGACCGCGTTCTCGTGGGCCGGATCTCCCGGCCGGCGGCGGGCGGCTAGCTGACCAACCGGCCGGGATGTTGCGTCGTAACGGGCTGGTTGTCGCGCCAGGCGATCGTGCCGTTGACGATGACCAGGTCTACGCCGGTGGCCAGCCTGGTGGGTGCCGCGTAGGTCGCGATGTCCTTGATCCCGGCCGGTCCGATGACGCAGATGTCCGCCGCCATGCCGGGGGCGAGGCGGCCCCGGTCCCGCAGGCCGTAGGCGTCGGCGGTGTTCGCGGCCAGGTGGCGGGCCAGCGACTGGTATCCGCGCTCGGGTCCTTCGGCCAGGTAGCGCCGGGCCAGCCGGGCGAACGTGCCATAACCCCGTGGATGCGGATGCTGACCCTGATAGATACCGTCCGAGCCGCCGCAGAACCGGTCATCGGAGACCAGCCAGGCCAGCTCCGCACCGGTGAACGCCGGGCGGTCGAGATGCCCGCCGACATTGAGGCTGGCGTCGGCCAGCAGATCCAGGACCCATTCGCCCGGCGGCTGGGAGCTGCGGCTGGCCGCTTCGGTCACCGGGAGCCCGGCGAACTCCGCCAGGCCGGGCGGCAGGCAGCCGAGATAGACATCGCTCAGGAAGGCGTCGCTGAGCTTCTCCCCCGCCAGCAGGGATGCCCGCTGGCCGGGGTCGCGCAGCGCGGCGATGGTGTGATCGGGGCCGCGGGTCTGCAGGCCGGCGGGCAGGATGAGCATGGCCAGGATCGTGCTGGACTTGCGGTACGGGTACATGTCGTAGCTGACCGGAATTCCGGCCGCGTCCAGTGAATCCTGGATCTGACTGGTCAGGCCCCACAGGTGGCTGGCGTGCACCCGGACACCGGCGCGCTGGCCCACCGCCACCAGCTCGTCCAGGCCCATTTTGACCTCGTGGCCGTAGCCGCGCAGATGCGAGACGTAGGGACGGTCCGCGGCCGCCAGTGGCCGTGCTATGCCGGCCACCTCTTCGACGGCGCCGAGCCGGCTGGGCAGGTAGTCCAGGCCGCTGGACAGGCCGACCGCACCGTCGGCGAGCGCGTTCTCCAGTTCCCGCCTCGCTGCGGCCAGCTCGTCGCGGCCCAGCGGGCCCGGCGAGAGGCCCGCGACGTTGTGCCGGATCGTGCCCTGGGAGGCGAGGACGGCAACGTTCTGGGTGAGCCTCCCCCGCAGCGCCTCATGGTAGGCGGCGACGGATCCCGCGAGCGATGGGTCCACGGTGCCGTTGACCGGCCCGAAGTACTGGTTCAGGTACTCGGCGGTGGCCGGGTTCGCGCCGATCCAGGACTGGCCGTCCTGACCGGCGACCAGGGTGGTCACGCCCTGCGCCAGGGCGCCGTCGATCCGGCCGTCGGCCAGCAGAGGTCCCTCCGCGTGCACGTGCGCGTCGATGAACCCTGGGCAGACCACGCTGCCCTCGGCAAGGCCGGCCACCGCGCAGCCGGAGGGCGGCTCGATCCCGGCTGCTATCCGGGAGATGAACCCGCCGTCGATGAGGACGTCGGCGCGGCTGGTGACAGCGGCGATCCCATCTGCCACCAGGCCACCGCGAAGCAGGATCCCGCTGGTCATCGGCCCTCCTGTCGCCCGGCCGTGATGCCATGCGGTCGTGGCAGGGCCGGCCCGGGTCAGTGGGTATTATCCGCCGGGCGCCTGGATACCCTTGGCGGGTGGTTCACTCAGCCGGCGGATACCAGAGCATCGAGTCGCAGGGGGACACCCCGGCGTCCGTGGCCGTGTGGTTCGGCCGGAGTAACCGCTCGCCCGGCAGCTCCCACCTCTTGTTCTGCCTGCCGCTCGCCGGCGGCGGCGCCAGCCTGTTCGCCACCTGGCAGCGGCTGATCGGCCCGGCGATCGAAGTGCTCCCCATTCAGCTCCCGGGCCGGGAAGCCCGGTTCACCGAGCCGGTGAGCCACTCGCCGGACGATATCGCGGCCGCCATCGCCGCCCGGGCGGACCGGCCGTACGCGATCTATGGCCACAGCATGGGCGGCCGCATCGGGTTCGAGGTCATCCGCTCGCTGGGCCGGATCGGCGCGCCGCCGCCGGTCCGCTTCTATCCGGCGGCGGTCAGGCCGCCGCATCATGTGGAGCCGCTGGGCGAGGCTCTCCGGCTGGGCGATGACGAGTTCCTCGACACCCTGGCCGAACGCCTTGGTGGCGACAATGAGCTGCGCGACGAACCCGAGCTGCGGGAGCTGCTGATGCCCCTGCTGCGCGCCGATTTCGAGTGGGTGACCAGGTACCGGCCCAGCCCTGGGCCACCTCTCACGGTCCCGTTCGTCGCGATCGCCGGGGCGGACGACCGTGAGCCGGCCCCGCAGGAGATGCAGGACTGGGCACGGTATACGGCGGCATCGTTCCGGCTGCACACGCTGCCGGGTGGCCACTTCTTCCTGCGCACCGCCACCCAGGAACTGGTCGAACTGATCCGCGACGATCTGCTCGGCCAGCAGGGTTAGCCGCGACAACGGACGGCGGCGCACGAAATGTAACGTTTACCCGAGAGCACTGTGCATCGATCCCGGTAATAGGGCAGGCTAGAACCGATCGAGATTGAGCGGATCTTATGGGAGCCGGTGCAACGGCCGCCGATCCACTCGCGGCCCCGCGTCCATCGATCCGAGCGAAGGAGCGCCATACCGATGCGCAACCCGAGGCAACGGCCGGTTCGCCGCCTGTGGCTGGCTGCGGTGGCCGGTGTGGCGGCGACACTGCCGGCCGCCAGCGCACTGGCAGCCACGGCCACTCCCAGCATCCGCCAGACGATCACCAAGTTCGCCAACCCGGTCAGCCGCCCCGAGGGCATCACGACGGGCCCGGACGGGGCGCTGTGGTTCACCAACCAGGGCACCAACTCGATCGGGCGGATCACCACCAGCGGGACGATCACCGACTTCACCGGGGGCGGCATCAGCCGGCCGGAGGGGATCGTCAAAGGCCCGGACGGGGCGCTGTGGTTCTGCAACTACGCCAGCAACTCGATCGGCCGGATCACCACCAGCGGCGCGGTCACCAGCTACACCGCCTCGGGCATCAGCGGGCCGCAGCAGATCACGGCCGGCCCGGACGGGGCGCTGTGGTTCACCGACTTCGACAACAGCACGATCGGGCGGATCACCACCGGGGGATCGATCTCGATCTTCCACAGCACGAACATCCACCGCCCGTACGGAATCACCTCGGGCCCGGACGGCGACCTGTGGTTCACCAACGTGGGGAACAACTCGATCGGGCGGATGACCACCGGTGGCACGGTCACCGATTTCACCAAGGGCGGGCGCAAGGGGATCCGGGGACCATACGGGATCACCAGCGGCCCGGGCGGGGACCTGTGGTTCACCATCGGCTTCGACAACAACGCCATCGGGCAGATCACCACCAGCGGCAAGCTCACGTTCCACTCCAGCACCTCCATCGGGGCACCGGAGGCGATCACCGAGGGGCCGGACGGGAACCTGTGGTTCACCAACGGCAACAACTCGATCGCCAGGATGACACCCGGCGGGAAGGTCACCAGCTACACCGACTCCAGCATCGACACCACGCCGCCGCCGGACGGGATCACCAAGGGCCCCGACGGTGCGCTCTGGTTCACCAACTACGCCTCCGACTCGATCGGCCGGATCACCACCTCGGGACAGGTCAGCAACTTCCCGGGCGACGGCATCATGGAGCCGATGGGGATCACGCCGGGCCCGGGCGGCGCGCTGTGGTTCACCAACACCCAGGGCAACGGCTCGATCGGGCAGATCACCACCGGCGGCAACGTCAGCACGTTCAGCGGAAACGGCATCGCCGGCCCGCAGTCCATCGTGGCAGGCTCCGACGGCGACCTGTGGTTCACCAACACCGGGGGGACCGGCTCGATCGGGCAGATCACCCCCGGCGGGAAGGTGACCATCCACACCGCCAACGGCATCGTCGGGCCGGAGGCGATAACGGCCGGGCCGGATGGAGCGCTCTGGTTCACCGACGACGGGAACAACACCATCGGCCGGATCACGACCGCCGGGAAGATCACCATGTACTTCCGCAAGGCGATCATCGAGCCGCAGGCGATCACGGCCGGACCGGACGGAGCGCTCTGGTTCACCAACATCGGCACCAACGGCAAGGGGTGGATCGGCCGGATCACCACCGGTGGGAGGGTCACCACCTTCTCCGGCAACGGCATCGACCTGCCGGAGGGAATCACGGCCGGGCCGGACGGGAACCTGTGGTTCACCAACGACGGCAGCAACTCCGTCGGGAAGATCACCACCTCCGGGAACGTAACCGTCTACACCGGCGGCGGTATCAGCAACCCGCAGCAGATCACGGCCGGGCCGGACGGAGCGCTCTGGTTCACCAACCCGGGTAACAACTCCATCGGCCGGATCACGACCGGCGGCACGATCAGCAACTTCTCCGGCAACGGCCTCAGCGACCTGCAGGGGATCGCCTCCGGGCCGGACGGAGCGCTGTGGTTCACCGCTCGCAGCAGCGACACGATCGGGCGGATCAGCACGAGCTGACCCAAGCCCGGGCGGGCGCCGCGGGGCCCGCCCGGGCTTGGCTGCCCGATTCCGGTACCGGTCAGCCGGTCCCGCCCGAGCCGGAGATGTGGCCCTGCATCGTCGGCGTCTGGCCCAGCGTGGTCAGCTGGGAAACCGACGCGGGGTTGCCGTTGACCTGGTAGTCGCACTTGCCGGCGTTGATGTCCCAGTAGCTCACCGCGGCGATCGAAGGCTCGTTATTGACGTAGGGCCCCATCTGGCTGATGAAGTTGGCCTGCTCGCCGGACTGGATGTTGTCGCTGCCCCACTCCGCGACGAACACGGGCAGCCCGCCGTGCGAGGCCGCGAAGCTGACCACCGGGTTGTAGAGCATGTCCGGTGTCTGGTTCTGGGTCTGGCCGCCGTCGCCGCAGGCGTAGCTGTTGTAGCCGTCGGTAGCGACGATGTCGGTCTCGCTGGCTCCGGGCCAGAACGTGGCGGCTCGCCAGCTCGCGTACGTGTTGTGGATGAGAATGAACACCCAGTGCAGCCGTCCGCCGTCGTTCCAGTCCAGGTGCGCGGACTGGGCCAGCTCGTGGACGTGGTCCCAGGCCTGGATGAACTCCGGGGGTGAGCCCAGGATGCGGTGATGCACGCTGTCCGGTTCGTGCTCGAAACAGATGTAGATCGAGCCGAGGTGGTACTTGATCGCGTCGTTGTTCATCGCATGGAGGAAGCTCAGGATCTGGGTGTCATAGTCGCCCGCGGCGATGGAGGCGTAACTGTGTCCCGGGCTGTCCAGGCTGGCCAGGACCGTCCTGCCGCCCATCATGAGTTGCCGGAAGGCCGGCTTCCCCGGGAACGAGCCGCCGATGAAGTAGTAGAGCCGGATGATCCGCAGCTTGCGGCCCAGCGTGGACTCCTCGGGCACCAACTGCTGGGTCCCGCCGAACAGGACACCACCGCTGACGCCGGACTGCGGGCCGTCGCCCGACCGGGTTTGCGCGGGGGTGCTGAGATGGCGAGCGGTTGACGTGCTCAGGGTGCGAGTGGCGCTGGCGCTCCCGCCAGGGAAGGACCTGACAGTCGCCATCGCCGGTGTCTGGTTCCCACTGCCGGTCAGGATCATGCCGGCTGAGGCCAGCATGGCCAGGCCCGTCATCGCGGCCCGACGGCCGCGCCTGCCCCGGGGTGGGTGTGGATAGCGGCTCATGTCCACCGCGACCTATGTGGTGCTGATTCCATAGCCACCTAGAGTAGACGTATTCTCGGCCGTCGTCGGGGCTCCACGGTGAATAGCTGGGCACGACACGACCGGACCGGCCGAACCGGTTAACCGACGTGTTCGGAGAGTTCCAGCCAGCGGGTCTCCAGGTCACTGACCTCGTCCTGCAGCGCGCGCAGTTCCTTGGTCTTCTGGATCAGGCCCTGGTAGTCGCTCTGGTCGTGCCGGGCTATCGCCTCGTGGGCGGCCTCGATCCGCTCGGCGAGCCTGGCCAGCTTCCGGTCGATGGCGGCGACCTCCTTCTGCGCGGCCCGCAGGCCGGCGCCTGACAGTCCCGCGGGCGCGGGCGCCGTCCCGCCCTGCCGCCGCGGCGTGGGAGCCGGGGAGGTCTCCATCCGCAGGTACTCGTCCACACCACCGGGCAGGTGCCGGAAGTGCCCGTCGATGATCGCGTACTGCTGGTCGGTGACCCGCTCCAGGAAGTAACGGTCGTGCGACACCACCAGCAGCGTGCCCGGCCAGGTGTCCAGCAGGTCCTCGAACGCCGCGAGCATGTCGATGTCCATGTCGTTGGTCGGCTCGTCCAGGATGAGCACGTTGGGCTCGTCGAGCAGGACCAGCAGGAGCTGCAGACGGCGGCGCTGCCCGCCGGAAAGATCCCTGACCGGCGTGGAGAGCTGGGCGTTGGTGAAGCCGAGCCGCTCGAGCAGCTGCCCCGGCGTCAGTTCCTTCCCGCCGCTGACGTAGCTGGTGCGCCTGCCCGCGATCACCTCGCTGACCCGCTGGTCCGCGAACTCGTCCAGGCTGGCGAGCTGCTGGCCGAGGACGGCGACCTGGACCGTCTTGCCCCGCTTGACCCGGCCCGTGGCCGGCTGCAGGTCCCCGCTGACCAAGGCCAGCAGGGTGGACTTGCCCGCGCCGTTGACCCCAAGGATGCCGGTGCGCTCGCCGGGGCCGATCCGCCACTCCACGTCGCGGAGCACCTGCTTGTCACCGAAGGACACCGACACGTCCAGCAGGTCGACCACGTCCTTGCCCAGCCGGGCCATGGCCATCCGGGCCAGCTCGACCTTGTTACGCGGCGGCGGCTCGTTCGCGATGAGGGCGTTGGCCGCCTCGATCCGGAACTTCGGCTTGGAGGTACGGGCCGGAGCGCCCCGGCGCAGCCAGGCCAGCTCCTTGCGCATCAGGTTCTGCCGCTTGGCCTCGGTGACGGCGGCGATCCGGTCCCGTTCGACCCGCTGGAGCACATAGGCCGCGTACCCGCCGTCGAACGGCTCGACGATCTGGTCGTGCACCTCCCAGGTCGTGGTGGCCACCTCGTCCAGGAACCACCGGTCGTGGGTCACGACCAGCAGTCCGCCGGCGTTCACCGGCCAGCGGGCCCGCAGGTGCCCGGCCAGCCAGGTGATGCCCTCCACGTCCAGGTGGTTGGTCGGCTCGTCCAGGGCCAGCACGTCCCAGTCGCCGGCCAGCAGCCGGGCCAGGGCGACCCGGCGGCGCTGGCCGCCGCTCAGCTCCCCGACCGGCGCCTGCCAGCCGATCTCGCGGACCAGCCCGCCGATCACGTCCCGGATCCGGGCCTCCCCGGCCCACTCGTACTCCGGCCGGTCGCCCACGATCGTGTGCGCGACGGTCAGCCCGGGGTCGAGCGTGTCGCCCTGGTCGAGCACGCCCATGGTGACGCCGCTGCGCGCCATGACCCGGCCGCCGTCGGGTTCCAGCCGCCCGGACAGCATCGCGAGCAGGCTCGACTTGCCTTCGCCGTTGCGCCCGACGATGCCGATTCGGTCACCCTCGCTGATCCCCAGGGTCACCGAGCCGAAGACGGTCTTCGCCGGGAACTCCAGGTGCAGGGACTCGGCTCCGAGAAGATGCGCCACCACGTCAGGGTAGGCGGGGATCAGGCCGCCGGCGACGCGAGTTCGACGCTGACCGAGCGCTCGGCGCCCTCCTGCAGGACCAGTTCGGCGATGACACCGGCCTGGCGCAGATCCGGCTCGGCCCGGCGCAGGGCTTCGATCCGCTCCGGGATATCCCGCAGGACCACCCGCGACACCTCGGTACGCAGCGACAGCTTCCGGGTGGACTTGGCCTTGCGCACGTCGGTGAGCGCCGCCGTGGCCGCGGCAAGGACGGCCGGATCCCCGGCCACGTGCAGCTCCCCGCTGGCTGGCCACGCGGCCCGGTGCACCGAACCCGGACGCCACCAGGACCAGACTTCCTCGGTCACGAACGGCAGGAACGGCGCGAACAGCCGCAGGATCACATCGAGGCCGCAGGCCAGGGCCGCCCGCGCCGAGTCACCGACAGGGCCGTCGCCGTAACCGCGTCCCTTCACCAGCTCCACGTAGTTGTCGCAGAAGTCCCAGAAGAACGTCTCCACCTGCTCCAGCGCGAGCTGGTACTGATAGGCCTCGAAGGCGGCCGTCGCCTCGTCGATGACCGTGGCGAGCCGGGCCAGCATGGCCCGGTCCAGCGCCTCGGTGATCACCGTCGGCTCGGGCCTGGCAGTGGCGAGCCGCGCGCCCTGCTGGCCGTCCAGGCCCAGCACGAACCGGGAGACGTTGAGCACCTTGTTGGCCAGACGCCGGCCCGTGCGCATCTGGGCCGGGCCGGCCACCGTGTCGGTGCCGGGCGCCGTGCAGGAGGCCCAGTAACGCAGCCCGTCCGCGCCGAACTGCCGCAGCAGATCCATGGGTGTGACCACGTTGCCCTTGGACTTGGACATCTTCTTGCGGTCCGGATCGAGGATCCAGCCGTTGATGATCGCGTTCCGCCAGGGCAGGGCCGCCTGCTCCAGCTGTGACCGCAGGACCGTCGCGAACAGCCAGGTCCTGATGATCTCCGGCCCCTGCGGGCGCAGGTCCATGGGGAAGGTCCGGGCGAACAGCTCCGGGTCCTCGGTCCAGCCGCAGATGATCAGCGGGGTGAGCGAGGACGTGGCCCAGGTGTCCATCACGTCCGGGTCACCCACGAAACCGCCGGGCTGGCCGCGCTGGGCATTGCTGAACCCGGGCGGCGGGTCGGCCTGTGGGTCGATGGGCAGGTCGTCCTCGGGGCAGAGCATGGGCTCGTCCCACAGCACCTCGCCCGCCTTGCTGACCGGGTACCAGACCGGGAACGGGACGCCGAAGTAGCGCTGGCGGCTGATCAGCCAGTCCGTGGACAGGCCGCCGACCCAGTGTTCGTATCGGACCCGCATGAACGGCGGATGCCAGTTCAGCTCGCGGCCCCGGCCGAGCATGACCTCGCGCAGCGCCGTGTCGTGCGCGCCGTTGCGGATGTACCACTGCCGGCTGGTGACGATCTCCAGCGGCCGTTCACCCTTCTCGTAAAACTTCACCGGGTGGGTGATGGGCCTGGGCGTGCCGATCAGCTCGCCGGATTCGGCCAGCAGGGCGGCGACCTCCTGGCGCGCCTGTTTGGCCGTCTTCCCGGCCAGCCTGGGCCAGGCCGCGGCGCCGCGGGCGGGCAGCCAGTCCGGTGCCTGCCGGACGATCCGGCCGTCGCGCCCGATCACCGGCCGCACCGGCAGGCCCAGCTCCCGCCACCAGATGACGTCGGTCACATCGCCGAAGGTGCAGATCATCGCGATGCCGGTGCCCTTGTCCGGCTCGGCCAGGGGATGGGTCAGCACCGGCACGCTGACCCCGAAGACGGGAGTCGTCACGTGGCTTCCAGCCAGTTTCCGGTACCGCTCGTCGCCGGGGTGCGCGACCAGGGCCACGCAGGCGGCCAGCAGTTCCGGGCGCGTGGTCTCCACCTCGGCCGGCTCGCCGCCGGGCCGGGTGAAGGCCAGCCGGTAGCAGGCCCCGGAGATCTCCCGGTCCTCCAGTTCGGCCTGGGCCACCGCGGTCTGCAGGTCCACGTCCCACAGCGTCGGCGCCTCGCCGGCGTAGGCCTCGCCACGGGCCACGTTGCGCAGGAACGCCCGCTGCGCCGCCCGGCGGCTGCGGTCGCCGATGGTCGCGTAGGTCAGTGTCCAGTCCACGGACAGGCCGGCGAAGCGCCAGACCTCCTCGAATGCCTGCTCGTCGTGTGCGGTGAGCAGGTGGCACAGCTCGACGAAGGTGCGCCTGGAGACTGGCCGGGGGGCCGGGTCGCTCTTCGGTGACCGGTTGCCGTCCGCGCTCGCCGCGATGGCCGCGGCGGCGGCCGGGTCGTGGGGAACCGACGGATCGCACCAGACGCCGTAGTAGTTCTGCACCCGGCGTTCGGTCGGCAGGCCGTTGTCATCCCAGCCCATCGGGTAGAAGACCTCTTTGCCGCGCATCCGGTGGAACCTGGCGATCGCGTCGACCTGCACGTAGCCGAAGAAAGACCCCATATGCAGCGATCCGCTCACGGTGGGCGGCGGCGTGTCGATGGAATAGATATCCGCACGCTGCCTGGAGCGGTCGAACCTGTAGGTGCCCTGCTCGTGCCAGCGTGCGTCCCACTTCAATTCCAGTCCGTCGATCGACGGTTTCTCCGGCATCGGCATGGGTTTCTGGGCGGCTGCCGGCGAGGGTGCCGATGAGCCGCCACGCTCCTTCCTTCGTAAAAGAGGAATAGAAAAACGAAGCCAATCAAGGCTGGCCAGCTGAAATACCGCGAAAATCAGAGGGTGACCACGTTGACGAGCTTGGGTGCGCGCATCAGGCTCTGCGTACCGCACGCCCGGCGAGCGCC
>Ga0070730_10003624_pt1 | contig 13819 bp, 7 predicted proteins | sample Coa_R1_3_FD_66447 | JGI IMG/M metagenome (GOLD analysis project Ga0070730, IMG submission 66447) | Surface soil microbial communities from Centralia Pennsylvania, which are recovering from an underground coalmine fire - Coalmine... | ecosystem: Environmental > Terrestrial > Soil > Unclassified ...
CAGCCGCACCCCGGAGCAGAGCGCATTTCTAAGCCAGTCTTTCACCCAGTTCTGGGATGCGGTCGACCGCATCTTCGCGCTCGCCCACGAGGGCAAAGAAAAACAAGCTCGCGAACAGATTCAGCTTTCGTTGCAGGAACGGCAAGCTGCTCTGAGCACGGCCGTGGCCCGGCTGCTGGTGCAGAACAGCGAGAACGAGGAGCAGGCCGGGCAGCGGATCGTTCAGATTTACGACCGCGTGCGGCGGCAGGTTTACGTCTTTCTCGCTTGCACCCTTCTGGCCATCCTGCTCAATGGTCTCTCGTTGATTCGCTGGAACCGGCGTCTGTTCGCACGTATGGAAGAGATTTCCGAGCGCCGCAGCGAACTCGCGCAAAAGCTGATCGCCACCCAGGAATCCACCTTGCGCTACATTTCACGCGAATTGCACGACGAGTTCGGACAAGTGCTGACGGCGGTCGGTTCCATGCTGCGTCGCGCGGGAACGCATGCCCCCGAAGGCTCGTCTCTGCGCGCCGATCTGCAGGAAGTTCTTCAAACCGTGCAGACTACTTTGGAAAGCGTCCGGAGCCTCTCCCAGGCTCTGCACCCGGTTATGCTCGATGAGGCCGGACTGGAGAGCACTCTCGACTGGTACATCCCCAACGTGGAAAGACAAACCGGAATTGCCATATCCTATGAGAAGCAGGGGGAGCCGTTTCCGGTCGACGGCAGCGCTGGGGTACACGTCTATCGCATTTTGCAGGAAGCATTGAACAACGTGGCGCGGCATTCGGGCGCGAAAGAGGCTCGGGTGCGATTACGTTTCTTGCCCCACACGCTTGAGTTGGAAGTTGAAGATCGTGGCACAGGCTTCCATGAACGTCCCAACAAGCGTGGCATTGGGTTGGTGGCGATGCGCGAGCGTTCTGAGTTGATGGGCGGTCAGATTGTGTTTTCGCATCCCGCCGAAGGCGGAACGATCGTGCATTTAACCGTGCCACGGGAGAAAGCGGAGTCATATGGAAAAGAAGATCACAGTGTTGCTCGTGGATGACCACAGCCTGGTGCGGCGTGGTTTCCGGCGCATGCTCGAGGACGAGTCAGACATGGAAGTGGTCGGCGAAGCCGGAGATGGAGAAGAATCCATCAAGCTCGCGAAGCAGTTGCATCCCCAAGTCGTGGTAATGGACTGCGCTTTGCCCGGCATGAACGGTCTGCAAGCCACACGACAAATTATGGAAGACTTGCCCAACACCGCCGTTCTCATGCTCAGCATGCACAGCGAGAGCACGTGGGTGCGACAGGCGATCGACGCCGGCGCGAAGGGATATGTTTTGAAAAACGCGCTCGACCTGGAACTCGGCGCTGCGATCCGCAAGGTGGCCGCTGGAGAGGCGGTCTTCGATCCCAAAGTCGAACAGCGATCCGTACTAAAAGGCGAGCGCAGCGCCGCCCTCACGCACCGCGAGTTGGAAGTGTTGCAGATGATTGTCGACGGCAAGTCAAACAAAGAAATTGCGACCGCGCTCGAGCTGAGTGCCAACACTGTTGCTGTCCATCGCGCCAACATCATGAACACGCTGGGAATCCACAAAACTGCGGAACTGGTTGTTTATGCGATTCGCGCCGGGTTGGTGAACGTTCCGTGAATCGCAGGTCTTTCCTGGGGGGAATGGCAGGACTCGCAGCGTGGTCGCCCTTGGCTCGCCTGCATACCTTGACGGCCCAGACAGGCGCCGCGGCTTCCCCTGGTTTCCGTTTCACCGATGTGACCGGCCCGGCTGGAATTCAGTTTCAGCACAACAGTGGAGCCTTCGGCGGCAAGTACCTCCCTGAGACCCTCGGGTCGGGCTGCGCTTTTCTGGATTACGATCGCGATGGTTGGCAGGACATCCTCCTGATCAACGGCGCCGATTGGCCCGGCCATAAAAAGAATCGCACCACGCTTCGCCTCTACCACAACAACGGGAACGGCACTTTCACCGACGTCACGGCACGCGCTGGGCTCGATGTGGAACTCTACGGCATGGGCGTTGCCGTTGGGGATTACAACAACGACGGCTTCCCCGACATTTTGATCACTTGCGTCGGTCAGAATCATTTATTTCACAACACAGGCAAAGGGAAGTTTGTGGATGTGACCAATGCGGCCGGACTCGGGAAGCGCGAAGGATTCAGCACCTCTGCGCTGTGGTTTGATTACGACCGCGATGGACTGCTCGACCTTTTCGTCTGCAATTACGTGAAGTGGTCGCCGGACCACGACGTCTTCTGCAGCCTCGATGGAAAGCACAAGTCCTACTGCACTCCCGAAGCCTATCGAGGGGAAACCTGCTGGCTGTTCCACAATCGCGGCAATGGCACCTTCGAAGACGTCACTGCCTCGAGCGGAATTTTCGACAGCAGTTCCAAATCGCTCGGCGTCGCTCTGTTCGACGATAATCACGACGGCTGGCCCGATCTGCTCGTTGCCAACGATACGCAGCCCAACAAGCTTTATCGCAATCAGCACAACGGCACCTTTAAGGATTCTGCAGTCGAGGCTGGGCTTGCTTTCAGCAGCGAAGGCAAAGCGCGCGCCGGCATGGGAGTCGATGTCGCCGACTTCGATAACTCCGGCTCTCCCGGCGTCGCAATCACGAATTTTGATAATGAGATGATTGGGCTGTACCGGCTAAACGGCAAAACTTTCGAAGACATTGCTCCTCAATCCGGAGTGGGCATTGCCTCCCGAAACAGCCTGGGATTTGGCTGCGCTTTTCTGGATGTGAACCTTGACGGCTGGCTCGACTTTGCAGTCGCCAACGGCCACATTGACGAGACGGTGCGAAACATCCGCGGCAATGTGGGATATGCGCAGCCGCCGGCACTATTTCTAAACGGTGGAAGAGGAAAGTTTCACGACGTCGCAGCCGAAATGGGCGGCGGTTTCGATCAACCTAAAGTCGGACGCGGCCTCGCCTATGGAGACTTTGATCGTGACGGCGATCTCGACCTTCTGATCACCACCAATAATGGGCCAGCCTATCTCTACCGCAATGATCAACTCGCGGGCAATCGCAGCATTCGCTTCCGGCTGGTGGGAACAAAATCAAATCGAGACGCAATCGGCGCGACCGTTCGTGTTTATGCTGGAGGACTGGTGCAGTCACGGTTGGTGAAGGGCGGTTCCAGTTATCTCTCGCAATCCGAGCTTCCGGTGACGTTCGGATTGGAGAAACAGGACCACGTCGAGCGGGTAGTCATCAACTGGCCGAGCGGACGAACGGAAGAATACAAGAATCTTGCCGCCGGCCGCACTTATGACTGCACCGAAGCGAAAGGAATTGTCCCGCAAAACGGTTACTGACTGGAAATAACAGTGCCCCTGACCACTGGACCCTCTGCCGCCAGATCAATCTCCACCGTATCGCTCACGCGCAAAAACAATGTGCTCGGATTCTTCATGCCCCACTTGGCATAGGGAATCGTGAAGTGGACCTTCGCCGTCCAATGGTCGGCTGCCATTTCAACCTGCGCCGGGACGGTGATCTCGCGCTCCGCGCCGTGAATGCTGAAAATCCCGTGAACCATCACCGAAGACTTTCCCTCGCTAGCCACCTTACCGTCAATCCGATCCGGACGAAAAGCGATTTCCGGATAACGCGCGCTCTCCAGGACTTCTTTATTCATCTTGCGATCGCGCATGCCGCTGCCGCTTTGACCGCTGGCAGCGTCAACCACAATCTCTCCCGCCATCTTTCCTGTTGGCTCGATTTGCAAGCTTCCCTGCTTTACTTTGAACGTTCCATGCACCGTGTGGAGAACGTCGCCGAGCGTGAACTGCACCGAGCTTTGCGCCGGATCAAGCTGGAGAGCCCGATCCTGAGCAGTGGCAAAAACGGCGCCACAAGTGAGCAGAACAGCCATTGCCAGCGCGTGGGTTCGAAACTGTTTATACGTCCCTCTCATGATTCCGCTGTTAGCAACCCCCATCCTAGAGTTAATCCATCCCAAACCAGACGTTGTGGCGGTAAGGCCCCAACGTGCAGAGCCAGCAACCTGCGAAAAATTTCCGGGTGTTTGCGAAAGGCTTGCAGGGTGCGATGCTGCAACCGCGGGCGTCCATCCAGCGTCAGCATCAAATGCGCCATCAACAAGGGACGCCGAACCAGACGCCGATGTTCCGCCTGATAAGGCGCCAGGCTCCCGGATTGAAGGCAATCTGCCAACGCAATTGCCTGGCTGAAAGCCAGTTGCAATCCATCTCCTGTGATCGCGTCTACCGTGCCCGCGGCATCGCCGATGAGCGCGATGTTGTCCTTCCACACGCGCTTGAGTCGGCTGTTTCCGGTGATCGCTCCTCGTTCCACAGTAACCGGCTCAGCGCTTGCCAATCGCTCGGCAAGTCTGGGCAACTCCCGCAGTCCGTCTCGCAGGCGCAGGTAAGGGTTGTGCGATGCCAATGCAACACAGACTTGATTCGGACCGACCGCAGCGGCATAGCCTTGGCAACCATCGCCCCAATACACCTCCATGTGATCGGTCCAAGGAGCTACGCGGAAGTGCCGCCGAAAGGCATAACGGCGAGGAGGGCGAGAGGGGTTGTCCAGTCCAGCCCATCGCCGAACTCGGGAGTTGAAACCATCCGCGCCCACAATCCAGCGCGCTTGAATGAATTTATCGCCGACATAAACTCCTTCGCGCGAGATGCCCGAGACCGGAGCGTTCCACAGTAACTCCGCGCCCATCTGTACGGCACGCTCGATCATCACGCGATGCAGGACCGTACGGCGAACCGAAAGACCGCACTGCTGGTTTGGAAACAGAGCATCGGCCGATGACGACGAAACGACAAACCTGATCCCCCGAAAGGGATAAGCCTCGGCGAGCGAAAGCTGAATTCCCAAGCGTCCCAACGCCGCCAGGCCATCGGGCATCAGGCCCTCGCCGCAAGCCTTATCAATCAGCGGGTGCCCCCCATCGGCTACTACCACCTCTAATCCGCGCTGCCGTGCCGCAATCGCCGCGGCCAGTCCCGCCGGACCGCCGCCGACTATGAAAACATCTGTGGGATTGAGCAACTACTAGACCTCACCACTTTAGAAGTACGATCTCTGAACAGAATCCCGGCCCCATGGCCGCCAGAATGCCCACCGTCCCCGGCTCGGGGCGGCGGTTTTTCATCACATCTTCGAGCACGACGAGCACCGAGGCGGAAGAAAGATTGCCCACGCGCTTCAGGCAATCCCAGGAAGCATCGAGTTGTCCATTGTTGAGATCGAGCGCAGCCGCCGTGGCTTCCAAAACTTTCGGACCTCCCGTATGCAGCACCCAGCTTCCAATGTCGCTGCGCTTGTATCCGTGATCGGCAAGAAACGCATCCACGTCGTGCCCAAGATGCTCGCGAATCAACACAGGAACCTCGGGCGAGAGAGTGATGCGGAAGCCTTTCTCAGTCACTTTCCATCCCATCATCTGTTCGGTATCGGGATAGAACACGGATCGCGTCGCGAGGACTTCCGGGCCGGTGGCATCGACATCATCTCCCGTCACGATCACGGCAGCCGAACCATCGGCGAAGAGCCCTGACGAAATCAGGTTGGCCACCGAAAGATCGTCGCGCTGTATGGTTAACGAGCAAAGCTCAACCGAGACCAGCGCCGCCGCCTGCCGCGGATAGGCACGCACATAATCGGCTGCGCGCGCAATTCCAGCCGCTCCCGCAACGCAGCCGAGACCAAAAATCGGTAGGCGGCGAATATTCACCGGCAGGCCCATGCGATTAATCAGCAGCGCGTCAATGGATGGGCTTGAAATTCCTGTTACCGACGTGAAAAATAGCGCGCCCAACGCGCTCGCCTGAAGTCCGGCATGATGCAGCGCACGGCAGAGGGCCTGCTCCCCAAGTTCCTGCCCGACCTCAATCCAAATGTCATTGGCCTTTCCCCAAGTGTCGATCTCGTAATATTTCTCCGCCGGTATGGCGAGATGACGGCCTTCCACGGCCACATTGCGATGCAAGCGCGCCAGCATCTGAGGGTTCTTCAGCCGGTCGCCCCAATACTCCCGCAGCTTCTCCAGCAGGAATTTTTGTGGGTAATAATGCTTCGGGAAAGCGCTCGCGGCGCTGGCTATTCTCATTGGTCATCCGTTCCGGCGCGAGTCAGCGCCATCAGCGCCGGACATCGGGGATAAAGATTTAGATGACCGAGCGCTGGTTACAGTTGTACCCACAGCCTTGTGCCGCCACTACATTGTCCCCACGATAAATACCTGAATTGTCATTATCATGTTAAAAAATGACAAAGTCAGCCGCTCAAAACCTGCGCCCAGAATACGCCAGGCCCAGCGGACTTCCAAATCGACATTAATCCGTTACAGCAATCGAGGTCGCGGTGCCGGGCACCGTGTAGGTTTGAACAGAAGTCAGCGTCCCGGTGTTGGTGTCCAGGGCGAAAGACTGAACGCTGGTAGAAGAACTCCCCTGATTCCCGACAAACAGAAATTTACCGTTTGGGTCACTGGCTATGAAACTGGGATTCGATCCCGTACCGAACGGCGATGAACTGAGCACGGTCAATCCGCCGTCGGACTGAATTGAAAAGGCCACAAGATTGGTTGAACCTTGATTCGCGACATAGAGATATTTTCCGGATTTGTCGATGAACAACGAGACTGGCCCCGTGAATGATCCGCCGAGTGGCGAGTTCTGCAACTGGGCCAGCGATCCGTCAGCATTGATCGTAAATTCCGACAAGGTATTGTCCCCTTTGTTTGCGGTATAGAGAAAAGTTCCCCCCGAATTAATCGCCAATCCGAAAGGATTATTTCCCGTGACGAAGACGGAATTTGGCTGCAACGGAGACAGGACTCCTTGATTCACGCTAAATACTTCCACGAATCCCTGCGTCTGCCCGCCGGTAACGTAGAGGAAATTGCCCGAGGGAGACAGCTTCATGTTCATGGGCGACACACCAATCGGTGCTGTCGTACCGTTTTGTTGCGGAACCGGGGTCAGCGCACCGCTGCTCGCATCGATGGAGAATACGGAAATATCCTCCGACCCCGAATTTCCCACATAAAGAAAGCTTCCCGCTGAATCCATGGTCAAAATCGTCGGCACCGAACCTACATTCGTCCGCGGAGTCACTTCCGTGAGCGTCCCGGTACTCGAAATCTTGTACAGCGAGATGTTCCCCAGTGGTGTGACGCCGGAGTTTGCCGCATATAAGAATTTTTTGGAGGGATGAATGGCGATTGACTCTACTCCCGGACCGGCCAGGATGGGGCTCACTGAAAGAGGCGTCAATATGCCGGAATTCGGATCCTCACGATAGGCAACAATTTCACTCGACGCTGGGATCGCCGCATACAGAAAATGACTGCTGGTCGTAGTGCTACAACCCACCGCTATGGCTATGCTTCCGCAAACAAGCAACAGAGTCGCTGCCTTCTTTAGCATCCGTAACCCCTCATGAATTTATACGAAACTTGGAAATCGCTGGCTGCCTGGGCTGCTCCAGGACGAACACAACCTGCATTCAGGCAGTATTGCTCGTGCTTTCTATCATACGGGACAAGCGATTTTTACGCAGCATTGCGGACTAGCTTTGCGATGCGGCAGGTCTCCACTCGGGTTGCACTAGAACGTCCCTCGCACGGGGAGAAGGAGACTCTGATCAACAATCAATCATTTTTTTCAATGAGCGGGACTCGGCCGCGGCGGCCCCTGCGGCGCCGTTTGCGGCAGCGCATGATCTTCCCCGCCCCGCAGAGCCAGCCTCACGCGGTCAAGATAGACATACACGACCGGCGTGGTAAATAGCGTCAGCATCTGGCTCACGATCAGCCCGCCCACAATCGTAATGCCCAGCGGCCGATGCAACTCCGAACCCACGCCAGTCCCCAAAGCCAGCGGCAGCCCGCCGAGCAGCGCAGCCATCGTCGTCATCATGATCGGCCGGAACCGCAGGATGCATGCATCGTAGATTGCCTCGACCGGCTTCTTCCCCTGGGTGCGCTCCACATCGAGCGCGACGTCAATCATCATGATGGCGTTCTTCTTCACTAATCCGATCAGCAGGATGATGCCGATCATCCCGATCACGTTCAACTCATTGTGCGTGAGAAGCAGCGCCAGCAAAGCTCCCACGCCTGCAGACGGGATCGTCGAAAGAATCGTAATGGGATGCATGTAGCTCTCATACAGCATGCCCAGCACGATATATACCGCAGCCAGAGCCGTAATAATCAGGACCAGCATGTTGGATTTCGAATCCTGGAATGCCGCGGCCGTGCCCTGAAAACTCGCGGTGATCGTCGGTGGGAATCCGATGCTGCGTTCAGCCTTCTCTATCGCGTCTGTCGCCTCTCCCAGCGATACTCCCGGCGCTAGATTGAATGAAATCGTCGCCGAAGGTATCTGCCCTTGATGGTTGACCGCGAGCGGTGTATTCGAAGGCTCAAAATGAGTGAACGCCGACAGAGGAATAGGCTGTCCCGTGTTCGATTTCAAATAGATGTTCTGCAGCGCTTCCGGCGTCTGCTGAAATTGTTCCGCCACCTCCATGACGACGTGATACTGGTTGAGCGGAAGATACATCGTGGAAACCATGCGCTGCCCGAAAGCGTCGTAGAGAGCATTGTCCAGCGTCTGCGGCGTGATTCCCAGCCGGCTGGCCGTATCGCGGTCGATGACGAGTCTGGCTTGAAGCCCCTTGTCCTGCTGATCGGAATTCTGGTCTCGCAATTCCGGAAGCTGTCTCATTTTCTGCAACAGCCGCGGAGCCCACGAATTCAATTCACTGATATCCGCGCTCTGTAACGTGTACTGGTATTGCGCATTTCCGAATCGTCCGCCAATCGTGAGTTCCTGAGACGATTGCAGAATCAGCGTCGCTCCTGGCACCACTGCCAGTTTCCCTCGCAAACGATTGATCACTTCATCAGAGGACGCGTAATGGCATGACTGCCAGATATGTTTTTTCTGGCAAGGCCCGCGCTGCTCCACCGGCTTCAGCATGACGAAGAAGCGGCCCTGGTTGAGCGCCGTATTTCCGCCGGTAAAGCCGGCCATCGTGTCCACTGCAGGGTCAGCCATCACAATCTGTACATAGCGCCTCATCTTCTCGGCCATCGACTGGAATGAAATGTCCTGCGCCCCGATCAAGGCCCCCTGGATTCGCCCCGTATCCTGCTGTGGAAAGAATCCTTTCGGCACCATGTAGTACAGCCACCCGCTTAGCACCGCAACGCCGATCGTGACCGCCAACGTCACTGGCTGATATCGCAGCACCCACTTCAGCGCATGCGTATAACCGCCTAATAGCCCGTTGAATAACCGTTCGCTGGTTCGGTAGAAGATGTTGTGCTTCTCGTCCTGCTTTGGCGGCCTGAGGAATTTTGCGCACATCGTCGGAGTCGTCGTCAACGAGACCACCAGCGACACGCAGATCGCCACACTCAAGGTGACGGCGAATTCGCGGAAGAGCCTTCCCACAATTCCGCCCATCATCAACAGAGGAATGAACACGGCCACCAGCGACGTGCTCATCGACAGTACGGTAAATCCAATCTCCGCAGCCCCCTTGAAGGTCGCCTGCACCACTCCCATTCCGTGCTCGATATAGCGCGTGATGTTCTCCAGCACCACAATCGCGTCGTCCACCACGAATCCCGTCGAAATCGCAAGTGCCATCAAGGATAAGTTATCGAGGCTGTATCCCAGCAGGTACATCACCCCAAACGTTCCTACCAGCGAAAGCGGGACAGCAATACTGGGGATGATCGTCGCCCGCACGGTCCGCAAAAAAACGAACACGACCATGATCACCAGTGCGATGGAAATCAGCAGCGTCCGCTCGATATCTTTGACCGACGCTCTCACCGAAACCGTCCGGTCCATCACAACGGAGAGCTCCATCGACGGCGGAATCGAGGACTGAAGAAAGGGGATGACCGCCTGCACCCGGTCGACGGTGTCGATGATGTTCGCTCCCGCCTGCCGGAAAATCGCCAGCATGACTCCCTGCTTCCCGTTGATCAACCCCAGATTGCGCGCATCCGTTCTTGAATCGATTACCTCGCCCACATCGCCCAGCCGCACCGCCGCCCCATTGTGGTAGGCCACGATCAGCGGGCGATATTGGTCCGCCGTGAACAGCTGGTCGGTGTCGCCGAGCATGTACATCCTCGACCCGTCCGAGACTGCGCCCTTGGGCCGGTTCGCGTTCGCGGCGTTCAGCGCATTCCGCACTGTGTCCAGGCCGATTCCAAGCTTGTTCAACAGGGTCGGATTGACTTCCGCACGCACCGCCGGCTGCGATGATCCCCATACGAAGACCTGCCCCACTCCTTCGATCTGCGCCAGCTTCTGCGCCAGAACGGAGTCGGCGGCGTCGTACATATGAGGCACCGTCTCGGTATCCGAAGTTAATCCCAGCAACAGAATGGGAGCGTCCGAGGGATTCACCTTTCGATAACTTGGATTGTTCGGCAGGTTGGCGGGCAACTGGCTGCGCGCCGCATTGATGGCCGCCTGCACGTCCCGCGCTGCCGCATCAATGTTCCGGTTCAGATCGAACTGCAGCGAGATTCCAGTGCTTCCCAACTGGCTCGAGGAAGTCATCTGGTTGATCGCCGCGATGCGTCCAAACTGCCGCTCCAACGGCGTCGCTACGGCCGATGCCATCGTTTGCGGATCAGCTCCCGGCAACGAAGCGCCCACGCTGATCACGGGAAACTCCATCTTCGGCAATGAGGCGACTGGCAAGAAATTGAAGGCAAGGATTCCCGACAGCAGCAATGCCGCCGCTAGCAGCGAAGTGCCAATCGGACGCCGGATAAATGGAGCCGAGATACTCATCGCTCAGTCCGTCATGCCTTCTTGCGGAATGGGATTGCCGATCCGGTAGCGTGCAAATCTTTGCGCCAGCCGGTCGAACCACAAATAGACCACCGGCGTCGTGTACAACGTCAGCAACTGGCTCAGCAGCAATCCGCCCACGATCGTGATGCCTAATGGCCGGCGCAACTCCGCCCCCGTGCCTGTTCCCAGGGCCAGCGGCAGTCCGCCCAGCAGCGCTGCCATAGTCGTCATCATGATCGGCCGAAAGCGCAACAGGCACGCCTGGTAGATCGCCTCTTCCGGTGGTTTGTGCTCCTCGCGTTCGGCTTCGAGCGCGAAGTCAATCATCATGATGGCGTTCTTCTTCACGATTCCGATCAGCAAGATGATTCCTATCAGCGCCACCACGGTCAAATCATTTCCCGTCAGCATCAGGGCCAGAATCGCACCGACTCCAGCGGAAGGCAGCGTTGACAGAATCGTAATGGGATGAATGTAGCTCTCGTACAAAACTCCCAGCACAATATAGACCGTAATCACCGCCGCCAGAATCAAGTAGGGTTCGCTCGACAGCGAGTTCTGGAACGCGGCCGCAGTGCCCTGAAAAGCAGCATGAATGCTGGGCGGCAACTGAATATCTTTTTCTGCCTGCTGAATCGCCTTGGTAGCGTCACCCAGAGACGCTCCTGGCGCCAGATTGAACGACAGCGTCACCACGGGAAACTGTCCCTGGTGATTCACAGCCAGCGACGCACTGCTCGATTGCATCCGGGTGAATGCCGTGAGCGGCACTGGGGCGCCACTGGTGGTTACAGATGCGCCGTTCGCGCTCGGAGCGCCCGTGTTCGGGGTTACGGCACTGGGTCGGATATAGATATCTCTCAGGTTGTCGGGATTCTGCGCGAAGTTCGGCAGGACTTCCAGAATCACGTGGTACTGGTTTAACTGCGTGAAAATGGTGGACACCTGCCGCTGCCCAAACGCGTCGTAGAGCGTATTGTCGATGGCTTGCGGGAAAATGCCTAAACGCGATGCGGTGTCGCGATCAATCGTAATATTCGTTCGCAAGCCGTCATTCAGCTGGTCGGTTGCCACATCCCGCAGCGCGGGCAGTGACTGGAGCTTGGCGACCAGTTTTGGAGTCCACTGCGCCAACTCTTGTGCATCCGCATCTTCAATCGAATACTGGAACTGTGTGCGGCTCACGCGGTCTTCCACCGTGAGGTCCTGCACCGGCTGCATGTAGAGAGTGATGCCATGCACTTTTTCGAGTTCGGGCTGCAGGCGCCGAATGATCGCCGAGGCGTTGTCAGAACGCTGGTCAAGCGGCTTGAGATTAATTTGAATTCGTCCCTGATTGGGGGTGGTGTTCGTGCCGTCCACCCCGATAAAGGAGGAGAGACTCTCCACGGCCTTGTCTTGCAGGATGACCTTGGCCAACTCCTGCTGGCGCTGCGCCATGGAGTCAAAGGAAACGTCATCGGGAGCTTCCGATACTCCCAAGATCACGCCCGTATCCTGAACCGGAAAGAATCCTTTCGGAACGATGACGTACAGAAACAACGTGAGCACCAGGGTCGCGGCGGTCACCAGCAATGTCGCAGTCTGGTGCTTGAGCACCCACTGTACGGTTCGACCGTAAAAAGCGATGATGCGGTTGTACAGGTCCTCGGTCTTCTCGTAGAACTTTCCCTGCTCACCTTCCTTGCGGTGTTTGAGAAGCTTGGCGCTCATCATGGGCGTCAAGCTCAGCGAAACCGCCGCGGACACCAGAATGGTCACCGCCAGCGTCACCGCGAATTCCCGGAAGAGCCGTCCGACGATATCGCCCATGAACAGCAGGGGAATGAGCACAGCGATCAGCGACACCGTGAGCGAAATGATCGTGAACCCGATCTGCTCCGACCCCTTCAACGCCGCATCCAACGGGGAATCTCCCGCTTCGAGGTAACGATCGATGTTCTCGATCATCACGATGGCGTCGTCCACTACGAATCCGGTGGAGATGGTCAAGGCCATGAGCGTCAGGTTGTTTAAGCTGTAGCCCAGCAGGTACATCACGCCGAACGTTCCAATCAGCGAGAGCGGAACTGCAACACTGGGAATCGTTGTCGCCGAAAAATTGCGCAGGAACAAGAAAACCACCATCACCACCAGGGCGATGGCCAGCATCAATTCGAACTCTACATCTTTCACCGAAGCGCGAATCGTTGTGGTCCGGTCGGTGAGAATCTGCACCTTCACCGCGGTCGTAAGCGACGCCTGTAATTGCGGCAGCAACTTCTTGATCCGGTCGACGACGCTGATGATGTTGGCACCCGGCTGCCGCTGGATGTTGACGATGACCGCCGGCGTCAGATTCATCCACGCCGCGAGTTGATCGTTTTCGGTTCCATCGATCACGTTGGCTACGTCACTCAGCCGCACCGGAGCGCCATTGTGGTACGCAATCACAATGGGTTTGTACTGTTCGCTGGAGAAGAGCTGATCGTTCGCTCCAATCGTGTACGACTGCCGCTGCCCGTCGATAACGCCCTTGGCCTGATCCACGTTGGCCTGGGCGAGCGCAGCCCGCAGATCTTCCAAACCCAGCCCGTAAGATGCCAAGGCCGTTGGATTGGCTTGAATGCGCACCGCCGGCTTCTGCCCGCCGCTGATAGAAACCAAGCCCACGCCTGGCAATTGAGAAATCTTCTGCGCCAGAGAAGTGTCGGCCAGGTCCTCGACTTTCGATAGCGGCAGCGAATCCGAGGTCAGCGCCAAGGTCAGAATCGGCGCGTCCGCTGGATTCACTTTGTTATAGATCGGTGGATTCGGCAGGTCAGCCGGCAAGTAGGTCGAACCGGAGTTAATCGCGGCCTGCACTTGCTGTTCTTCGACATCGATGTTCTGATCGAGACCGAACTGTAGCGTAATGACGGAACTGCCGAAAGAACTGGTCGACGTCATTTGGGTCAGTCCCGGCACCTGCCCAAACTGCCGCTCCAGCGGAGACGTGACTGACGAAGC
>Ga0070730_10003625_pt1 | contig 13816 bp, 10 predicted proteins | sample Coa_R1_3_FD_66447 | JGI IMG/M metagenome (GOLD analysis project Ga0070730, IMG submission 66447) | Surface soil microbial communities from Centralia Pennsylvania, which are recovering from an underground coalmine fire - Coalmine... | ecosystem: Environmental > Terrestrial > Soil > Unclassified ...
CGAGTAGGTCATCCAGTTGCCTGGATCCTTGCCGGCGTTGAGCAGGCGTTCGTAGGTGACCTGCGCATGGACAAGACGCGCGAAACAGGTGACGGCAAGGCACGTGAATGCGAAACGCTGCATCTTCATGACGGCCTCATTCCGGGCGGAGCGACGCAAGATAGGCGACGAGATCGTCCAGCGGCTCGCCGGCGAGCGAATCCTTATACGACGGCATCTTCGAGATTTTTTCGACCTTGTAATCGCGGAGCGCGGCTTTTTCGTAAGAATCCAGCTGCTGGTTCATGTCCATCAGCTGCACACTGTACGTGTCCTCGTTCATCACGAATCCTTCGACCGGCTTGCCGGCAGCGTCTTTGAAACTGGCCACCCAATAGCGCGGCTGGACGTCGGCACCGGGATCGACAATGGACTGGCGAAGGTGCTCGACAGAGCGCATTTTGCCGATCTGCGTGAGGTCCGGGCCAAGGCCGCCACCCTCACCACTCACTCGATGGCAGCCGGTGCAGCCTTTTGAGCGGAACAGCGCCGCGCCGCGCGCCACATCGCCCGCGACTGGACCGGCCGCTGCGTTCAGCGATCGGATGTACGCGATGATCTGCCAAACCCGGTCCTCCATGTAAAAAAGCGAGGGCATTTCGGTGCCGGGGATTCCTTCCGTGATGTTCGTAAGCAGATTGGCGTCGGAACTGCCGTGATAAAAGCGGCCACTAGCCAGATTCGGGCCGCGTCCGCCTTCGGCGTGCAGCCCGTGGCAAGGGGCGCAATGGGAGCGAAACGTCTTGGCGCCGAGAGCGATGTCCTCGGGCGAAGTGCGCGGGTTGCGCACCGGTGGCTGCGCGGCGAGCGAGACGGCCCAAATCAATGCGGCCAGTGTGCGCATGGAGAACCTGTGTGGACCGGCACATTATATACCGGCCGGATTGTCACCGCGCCCGATCTCTTAGGGTAGACGTTGATTTGGCGGCTGTTCGCTCGGTTCGTTAGCGCGTGACCGTGACTGTAGACGGGTTCAGGTGATAGCCTTCGTCCTCGGCGACTTTAACGGCCGTCGAACGGAGAAGATCGTCATTCGTTTCGCGAGCCGCTTTGGGCGCTGGACGCTTGATCACCTCGCCACCGATCTGAAGCCGGATCACCCACATTTTCTTCTGTGCGTCCCAGTTCACGACCGCGTTGCTGACTTCCACCATGGCATGTTCCTCCACGAAGGTTTGCGCAATGGCCTTTGGCTGATCGTATTATCCGGCGATCCGGAGTACTAAGCAACCGTCGGAGGCCAGGATTGCGGGCACAGGCGCGGAGCCTACCGCCGGGGAGACGCCGGAGAGGCGCTTTTTAGCTTGACGGTGGCCTCCCCGACGCATTCTTTCCAATATCGAGGCAGGTGACGGAAGTTTCTCACCGAACCATATAGCACAGCCAGCACGTATTTCCAGGGTGACTGCCGCACGGGCTCGAAAAATCCATCTCTTGGGTCCAGCAAGGCAGAGCAGTAGCCGTAAATTTGCGTGTACGGCGCGTACCGGTAATGGGCCTCCAGGATATCTATCGAGGCCTTGAAGACCGCCGACCGGTCGCGCAGCGTCTTCGCGCCGCGATGCATGCGCGAGGTTGCCAGATAGTCGTTTACCTTCAACAGGGTATGACGTTGGGCAAGGCGGATCCAGAAATCGTAGTCCAGGCCCAGTTGAAGGTTTACGTCCATCATGCCCGTATCGAGGAACGCATCGCGCCACAAAAAGGAGGCGGGCTGGCAGATGAAGCAATCGTTTTTTAGCAGTTCAGAGTCGAAATCAAGTGTCGGATAGCGGCAGAGAATCTTGCCGGTTTCGTCGGTGAGATGGCCCTCCCCATAGATGCCCGCATAGCCGGGGTTGGCCTGGAGGTGGCGGACGGCGGTTCCCACGGCGCCCGGCAAGTAGGTGTCATCCGCGCACAGGAACGCAAACACACTTCCGCGGGAGAGTTTGAAGCCTTTGTTAATCGCATCCGCCTGACCATGATCGGGTTCTGACCGGTATTGCAGACGTCCCTGGTACTTATGCAAGATGTCCAGCGTCCCGTCGGTCGATCCCCCATCCATCACGATGTACTCGATGCGTGGGTAATCCTGGCTGAGGACGCTTTGGATCGTTTCCTCCAAAAAGCCGGCCGCATTGTACGACGGCGTGACGATGCTGACCAGCGGCAGATCCATGACCTCAATTGTTCCGCGAGCGATCGAGATTTGTCCAGGCTGGCGCGCACTCCACCCTTTCGGAGCCAGCTCAATGTGTACGCGAAAGGCGTCCGGAAACGAATGCTAAAATGCCCGTACGAGCGCTGGGGTGAATTGAAAGGATGACATGCCAAAAGCCCTGATTACCCGTATCACGGGCCAGGATGGATCTTACCTGGCGGAATTCCTGCACGCCAAGGGCTACGAAATTCATGGTCTTAAGCGGCGGTCTTCTTCTTTTAACACGGACCGCGTGGACCACCTTTATGTCGACCTTCACAAGTCGGGAGCGAAGCTCTTTCTTCACTTCGCGGACCTGGGCGACGCCAGTTCTCTCGCATGGTGCCTCGCGGAGATCAAGCCAGACGAGATTTACAATCTGGGTGCGCAGAGCCACGTCAAAGTCAGCTTCGAGATCCCCGAGTATACGTCAGACGTAGTGGCGCTGGGTACGATCCGGCTGCTGGAAGCCATCCGGCGCACGGGGATTACCTGCCGCTTTTACCAGGCCTCATCGAGCGAGATGTTCGGCAGCACTCCCCCACCCCAGAATGAGGGCACGAAGTTTCACCCGCGCAGCCCGTACGCGTGCGCCAAGGTTTTTGCTCATCAGGCCACGATCAATTACAGGGAAAGCTATGGTCTGCACGCCTCCTGCGGCATTCTGTTCAACCATGAATCGCCGCGCCGCGGGGAAACGTTTGTCACCCGGAAAATTACGCGGGCCGTTGCCCAGATTCATATGGGCTTGCAGGAGAAGGTTTATTTGGGCAACCTGGACGCACGCCGCGACTGGGGGTTTGCCGGTGATTACGTGCGGGCCATGTGGAGCATGCTCCAGCAAGACGTTCCCGGCGATTATGTGATCGGCACGGGCGAGTCCCATTCGGTGCGGGAATTCGCTGAGGCAGCGTTTGCGCACGTGGGGCTCGCCTGGCGGGATCATGTGGTGATCGACGAGCGGTATTTGCGGCCCGCCGAAGTCGACGAACTGCGCGCCGATGCCTCTAAAGCCCGCGAAGTACTCGGATGGTCTCCGGAAATCGGCTTCCGGCAGCTGGTTGCCATAATGGTCGACGCCGATGTAGCCGAGCTCCAGCACAAATTCAAAGGGGGCGCGGAGGCCATCCGGGTTGGCGCCCGCGATACCTAACTGGACGCCGGCTGGTCCGGCAGCGCCACGCGACTCAATGACCGGCTAGAGCGGGGCGAACGATCCCTTCCGGCCGTTCAGCAGGTTGCCCCCATTGTAGGCTTTTCAGCTTGTACGAGAGGCGCCGACGGTCGCCCCTTAGGGTAAAGCGGCCTGGCATCCACCACCTGGAGGCCGTGATCTTCAGCCTCAGGGCCTGTCCCTGAAGATCGGGAGGAACGGGCACGGCTAATTGGAAATCGCCAAACGGCACCGCAAAAGAGCCCAACGTTCGTCCATTGGCGCGGATATGCAATTTTTGACCACGAAGACGAAACCGAGGCACAAAGCCTTCCATCACGAGTCGCCCCTCTCCGGGCGGCAGCATGTAGAGAAGCCGGCGGGCGGTCCATCGATCGGGTGACAGCCCTTGTGAATGAGTGATGGTGCGGCCGATGATCAGTTCCGCCGCCATACGGATGGCTGCCTGTAATTTCGCCGAAACCGGTTTTAATTTGGGTGTGAAGAACCGCTCGACGCGCACGCACCAGATGCGGTGATAGGTATCCAGCCCGTAAACGATGGATCCGGGCGGTATCCGCATATCGGTGTGGCGCCGTAGCATGTTGTGAAGTTCACGGATCCGGCGCATGCCGCCGGCAAAGCTTTTGGCTTCAGGATACTCCCGCAGACAACCCATGTATTCCGGAATGTATTGGAGATGGTACTTCTTGCCAATACGGATGAGAAGGTCCCAATCCATGGTGAAATGCAGGTCCTCATCCAGGTAACCGACATCGTCCAGAACGTCTTTGCCGAAAAAAACGGTCTGCTGCAAAATGTAGTCAGAAAGGTACGTCAGTTTCCAGAGATCAAAAGGCTCGGTACAAGGAAAGCGGGACGTGGTCTTCCCGGAGTGATCGATCAGGTAGCCCTCACCATAAACCGCGCCCGCGGCGGGATTGCGATCAAATGCCGCAACCGCCGTGCGAATACAACCGGGCAAATACAAGTCGTCGGAGTTCAGCCACCCCAGAATACTGCCGCGCGCCATGTGAAAACCCTTGTTAATGGCGTGCGATTGCCCGCGATCTTTTTCTGAAATAAAGGTCAGCCGGCTGGCATAATCCTTCACCACGGACGCCGTTTCGTCGGTCGATCCACCGTCCATGATGATGTATTCGACATGCGGATAGTCCTGGCTCAGCACGCTCTCAATGGTGGCGCGGATAAATTGCCCCTGGTTGTAAGACGGCGTGACGACGGTGACAAGTGGATCTGGCATGAATGGCCGCAATTGGCGCTTCAAAAGCATTTTTTGCGAAACCGGAATGTCAACGATCCGCCTGCTTCGACTGCGGCACTCCCAAGGCGTATGGCACGACACCCCGTGACCCGATCGCATGACCGAGTGCCGGTTTCTGCGAAACCAGCCCGAATCAATCGCACAGCCGCGAGTTTTACGGATGAAAATACTAAGCGTATGGTAGCAATAAGAGTCTGGAAATACAATTGTTAGGGCATCGGAATCGCAGGCTGTAGTGTTTTCGCGGGTGCCGGTCATCGCTGCCCTCCGCGCCCGTTTTGCGACGAGGCCCGTCGCGCGATTGTGCTACAACAGGTATTCGGCGCCGCATGACGCGGCTTGCCATTCCAGCGCTGCGATCTCATGTTGAGCTTCAATCGACCGGCGGAGACAACGACGACCCCTGGTGAGGCTGGTTCCTCCCCAAGCGTTCCTGAATCATGACGGGAGCCGCGGTCCTTTGCTTCTTGTTCTTGCTCACACTCTGCGGTTGGGGCTCGGCTATGCTCCTGATGCCGCGCGATGCGTCTGGCCACCGAGTGCTCATGGTTCCCATCCTGGGCTTGTGCTGCGGCGTTCTGGTCACGAACTTCCTGGCAATCTTCGGACTCACCGGACGGTCGATCGGAATCCTCGCGCTGTTATTTTTCACACTTCTGCCGGTCTGCCTGCTTGCGCTATCCAGAGTTGCGCGGCGACGCGAATCTGATACGGCGGCGCTGGGATGGAAAGCCGCTCGCATAATCGTACCCCTGGCCGGCGAAGAATTTCGGAGAGCGGCCCTGCCCCTTGTGACAGGACTGGTCTGCTTACTCCTCGTGGCGTGGCCGCTATTGGTAAAGGGGTGCGGCGATTATTGGGGATTAGCCAATACGGACCAGCCGTTTTACCTTACGATCGCCGACTACATTCAATCTCATCCATTCGGCCTCCCGAGTGCCGACTTTGCGCCGGGCGCACAGGGACTGGATACGGGTGTGATTGTGGGCGTGTTCTACCTCTTTTCGATGGTCTCGCTCATCAGCGGGATCCCCGTTTCGCTGCTGTTTAACGTAGCCTGCGCCGCCTTGCTTTTTCTTATTCCGGTCTCGACTGTCTTGTTGGCAGAGGTGGGCTTCGGCCTGAGGAGACGGGTATCATTGACAGCGGGTTTGCTCGCCGCCAGCAGTTCGCTGATCGCGCATACTTTTTATCTGGATTCATTGGGCGCTCTGAGCGTCATGGTGCTCGCTCCCGCCGCCTTGGCTCTCGCCATTCGGTACCTCCAGCGTCCCGACTTGAAACAAGCGCTCGTGGTGGCTCTGTTCGCCGCCTCCATGTACTACTGCTATTTCCCTGGCTTCGGCGTGATGGCTGTTCTGATCGGCGCAGTCGTGATGGGCGCGCTGGTACAACGCACCGTTTCGATCCGCCACGCTCTGTTACTCGCGAGCCTGGCGGCGGTGATCACGGCATGTGTCTTCGCACCGCAGGCAATAATCATCTTCCGGAGACTTGTGGGGGAAGTCTTTAGCCGTCGACTCGCCGCCACTGGAGTTGCCGACGAAATCATCTTGTCGTTCGCCACAACTGTGACCGAGCAGTTCGTGCCGTTCTTCTGGGGGCTCAAACCCCAGGGTATTGCTCCTTATCCGAGAGTTCTCGGATCGGCCGCGCTTGCTCCCCTGCTCCTGTACGGACTCGGATTACTGTTGTTCGCGGTACTCGCGTTTTCAGTTTGGCGGCGCGTGTCGGCACTGCCGGCTGACTACACCTGGGCTTTGGGCGGATTTCTAGCCGTCATTGGCATCTACTTCGCTAAGGACAACGGCTATGGTGTCTTCAAGCTTACGACCTGGGTTCAGCCGCTCGTCATCACGGGATTTGCCGCCTCCTTCATGGGAATGGCGCAAGTTCTGAAGCGCAGTGGTTTTCCGAAGCTGGCGGCCGCGATGCTAGTTATCCCCGTCATCTATGCCGGCGCCAACGTCAGTCGAGGGTTCAAGCTGGCAACCTTCACTCTCAACAAGCCGGCGCCCGGCACCATCAGCAGTGCGCCGGATCTCGACCTGGAGGCCTACAGGGAACTCAGAAACGCTGCGCGGGCATGCCCGGCAGGAGGTATTGCCGTTGCACTCGGAGACTCAGTCGCGCAGCGGTGGTCAACGCCTTACTTGCGAGATGCAGGCGCGTATTTCCTGCCCACCCTGACGCTGAACGTTACAGACAGCGATTTCAGGGATGCTGCCCAGCGATGGCGAGACGGCCTGCGGGATGTCCAAACCGGATGTCTCTTACACTGGGTAAACCCATCGTTCGATATTTCTCCCGTTCCGCGACTGCCGGACGTCTGGCGTACTCGTGTATTCGGGCTGGCGCCGATCCGCTCATGCCGCGATGTTCTGTTACTGGGTGCGGGTTGGTATCGAAAGGAGCAGGTATGGGGCGTGGAGCGCGGCTGGCAGAAGCGTTTCCGCTGGCTTCGCAAGAGGGGGGAAGCCGTCCTGCTCGATCCCTCTCCAGGTCCGAAGCAACTCCGGTTAGCTTTGGCCGCCGGCTACGGCAATCCATCGGCCACACGGCATCTGATCTTGTATGTCAATGGGCGAAAACTGGATGAAATAAAGTTCAGCGCATACGCGCGCCTGGTGAGCAGTCCCTTCACTCCCGATCCAGTGTGGAATCACATTGAACTCGAGATCCAGGAAGACGCCCAAGCATTGCCGCGGCCGTATGCGCTATGGAAAAAATGGATACCGCTGGACCCTCGCATCCTGAACGTGGCGGTCTCGGAGATTGCAGTGGTATCCGCCGAGAACGCCGACACCGATGCCACACCGGCAGTTGACTTGCGGGTCAGCGCGCAATTCAATCGGGCGATGATGAATGGAGTCTACCCGGACCTATGGATTGGCCGGGAAGCCGAATTCAAACTGCGCCTCCCCAGCAATGCGGATCAACTGGAAATCAGCGGTGTCCTGCCTAACGTCAAGACATTTGCATCGCCGTATCGGATCCATGCATCGCTGGATGGAATGGAACTGGCCGAGCAGAAGGTGAACCAGCCGGGTCCGTTCGATCTTCGGTTTTCCTTGTGCATGCCGGGCAAAAAGACAAGCGCGGATGGCGTGGCCACGGTGGTGATCCGGCCCGAGTCCACGTTTGTTCCCTCTCGACAGAGCGCGAGCGAAGATTCGCGGCCGCTATCGATCATGGTGGAGCGGCTGGCGGCGCTTACCGGCTCCGCGTGCCGGCCGGATGGCGGCGTTGCCCATTCTCTGCAACGCTAAGAACCGGGGCTCTCGTTCCCGCAAAACAGACCCGAGTAGCCCCTGCCGGGAATCCGTAACACGACCAATTCAGGATTACCGCCTGGAACCACGTCCTGCCAGAATTCGCGCGGTATTCGAATCAATTTGTCGTCGCCGTTCCGGGCATTGACGGCGAGCAACATTTTCTTGCGGATCGGATACGCCAGCTCGACTTCGAGTTCGGAACCCCCAGCTTCGCCGGCCTCGCTCTCAAACGCCAGAGTCAAAACCGGTTGGCTCGCGGCGTTGAACACCCAAAATTCATTGTCCGTCTGCCTCCACAGGAGCTCATGGGGGTGGTTCAGCAACGTGAATGGAACAAGGCTGGGCCGGTCCTCCTGGAGGGCCGTCGGCTGAATATTGCAATTCGGGGAAGAGAGGGGCCGGTAGGCGAAGAGCGACCGGTCTTGTAGAATATCGGGCACTGGCGGGGTGGGGGGCATGGCGGCCATTATCCAAAGGTGCTGTACATCCTGCGCCTGGATGTAGCTCGCTTTGGGGCGAGGGTAAACGTAATATTTCATAATCAGTCCCTTTTGGTCGCGAAGTCCAAGTTCCCACAGGGAGAACAGCCATGGCGTGAAAGGATAGGCAAGAACAAACGCTGTTGAATCTCGCGACTGCAAGGTTTTCGTCAGACGATGCAGCCCTACGTCCAAAATCGCAGCGCGTTCATAACCAGCGAAAGCAGGTTCCGCACGAAAATACAATAGTCCCATAACCAGAAGGATTTTCAGGCCGGTAGAGAGTCTGGTTGCCCACCGGCATTCCTTAATAGCGGGAAGGGGCAGGCTCAGGTACAGGAGTACGAACGGTAGGGTGTAAGCAATCGCTTTGTATTGTGTGTACTCGTAGGGACGCCCAAGATACAGCTGAACAGCAAGATATGGGAGGAGCGCGATTGTGAAGGCTCGATAAAAAAGAAAGCTATCGTCGGCCTTCCAAGCCGTCGACCTCCCCGCCCGCTTCGCCATGCACACTACGACATAAGCGACAGTCAGTGAGAGCGCAAGGGCACCCGCTACAGCGATGATCCAGGTAACCGCATTCTTTGAGGGGTCACGGGTGTGGTATGGAGGAAGGCGACGCAAGGAGAAGGCGCCCCAAAAGCTTGCGAGTTGAGTGACATCGTACGGTCGCGGTGGACCTAGCGCAAGCAGAACACCTGCCCGTCTTTCGGGAGTAGGATCGGTGACGGTGTGCAGCAGCCCCATCGCGGCACCCAGCTGCGCGGCACAAGGCAACGCCAGGAGAACGAGTACTGTGACAATCATTGCGCCAAGACCAATTCTGGCTTTGACACTACGGGCACTACCAAGCGTTGATTGGGCGCGCGAACTGCTGAGGTGATACGACAAAGCGAATAAGAGTGGAACAAGGAGGGCGGGCAGCATGGGATAATACGCGAGCCCCGCCGAAGCTGCAGTTAAGCCAGCGAGAAGAAGCAGAACCCAAGGCGAGAGCGTTAATGTCTGTGGCAGTGTCAGAAGTGCAAGTAAAGATATGAGGATGGCGCTGCACAATAATTGCGGGAAGTAATGGTTGTAACCAACGCCGGCAAGATGGTGAGAACTGACGCATAGAAGCAGCGCCACGACAGATGAAGACCAGTGGCTCCGTAGCCAAATCACTTTATGCACAACCGCCACCAATAAGGCCCATAGCATTGCGAGGAGCGACATGTAGCGCTCCTCGATGCCCGATATCTTAATAGGTGACAGCGCCTGCTGCAGGGCAAACCAGCCAGTAAACTTGGTACCCCACTTCAAATCGACGATCCGCTGCACGCTCCAGCCGGCAGCGGGAGGATCGGCGGACGGCGACGGATTACTTGTGGGAACCCAAAGGTGCCCCGCCTCGAATTCCGTCAGGAGCTGTTTGAGATCACCCTGGTGCCAAAGGGGCGCATCTCCCACTTTCTCCGGCAAGCCGGCGTAGATGGTGAAATCGCCTCCGGCTTCTGTGAACAGGCCAATATTGTGGCCGACTGCTCCCGGCGCCCAGAAGAAGACTGCCAGGCCGGTAAGCCACAACGCTTGCCTGCCAGCCGCTTGCAACCTGGCACCTACACCTGTGCGTTCTGAAGACCAGAGCTGACACCAGCGAATGACTAGAACGCTGACGGTAGACCCCAGGAACCAGGTTGGCCGCAACCAGATAGTCCCTATGACCGAGAGGGGGTAAAAGACAAGCAAGCCCAACGCGGGACACAACGCGCCCCAGCGGATTTGTTTGGCGCCATCCACAAGGGAGCCACCGATTAGGCTAAGAACGAGACTGTAGCAGCACGTGAGGGCAAGCAACTTCGCACAAAACTCTATGCGATCCAAGACGCCTCCCACGCCTGACAATGCCGACGCAACATCAGCGATGCACGGGACAGCGCTTCAGCAAATTTCCGTAAGGCGCGTAGTTCCTCTCGGCGTTGCAAGCCAGGTAATGCGCTTTTGGAGTTTGAGCCATACACCCTAGGCGACGGCCAACTCGCTCTGAAGATAGAGGCGCGCCGCCATCGAAGAGCTGTGCATCTTATTTGAAACTCGCGGCGAACCATGAATCCCGCTAACGACCGTCGGCAACTTTGCGTTGAACAATCGACTCCTTCAGACACACCTGAAGATCGGGAGTTGCCAGTTGTCCTGTCACTCTGGTGAGGAACAAGCCGAAGTAGCCTCGAATCGTCCGCAAAATCTTCATCTTGCTGGCGCCTTTTCGGCGCTTGCCGTCGAGCCGCAGCGGCACCTCGGAAATCCGGGCCTTCAACAACCCGAATTTCAGCAGGATCTCCACCACGCAAACGTAACCCTGTTCTTCAATAAAGCGTGCCCCATAGGCGCGCATCGCGTATTCGAGAAAGGGGGCCCGATGGACGCGGTAAAACGAGCTGAACGTGTAAACCGTCGGCATGCCGGGTGTACATCGCAAGAGTGTGTTTGCACAAAGGCTCAGGGCTCGCCGAAACGGCGTCGTCCCCACGACTTCCCCTGCAGGCGCGTAGCAGGATGCCAGAACGACGTCGTCCCCGCTACGTGCCCGTGCCATCATGGCATCGAGGATCTCGAGCTCGCTGGTATTATCGGCTTCGATGGTGACGACCAAATCCGTGCCGGCGCTGGGTAAATGGCTCCAAGCCTGGAAGCCGGACCGGAAGACCTCATTTACGCCAAGATTCACGGGGTGGCGCACCAGAGTGACGGGCAGCCCGCGAAACGTCTGTAGGATTTCGGCGGTGGCATCGCTGCTGCCATCGTCGACCGCGATCAGATGGCAAACTTCGTTGCGGGCCCGCGACCACGCGAGGATCGACGACAGCAAGTCGGGAAGATTCGGGGCTTCGTTATACGCCGGAATGATGAAATAGATCATGCCAGCAGCCCGACTCCCATCACCACTCTTTGCCACTCGATGGTCCTGAGCAGTCCGTCGCGCAGATTCACACGGGGCTCGAAGCCGAGAACCTTTCGCGCCAGGCTGATATCTGGAATGCGCCGCTGAACATCTTCATAATTGCCGCCAATGGAAGCGTACGGCACCATTTTGATCTTGAAAGGCCGGGCCGTCTCGCATAATTCGTAAACCAAGTGTGCCAGCTCGAGGATAGTGATTTCGTCCGTATTTCCCAGGTTAAAAATTGGGGTGGGCTCGCTTTGGTATTCGGTCGCTCGTACGATCCCGTCCACCAGATCGGTGATATAGGTAAAACTGCGCGTCTGCTTTCCTTCGCCGTGGATCTCTACTGTCTCGTCCTTCAGCACGGCCGAAATAAATACGGATTGCGGCCCGCCCCACCAGCTCAGATGCTGGCGCGGCCCGTAGCTCCCGAAGAATCGCAGAATCGTTACGGGAACGCTGTAGCTGGAATGATAAGCCAGAGCCAGATGTTCGTCGAACAGCTTGGAAACGGCATACGACCAGCGTGGCACCGTGGTGGGGCCGATTACCGAATCGGATTTCTCTGAAAACGGTACCTGCGGGTTCTTACCATAGATGTCCGAGGTGGACGCCAACACGATGCGCCGCTTTCCGTCCCGCCCAAGTTCGAGAGCGTTCCTCCCACCCACGTTATTGATCTCCAGAGTCTCGATGGCGTTGCCGTAACGCGGGATTTTGAAGGCGGCCAGGTGCACAATCGCATCTGCCTGGTGGAACGCATGCCGCATGCCCTCCAGATCGCGAACGTCGATCTGGTGGAATTCGAAGTTCGGTCGCCCCCGATGGTGCTCGATGTTTCGCAGACTGCCCATCGAGAGATTATCCAAACCGATAACGTGGTATCCGCGCTCCACTAGCGCGTCCGCTAAATTTGACCCAATAAAACCCGCCACACCGGTAATGCCGATTTTCACTGCCGTATTTCTCCGCTGGATTTATGAAACTCACCGATCAAATGACAGGTGTCTTCGATGCCATCGACGGACATCTCGGAGTAGGCGGGCGAAACAAGAGTTGGCCGGGCGGCGTCTCGTTTCATCCTAACGCGTGAAAGAAACCGGCCTTATAGTCACTATGCTGCACTGCCCACCGCTCCTTCACTCCATCAAGGCCCGTACTCATGATCAGATAATCAGCGGAATTTCTTAAGTGAAGCTTCCACCGTTACCTTCGTTTGGAAAGGCAATTCTACCACGGTCAGGGACGTGCCAAATGATATGCGGTGGGCGATACTGAAGATCTTGATATGACGCTGTGCCCGAGCGATATGCGATTTACCACCGCGGGTGGAATAACCGGAGCGAGCCTCGTTTCAGGGGCGCGGCTCCGATGAGCACGGCATCGTTCAGTGAAACTTCTCCACTGGCTGGAAAACGGATCTGTGTCACCGGCGGAGGAGGGTTCCTAGGCTCGTTCGTCGTTGAGGAGCTAGGACGGCGCGGGGCGCGCGATATTTTTGTCCCACGGCGCAAGGATTACGACCTGACCACGACCGCCGGCGTAGAGAAATTATTCGCCGATGCGCGGCCTCAAGTGCTGTTTCACCTGGCTGCGGTCGTCGGCGGCATCGGGGCAAACCGTCACAACCCGGGCCAATTCTTTTACGACAACGCCATCATGGGCATTCAGTTGATCGAATACGCGCGGCGCAATAGCGTAGAGAAGCTCATCGTGGCAGGGACGACGTGCTCCTACCCGAAGTTCACCCCGGTGCCGTTCCGCGAAGAGGCGCTGTGGGATGGATATCCGGAGGAGACCAACGCGCCGTATGGGATCGCCAAGAAGGCTTTGCTGGTGCAGTGCCAGGCCTACCGCCAGCAATATGGAATGAACGCCATCTATCTGTTGCCGGTGAATCTCTATGGCCCGCGCGACAACTTTGACCTGGAACGGTCGCACGTCATCCCCGCGCTGGTCCGAAAATGCCTGGAGGCGCGGCGGACGGGCGCGCAGGAGATCGTATGCTGGGGGGACGGTTCGCCGACACGCGCTTTTCTCTATGTGGCGGATGCCGCCGAAGGCATGGTGCTGGCGTCCGAGCGATACGACGGAGGCGATCCGGTAAATCTGGGGACGGCGGAAGAGGTGTCGATCCGCGATCTTGTCGAAACCATCGCGCACCAGTGCGGCTATGACGGAAAGGTTCGGTGGGACGCCAGCCAGCCCAATGGCCAGCCGCGGCGCGGCTTGGATACCTCGCGTGCCGAGCGCTCGTTTGGTTTTCGCGCCAAGACGCCGCTCGCTCATGGTTTGGCGGCGACGGTGAAATGGTACCTGGACCATCAGGTCAACAACACGTCGCCTCCGGCGCGACGCTAGCATAGCGCACTGGGTTGCATCCCAGAGGCTCCAGCCTTGTTCAACGCTGTTTAGTCACCAACCGGTTGATGGTCTCCTGCCGCTCGCGGGCGGCCCTATCCAGCGCTTGGATGACC
>Ga0070730_10003626_pt1 | contig 13814 bp, 7 predicted proteins | sample Coa_R1_3_FD_66447 | JGI IMG/M metagenome (GOLD analysis project Ga0070730, IMG submission 66447) | Surface soil microbial communities from Centralia Pennsylvania, which are recovering from an underground coalmine fire - Coalmine... | ecosystem: Environmental > Terrestrial > Soil > Unclassified ...
GCAAGCGCGTCATCCCTAAATTGCGGCCAGGCGATCCTTTACCGAACACCTTCCCGCACCTGTTCGTAATCGTCGACGAGTTTGCCGAGATGATCACGCAGAACCCGGAGTACAAGGCCCAATTTGAGAGCATCACCCGTTTGGGCCGCGCCTTCGGGGTGACCCTGATCCTGGCCACCCAACGGCCAGCGGGCGCGGTGACCGACCAGATGCGCTCGAACATGAAGTTCCGCATCTGCCTGCGCGTGGAGACCACCGACGACAGCAAGGAGCTATTGAAGCGGCCGGATGCCGCCACCCTGCCCGCCATCGGCGGCCGGGGCTACGTGCAGGTGGGCGGCGGCAGCCTGACCGAGATCCAGGTGGCCTGGGCCGGGGCCGAGTGGAGTGATGCCAAACCCGACTCGGTCTATACCACCGAAGAGATCCTGGAAGCGATGAACCTTCGCCCGGAAAACAAACCCGGCCTGCTAATCGACTGGATTGTGGGCGCCACCGCGGCCGAAGCCCGCCGGCAGGGAATCCCGAAGCAGTTCAAACCCTGGCCCAACCCGCTGCCCGAGACCCTGCCGCTCAACCACCCCATCGACGCCACCTACATCGATGGCGGGCACGATGGGCCGGAGATCGTACTCAGTTCGCCAGTCGCCGCCTGGATGGAGAACGCTGACAAGCAAGCCCTGTGGCCGGCGGTGGATTGGAACACCGCGCTGACGATCAAGACGCCCATCGGCGTGGTGGACAACCCCTACCTGGCCCAGCAGCGTGTGCTGACCATCGACCTGAGCTCGGACCCGCTGGTGATCTTTGGCTCGGCCGGGCGCGGCAAGAGCACCTTCCTCAAGTCGCTGCTCATCTCGCTGGCGGCGGTGCACTCGCCCGCTGAGCTGCACATGTATGCCCTCGACTTTGCGCGCGGCGGCCTCAAAGCCCTCAAGACCCTGCCACACATGGCCGGCATCGTCGACCTCAATGAAGAGGAGCGCGTCGAGCGCTTGCTGCGGATGGTGCGCAACACGATCGAGGACCGCCAGACTAAAATCCAGGCCTACGATTCGCTCACCGACTACAACCTGAAGAACCCGAACGCCGCTTTCCCGGCCGTTGTGGTCGTGATCGACAACGTCTCCGAGTTCAAGGAGACCTACGAACGCTACCTGGGCGAGCTGATGGCGCTTATCCGCGACGGCCGCTCATTCGGGGTGTATTTCGTCATCACCGCCTCACTGACGGTGGACGTGCCCAACAAACTATTCAGCTTGCTCTCGCAACGCATCACGTTTACCCTGCCTGACCCCACCGACTACACCACCATCGTCGGGCGCGGCTGGGCCAGTTTCAACGATGTGCCCGGGCGCGGCCTGGCTGTGCAGCTGGTTGGCGACCGGCCCGTGCCGCTGGAATTCCAAACGGCAGTGCCGGTGGGCGAGCCCGCGGCCGACGGGGCCGCAGCCGGTGATGCCTTCCGCATGTTGAGCGAGCGGATGGCCGCCGTCTGGCAGTCTCTGGAAACAGCCACCCCAGCGCTCAAGTCGCGCCGGCCCAAGCGCGTGGAACCGCTGCCCAAGCTGGTGGCGCTGCAAAGCGTGCTGCCGCCGCTGGGCCAGGGCGACCGGAGCCTGGCAGTGCCGGTCGGGCTGAACGATCTCGACCGCGAGCCGATGCGGGCCGAGTTTGTGGCCAAAGGCCCGCACTGGATCGTGATTGGGCCGCCGGTCACCGGCAAGTCCACCGTGCTGCGCTCGCTGGTGTTGTCGCTGGCGCACGGCTATTCACCCGACCAGGTGGCCATGGTGCTGGTCGACCCGTCCGACACAGTGCGGCGCTTCTACAACTTTGGCGGCAGCGGCGAAAACACCCTGGCCAATCTGCCGCACGTGCTGGCCACGGTCTCCAACGCCAAGGAGCTCGACGACGTCATCAAGCGGCTCAAGGCCGAATATGACGAGCAGGTGGTGGACCGCCTGACCGGCCAGACCGAAGTGTTTGTGCCGCAAGACAACCAGGCCCGTCGTATCTTCGTTATCATCGATCACTACGATGACGTCGAGCCGCTGAACAAGGGCCTGGGTCTCGCGGGGCTGTCGGAGGTTGGCAAAGGCCGCAACCTGCACCTGGTGATCGGCGGCACACTGGGCATCATGCGCAGCGGCGGCGACGAGCTGCGCCGCCGGGCCGAGTCAGCGCGCTATACCCTGGTGCTGCAAGACTACGAGGCCGTGCGCTACATGGGCGCCAAGGGCAACTTCAGCGTCACCAAGGAGCTGCCGCCCGGCCGCGGCTTCCTGGTCAAAGCGGTCAGCGCCTCACTGGTTCAGATCGGCATGGCCGATGTTGACGGCGTCGATGGCCGCACCGCCCAGGAGCAGTTGGACCGGCTGATCGGCGCCGTGCGCGCCAGCTACCAGCCGGCCAAGTGGAGCTATTACGCCGGTGACCTAAGCACGCTGGACAAGGCCATCCGCGGCGAGGAAGCGCCGGCCGCCGCGCCTGGGGCGCCGCCGCCTCAGGCTCAATCGACCACGGACGCTATGGCCGCCATTGCCGAACTGATGAAGATGCAGGCCGGGCTCACCGGCTCCCTGGGCACGGTGGCCGAGGTCAATCCACTGAACTTTGCCAGCGTGGAGATCCAGGTGCCGGACGAGGCGCAGGCCGGCAGCGGCGCGAATGGCGGCGCTCCCAGCAACGGCGCTGATGGCGGCCCAACCAATGGCGCCCACGCCGAGCAAGCGGGCGCCAACGGCGACGGCGCGCAGGCGTCCACGGCCCCGGCCGAGAAGGTCTGACCTATGGACCGCATGAACCTGAAACTCGACATCCAAGCCGGCTCGGTCGGCATCAAGAAGGTCAACCTGCGCAGCAGCCTGCTGGTCGACAACTTGATCGCCACCATCAAAGACAAGTTCAACCTGGATGGCGAATTCGAGCTGCGGCTATCCAACGCGCGCCAGCCGCTACCGCCCGGCCTGGAGCTGGATCGAGCCGGCGTGAGCGACGGCGCGGTGCTGGTGGTGACGCGGATCATGGAATCCACCGGCACCCTGGATGCCATCCGTCTTGGCACGCGCACGCGCCTGAGCAAAAACTTCAAGCGCGTCTATCTGGAGGAATTGCGCGCCCTGGCTGAGTACGACCTGGCCTGGCAGCCGGCCGTGATCGGCCGCAAGGACCACGGCGACCCGTCCAAGAACAAGCTGCTCGCGGTGGACCTGGGAGATATGGAAGAAGCCACCAGCATCTCGCGCCATCATGCCTGCATCACCGAGGAAGGCGGATCATTCTTCCTCGAGAGCGTCAACGAGCACAATCCCACCTACCTGGGTGACAACCGGCTGCGCTTTGGCGTCAAATATCCGCTGCCGGTCGGCTCGCGGCTGGGCATCGGGCACGTCTCGCTCACCTTCTACACCATCGGATAGTTGTAAGGACAGCAGTCCCGATACTGGACAGGGCCGGATGAAAACCGGTTTATGGCGTGCTGGAGGCTGTGGCCGTGACCACTGGCGCCTGGGTGTCGGTTGCGGTAGCCGCCGGCGCCGCCAGCGTGACGGCGACCGCGGTTTGCAGCCGGGCCGTTTGCGTCGCCGGAGCGTTGGGCAACTGGCACAATTTGGCGTCATCCGCGCCTGGCCCGGCAAGGCCCAGCAATTGCCAGAAGCGCGCGTGGTCAGCCAGCGGAATAGGCGCCGGGCCGGTACCCGCCGCCTGCCCCACTTGCACCGTGACCTGGGAACCCACATCCACCGGAACAAGATCGCCGCCCAGCCGGGTGCTGTAGCCGCACAGGCCGCCATAGCAATTGAGGCTGAGGCTGTTGGCGTTGATGAAATGCAGCGCCAGGCAGCCCTTGGCAACCGCCACCAACTCGCTGTCCGCCACGTCTACTTCCACCCCCTGTGCATAGGGCCCAGTCTGCGCGAAGACATCGCTCCCCGGCAGCACGTCCAGTTGGAACCGGGCGTCGTTCACCAGGCCAATTTGGGCGCGGCTGCCGCTGCCCAGGTAAATGTGGCCATCCGTGGTCACACTGCTGCCGCCCGGTTGATAGCGCAAATAAGTCACGGCCACATAGCGGCTTTCGCCCGCCGGCACGGTGATCAGTTGGCGGCGATCACCAGCAATGGGACCAAGGGAGGTCGAGCCGTTGAACAGCTCGGCCACTTCGCTGCTGGAGGCGATCGGCGCCAGAGTGGGCGCCAACGTGGGAGCGGAGGTGGCGCTGGGCCGCGGCGCGCTGGTGCTGCTGGGCTCGGGCGTGGGCGTGGTTGGCACCTCGGTGCTGGTAACTTCTCGCGTGAGCGCCCCATTCAATACCTGGGCGATGGCGGTGCCAGTGGAGGCGGCCCCCGAGCGCACATAGCCATAGTACCCGCCAAACGCAACCAGGCTGATGATCAAGGCCAGCGCCAGCGGAACGCCGACAGTTAGCCCCGCCAGCACCATTTTGCGCCGTTGTTCGCGTTGTTGAGCCAGAGCCTCCGCGCGGTGTAGTTCGGCCAGGTTCACCGACCGGCTGGGATCCGGCAGTTGCAGCACCGCCAGCGAAATGTTGTCGACCTGTTCACCCACCGGGATGCGGCCCAGCACCCGGCTCATGATGGCGTGCGCGGCCTTATCGCCTTCCTGGCTCTGCAAAATACGGGCGATATCGTCAAACGTGATGAGCGTGGTGTGCGTGGCCGGCGTGTGCTTAATCAGACCGTCCGAGCACAGCAACACCGAGTCGCCTTGCTTGAGCTTTAGCCCCTCGCGCCCGATGCGGTTGGCCGGCCCGTACTCGGTGGTGCTTTGGTACATGCCCACATCCACCTGGATGTCCTCGCGGATGCCGAGCACGCGCATCACCTTGCCCGCCTCCGGGTTAGCGGCGGCCGCCTCGGGCGTCAACTTGCCCATCCAGACCATCACGTTTTCGAAGCTGTGGTCACGGGTGAGCTGGACTAACTTGCCGTCGCGGCAGAAATAAATGCGGCTGTCGCCGGCATTGGCAACGTAGAGGGTATTCTCTGGGTCGGCCACGGCCACCACCATGGTGGTAGCCATGCGGCCCTCCTGGCCCAGGTGGCGCGCCTCGGCAAATACCGCCAGGTTGGCCTGTTTCATGGCCAGGACGACATTGTTCAGCACGTCTTCGGCGTCATGCTGGTGCATGACTGAAAGGAACGTGTCGATGGCCAGCTGCGAGGCGCGCTCGCCGCGCGCCTCGCCCCCCACCCCATCCGCCAGCACCGCCACCGAGATGGTCTTGCCCGAGCGCGTCGTGAGATGCGTGACCTCGACGCGATCTTCGTTATACGTCCGGCCGCCCGGGTTGGTGTCGCTGCCTAAGACGGGGGTGGGCATTTAGAGCGCGCCCCGCTCGGCTTGCTGGCGAGGCCAGTTCGATTTTACGTGCGGCATAGTCAAACAGCCTTCTATCCGAGCGGGAAGCGCTCTAGTCTTTGTACTGGTCGCCGCCGGGTTGGTCATCGACGATAAAAGTGCGGTCCGACAAGTCGCTCCCGCCACTCTCGCTGCGCTCGCTAAAGCGCAGCTTCACACCCAGTTTGGCCATATCGCCCATGATGATCTCATCGCCATCGCGCAGCTGCACCGGATCGTTGGCCTTGATGCGCGAGCCGTTGACCGACGTGCCGTTCGAAGAATTGTTGTCGATCAGCGTGAAGAATTTGCCATCCAGCCGGATGCTGCAGTGGACCCGGCTCATGGAGCTTTCCTGGTTGGGATAAAAGACGATATCGCAGCGGCTGGGATTGCGGCCGATGACCGTAACCGGTTTGGACAGGGTGTACACCTCCCCCACCACACCCGGCGGTCCATCCAGCACCGCCAGCGAGCCCTGACCGGGCCCGCTGGGCGCGCCGACGATCATGGTAGCCGGCGCCACGTAGTTTCCGCCACCACGGCCAGCCCCGCCGCCCCCACCGCCGCCCCCACCACCACCGCCGGCGCCGCTGCGCGAGCGCAGAAGCAAGATGACGACGACTGCCAAAACCAGCAGCGCCAACAGGCACAGAACCGCCAGGCCGATATACAGACCATATTGCTGGACGGGGCCGGCGGCCACCGGCGCGGGCGTGGGGGCGACCGTGGGTGCCACGGTAGGTGTGGGCGGTGGCACAACCTCGACCGTGACGCTGGATTGGGCCGAGGCGGTCACACTCAGCTCATCCGTGGCCTGAACCAGCAAATTGATGGCGTTCGTGCCAGCTTTCGTCAGGCTCGATAGGTCCCAGTCAAAGTCGATGGTTGTGGCGCCCGCGGTGGGCCGGGCAAGACCTACGACGTTGCCATTGACGAGCAACTGGGCCGATTGCAGCGCCCGTGGCTTCACCCCGGCCGGCCAGTTGATGGCGGCTATCACCTTGATCGAAGTGGGATCAAAGGCATAGGTGCCGCTGGAGGTGAGCTTGGCGATCCGCTGAATGGTGCTCCCAGCCACGGGTTGGATGATCTGCAACTGTGGCGGGGTAACGTCGACGGTATAGCTGCCGGCGACGCCGCGCGTGGGCGCCGAGGCGGAATCGATCGTAATTTGGCGTTGGCCCGAGGCCCCGCCCTGGCTGCGATAAGTGACCGTGTAATAGCCGCGCTGGGCGTTGATGGTTTGATATACATTCGTCACGGCGCTCGGAACGTTATTGCGATCCAGGGCCACGTAGATGCCATTAGAATTGGCCGCTAGGGCTCGCAGCGGGGCATCGTTGGTGGTGTCGGTTTGCAGAACATCGACTGGCACGAACTGATTGTGAGCCGCGGTGCCCAGCTCCTGGCCAGCGGTGGTGGCCGTGGTTCTGGTCGGGTCCTCGATATAGCGCGTGATAAACACAATTGCGCCCGGCTGACTGCCGGCCACCGGCACCAACACCGACATGGCCTTGAGCCCATCCGTCACCCCCAGCAGGCCTTTCGTATTCTCCTGGCTGCGCGGGAACGTAAAAGCGTTCAGCCAGTTCGTCAGGTCGGCGCTGGCGGTGGTGGCGTGCCGCAGCTCAATCGTCTGGTCGCCGTTGACGTTTTGACGGCCGAGCACCTGCACTGTGTCCTTGCCTTCCACAAACAGGCCATTGGTTGTCACCAGGGTGCTGATCGCCTGGCGCAGGTTGTCATAGCCAAACGACAGATAGTTTGTGAAGTGTCCCAGGTCGATGACGAACACAATGGCTAACGGCGCGTCCGCGTGGGGCGTCACGGTAATATTCGGCACCGCCTGCCCGTTTTCATAGACCGAGAAGCTGGTATTGTTCAGGTTGGTCAGGGTGTTGTTGTTGATATCCAGGGCGCGCAGCCGGAAGGTGATATCGGGGAACTGGCTCGAATCGACGTTGGTTACGAAATAGGTCGTCGTGGCTTGCGCAGCAGCGGGCTGAGGCGCCGTCAGGCCGCCCAGCAGAGTCAGAGACAACAGCAGCGCGCACAGCAGGGCTTGCTTAAGTTTTTTGATCATACGCATTAGGGCCGCGGCGCCTGGGGCCACCTACGGCACGGGCTCCTTGACTGAATCTAGGCGAGTATGGGCCAGAACGCAAGCCGAACGGCGCCGCTGGAAACGACGACGGACTATTGGCAATTCAAGCGGAACTGGATTTTGACCTTCGGTCCCAGGCCGATAATGGCGCCATCGTCCAAAGGCAGTGTCGCGCCAGCCGGCAGCCGCTGGTCGTTGACGAACGTCCCAAATGTGCTCTTGTCGTCGACTATAAAAAAGCGCCCATCGACAAACTTGATGGTGGCGTGCCGCCCCGAAACACCCACCTTGTTGTCCACCTGCAGCACCAGGTCATTGCCGTCGCGCCGCCCGATAGTATAAGAAGACTTGCCGATCGTCGTGGCCACGCGCAGGTCGGCTGGGGCATAGCCGGATAAGCACGCCTTCGGCATGCCGGTTGGGGCAGCCCGCCGATCTTCAGCCATGGATTGGGGCGGCGCGATATCCCGCGGCGCCCGTACGTCCCGTGCCGGTAGATCCCTCGCCGCCACTGCTGGCCGCGCCGGGGGGCTCTGATCGGGCGCGTCGCGGCGCGGCGCGGCGCGGGGCACCGGCTGCGACCGGCTGGCCTCCAGGTCGATGGGTTGGGCGCGGTGCTTGACCTCCGGCACGTACAGCTCCACCGCCTTTGGCCGGGCATTCGGCTTTGGGAGAATGATCACCACCGCCACCAATAGCGCCACCAAGGCCAGGCAAAAAACACCGCCCATCAAGGCAATCCAAATTGGGTTGGCCAGCAAAAAGGCCAGGGCCAGGTCCAAAGAACTGGGCGGGGTAAAGGGCGGCAGCTTCTGCGGCGCGGCCGTTTGCAGCACCTTGCCGGCTGCGTCAATGGCCGCCACATCGATGTCGTAGACCCCTTGTTTCAGACTGGTGGTTGACACCGTGATCGGGTTGCCGACCGTTACTTCCCTCAAATTAATGATGTCGGTCTGGCCGTCGGTTTGGAGCCAGGCCCGGTAGCCCACCACGCCATCCAGATTGATACTCTCCACCTGGACCGTATAGTAAGGCGCGGCCTGGCTGGGCGTGATCACATTGGTAATATTGAATTGGGCCGCGGGCGGCTGGTACTGGAATTCCGCGCCGGTCGTGCCAATCTGCGCGCCGGTCTTATCCAGCGCAATGACTTGCACGTCGTACGTGGACCCCACCTTGAGATTGACAATTGGAATATCGTAAGTGTCCTGGATTTGGCCCAAGGTTTGGGCCAGGATCGAATTGCCGGTGACCTTGTCGATGATATTTAGCTTGAGCTGGCTGATGAGCTGTGGGCTGACAAAATCCATGCCAAAACGAATGCCCTGCAAGGTTGACAGGATCGCGCCGCGCAGGTTGATCTGCGGCGGCTGGGCGAAGCTCTTGGTGACGTTGAAATACACGGGTTGGGTGCTGATTTGGGTCTGATCGCTCAAGGTCAGTTGAACCGTTGCGGTTTCGGGACCCGCCGAGGGGTACAACGTGGCCTTGGCCGACCATTGCAGCCCAAGCGCCTGCTGGACGTTGAGCAGCGCAAACTTGAGATCCTTGGCTTCCCGCGCGTAGGCCAGCCCGCCGGTCGGCTTGGTCAAATATTCCAGGTCTTTGGCGGCATTCACCTTATAGCCCAGCATGCCCACGGCGTAAATTTGGATGTGGTTTTGCTTGGCCAGCGCCAGCGCCTGGTCGGCGCCCTTGCCGCATCCGTCCAGGCTGGCCGTCACCAGCAGCAAAGTCCGGCGACCCGGCGCGCGGCTCAGGTTGTTGATCGCATCGTAAACCGCGTCATTCAGGCAGGCATTGCCGGTGGTCGTCGGCTGGAAGCCCTTCTGAATGGCCTGGGCGACCTTGTCTTTGGCATTGGTGAAGTCAAGGATGGTGGCCGGCAGAGCGTCAAACTTCTCGACGGATATGTTGTACCCGTCGGGTAGGCTGCCGACCGCGGCCGACACCTGGGTGCGCAGTTGGGTGTAATCGGCGCTGGCCGAAAAAACGCCCATGGTAGAGCTGGCGTCCAGCAGCACCACCATCGTCCAGGGCGCCGTCTGCTTTTGCACCTGCGCCGGGTAGCTGCCGTTCTTGGTCAGAGCGAGGGTGGCGGTGACCACCCCCACCGAGCTAACCACGTTCTGCTGGCCGTCCAGCAGGGTCACATCCACTTCGTAGGACAGGCCGGGCAGGCCGGCGGTCGTCGGCACCTCTTGCGGCCCAAGGATATCGTTGATATAGGCTTGGGCGACGCCGGTTTGCGCGCTGGCGCTGGCAGGCAACAGCAACGCCACCGTAGCCAGGAGGACAAGCAGTCGGTAGGGTAGCAATCTAGCCATGATGTGGAAGAATGCCGCCTGGGTGGCCGCAGCCGGCCCGGTTGGCATTCGGATTATAGCACCGGCCTCCAGCGAATTCCTAACCCTGGCCTTCAAATATCGTGGCCAGCGCGTCGCGCTGCGGGCGCGCGAACGGCACGCGACTGGCCGCTGTCACCTGCCAGACAACTGGCGCCCCCTGCTCCACGGCGCCAATCTCAGCACATGGGATGCCGGCTGAGGCCAACGCGGCGCAAATGGCCGCCGCGTCTGGCGCAGGCGTGGTCAGCAGAAGGGCGCCGGAGGCAATGGCCGCCAGCGGGTCGATACCAAAGGCCGTGCAAACACGGGCAGCCAGCGGCGGCACCGGCACGCGCGCCGGATCGAACCACAGCGCGTGCCCACAGGCCTCAGCCAACTCCCACAGCGCGCCAGCCAGCCCGCCCTCGGTGGGGTCGTGCATGGCCGTCACCCGGCCAGCTCCCAAGGCCAAGGAGGCATCGCGCACGACGCTGATGCCCGGGCGGGTCAGGTATGCCTGCGCTTCGGCTAACTCGGACGGGCCCAATTGACCCTCGAGCCGGCCGGGATATTCCCGAGCCAGCAAGGCAGTGGCCTCGATCGGCACGCCCTTGGTGAGCAAAAGACGGTCACCCGGCTGGGCGCCGCGCGGCGTCACCAGGCGGTGGGGTTCCACCTCGCCAATCAGGGTGCCGGCCAGGATGGGGCGGCTGAGGCCGTGGGTCACCTCGGTATGGCCGCCGATGACGTCGATCCCCAGGTGGTGGCAGGCGGTGTATACCTGTTCCGTCCACTCGTCCACCAACGCTGGTGTGGTGGCGCCTTCCGGCAGCAGCATGGTGAGCAGCAACCAGCGCGGCACCGCGCCGGTGGTCGCCAGGTCGTTGGCGTTCACCTGCACCAGGTACCAGCCAATGTCGTCCGTGGCGAACGTGATTGGGTCGGACTTCAGGACCAGCAGACGGTCGCCCAGGTCCACTACGGCACAATCCAGCCCGGGGCCGGGCCGCAGCCGCACCCGCGCATCGGCGGCCGGCGCACGGGCAATCAGGCGGGCGAGCAGATCGGGCGGCAGTTTGCCAACCGGCAGGGGCGTCTCATCCATAGGCGCACCAGTTTACGCTAGAAAGCCCGCATCTAGCGATTGATCTCAATCAGCAGCACCCACGCATCCAGCATGGCCTTGATGAAAGACAGCAGCACGGCTGGCGCCAGCCAATATAGCCCGCCTGCCCCGCTCAACAACACCCACACGCCGCCCACCACATACGACAGCATCGCGAATTGGCCAACGATAGTCGATTGCAGCTGCGACCCGCGATATTGCCGCTCCGTCCTGCGATAAGTGTCCACGTCCAGGGCAATCATCGCGATCCAGAGCGCCCCGCCGGCCGCCAGCAGCTCAATGCCGATAGCGGTCATCGTCAAATTCGGCAGCAGCAACAGCGTGGTGACGATCACGACCGAGAGCAGCACAAACAGGGCCTGGAACGCGCGTCCCGGCAAAGCTGGGTGTTCTAGGATCTTGTTCAGGTTGAGGGATACCCCGACAAGAATCAAGCCCGTCAGCGTAGCCGATGCCCCAACCTCCGCCATCAAAAAGTTTTCCCATGCGGCCATGTGCGGTCCTCCGCCCGAGTTGTGGGTGATTCCCAATTAATAACCATTTATCAATTACGAATTACAATTATCCCCCATGCCTGACTTCAGCCAGTTTCAACATGTTTCCGAAGCGCCCACCAACCCGCAGCCGGCCGCCGGCCCCAAAGCCTTTGACGTGGCCGATCTGTATGCCACTGGCCCGGTGACCGACATGGCGCGCGCCCCAGATGGCGCGCTGCCGTTGGACGAAAAATTGCGCCAGGCTTACTTCTGGATCGTCAACCACGCCATCATCAGCCCGCATTACGACCTGGAATATTTCGCCGGCCCGCACCAAAGCTATACCTTTGGCGACAGCAAGACCGTCGTCAACCTGCCCTCGGGCCAAAGTTATTCCAGCTTTGTGCTGCTGCCGCTGCTCAACTTCGCTGTGCGCCGCCGCTGCCTGCTGGTGGGCGGGCCCGGCCGCGGCAAGACGGCCACGTCCATCCTCATGGGGGTGCTAGCCGGCTATTCGCTCACCGAGGTGCGGCGAGCCATGCAGCATGGCCAGCCGCAGATGACCATGTCTGACCTGCTGGGCAACCCCCTACCCGCTGACCTGGTGAATGCGCGCAGCATGGGCGACATACACATTGCCTGGCGACAATGGCTGTCGATGCGGGTCAAGATCATCGATGAATACAACCGCATCCCCACCCGCACCCAATCGGCCCTCCTGACGGTGCTGGCCGATAACTACGCGGAACTGCTGGACCAGGTTTACGAGTGCCCCCCGGCGGCCTGGTTCCTGACCGCCAACGACGACGCGGGCGGCGGCACCTATCAGGTAATCGAAGCCCTGCGCGACCGCATCGACATCGTGGTCAAGACGCTGCATTTCAATAATCGCTTTCTGCCTGAGCTGCTGGCGCGCATCGAAGCCGGCATCGAACCGGCCGAAATCGTGCCACCGCAAATCATCTTCGCGCCGGCCGAGATCGACCAGATGAACAAGGAAGTGCTGGCCGTGGCCTTCCCGTCTGAGCTGCTGCGCCGGCTGGAGTTCTTCGCCAGCCAGTTCGAGTTCTTCGAGCCGGCCGCCGACCAATTGGAATACAAAACCAAGGACACGGCCAAGCTGGCCGGCGCCGACCAGCATTTGCTCGGCGCGCAGGAGACGGGTAAGGACCGTGTGAAGGACCTGGGGGCGCAGACCAAGAACGGCCTGTCAGTGCGAGCACTGATGACGGTGCTGGTGTTTGCCAAGGCCATCAGCTATTTTCGGGGCAATCGCGTGGTGGAGCTCGATGACTTGCGCCAGATCCTGCCCTTCGTATTGCACGATAAGCTCCAGCCCGACCCCGACGCGCCTTTCTTTGAGGCCGCCGGCAACGGGGTGCTGCGCATCGACCGCGTCTCCTGGATCCGGCGCCTGTTTGACCTGGCCTGCGCCGAATATGACCGGCTAAACCTGGATCACGATGACCCGGTGGGCGTGCTCGATCTCGAATTTGGCCAGGGCCTGGAGGGTCTGAAAGAGGCCGACGTGCGCGCCCGGCTGGTGCGCATTGAGCGCCTGTTGGCCGAGTGGAGCAAGGGCCGCAAACTGTATGGCAATCTGTTTGACGATGTGCTCAAGCTAAAATATCTGCACCAACGCTATACCAACTACCTGCACTGGTTGACCACTCAATAGGCCGGCGGCCCGCATGCCCAACAGCGCCGGCAGCGTGTTCGCCCAAATCCTGGCCGCCAAACGCGGCCGGTTCAACAGCCAATTCGCCGAGGCCAAGACCTACCGGCCAACGCTCGATGGCGACGCCTTCGCCGCTCACCTGACCCGCGTGGTGGGGCCGGTGGTCGAGCGAGTGGCCGGCGCGCGGCCCGAGCAGGCCGAAATCGTGGCTGAAGCACTATACACTTTGTCGCTCGACCTGGTCGGCCGAGAATTTCTGGGGCCGCATTCGCGCTACCCGGCCCTGGCCGAAGGCTGGACCACGCTCTTCAATCAGTTGCCCGAGCGGCTGGCCGAATCCCCCTGGCTGTTCCCCGGCGCTATCACCAACGCCCTTTACAATCTTTCGTCCACGCCGGGCGCGCGCCCGGCCGAGTGGATGCAGTCGGTGGTGACGCTATCGGCCGCCTGCGACGATGTGCCCGAGCTGTTGGCCGCCGCGCAGGTGGCTGCCTGGCGCGCCGGGCTGGCCCATTTCCGCCTCAGCGCGCTCGAGCGCTGCCGCGCGCTTAAGCCCAACATCGCCGGGCTGGCACTGGGCCTGCCGGGCTTCAAAGCCACCTTTCTCACGCTCACGGCGCGCGACAACCTGATCGCCGCACTGCTGGCCGACCCGTGGCTTGACCCGGCCGCGCCCGAACCGCCGGCCAAACCCGGCCTGCAAATCGTCAAGCGCGTCGGCGCATTTCGCGGCTTT
>Ga0070730_10003627_pt1 | contig 13811 bp, 15 predicted proteins | sample Coa_R1_3_FD_66447 | JGI IMG/M metagenome (GOLD analysis project Ga0070730, IMG submission 66447) | Surface soil microbial communities from Centralia Pennsylvania, which are recovering from an underground coalmine fire - Coalmine... | ecosystem: Environmental > Terrestrial > Soil > Unclassified ...
TACCGGTACCCGAGGCGCTGGGCCAGCAGCCGCGCCAGGTCCTGCGTGCCGCTGTGGGCCTCGCGCGAAAAGGTTATGACCGCCAGACGTCTCCGCTGCGCGTACTTGACACGACTGCCGCCAGCATCGCAAGGCCGGCGAGAAACAGCAGTGTCTCGTGAAACGCGGGCAGCAGCGCGGCGATGGGCGCGTCGATCGTGGTCTGCACCTGCGCGCCGAGCCGCGCCGACAGCCGGACTGCGAGCACGGCGCCAGTCACGCCGACGCCGACGCTGGTGCCCAGGCTGCGGGTCATGTTCAGGATGCCGCCCGCCACACCCAGGCGAGTGGCCGGCGCGCTGCCCATCACCGCGCTGTTGTTCGGCGGCGTGAACAGGCCGATGCCGATGCCGAGAATCGCCAGCAGGCCCAGCGTCACGACGAGCGACAGACTCGGCGCCAGCGCCAACCCGGCCAGCGCCAGCGCGGCGATGGCCATCCCCGCGACCGTGGGTGGGCCCGGGCCGATGCGGTCGGTGAGCGTCCCAGCGATCGGCGCCATGATGCCCAGCGCAATCGGCACCGGCGTCAGCAACAGCCCGGTCTGGGCGGCCGTCTCGCCAAGCACACGCTCCAGGTAAAACGGGATCAGGAACAGGCTGCCAAACAGGACCGCGTATGCGAGCAGCCCGGCCGCCAATCCGCGGCTGAACGACCGTACCCGCAGCAGCTGCAGGTCGATGAGCGGCGACGCCGACCGCAGCTCGACGTACACGAGCAGCGCCAGGCAGGCCGTGGCGAGCCCTGCCGCCGACAGCAGCGCCGGGCTGGCCCAGCCCCAGCTGTTGCCGTAGGTCAGGCTGAGCAGGATCAGTCCGACCAATGGCCCCAGGAGCAGGGTGCCGAGCCAGTCGAAGTGTTCGACGTCGCGGGCTGCGTCGGCATCTGAGGTGCGCGGGGTCCAGGGCAGTACCAGCCACGCCAGGATGGTCCCCAGCAGGCCAAACGGAACGGCAATGAAGAACACCCAGCGCCAGCCAAGCGAGTCGATGAGCAATCCGCCCACCGACGGTCCGATCGACAGCCCCACCGCCTGGGCCGCGCCCTGCACGCCGATGGCTCGGCCCAGCACCCGCCGCGGGACGGCCGCGGTAATGATCGCCACGCTGTTGGCCTGCAGCATGGCCGCCCCGACCGCCTGCGCAACACGGAAGACGATCAACCAGCCGAGGCCGGGTGCAAACCCGCACAGGGCCGAGCCGGCCACAAACACCACGAATCCCCAGGTATAGAGCACCTTGCGGCCGACCAGGTCACCCAGCCGGCCAAGCGGCACGACCAGCGCCGCCAGGGCGAGCAGGTAGGCAATCGCGACCCATTCCACGCTGGCGACGGGTGCGCTGAAGACCCCCTCGAGTGTCGGTAGGACCAGGCCGGCGATGCTCGCGTCGAGCTGACCCAGGAACGCGCCAATGCACACCGTGCCGACCACCAGCCAGCGGTACCCCGGCCAGGCGGCCAGGCTCGCCAGTGGCGGATGCTCGGCGAAGCGGGTGTTATGCGAGCTCAGGAGGCGTGAGCAACCTCGGTGCAACGCGCGCAGAGACAGTCCGGTGGCATGGGTTCGGTCTCAGCATACGTCTCCGAGAGCGGCGTCCCCTGGCGCGGCTCGCCGCACAGCGTCCGGCCGCGCACGCCGCGTTCGCCGGGCGGCACCATGTGCCAGCATTCCCCGAGACGATCGCGCCGATAGGTGACTGGTTCGACCGTGGGCAGGCTCATTGGGGTTGCCTGGGGACGCGGGCAATGGTGCTGGGTGGAGCGGTCTCGCGACAGTCGCGGCACACGCCTCCGACCAGCACGTGCACACTCCGGCACGTGCGACAAATACCCATCTGCGGCTTGCTGCGCTGCATATCGGCGCCTTTCTGTTAGTCGGCGGCCAGTTCCAGGAGCATCGTGCCGCCGCACGTCGGGCATCGCCCGGGCCGCAGGGGCGCCGCGGCGGATTCCGTGGAGCGTCCACAGGAGAAGCAATACAGGCGAAAAACCCGCCGCGCAGCCCGCCGCTCGGCGGCGCGTGCCTCCGCGGTGGGTTCATCCTGGACGTCCAGGTGGCTCATGCGCGTGCGCCGCACCGGAGGAGCGAACGGAACAGCCTCAGCATCCGGCAGCGCCGCGGTCTCGTCTTCGGGCTCGACGGCCATACCGGGCATAACCGACACCATACAAGCTGGCTCTGCCCCGCCGGCCGAATTAGGCGGGGTCCAGCGTGTAAGCTGAGGCGCATGTCGAAGAAGGGTGGCAACAAGACCAAAGCGCCGGCCAAGAAGCCCGTCATGGAGAACAAAGGACCAAAAAAGAAGTAGAAAAAAAGCTAGAGTGCGTGTGCGCCAGGAGGCGGGCCATCGATGTCAGATAGAGCGATTCGGTACGGCATGATCTTGCTTGACGGGGACCCGTCCATTTTGTGTGTGCGCGGCACGCCGGTGATCTTCCGCTCGATGGACGAGACTGTCGAGTACGCGCGCATGCACGACGTGCAGCGCTGGATGGTCTTTGGCGACCCCGAGGGCTGGTGGCCGCTGTATACCCAGGAGGGTCCCGTGAACCCACCCCCGCCAGCCAAAGAACGGGTCGATATTTCGCTCACGCGAGATCGGAAGTCATAGCCGGGCGGCTCGAAGTCCGTCAGCCGCGGACGTATACTGGGTGGCCAATTCTTAAGACTTCCGTAGGGACGGGTGACTTCCGCACACAGTTCCAGACCCCAGTCCACGCGCTGGCCGGCGCGTGTGTTGCTGGTGCTCGACCGGCCAACGCTCGTCGAGCTCGTCAAGCTGACGCTGAACCACGGCGTGTACACGACCCGAACCGTCGCAACCGCCGCGGAGGTCGAAACCAACGTCGCCGAGTGGCAGCCGCACCTGATCGTCCTGGACATGGACCTCGACGGGACGCAAATCATCGCACTGCTCACCGACGGACAGACCGAGCGCATGCGGTTGCCAGTGATCGGGCTGACCCGTCGCGGTGACTTGCGGGCGAAGCTCGCCGCTTTCGAAGCCGGTGTCGACGACATTCTGACCATCCCGTTTGCGCCCGAAGAGTTGCTGGCCCGGGTGATCGCCGTCCTGCGGCGGTCCTACCGGGACGCGGTGACCTTCTCGCCGGTGATCAAGATCGGCGAGCTGCAGATCGACATTCTCAAGCGCACGGTCCAGGTCGGCGCCTCGGAGCTGCACCTGACCAGCCTGGAGCAGAGCTTGCTCTACCTGTTAGCTGCCAACGCCGGGCGCGTCGTCACCCGTGAAGAGATCCTCGACACGCTCTGGGGCGTGGACTACGTCGCCGAGAGCAACGTCGTGGACCGTCAGATCCGCAACCTGCGCGCGCGCCTCCAGAACGACTGGCGCGAGCCGCGCTTCATCGCCACCGTGCCGGGGCGTGGCTATCGGTTCTTGCCGACGACGCCGGCGGGCGGCTCCGCGGCGCGAGCTTCCTGAGCCGGCGTACGTCGTATACGCGACGCGCGTGACGCCGCCGCGCAGGCCGATAACGCCCAGGAGCCAGGTCATTAAACTGTTAGCATACTACGAACAAGACACTAGCGTAGCTATTGCACGCTGCTAACGTTGCGTACGGCTGCGCACAGTCATGAGGGTGGGGGACTCGCCATGAAAGCCAGCGTGCCGATCATTCTCATTGCCGGCGCGGCGGGCGTATGGCTGGGGCTCGTCCTGGTCGTCCTCACGTCGCTCGGCATCCACATCCCATGAGCCAGCGAGGTTTGTTGAAGTATGGATACCGCTACCCGCCCCGATGACGACGCGCTCATCGGCGCCGAGATCATGTTCGGCCCAACCCAGCTCGGCCACGTCGAGGGCGTCGTCCGCGATCCCGTCTCGAGTCGCGTCCGCCGGCTGATCACCACCTACGGCCCGGCGCACCGCCGGGTGGCGGTCCCCATGGAATGGGTCGTGCAACGTACCCCGACGCGCTTCGTCCTCGGCGTGGGCTCCCTGTCGCTGGATGACCTGGCGGAAGACTGGCAAAGGAGTAATTGACGTGTCAAAGAAGGGCGGCAACAAGACCAAGACCGCGCCGAAGCCACCGATGGCCAACAAGGGACCCAAACAGAAAGGTGGCTAGCCCATGTTCAGCTTCCTGAACCGATCCGCGCCGCACTACCTCACCATCCGCGAAACCCTGGCCCGCGCCGGGGTACCGTCGGCGGCGGACCCCGCCGGGCTGACCGTCCTGGAGCGCATGGGCTCATACTCGGGTCGGCGGGTCAACTTCTTCCGCGCCTTCGATCCGACCCGCGCCGAAGCCCGCGCGCTGCACGTGCAAGCCTTCCGCGATCTGGATGGCCACCAGGAGCTCGTGCTCGGCTCAGGCCACGTGGAGCGCGAGGGCCTGGTCATGCTCGACGGCCGGCCCGAGGCGGAACACGCCACGCCGCCCCGCGAGCTCGCCGACCGCGCCGTGCACACCGACGACGAACGCTTCGTGTTTCGACACGGTTCTGTTAAGAAATGATGTTTTCTTCACAACAAACAGGTTAGGACCGCTTAACCTCGGGTAGTTGATCGCCGGCGGGCGCGCGAGTGGTGTCTCGCGCAAGATAGCGCTACCCATCTCCTCAAACCTCCGGGCGGGGCCCTGACGCGGTGTTCGCCCAGGTCGACCCCACCCCGACCCCGGAGCCCGGGCCGACTGGGCCGAGTATCCACATTCCCTCGGCTGAGGACATCGCGAACTCCTTGCTCAGCGGGGTCATGGGACTCCTGGGCGATTTGGTCCACAACGGTATCCACGCCGCCCAGGGACTGTTAACCGACGTCGCCAACAGCCCGGTCAACATCTATACCCGCACCCCGCCGGACCTCACGTACGCGCACCCCGCGGTGATCGAGATGTTCGGCCACATGCGGCTGGTCGCACTTGGCGCCCTGGGATTCCTCATCGTGATCGCCGGGTTCACCCAGATGGCGAGCCCGGTGATGGGCATCGACCTCCCCCTGCGCAAGCTCGCGGTGCGGGCCGCCTTCGCCGTGACCGCGGGCGCGACCGCGCTGTTCTGGAGCGCGCGGCTCATCGACCTGGTCAACGCGCTGAACGCTTCGATCATGTCGGTGTCACTCGGTTCGATGCTGCTGCCGTGGCCGACCGGGTTCGATCCCATTCAGCTGGCGGCCGCGCTGCTCTACGCCATCGTGCTGCTGTGGCTGTTCTTGAAGTTCGCGGTGCGGGTGGTGTGGCTGCTGATCCTGCTGGCCATTGCACCCGTGGCCTTGATCCTGTTCACCGTTCCTCAGCTCGCGTTTGTGTCGGCGGCCTGGGCTCGGCAGTTCTTCGGGAATCTGTTCGGCCAGCCGTTGACCCTGGCGGTCCTGCGCGTCGGCACCGCGGTCCTGGTCGGCCACGACACCGCACCCTGGGACTACTTCATTGGCGCCGCCGTGGCCCTGGTGGCACTCCAGATGCCGGACTGGTTTGCCAACATGACGTTTGGTTTCCGGTACGGCGGCCCGCTGGCCGTGCCGTCCACCGCCCGGTTGGTGATCCCCGCACTTGGCGGGGCCGGTGCAGCCGCCCGGACCGCGCTCGGCGGGGCCGTACGGCGCGTCGGGGTCGGACCAGTGTCGAGAGGAGGATTACCCGGTTAGCTGTTCTTCGCGCCAATTCTGGGACCCCGTTCACAAGGAGCGCTGCAATGGAATCTGCGATCCAGTCGATTTTCACTACCCTCATCCAGATCGGCACCACGGTGGCCGTCATCGTGTGCGCATTCTTCGTCCTGATCGGCGGCTATCAGTGGCTGACCGGCGGACATAGCGGCTTCGAGCACGCCAAACGCACCTGGATCGGTGCCGCCGGCGGGCTCACGGTGGTCTTTCTGGCCAATCAAATCGCTGCCAGGCTGGCGAGCGCGGTCCCCCACTGACCTGTGCCGCGGTTGCGTGAGATTCCGACCAAGCTCGGAGTCGCCGATACCGTTCTCCCGCTACCGCTGTTCCCGGTTACCTGGCGCCATCTGAAAATCCTGGGGTTCTTCGGCCTGTGGTCGGCATGGGTCTGGATGAGCCTGCCCGACGACAGCGCGCCGTTCGCGGCTGGCGCCGTCATGCTCGTCGCCCTCGCGTTCTGCCCCGTCATCGCCGGCAAGGGCGTCGACGATTGGCTGTGGGCGGTGTTGCGGCTGACGGCGGTGCCGCGCCGCACCGTCTGGGCGCGACCGGTGGCGCCGCCAACCAGACTGGCTGGCGATGGTCGGCCCCCGAGCCGCCGCCGCTTTCGCTCGGCCCAGCTGCAGCACGTCGAACCCGCCGATGTCCGCGGCGGTGTGGTGCGCCTGGCGGACGGGAGTCGCCGCGCCGTTTGCGAGGTGTTCGCCGTCGATACCTCGCTCTCCGACGACGAAGAGAGTGAAGAAATCGCCGACGCGTTCGGGGCATTCCTGAACACGCTGCGGTATCCCATCCAGCTCGCGGTCCGCGCCGCGCCCTTTGACATGGCGAAGTACGTGGACGCCCAACGCGCCACGCGACCGCCGCTGCCGCCGGCGCTGAGCCGGCTGACCGACCTGGAGGATGAGTTCTGGCTGGAACAGGCGCGGCTGCACCGGCCGACCCAGCGGCGCTACTTCATCGTCGTGCCCGCCGATCCGTTCCCGCCTCGTCCGGGGGTGTTGCGAGTGCTGGCCGGGGTGCCTGTCCTTGGCGCACCGCTGCGTCGGCCCCTGCCGGACCGGGCCGTCGCCGATCAGTTGCGGGCGCGTTGCGCCGAGATCGAACGCAACCTCGAGCCGTGCGGCGTGACCCTGCGGGTCATGGACGAGGCCAGCTTGCTCGCGCTGTACCACGCCTGCTACCAGGAGGAGCGTTCCCGCCTGTACCGACGCTCGCTCGAGACCAGTTATCCAAAGCCGGTGCTCACTCGGGCCCGACGGTGACACTGGTCGTGAACCACCGATGACGTTTGCCGCGCGGATCCGTCGCCTGTGGCCGTGGAGGTGGGGGCACGATCGGGACGTGCTTGCCGAGGGCATGCCCCAGCTGCGCGATCTGATTGCGCCGACGGCCTTCGAAACCAGCGGCACCAGCGTCGTGGTCGATGGCCAGCACATTCGCACCGTTGCGCTGATGGGCTACCCCCGGCATGTCTGGCCGGGCTGGCTGGACGCCTTTACCAATGGTGACCTGCCCGCCGACGTCGCGGTGCACGTGGAACCTCAGGAAACCGGGCCGGCCGTGCGCCGCATCAATTCGTTGATTGGCCAGCACCAGAGCTCGATCAATATCGCGGTCGATAAAGGCAACCGTGCGGATGGCGACCAGGTGCAGGCGCTCGAGGACCTGACCCAACTCGAAGAACGCCTGCGGCGCGGCGAGGATCGCGTGTTCTCGGCCGCGCTGTACGTGTCGGTGCGCTCGCGCGCGGCCGACGCCGCCGCGGCCGCCGCCGAGACGGACGGCCTGGCCACCCGGGTGCAACAGGAGTTCGACCGTTTGCTGGCCGATGCTCGTGTCGCCGCCCTCGAGCAAGACACCGGCTTGCGGACCGTGCTGCCGCTCGGCACCGACCTGCTGCGCGTCCGCCAGAACATGGACACCAGCTCACTGGCCACCATGTTCCCCTTCGGTGGCTCCGGCTTGTCGAGTCCATCGGGAGTCCGCCTGGGGTTCAGCCTCGGCAAGAATCAACTGGTCGCGCCGGACCCCTTCGATCCGTCGCTCGACAACTGGAACTGGGCGGTGTTCGCGAAATCCGGCGCCGGCAAGAGCTATCTCATCAAGCTGCTCATTGCCCGTTGCGTCCTGCGCGGCGCCGGGGCATTCGTCATCGACCCCGAAGGTGAATGGCAGATCCTGTGCGAGGCGCTGGGTGGTCAGTACGTCCGCCTCGGGGCCGGCGGCGAACACCGCATCAACCCGTTCGAGCTGCCACCCAGGGACCAGTGGACGCCAAATCCGCTCGCCGAGCAGGTGTCGAGCTTGCTCGTCCTGCTGGACCTCTTGCTGGCCGAGCCAGGCCAGCATCTGGCCAGCTACGAGCGGTCGATCCTGGACAACATGCTCTACCAGACCTACCGACGGGTCGCGGCCGAACCCGGCCGCGCATTTCCGGTCATGGCCGATCTCCACGCCGACCTGGAGGGCGGCGGCAGCGTGTGTGCGCAACTGGCGGCCCGCCTGTGGCCGTTCGTCCACGGCTCCCAGGCCGGCCTGTTCGACGGCCCGACCAACGTCCGGCTCGACAGCGCCCTGGTCGTCTTCAACACCGGTGGCTTGACCGGACCACTTGGTCGGGCTGCCTCACACCTGCTGACGTCGTATATGTGGAACCGCGCGCGGCAAAGTCCGCGCCCGCGTCTGCTGGCGGTCGACGAGGCGTGGTCGCTGGACCCGAGCTTTCTCGAGACCGTGGCGCGCCGGGCCCGCAAGTACCAGCTCGGACTGGTGACCATCACGCAGGCCGTGCGCGACTTTCTGGCCGACCCGGTCCGCGTGGCCGTGCTCGACAACGTCAGCACGATTGCCCTGCTGCGGATGCGCAGCAGCAGCCTGGCGGCGGTCGCCGACGTGTTCAGCCTGAACCCGCGTGAAGTGCGCTTCCTGAGCGGGCAGAAACGCCGCAAAGGCGACGTGCTGCTCTTCCACGGCGATGCCCGGACCGCTTTTCACGTGGAGGCATCGCCGGAGCTCGAGCCGCTGGTCAGCACCAGCAGCCGTGCGCGGCTCGACGACGACGACGACGAATCTCCAGCGGCCCCGCGCAACGGGCGGACACACCTCGAGAAGACTGCCTTGATCTTGTAAGAACATTCGTGTATCTTCCAAGATAATGGATATCACTTTCGCGCGAGCGCTGGCGGCCGCCGCCCGCGCCTTCGCCGACGAGATCGACCGCGGGCTGCCTCAGGAGGTCGTGAGCGCTGGCGGGGCGCCCGCGCCAGGCACTGCCCGGAGCATGCACCAGGTGCTGCAGTCGGTCGCGGCCATCAACGAGCAGCAGGCGCGCGGGGTCAGCGACGAGGAAATCCGGGTGATCGCCCGGCGCGCTGGCATGGATCCCCGGGGTATGGCCGGCTACTACGCCGCAAGCCTGCTGGAAAAGCGCAGCGACGGCACCCGCTGGGTCTCCCAGGCCGGCCGCGATCGCTTGATGGCCCTCCACCGGGTCCTGCTCGTCGACTCTCCGCTCGCAACCGAGTCGACTCAACCGCGCGCCAGCCGCGGCCCGGAGCACTTCGATGCCCTGTACGCCGGGGCCCCGCCGCCCTGGGACATCGGCCGTCCACAGCCGGCCTTCCAGCACCTGGCGGAATCCGGCGCGCTCCGCGGGCGAGTGCTGGACAGCGGCTGCGGCACGGGCGAGCACGCGCTCATGGCGGCGGCCCTGGGGCTGCCAGTCACCGGGATCGACGCCTCGCCGACCGCCATTCACCTGGCCGAGTGCAAGGCCGCCGAACGCCAGCAGGCCGCCGAAGGCCAGCCGGGTCGGCCACTCGACGTTCGGTTTCTCGTCTGGGACGCCCTGAACTTGCCCGCGCTGGGCGAGCAATTCGACACCGTCCTCGACAGCGGCCTGTTCCACGTCTTCGACGACGCTGACCGGTCGCGCTACGTCGACAGTCTGCGCGCCGTCGTGGCGCCGCTCGGCCACTACTACCTGTTGTGTTTCAGTGAACGCGTGCCGGGTGCGCGCGGTCCGCGACGGGTGAGCCAGGCCGAGATCCGGGCCAGCTTCGGCGTCGGTTGGCACGTCGACTCCATCACGCCAGCCACCTTCGAAATCGGCATCGTGCCGAACGGTGCCCCCGCCTGGCTCGCCTCGATCATTCGAGCACAAGACACCGAAAAGGTCCGCGCCGAGTGAGGCCGACCAGCATAATCCCCCCGGTGACCACCCGCGCTGCGCCCGCCCGACGCCGACGGCAAGGTCCGAGCTCCGGGATGCTGCTGCGCGCCATCCGGTACGTCGGCCGCCACCGCCGCCTGGCGCTGCTGGCGTACGGCTCGTTGTTTGTTGCGACGGCGGCGCAACTGGTCGTGCCGCAGTTCGTGCAGAACATTATCGACGCGGTTGTGCGCGGCGGCACCGGGCAGACCGGCGGGCCCCAGGCGCTCGTCGCGGCCATGCTCGCGATCGTCGTGTTCAGCGTCGTGCGCGCGGTCTTCGCGTTCGGCCAGCAGTACAACGCCGAGCGCGTCTCGCAGAACGTCGCCTTCGATCTCCGCAACGAACTGTTCGCCAAGATCCAGCGCCTGTCGTTCAGCTACCACGATCGTAACCAGACCGGTCAACTGATGATCCGCGCCACCGACGACGTCGAGAAAGTCCGGCTGTTCATCGGGCAGGGCCTGGTCGTCGCCCTCCAGTCAGTGGTGCTGCTGGTCGCCACGCTGCTGGTGCTGTGGTTCACCAATCCGGCGCTGACGCTGGTGATCCTGCCGATTCTGCCCATCGCGTTCTCCGTGTTCTTCGTGTTTGGCAGGATGGCGCAGCCACTGTTCATGGCGGCGCAGATCCGCCTGAGCGCACTGAACACCGTGTTGCAAGAAAACGTCGCCGGGCTGAAGGTGATCAAGGCGTTTGCCCGCGAACCCGAAGAGCAGGTCCGCTTCCGCACCGCGGCCGACGCCGTCCTGGCCCAGCAATTGAAGGTCGCCCGAATTTTTTCGTTCCTGTTTCCGGTGATCTTCCTCATCGCCAATCTCGGTCAGGCGGCGATCCTGTACTTCGGCGGCACGCAGATCATCAACGGCACGCTGACCCTGGGCGAGTGGCAGAAGTTCAGCCTGTACCTGGCGTATGTCTTCATGCCGATGGGGCAGCTGGGTTTCATCATCAACCTGATGTCTCAGGCGTCGGCCTCAGCCCAGCGCATCTTCGAAATTCTGGACACCCGAAACGAGATCCAGGACAAGCCAGGCGCGCTCGAGCTGGCGGAGATCAGTGGCGCCGTCGAATTCGACAATGTCACCTTCCGCTACTTCAGAGGCGGCGATGCCGTCCTGAACGGCGTCTCGTTCGTGGCCGAACCTGGCCAGACCATCGCGCTCCTGGGCGCCACCGGCAGTGGCAAGACGACCATCATCAATCTCCTGCCGCGCTTTTACGACGTGAGCGAAGGTCGGGTGCTCGTCGACGGCCACGACGTGCGCGACGTGGCGGTCGAGAGTCTGCGCGCCAATATCGGCATCGTCCTCCAGGAAACGACGCTGTTTTCCGGCACGATCCGCGAAAACATCGCCTACGGCCGGCCCGAGGCGAGCGACGCCGAGATCGAGGCCGTCGCCCGCGCCGCGGCGGCCCACGCCTTCATCAGCGAGTTTCCGCTCGGCTACGCAACGCCGGTCGGTGAACGCGGCTCCACATTGAGTGGTGGCCAGAAGCAGCGCATCGCGATCGCGCGAGCTCTCCTGGTGAGTCCGCGCATCCTCATCCTGGACGACTCGACGAGCAGTGTCGATCTCGCCACCGAGTCCCAGATCCAGCACGCGCTCGACCGGTTGATGGTCGGACGCACGTCGTTCGTCATCGCGCAGCGCATCAGCACCGTCCTCAATGCCCACCAGATCCTGGTCCTCGACAAGGGTCGCATCGTCGCGCACGGGACGCATGCGGAACTCCTGGAGTCGTCCGAGATCTACGCCGACATCTACAGCTCGCAGCTCGTCGACGACTCGTCGAACGCTCGCCAGCAACCCGAGGTGGTCCCGCGTGCCGCTGCGCTCCACGCGGCAGGCCCACGTCTTGTTGCCCTGCACGAGGCAGGCGAAGCGGGTGTCGGCCGATGATCGGGGGTGGACCGCGCGATTGGTTGCTCCAGAGCGAAGTGCGCAAGCCGACGGCCGTCCGCGAGACGCTGCGTCGGTTCGCGCAGTACTTTCGCCGCTTCACGCCAATCTTGCTCTGCGTGGCGGCGCTGGTGGTTGTCGGGACGTATCTGCAGGTCAGTATTCCCAACCTGATGGGCCAGGCGGTGGACTGCTACCTGTCACCGGTGGCCGCGACCACGACCGTCGCCAACGCGTCGGCGGCCCACTGCTGGTATTCGACGCTGGGTTCCCAGGCCACCCCGGCGGAGTACGCGGCCGGGCTCGGCGGGCTCGTCGCACTGATCGTCGGCATGTTCGTCGCCAGCTCACTGATCACGGGCTTGCAGTTCTTCTTGATGACCTACGCTGGCCAGAGCGTCCTGCGGGCGCTCCGCGTCGAGGTCTTTGCGCACATCCATCGTCTGTCGCTCGGCTACTACAGCAAGCACGAAGCCGGCGACGTGATGAGCCGCATCACCAACGACGCGGACACGATCCAGCAAGCCATCTCCTTTCCGCTGATCAGCGTCATCCAGGGCTCCCTCCTGATCGTGTGGATCGCCTACAACATGCTCCGCGACAGCTTTGCGCTGGCGATCGTCGCGCTGGCCGTGACGCCGGTGATGTTTGGCGCCACGTCCTGGTTTTCGGGCCAGGCCCGCAAGGCCTTTCGCCAGGTGCGGAGCCGCGTCGGCGACGTCAACGCCAGCCTGCAGGAGAACCTGTCCTCGGTCCGCGAGGCCCAGGCCTTTAATCGCGAGGAACAGAATATTCAAACCTTCTCGGAGTCGAACGCCGCTTCGCGGGACGCCAGCATTCGCGCGGTCGCCTTTACCAGTGCGCTCCAGCCAACCCTGGAGGCGCTCGGCTACGTCGCCGTCGCGCTGGTCGCTGGGGTTGGCGGCCTGGTCCTGCTGAACGGGCAGAGCTGGTTCGGCACGACGGTGTCGCTGGGCTTGATCGTGGCGTTCATTGCCTACACCCAGCGCTTCAACCAGCCGATCTCACAGATTTCGGCCATGTGGACCAACCTGCAGAGCGCCATCGCCGGCGGCGAGCGCATCTTCAGCTTTCTGGACCTGGTGCCTGACCTGCAAGACGCGCCCACGGCTATCACCATGCCGCCCATTCAGGGTCGGGTCGTCTTCGACGGAGTCTGGGCGGAGTACGAGCCTGGCCAGCCCGTGCTGCGGGATCTCAATCTCACCACCGAGCCGGGGCAGATGGTCGCGATCGTCGGACCGACCGGTGCCGGCAAGACGACGATGGCCAATTTGATTGCACGTTTCTACGACGTCACTTCGGGATCCATCACGATCGACGGGACGGACGTGCGCGCGGTCACCGCCCGCAGCCTGCGGGCGCAGATTGGCACCGTGCTCCAGGACTCGTTCCTGTTCAGCGACACGGTGATGAATAACATTCGCTATGGACGGCCGACCGCCACCGACGCCGAAGTGATCGCCGCCGCGCGCCTGGCGCGTGCGGATACCTTCGTCGATCGCTTGCCCGAGGGCTATCAGACCGTCCTCGGCGAGCGCGGCAGTGGACTCAGCCTGGGCCAGCGTCAATTGCTGGCGATCGCGCGCGCGGCGCTCGCCGATCCGCGCATTCTGATCCTGGACGAAGCCACCTCGTCGGTGGACACGCGCACGGAGCGGCTGATCCAGACCGCGCTCGAGGAGCTCTTGCGCGGCCGCACCTCATTCGTCATCGCCCACCGCCTGAGCACGATCCGCCACGCAGATCAGGTGATCGCGCTCAAAGACGGCCAGATCATCGAACGCGGCACGCACGATGAACTCCTGGCCGCCCGCGGCTTCTATTACGCCCTCTATATGAGCCAGTTTCGCCGCGACCTCGAGTTTACCGAAGCGATTCCCGCACGCGCCGCCTCTCGCTGAGATCCGCGCTCATCCGCGTCGCTGCGCTCGCTCCATTGCAAGTCCCGAGGGAATGACTGCTGCCGCGCGGGAGCAAGCGATTCCTGACTGCACTGCC
>Ga0070730_10003628_pt1 | contig 13811 bp, 12 predicted proteins | sample Coa_R1_3_FD_66447 | JGI IMG/M metagenome (GOLD analysis project Ga0070730, IMG submission 66447) | Surface soil microbial communities from Centralia Pennsylvania, which are recovering from an underground coalmine fire - Coalmine... | ecosystem: Environmental > Terrestrial > Soil > Unclassified ...
GGCGTCTTGCAGGTTTCCCTGCGCGATGCCACCGTGCTCCATTCCACCGGCGGTTTATTTTCTGTGGCACTTTCCGTGAACCGCATCGCACGCATGACGTGCATTACGGCCCCCCTGGCGTTACCAGGCGCGTTGCCCATCGGTTCCCGACCTTGCTGACCGGAAACCTGTGTCCGGACTTTCCTCCCGTCCTCGCCTCGCAGCTCGGACCAGCGATCACCCGGCTCACCCGCTGAACCTAATTATACCTCGTCTTCCTAGTATCGTTTTCAAAGTTATGAAAGGCGAGGTCAATCGATCTTCCGATGCATCACCAGCGCATCAACAAATCCACGTGTAGGATGTTCGAACGCCCGCGGCAATTGCCCGACAATCCCAAAACCAAGGCTCAACCAAAGTTTCACCGCCCGCTCATTCGTCCTCACCACAAAATTAAACTGCATCGCGCGAAATCCACGCTCCTTCGCGCGCTGCAACGAGTGCAAGCACATCGCTCGCGCAATCCCTCGCCCCTGCGCCGCAGCCGACGTCACATAACCGCAATTCGCCACGTGCGCCCCACCGCCCTGCTGATTCGCCTTCAAAAAATACGTTCCCAGCACCTCCCCATTCTCTTCCCAAACGAATGTCTCTTTTTCCGCAGCAAACCAATATTCCAGCGCTTCTTCCCTGCCCATCTCGCGCGGCAGCGTATATGTTTCTCCGGCACGAATCATCGGCTCCAGAATCTCCCAAATCGCGTCACGGTCATTGCCGTTTGCTAGTCGGATAATCATGCGTTGCCCTTACTGAAATCACAGCCTACAATCTGCCTGATGAACACAAAGGAAGCAAAAGACTTTCTCGTTGAGCAAACCGCGCGACAAGCAGCAATTCAGGAAACTGCGCTCTCCGATCTCGAAACAAGAATGATGTATTTCACGGAGTCTGACGAGTCTTGCGTGAATCAGATCCAATTGAACGAGGAGTTCGAGGCTCAATACGATACGGCGGCGTACGAAGCAAAGATGGCCGGCCTCATGAAGAATGCTTACAGGCGGCTCAAAAAGGAAAATCCTGAGACGAGTCGCCACTGGGATGAAGCGATCAAAACACTATCGAAAAGAGACCACTACATCCTCGTTCTATGGAGCGCCTGTCCCCCGAGCGAACATCCCAGGCGCGACGCTTTCATTCAGATCGGAATTGGAGTCGCCATCGCGTTTCTTATTGCCGCAGTGATCGTGATCAAAGAGTTTTTGTCGAGCAAGTGAAAGCTATTTCAATCCCACCAGCTTCTCAAATCCCCCTTCATCCAAAATCGGCACACCCAATTCCTTCGCCTTCTCATATTTCGACCCCGGATCGGTCCCCACCACAACGTAATCCGTTTTCTTACTCACCGACCCAACAATCTTTCCGCCATGCTGTTTCACAATCTCTCCCGCCTCTTCCCGCGAACGATTCGCTAGCCCGCCCGTAAACACAAACGATTTTCCGCAGAGCTTGTTGCTCTTGACCTTCGTCTTCTCCGCCGTCGGCCGAACTCCCGCCTTCTCCAATTTCTTAATCAACTGCCGGTTCGCCGGCTCCGAGAAAAATTCCACAATGCTCGCCGCCACTTTCGGCCCCACTTCATTCACCTCTTCCAATTCTTCCTGCTTCGCCGCGGCAAGTTCATCCAGCGAAGAAAAATGTTCCGCCAGCAATTGTCCCGTCCTCTCGCCCACAAATTGCATTCCCAGCGCGTAAATCACGCGCGACAACGGATTTTTCTTGCTCGCCTCAATTTCATCCAACAAATTCTGCGCGGACTTCTCCGCCATCCGCTCCAGTCCCGCAACCTCCTCATGTTTCAATCTATAAAGATCGGCAAGGTCCTTCACAATTCCCTTCTCCACCAACTGGTCCACAATCTTTTCGCCCAGCCCATCAATATCCATCGCGTGCCGCCCCGCAAAATGCAGCAACGATTCCTTCCGCTTCGCCGGACACGCCGCATTCACGCACCGATACGCCACTTCCCCTTCCACCTTATGTATCTTGCTTCCGCATTCCGGGCACTCCTTCGGCATGCGAAACGCCTTCCGATTCTTTCCCTCTTTCACCACTTTCAGCACATGCGGAATCACTTCGCCCGCGCGTTCAATCAGCACCGTGTCGCCAATGTGCAGCCCCAGCCGCTCAATCTCATCCATGTTGTGGAGCGTGGATCGGCTGACAGTGACGCCTCCCACTTGCACCGGCTCCAGCGCCGCCAACGGCGTCAGCGTCCCCGTCCGCCCCACTTGCACGAAAATGTCGTTCACCACCGTCGTTTCCTGCCGCGCCGGATATTTGTACGCAATCGCCCATCGCGGCGATTTCGACGTGAATCCCAGCTCATACTGCACGCCAATCGAGTTCACCTTCACCACCACGCCGTCAATCTCGTACGGCAGCTTCTCCCGTTTCGCGTCCCAAGACTCGCAATACTTCACCACCGCTTCAATTCCTTCGCACAACTTCCAATCGTCCGAAGCGCGGAACCTCAATTGCTTCAATGCTTCGAGGGACTCCGAATGTTTGGGAAACGCCGGTTTGTCGCCGGCCAGCAGGTAGTACGCAAAAAAATCCAGTTTCCGTTGCGCCGTAATCGAAGGGTCGAGCACGCGCACCGACCCCGCCGCCGAATTCCGCGCATTCACAAAAATCTTTCCGCCAATCTGCTCCTGCTGCCGGTTCATCGCTTCAAACGCCTTGCGCGTCATGATCACTTCGCCGCGCACTTCAAAATCTCCCTTCAGCTTCGCCTTCTTCAGAACGCCTTCCTCAATCCGCAAAGGGATCGACCGTATCGTCTTGATATTCGGCGTCACGTCCTCGCCCGTCGTTCCGTCGCCGCGCGTAACGCCGCGCACCAGCACTCCATCCTCGTACAGCAGCGAAATGCTCAGCCCATCGAACTTGTGCTCCGCAATATACTCAATCTCCTCGCGGCCGATTCCTTCGCGCACTCGCCGGTCAAAATCGCGCAAAGCATCGAACGAAAATGCGTTGTCCAAGCTCAACATCTGCCGCGCATGCTTCACCGTCGTAAATCCTTCGCGCGGCGTCGCTCCCACGCGCACCGTCGGCGAATCCGGCGTCACCAACTCCGGATGCGCGGCTTCGATCTCTTTCAGCCGCGCCAGCATCTTGTCGTAAGCAGCATCCGAAATCTCCGGATCGTCCAGCACGTGATACCGGTATTCGTGATAGCGAAGCTTCTCGCGGAGTTCTTCCGCTTCTCGCTTGATTGTGGCAGGCGCAGCTTTGGCCATAGGTTCCTCTGCGGATCGGCAAGCAGTTTGAATCTTTTGAAGCCTCAAAAGCCAAGTCAAAAACTCAAATTGTTCCGCGTACCCCTTTTTATACACAACCGCTGCATCATTTCGCGTCATATTATATAGAATGAAGATTCAATTCGAGCGACTCGAAACGGGCGGGACTCAGGCAAAAATGCAAGCAACCTCCGAACTGCGCAACGCGCTGCTGATTCACAACCCCAACGCCGGTGGTGGCGGCAAAAGCCGCCGCAAAGAGCTGGATGTCGCGCGCAAAATCCTCGCCACCGGTGGCATCGAAGCCGATCTCGCCGAAACGGCCGGCCCCGGCGACGCAACCGAAATCGCCCTGCGCGCCGGCAACGAAGGCCGCCAACTCGTCATCGCCTGCGGCGGCGACGGCACCCTCAACGAAGTCGTCAACGGCCTCGCGCGCCAACAAAACGGCCATCGCGTCCCTCTCGCCCTTCTTCCCGGCGGCACCGCCAACATCCTGGCCAAGGAACTCACTCTTCCCTGGAATATTCCCCAGGCGGCGCATCGCCTCGTCCGCGGCACGGTTCGCGAAATCGCCCTCGGCCTCGCCACTCCCGTCCTCGAACCGGAAAAAGCGCGTTATTTTCTCAGCGTCGCCGGCGCCGGCCCCGATGGCCGCATCACCTACGCCGTCGATCTCGAACTAAAAGCAAAATTGGGCATCTTCGCTTACTGGTGGCAAGGCGCCCGCGAAGCCATCCTCTACAAATTTCCCCGCTTCAACGTCAAAACCGAACACCGATCGATCGAAGCCTCTCTCGTCATCGTCGGCCGCACAAAACATTACGGCGGCCCTTTCAAAATCACCACCGAAGCCGATCTCTACGAAGACCAATTCGAACTCGCCGTGCTCACCACGCAAAGCGGCCTCCGTTATCTCAGCTATCTTCCCACTCTCTGGTTCGGCGACCTCCGCAAAGTCGAAGGCATCCACTTCCTCAAAGCAAACACACTCCTCTGCCAACCCACCGAAGGCGAACCCGTCTACGCGCAAGTCGATGGTGAACCTCTCTCTCGTTTGCCCGTCGAATTCAAAATCGTTCCGCGCGCATTAAAGCTCCTCGTGCCCGAAGCGTTGCCAGCAAAATCTGCCGTCGGCGCGGCCTAAAAAAAAACCGTGGACCCGCTCACACATGGTCTCGCGTCCTTCGCTCTGAAGCGCGGATTTTTCCCCAAGGTCCCTCGCCCGGTCTTGATCTCCATGATCTTCGCCGGCACGCTCGCCGACCTCGATTGGCTCAGCACCCTTTTCGGCCCGTCCGCCTCTCTTTCCTGGAGCGCCGGCCCGCTCCATTCCATCGCCGGCGCCATCTTGATCGCCGTTTCGATCAGCATCGCGATTCGCACGTACGCAAAAAGCCGCGGCGTGATTCTCACAGGAATGGCGTGGTGGCTCGCACCCGTTTGCGCCGCCCTTCTTCACGTCGGCATGGACGCGCTGCTCTCCTCCGGCGTCAAATTATTTTGGCCAATTTCCGCAAAGCGCATCGCGCTCGATTGGATCCCTCATTTCGATCTTTGGATTTTACTTTTTCTTGTCGTGGGAATTTTTTTGCCGGAACTCTTCCGTCTCGTGAGCGACGAAATCGGCGCAAAATCTAAAAAACCGCGCGGCCAGGGCGGCGCAATCATGGCCTTCGTGCTCATCGCCGCCTACATCGTCCTTCGCGGCCTCCTCCACGGCAGCGCCACGATGGCGTTGCTCGAACGCTCCTACGCCGGCGAATCTCCGCAGAGAGCCGCCGCGTTCCCGGACTCAATCTCTCCGTTCCTTTGGCACGGCATCGTCGAAACCGAATCGGCGCTTCACTCCGTGCAGGTACCAACCGGTCCACGCGCAAATTTCGATCCGGAAAGCGCCGTGCACATCCACAAACCGGAGCCATCCGCCGTTCTGGACGCCGCTCAACAAACCAACGCGGCGCGAAATTTCCTCGCGGTTGCGCGGTTCCCCAAAGCCACCGTTCAGCCCGATTCCGAAGGTTTCTCCGTGGAACTGCGAGACGTAAAGTACGACGCGCTCGGCCAGGACTCCGCCGCCGTCTTCGCTCAAATTCATCTATCGGCGCAAGGCCAAATTACTTTCGCCCAACTCCAGTGGCAAAATCGCCCGCACAAAAATTAACCATCGCCGCGCGATTCTATTTCCGCGCCGTTTGCGCGGGTTCCTCTCGCAGGATCCGCCGAGACGCCACATAACTCGCCATCGCAAAAATCGCTAGGCCCGCCGCGATCGCCACCCAGTGCTGCGAAACAAATGGCATCGCGTTATCGCCATATTTCACCGCCAAATATCCCACGCCGAAATAACGAATCAAGCGCGCCAACGTGATCGCCGAGGCAAAGCTCACAATCGGTATTTCAAATACCCCCGCAGCCAGCACAAAAAACTTGAATGGCGTCGGCGGCGGAAGCAGCGCCGCCGTCAGCATGCCTCCGAAACCGTTCTTCTCCACCCAATTCCGAATCGCATCCGCTCGCGCGCCCGCCTTCTTGCGAAAAAATGCTTCGCCGCCCTTTCGCGCAATGAAGTACAGCAAAACGCAACCCAGCACCGATCCCAGCGTCGCCATTGACGCATACAGCGGCATTCGTCCGTGGTTTCGGATCGAAAACGTAATCAGCAGTCCGTCATTGATCACCGGAAACGGAATAAACGAAGAATCGAGAAACGAAATCAGAAAAAGTCCCGGCGCGCCAAGCGCCGTCGCAAAGGCCCCAATCTTCCCTTTCCACGTTTTCAACCAGGAAAACAAATATCCTCCCATTCAAGTCAAATGCGGCGGCTCAACGCCCCTCTTACACTCTCCGCTCCAAATCCGAGGGAGACCTTATCACCAACCCGCTCTGCTATCTGCTTTCTGTTCCCTTATCTCTTTGTCTTTATCTCTGTGTCCTCTGTGTTAATTCCTTCTTTCCTCGTTTCGTCGCACCCCGCCGTCCTCACAACACCGTCTGCACCGCCTCCACAATCACGTCATAGACCCGATGCAATTCCTCTGCCGAAATCACATACGGCGGCAGCACATACACCACATTTCCCAGCGGCCGCAACAGCACACCTCGCTCCAGAAAAAACCGGTACAACTTCGGCCTCATCGCCGAAAGATACCCCGCATCCTCCGTCCGCATCTCAATCGCGCCCATCGTCCCGATCTGCCTCGTCTCTCCCACCACTCCGAATTCCGCAAACTGCGCCAAACGCTCCGCATTGATCTTCGCAATCGCCGCAATCCGGTCAAACACCGGCTCCTCTTCAAATATCTGCAAACTCGCGTTCGCCGCCGCGCACGCCAGCGCATTCCCCGTATAAGAATGTCCGTGATAAAACGTGTGCATCCGGTCTTCGCTTCGAAACGCCTCTTCCACCCGATCCGTGCAAACCGTCACGCCCATCGGCAAAAAACCGCCGGTAATTCCTTTCGAAAGGCACATCAAATCCGGCGCCACTCCCGCCAGATCGCACGCAAACATTTTTCCCGTCCGCCCAAAACCGGTCATCACCTCGTCCGCAATCAACAGCACATCGTGCCGCGTGCAAAGCTCCCGCGCTCGCCGCAAATACTCCGCCGGATAAACAATCATTCCCCCCGCCGCCTGCAACAGCGGCTCCAGAATCAAGCACGCAATCGAATCGGATTTTTCCTCCAGCAATTCCGCCAATGCGCCGGCACATTCTTCAACATAAGCTTCCGCGCTCGCTCCCGCCGGCCGCCGGTACAAATACGGCGAAGGAACCCGATGCACCGCATACCTCATCGACCGAAACGTGTCCGTAAACGGCGAATCGTCGCTCACCGACATCGCTCCCGCCGTGTCCCCGTGGTACCCATGTTCCAGCGCCACAATTCCCTTTTTCTCTATCCGTCCCTGATTGCTGAAAAATTGCACCGCCAGCTTCAACGCCACTTCCACCGCCGTCGAACCGTCATCCGAAAAAAATAAATGTGTCAATTCCGGCGCCAGCCACTTCCGCAATCCCGCCGCCAGTCGCTCCGCCGGCTCGTGCGTGAATCCCGCCAGTATCACGTGCTCCATCTTCCGCGCCTGTTCCGCGATCGCCGCCGCAATCCGCGGATTCGCATGTCCGTGCAAATTCACCCACCACGACGAAACCGCATCGATAATCTTTCTTCCGTCGCGCGTGTGCAGCCGCGCGCCTTCCGCCCGCTCCACAAATATCGGCGGCGGATCGAGCGCTGAATTTGTAAATGGATGCCAGATCTTCAACGAAGAACTCATGAACTCGATTGTAACGGCGCGACTCAGCCCGCCTTTTTTTGGAGTGCGGCGGCTAGACGCCGCTTTTCTTCCGGCCGCGGCTCCGGCCGTGGAGTGCCACTTCTTCTCCGTGCCCTCTGTGCTCTTCTCTCTGTGTCCTCTGCGTTAAGTCTTTTCTGTCTTTCTGTCTTTCTGTCTTTCTGTCTTTCTGTCTTTCTCTTTCTCTCTTTCTCTCTTTCTCTCTTCCTCTTCTCCGTACCCTCTGTCTTAAATCTCTCTCTCCGCCTCTACTGCGCAAACGCCGCCCGGTCGAAGTGACTCATGAAAACCTGTATCAGCGCCGTGCGATGCAAATTCGGCAGGCGCGGCACTTCGCCGATCACACGCACATGCCCAAACCTCTCAATCGTCTCGCGATTCTCTCTGTTCTGATCCCCAATCAGCACCACGCCGTGTACCGGCAATTCCGCCGCATGCAGCGCCGCCAGCGTCAGCAACGTGTGATTGATCGTCCCCAGCGAACTCCTCGCCGCCAGAATCACCGGCAATTTCAACTTCACCGCCATGTCCAAAATGAATTGCTTCTGATTGATCGGCACCAGCACCCCTCCCGCGCCTTCCACAATCAGCCAGTCATTCGTCAGATGATTCGGCAGCGCAATCCGCGCCAAGTCAATCTCCACTCCCGCCCAGCGCGCCGCCAGATCCGGCGCCACCGGCGGCACAAATTTGTACGCTTCATCCAGCGTCCGGTCCGATCCGATCCCCGCCAGCCTCATCACCGTCATCCGGTCCGAGCCTTCCAGCGTCCCCGTCTGAATCGGCTTCCAATACACCGCATCCAGCGCGGCGCACAACAGCGCGGAGAGCACCGTCTTTCCCACTCCCGTGTCCGTGCCCGTAATAAAAAAGTGATGCCTCATGCGCGCCCCGCCGCCGTGTGAACTTCCGTTCGCGCGCGCCACGCGCTCAGCATTGCCCTCAGCCGCACAAGTTCATTCCGCCCGATCTTGCTCGTCAGCGAAAGCCGCAATCGCGCTCTTCCTTCTTCCACCGTCGGCGGCCGAATCGCTCTCACCGCAAATCCCTCGCTTCGCAAACTCTCCGCCGCACCCAGCGCCTCCTCGTTCCCGCCCACGACCGCCGGAACGATCTGCGAATTCGTCGCCGACGTGTCCCAGCCGTCTCGCCGCAACTCCGCCGCAAATTCTCTCGCCGCGCGCAGCAACTCCCGCCTTTCACTTTCCATCCGGCGCGCAAGTCGCAGCGCCGCTCCAATCTGCTCCGCCATGTACGGCGGCATCGCCGTAGAAAAAATAAACGTCCTCGCGCGATTGATCAAATGCTCCCTCAACACGCCGCTCCCGCACACAAACGCGCCCGCGCTCGCCAAAGCCTTCCCGCAAGTATGCAACGCCGCCAGCACGCGCTCCGTATTCCCCGTTTCCGCAACGATCCCTCGCCCCTCCGGCCCGTGCACCGCCGTCGCATGCGCTTCATCCACAATCACGCTCGCGCCAAATCGCTCCGCCAATTCCACAATCGCGCGCACGTCGGCAACGTCGCCATCCATGCTGAACACCGTCTCCGTCACCACAATCTTCCGGCACCGCTCAGAATCATGCCGCCGCAGCGCCGCTTCCAATTCATTCAAATCTCCGTGCCGATAAACCATTTTCCGCGCGCCAGACAAGCGAATTCCGTCAATGATGCTCGCGTGATTCAACGCATCCGAAAAAACCAGATCGGTTTTGCCCAGCAACGATGTCAGCAGCCCCAGATTCGCCGCATACCCGCTGCCAAAATACAGCGCCGCTTCCGTCCCCGCAAACGCCGCAAATTCTTCCTCCATCTCATCCCACGCCGCGTGCTGTCCCGAAAGCAATCGCGATCCCGTCCCGCCAATTTTCCCCGCGCGCCGCACCGCTTCCGCCACAAATTCCCGCAACTCCGGATTCTCCGAAAGCCCCAAATAATCGTTCGAGCAAAGATTCACGCCCGCCAGGCGCTGCAAACTCCGCCGCTGGAACTTCTCTTCAAGCTCCGCCAGCTCCCGCTCCAGCTCTTTCAAAATGGAATTGCGAATCTCAGCCGGCATGCGATTCCAAAGGCTGCATTCCTAGTTTTTCCAGCAACTGCTCATCCTCGTCCCGTCCGGGATTTGGCGTCGTCAAAAGTTTTTCTCCGACAAATATCGAATTCGCTCCCGCAAGGAAGCACAGCGCAACCGCTTCTTCCGACAATTCCTTTCTTCCCGCCGCCAGCCGCACGCGCGAAGCCGGCATCAAAATCCGCGCCGTCGCAATCGCGCGCACCATCTCCATCGGATCGAGCGCCGGCACATTCTCGAGCGGCGTCCCCGCAACCCGCACCAGCATATTGATCGGCACGCTCTCGGGATGCGGCTCGAGCGCCGCCAGTTGTTGCAACAATCCAATCCGATCCGCCTCGCGCTCGCCCATTCCCAAAATTCCGCCGCAGCAAACCGTAATCCCCGCCCGCCGCACCGCCGCCAGCGTCTCCAGCCGCTCCTCATACACCCGCGTCGTAATGATCGACCCGTAAAACTCCGGCGACGTATCCAGATTATGGTTGTACGCCGAAAGTCCCGCTTCTTTCAGCCTCTTCGCCTGTTCTTCTTTCAACATTCCCAGCGTGCAGCAAACTTCCAGTCCCAGCGCCGAAACTCCCCGCACCATCTCCAAAACTTTTTCAAACTCCCGGCCCTCCGGCGCCTGCCTCCACGCCGCGCCCATGCAAAACCGCGTCACTCCTCGCGCCGCCGCCTCCCGCGCCACCGAAACCACATGCTCGGGATCGAGCAGCCCTTGCCGCTCCACATTCGCCTCATAGTGCGCGCTCTGCGGACAATACGCGCAATCCTCCGGGCATCCACCCGTCTTGATCGAAATCAATTGGCAGGTCTGCACGCGGTCTGGCGCATGAAATTGTCTGTGTATCGTCTGCGCGCGAAAAACCAATTCCGGCACGGGCGCCCGGTAAATCGCCTCAATCTCCGCCCGCGTCCAGTCATAGCGCAGAGAAGACCGCTCCGCCTGTGCCGCTTCACTCACTCCATCCGTCTTGGTACTCATGGACCCCCGGCCCGCCACGCAGTTTTGTTAAATAAACTCCCTGCATGTTACCAGAGGTCCGCCCCGGGCACATCGCCAACTCCCGAGGGCCGCCTTTCCGCCTGCCCGCCGCCGACGAAAGCCGCCCTCTTCGATTTCAACCAACTCCCCAAACTACAATTTGCTATCGGTACTTGCTATCGGTACTTGTTATCGGCATTTGTTATCGGTACTTGCTATCGGTATTTGCTATCTGTATTTGTTGCCGGCATTTGTTATCGGTATTTGCTATCGGCATTTGTTATCGGTATTTGTTGTCGGCATTTGTAGGGCCGGCTTTCCGAAGCCGGCCTTCTTCGATTTCAACCAATTCCACAAATTACAATTTATCGTCCGCATTTGTAGGGCCCGACTTCCGAGTCAGCCCTCTTCGCTGTCACCCACACCCACACCTTTCCAGCAGCCCCCTTCCAAAGCCGACCTCCCGCCTTGTTTTTTCTCATGTAGGGCCGGCTTTCCGAAGCCGGCCTTCTTCGATTTCAACCAATTCCCCAAATTACAATTTATCGTCCGCATTTGTAGGGCCCGACTTCCGAGTCGGCCCTCTTCGATCCAATCACCTACTCAATCTCTCTTCAACGCCACAACCTCAATCCACTCCAATCGGCCGCAATGCCTCTTCTCTCTTCAAACGGACCTGTTCCACCCCTATTACCTCCGCGCCCGTTTGAAAAATTTCTCTCGAAATGTTATAAATCCACGTTTTGTTGCGGCCCTGCTTTGGCTTATACAGGCTTTCCAGCCATGCCATTGGCGGGTTCCGGGCAGGGGTCCCGGGAACGCATTCAGGACTTTCCGAGTCCCGTCACATCAAGGGAGCCCTTCATCAACCGGCAGGCCTCCCGCGCCGACATAAAATTGGCGAAAGTTCCGATAGAGAGCCGGTAACAAGTGTGCGGCCACGGGTGCGGCCTTCAAGGCCCGGTGTGCCCAATCGCCCCAGTACGGGCCGTGTTCTAGTTTGAATTTTTTGGTTCGTGACGCTCTTGGTCAAAAATTCAAAGTGGAACACGGCCCAACAAAAGTAACGTTAAAAGGAGCTGGAGGATCGTCTATGCAAACCTGGCTAAGCAGCGCCCGGTCTCACGCAATTTCACAAATTTTTCGCCCCCTGCACAAGGCCGTCGTGGCCACAGGGCTCTTGTTGTTAAGCGGTTCCGCGGCGCTCGCGGAGTCTCACGAAGTCGGCGGCGAAGCAAATCTCAAGCTGCCCGACCTTTCCAAAGTTTCGTTCCTCGGCGTCAACGGTCACAAGCTCCTTCTTTTCGGCTTGCTCGTTTGCGTCTTCGGTTTGCTCTTCGGCCTCGCCATCTATCGCCGTCTCAAGAATCTTCCCGTCCATCGCTCCATGCGCGAAATCTCCGAGCTCATCTACGAAACCTGCAAGACTTATCTCGTCACGCAGGGCAAATTCCTCATGCTGCTCTGGGTCTTCATCGCCGTCGTCATCGTCCTCTATTTCGGATGGCTCTCGCCCGTTCCCGGCAAGCCCGTCGCTCTCACTTTGCCCATCATTTTGCTCTTCAGCCTCGTCGGCATCGCCGGCAGCTACGGCGTCGCCTGGTTCGGCATTCGCGTCAATACTTTCGCCAACTCCCGCACCGCTTTCGCCAGCCTTCGCGGCAAGCCCTATCCCATTTATCACACGCCGCTCGAAGCCGGCATGAGCATCGGCATGATGCTCATCAGCGTCGAGCTCCTCATGATGCTCCTCATTCTTCTCTTCATTCCCGGCGACTACGCCGGCCCTTGCTTCATCGGCTTCGCCATCGGCGAATCGCTCGGCGCCGCAGCGCTTCGCATCGCCGGCGGCATCTTCACCAAAATCGCCGACATCGGCTCCGACCTCATGAAGATCGTCTTCAAAATTAAAGAAGACGACGCGCGCAATCCGGGCGTCATCGCCGATTGCACCGGCGACAACGCCGGCGACTCCGTCGGCCCCAGCGCCGACGGTTTCGAAACCTACGGCGTCACCGGCGTCGCGCTCATCACCTTCATTCTCCTCGCCGTGCACGACACCACGGTTCAAGTCCAACTCCTCGTCTGGATCTTCGTCATGCGCATCGTCATGCTCATCGCCAGCGCCGCCGCTTACTTCATCAACGGCGTCATCGCCAAGGCAAAATACGGCAACGTCGACGAAATGAACTACGAAGCGCCGCTCACCAGCCTCGTCTGGATCACTTCCTTCGTCTCCATCGCGCTCACTTACGTCATCTCTTCGTTGATCATCCCAACCCTCAGCGGCGATCCCACGCAATGGTGGAAGCTCGCCACCATCATCTCTTGCGGCACCCTCGCCGGCGCCATCATTCCCGAACTCGTCAAAGCCTTCACCTCCACCGAATCGCGCCACACCAAGGAAGTCGTCGTCTCCGCTGAACAGGGCGGAGCGTCGCTCGGCATCTTGTCCGGCTTCGTCGCCGGCAATTTTTCGGCCTACTATCTCGGCCTCGCCATGGTCGCGCTCATGGGCGTCGGCTATCTCATCACCAATCTCGGCCTCGCCCACTTAATGATCGCGCCCGCCGTCTTCGCCTTCGGCCTCGTCGCATTCGGCTTCCTCGGCATGGGTCCCGTCACCATCGCGGTCGACTCCTACGGTCCCGTCACCGACAACGCCCAATCCGTCTATGAACTTTCCCTCATCGAAAGCGTGCCGAACATCAAGGCAGAACTCAAAAAGGACTTCAACATCGACGCGAACTTTCATCGCGCCAAGGAACTTCTCGAAGCCAACGACGGCGCGGGCAACACCTTCAAAGCCACCGCAAAACCCGTGCTCATCGGCACCGCCGTCGTCGGCGCCACCACCATGATCTTTTCCATCATCATGGCCCTCACCAACGGCCTCGCCACCAACGTCGAAAAACTCTCGCTCCTCCACGCTCCTTTCGTCCTTGGCCTCATCACCGGCGGCGCCATGATCTATTGGTTCACCGGCGCTTCCACGCAGGCTGTCACCACCGGCGCCTACCGCGCCGTCGAATTCATCAAAGCCAACATCAAACTTGAAGGCGTCGAAAAAGCCAGCGTCGCCGACAGCAAAAAAGTCGTCGAAATCTGCACCAAGTACGCGCAAAAAGGCATGCTCAATATTTTCATCGCCGTCTTTTTCGCCACGCTTGCCTTT
>Ga0070730_10003630_pt1 | contig 13805 bp, 13 predicted proteins | sample Coa_R1_3_FD_66447 | JGI IMG/M metagenome (GOLD analysis project Ga0070730, IMG submission 66447) | Surface soil microbial communities from Centralia Pennsylvania, which are recovering from an underground coalmine fire - Coalmine... | ecosystem: Environmental > Terrestrial > Soil > Unclassified ...
GGCCGGCCAGCTCGGCAACAACAACCCGAACACCGTGGTGCAGTACGCCGGGCACAACGCGATCGTCCTCGACGGCGTCCTCCAGTCGACGCCGTACATCGACTACACGGATCCGAGCCTGAGCCTCGGAATCGCGGGCGGCAACGCGTCGATCACGATGGGCTCGGGCGGGCTGAAGGCGGCGCAGGATCTCGCCCTGGTCCTCCAGAGCGGCTCGCTGCCGTACACGCTGCAGCAGGTCGCGCAGACGCAGGTCTCGGCGACCCTCGGCAAGAGCTCGCTGCACGAGGCGATCCTCGCCGCGGTCGCCGGCCTCCTGATCGTCGCCGTGTTCCTGCTCCTGCTCTACCGCTTCCTCGGCCTCGTCGCGGTGATCGGCCTCGCGATCTACGGGCTCCTCTACTACGCCGCGATCCTCGTCTTCAACGTCACGCTGACCCTGCCGGGCTTCGCCGGCCTGATCCTCACGATCGGCGTCGCGGCCGACGCGAACGTCGTCGTGTTCGAACGCATCAAGGAAGAGGTGCGCGCCGGGCGCTCCGTGAGGGCGGCGATCTCGGCGGGGTACGGCAAGGGGTTCCACACGATTCTCGACGCGAACGTCGTGACCGTGATCACGGCGATGGTGATCTTCCTCATCGCGGTCGCCGACGTAAAGGGCTTCGCCCTCATGCTCCTGATCGGCACCCTGATCTCACTGCTCACCGCCGTTGCCGCGACGCGTGCCCTGCTCGGCTTGCTCAGCGGCTTCCGCTGGTTCGACAACCCGCGCTTCATGGGCGCGCACGGGCAGCAGACGGCGAAGTGGCTCCAGATCGACTTCATGCGGCGCCGCTACATGTGGTTCGCGCTCTCGGGCGTCGTGATCCTCGCCGGGATGGTGTCGCTCGGGATCCGGGGGCTCAATCTCGGGATCGACTTCAAGGGCGGTACGCAGATCACGTTCTCCACGAAGAAGGCGTACTCGACGGGCGCGATGACGAGCTTCATGCAGAGCCAGCACGAGCGAGACGCGGTCGTGCAGGGTCGCGGGCGGAGCTTCAACGGGGACTACAAGCAGTGGCAGGTCCGGACGACGGCGCTCAAGCCCGCCGAGCAGAACGCCCTGACCCAGGGCCTGAAGGCGAACTTCGGCGCCTACGGCGGCGGCGTGCAGAGCGTCTCGGGAACGTTCGGCCACCAGATCGCGATCGACGCGATCTACGGGATCGTCGTCTCGCTGATCCTGATCACGATCTACATCGCGGTCAGGTTCGACCGCAAGTTCGCGATGCCGGTGATCCTCGCGATGCTGCACGACATAGCCGTCACCGTCGGGGTCTACGCCCTGGTGGGGAAAGAGGTCTCCGTCGCCACCGTGGCCGCCGTGCTGACCGTGCTCGGCTACTCGATCTACGACACGATCATCATCTTCGACCGCATCCGCGAGAACATCCCGCTGATGCGGCGCTCGTCGTTCGCGACGATCGCGAACGTCTCGCTGTGGGAGACGATCAGGCGCTCGCTGGCCACGACGTTCATCACGCTGCTGCCGATCATCTGCCTCGAGATCCTCGGCGGCGCGACGCTCAAGGACTTCGCCTTCGCGCTCATCGTCGGCGTCACGTCGGGCGCCTACTCCTCGATCTTCTTCGCAGCGCCGATCCTCACGATCTGGAAGGAGCGGGAGCCGGAGTACGCGCGGCGCAAGGAGCAGGCCGAAGGTGAGGGCGCGGAGCCCGACGGAGGACGTCTCGCGCGACGGCGGCCGCTGCGGCCGAAGGGCGGCCCGGCACTCGACACCGGGACGCTCGCGCTGCAGGAGTCGGAGGCGGCGCTCGCCGCGGAGCCGACGCCGAGCCTCGTCGACGCGATCTCGCCCGAGCCTGCCACCGCGAGCGCACGGCAGGAGAAGCGTCGCCAGCGGCGCCGCTCGAGACCGCATGGCAGATCGCGGTAACAGGAGCCTGCTCCTCGACACGGTCGAGGAGCTGATCGCCGAGCTTCCCGGCCGGCTGCGCGGCGGCCGGGAGCGGCTGTCCGAGAGCGCCGTCGCGGCGCTGCGCGGGATCTCGGACGAGCTCAACCTCGTCACGCGCGACGAGCTCGACGAGCTCGAGCTGCGCGTCGCCCAGCTCGAGCACCGCTTGCGGCTGCTCGAGCACGCGGACGCTGCGCGTCCACGTGCTGGGTGACGGAACTGCGCTGCCGGGAGAGCGCGGTCTCCCGGCAGCTCCGTGCTGTTCTTGGTTTCGATGCTCTGGATGGGTTGGCCTTTTGGCCTGGGTTCTTGATCGAGCGGCTTGAGGCGTGATCGCGACGGAAGAGCGGCTCGAACCATGCGTCAGCCTCAAAAGGCTGTCAGCACGGAGCGCGCCCGAGATCGCACTCTCGGGCGCGCGTAGTTCGGTTTCCCCCGGCCGAAGAGCGAAGCTCTGCGCCCGTATCAGCGGCGGAAGCGGTTCACCGTCGCCGCGAGGAACGTCTCGGCGTCGTAGACGATGAAGCCGCACACGGCTGCGAGCGGAAGCTCTGCGAGCGCAGCCTCCGCGATCGCCTTCCAGGTCTCGCTGCCGCTTTGCGAGGTGACGACGTCGAACCAGGCGTCGCAGCAGAGCATCGTCCCGGTCACCGCGGCGAGTGGGGCGAGCCATTGCGAGCCGCGGAACGCCGCCCAGGCGGTGGCTGCGAACGACGCGGTGAGGCCGAGATCGAAGCCGACCCAGGCGATGTCGTAGTGGAAGGTGACGTGCCGGGACGGCAGCGTGAACGTGAGATAGAGGATCCAGGGGACGAGCACGACCGCGACCAGGCCGAGCAGCACCTTCATCCAGCGCGGGAGTGGTATGCGTGTGGGGTCTTCGGGGTACGACTCGCTCATGGTCACGTTGTACCCTGGCCGCATGATGCTGCGTCAGTTCAGCGCCGAGAAGGTGCTCGCCTCGGCCGCGGCGCTCGTGGGGGTGATCGGGCTCGTGTCGGCCCTGACACCGGAGATGGCGGACCGAGTCAGGCTCGCTCGAGGCGTCCTGCCGCCGGGATGGCCGGAAGCCGCGCGAGTTCTCACCGTTGCTTTCGGGCTCGGCCTGATCTGGCTCTCGCGCTCGCTCGCGAAGCGCCGGAAGCGCGCCTGGCAGCTCGCGGTGCTGGTCGTCGTCGCCTCGGCCGCGGCCCATCTCGCAAAGGGCCTCGACTTCGAGGAGGCGGCGGTCTCGCTGCTTCTCCTTGCCGCGCTCCTCCACTGGCGGCGCCGGTTCGACGTGCCCGGCGACCCGGCGAGTGTCCGGCCGCTGCTCGGCCTCGGCGTCGCGCTCACGGCAATCACGGCGATCGTCGGCGGAGCCGAGCTGCGCGGCGTGGACTTCTCCCCGCGCGCCAGCGACGCGCTCGTCGGGCTCGGCCTCGTCCTCGGCGCGCTCGCGCTCTACTTCTGGCTGCGACCGTTCGGGCTTGCCGTCGCGCAGACGGTCGGGGAGCGGCGGCTGGCGCGAACGCTCGTGGACGCCTACGGCAGCGACAGTCTCTCGTTCTTCGCTCTACGCCGCGACAAGAGCTACCTCTTCTCGCCGTCGCGACGCGCGTTCCTCGCGTATCGCGTCGTCGCGGGAACGGCGCTCGTCAGCGGCGACCCTGTCGGAGACGAGGCAGAGATCGACGACCTCCTCGCGGAGTTGCGGCGTCTCGTCCGCGCGCATGGGTGGCGGTTCGCCGTGGTCGGCGCCTCGGAGGAGCACCTCGAGCGCTACCGCGCATTCGGGCTCAAGCCCGTCCCCATGGGCGACGAGGCCGTCCTGCTGCCGCAGGAGTTCTCGCTTGAGGGTCGGGCGATCCGCAAGGTCCGGCAGTCGGTCTCGCGGCTGCAGAAGGCGGGCTACTCGTTCCGCGTGGTTCCGGCGGAGGACGTCGGCCCGGCGCTCGAGGTCGAGCTCGAGGCTGTCTCGGCAGCGTGGCGCAGGGGCCACCCGGAGCGCGGCTTCTCGATGGCGATCGACGATCTCCACGTCCCGGGGACGATGCTCGCGGTCGCCGAAGACGAGGACGGTCACATTGGCGGTTTCCTCCATCTCGCGCCGTCGTCGGGCGGCGCCGGCTGGTCGCTGAGCGCGATGCGGCGTCGCCCGTACGCGCCGAATGGGCTGACGGAGTTCCTCGTGGTGGAGACCCTCGCGTGGGCCCGCGACGCGGGCGCGAGCGAGTTGTCGCTCAACTTCTGCGCGCTGACCGACTTCCTCGCCCCCGAGCGGGTGACGACCCCGCTGCGCCGGCTCGTCCGCCGGGCGCTGCTGCTCGCCGACAGCGTCTTCCAGCTCGAGCGGCTCTACTCGTTCAACCGGAAGTTCTTCCCCGAATGGCGTCGCCGCTACATCTGCGTCGAGCGCTTCACGGATCTGCCCGCGGTCGGGCTCGCCTACCTCCACGCAGAGTCGCTGCTCGTTCCGCCAGGGCCGTGGACGCGGAGACGCGAGACGGTTCGTCGCCGCGCCGCGGCCTGACAGGAGCGCCCGGCGCCGCCTAACCTGTTCGGCGTGAGCACGACGCGCAGCATCGGGCGCCTCTCGGAGATCGCGCAGGTCATGGTGCGGCACGGCTTCGGGTACTTCCTCGAGGCGCACAAGCTCAGCGACCTTCTGCCGGGCCGGTCCGCGGAGGATCGCCTCGCGAACGTCGCCGCCGAGCATGGCGCCGCCTCCGCGCGCGGCCAGCACCTCCGCGAGGTACTCGACGAGCTCGGGCCGACGTTCGTGAAGTTCGGGCAGCTCCTCTCGACCCGGCCCGACGTCGTCCCGCCCGACATCGTCGTCGAGTTGCGCGCCCTCCAGGACGACGTGCGGCCCTTCCCCTTCGAGGAGGCCGAGCGCGTGATCGAGGAGGAGCTCGGGAACACGATCGAGCGGCTGTTCCTCGAGTTCGACCCGACGCCGGTCGCCGCTGCGTCGATCGGGCAGGTGCACCGTGCGACCCTGCCGAACGGGCGGAAGGTCGCGGTCAAGATCCAGCGGCCCGGAGCGCCCCGCCAGATCGAGGCCGACCTCGGGTTGCTCTATCAGGCGGCGAAGCTCGCGCGCGAGCGGGTCCGGGCGCTCGACTTCGTCGACACGCACCAGGTCGTCGACGAGTTCGCACGGTCGATCAGAAAAGAGCTCGACTACCGCCAGGAGGCGCGCAACGCCCAGAACTTCCACCGTCACTTCGCCGGCGACCCGCATGTGCGCGTCCCGAAGGTCTACTGGCACTACACGCGACCGCGCGTCCTGACGCTCGAGTGGATCGACGGGATCCAGCTCGCCGACGTCGACCTGGTCGGCACGAGGCTCGAGGAGCGCCGGGAGCTCGCGACCCGGATCACCGAGGCGTGGATGACGATGATCTTCCGGCACGGCTTCTTCCACGGCGACCCGCACCCGGCCAACATCCTCGTGCCGCGCGAGGCGGGAACGATCGGGCTCGTCGACTTCGGTGCGGCGGGAACGCTCACCGACGACGACATGTCGAAGCTGACGGGCCTCTTCATCGACGCCGCGAACGAGAACGTCGAGCAGCTACCGAGGCGCCTCGCCGACCTCGGCGTGCACTATCCGAAGGAACGGGAGGGCGAGTTCCTCGCCGAGCTCCGTGAGCTGTACTACCGCTACTACGGCGCGACCCTCAGCGAGGTCGACCCGATCCAGATCATCCGCGAGGGCTTCCAGCTCATCTATTCGATGAACCTCCACCTGCCGGCGCGCTTCCTGCTCCTCGACCGCTCGATCGCGACACTCGGCTCGGTGACCACGGATCTCTATCCCGACTTCAACGTCTTCGAGGTGGCGCGGCCGTACGCGCGCGATCTGATGGTGGAGCGGTTCAGGCCGGATCGCGTGGCCCGGCGCGCGCGGCGGGAGACGTTGCAGCTCGCGCGGGTCATCGCCGAGGCGCCCCACCAGTTCCACGACTTCATGGAGGAGATCCGGGACGGCCAGATCGAGGTCGGCTTCGTGCACAAGGGCCTCGAGGAGTTCATGCAGAAGCTCGACGTCGCCTTCAACCGGCTCGTGATCGCGCTCATCGTCGTCGGGGGGCTGATCGGGTCGAGCCTGATCGGGATCTTCGCCAAGGGCGGCCCCCACGTTCTCGGCGTGAACGTCATCTCGATCGCCGGATTCGCTCTTTCCTCAGTGCTCGGGCTCTGGCTCCTCTGGGGCGTCGTTCGAAGCGGACGCCTGTAGCGAGCGAAGCTCGCGGGTGCTTCGCACCCGCTCGCTGGGATATGGAACTGCGCGGGCCGGAAAGCGTGGTTTCCGGCCCCTTCGTGCTGTGTTGGTTTCCGATGAAGTCCGGCTTCGCCGGGTCTTAGCCTCCGGCCTGTGGCCGCTCGTTGGTTTGGGCGGCTGGAGGTTCGAGTGGCGTTGGGCGGCGGCGTAACGGTGCGTTACGCCGCCGCGACGGAAGCGCGGCTCGAACCGTGCGTCAGCCCTCACAAGCTCTCTGCACGGAGCCGACGGGGAGACCGCGCTCTCCCCGTCGGCGCAGTTCGGCTTCCCCCAGCGCGAAGAGCGCAGCTCTTCGCGCGGCACATCGTGACGCTTTCGCGCGAAAGGACATCTGGCGGAGCGGGCGGGCTGCGCCTAGCCTCGAGTCGATGACCGCTCTTCTTCTCGCCGAGCCGGAGCCGGCCGTTCGCGGCTTCCTCGAGCGCCAGCTGCGCAACGACGGCTTCGACGTCGTCGCGTGCGAGCGCGCCGAGCAGCTTCCGCGCGCGGCGGATCCGGACGTTCTCGTGCTCGGCGACACCGACGCGCTCGATCGCGGTGTCGTGCCCGACTGTCCCGTGATCGTGCTCGGCGGCGCCGATCCGGCTTCGCGTGTCCGTGCGCTGGCCCGTGCCGACGACTGCCTCGCAAGGCCGTTCGTCTACGAGGAGCTGCTGGCGCGGATCCGCGCGGTGCTCCGCCGCTGCCCGCCGCGTGTCGAGTTCGTCGAGATCGGGCCGCTGGTGATCGACCGAGCCGCGCGCCGCGTCACGGTGAGGGGCGCGGAGGTCGAGCTGTCGGCGAAGGAGTTCGCGCTTCTCGTGAAGCTCGCATCCGATCCCGACCGCGTCTTCACGCGCGAGCAGCTGCTGCGCGACGTATGGGGATTCCGCACCTACGTCCCGACGCGGACGCTGGAGTCGCATGCGTCGCGTGTCCGGCGCAAGCTCGCTGCAGCCGACCTACCCAACTGGATCGTGAACGTGTGGGGGGTCGGCTACAAGCTCAGGCACGTGCCGGCGGCCCAGGTTGCGAGGGCACGCCGTCCGCCCCGGCCGTGATCATCGAGCCATGCTCATACTCGCAATCACGATCAAGACGCACACCGGAATCCGGCTGGCCGAGGTGGGGGAAGCGCTCGGCGCGCTCGGCGGGCTCGGGCTCCTGCTCGGCGGGATGACGCCGTTCGGGAAACGCGCCGGCGAGGTCCTGGGCGGCCTCGGGCTCGCGGCCGGCTTCATCTGCCTCCTCGTCGCGACCCGCTGGGGCCACTTCCACTAGCGTCTGCTCGGAGCCCGCCGTCGGTCTCGTCAACGTTGGGAACGCCCGGCATGATGAGCCACTGACGCAGCGACCCCGGCTAGAGAATGGCTCCTTCCAGGCGGAGGAGCCACTCCTTTCGGTCGAGGCCGCCGCCGTAGCCGGTGAGGCTGCCGTTCGCTCCCACCACCCGGTGGCAGGGGAGGACGATCGGGAGCGGGTTCCGGTTCATCACCGTTCCGACCGCGCGCGCCGCGCGAGGGGCGCCGACCTGCAGCGCGAGCGCGCCGTAGGTCGTGGTGTGGCCGTACTCGACCCGGGTCAGCTCCTCGAGCACGCGCCGGTGGAACTCCGGCGTCGCACGCAGGTCGAGTTCCAGGTCGAAGGCGTGCCGGCGGCCCGCGAAGTACTCGTCGAGCTCCAGTCGCACGCGATCGAGCGCCCTCGGCGTGCGCAGGACCCGCGGTCCGAAGCTCCGTGCCAGCCGCTCGAGCTCGGCCTCGGGCTCGGGGTCGAAGCCGACCCGGCACAGCCCGCGGTCCGAGACGCCGACGAGCAGCGGCCCCACCGGAGTGTCGTCGAGCAGGTCATAGGCCACGTCGAGATCGCCCGAGGCGGCGGCTGCCGCCCGGAAGCGCTCGTCGAGGACGGTCGGGACTCCAGTCATCGGCTTTCCTTCTCCTTCCGCAGCCGCCGCACACCGGCGGAGGCCGCCTGGCGCGCCGCCTGCTCGTTCGAGCCGAGAGCGGCGCCGATCTCGTCGTAGTCGAGGTCGTACCCGTAGCGAAGGACGACCGCGGCCCGCTCCTTCGGCGGCAGGTCGTCGGTGAGCGGCGCGAGCTCCTCCACGGCCGGGCGCATGTCCTCGCCGGCGGGCTCGGCCGGGAGCTCGACCGTCGGCCGCTCTCTCCGTGCGGCGTCGACGATCGCGTTCGCCGCGATCGTCAGAACCCACGCTCGCAGGTGCTCGCCGTGCTCGAGTCGGCCGTAGGCGCGCAGCGCGCGCAGGAACGTCTCCTGAAAGAGGTCGTCGGCCCGAGCGCGTCCGGCCCGACGGCGCAAGAAGGCGAGGACTTCGTCCGAGTGAGCCTCGTAGAAGAGCTCGAACGGAGGAATTCCTGTGCGGGCCATCGAGCACTGAAACGTACTGCGGGATCAAGATGTGAGGTCATGAAGGTCGCGGTCGTCGGACACGTCGAATGGGTGGAGTTCGCGCGGGTCGATCGCGTGCCCGAATCCGGTGAGATCGTGCCTGCTCTCGAGAGGTGGGAGGAAGCCGCGGGCGGCGGCGGGGTCGCCGCGGTTCAGCTCGCCAACCTCGCCGGCTCCTGCCTCTTCTTCACCGCGCTCGCCGACGACGAGCTCGGCCATCGCTCGCGCGAGGAGCTCGAGGGCCGCGGCGTCACCGTGCATGCGACTCACGCGCGGGGAACCCAGCGCCGCGCGTTCACGCACGTCGACGAGGGCGGCGAGCGGACGATCACCGTGCTCGGCGAGAAACTGCGACCGTCGGGGGAGGACGGCTCGCTCCCGTGGGAGGAGCTCGGTCGCTGTGACGCCGTCTACTTCGTGGCCGGAGACATCGCCGCGCTGCGCGCGGCCCGCCACTGTCCCGTTCTCGTCGCTGCGGCCCGCGAGATCCCGATGCTGCGCCGGGGCGCGGTGCAGATCGACGTGCTCGTCGGCAGCGGCGAGGACGCGGCGGAGCGGTTCGAGACCGGCGAGCTCGAGCCGGAACCGCAGATCGTCGTCACGACCGCCGGCGGGCTCGGCGGCTGGATCCGCCCCGGAGGTCCCTTCCGCGCGGCGACTCCGCCGGGGCCCGTGTCCGACGCCTACGGCTGCGGCGACTGCTTCGCGGCGGGTCTTACCTACGGGCTCGCCCTGGGAAAGCCGGTGGATCAGGCCGTGGCCCTCGGCGCCCGGTGCGGAGCGACTGTCCTCACGGGCCAGGGCGCGTATGAGCACCAGCTGACCGCAGACGACCTACACGCCGGGTGAAGGTCGGCGGAGGCCGGTCCATGAGCCAGCTCGCTGCCGCCGCCGCTCGTGCGGCAACCTCGGGTCGTGACTCCGAACGGGCGTCGCGACGATCCGCCGCAAACACCGTCTGATCCCTGAGGCCTCGGTTGCAGCTCGCCTCGGCATGGTCCGCCAGGGGTGGACTTGTGGGGAGATGTGGTTTATAGTGGAAAGAAGTGGTGGAATGAGAGAGGCCCCATGCTCCTAGGCGAGTACGAGCACACGATCGACGACAAGAACCGCCTCACGCTTCCGGCGAAGTTCCGTCGGGCGTTCGAAGGCGGCATCGTCGTCACGCGAGGACTCGACGGGTGCCTCTGGGCGTGGACGCCCGAGGCGTGGGAGAGCTACCGCGTCACGACTCTCGCCAACCTGCATCCGCTGAGCCAGGAGGGCCGACGGATGCACCGGCATTTCTTCTCCGGCGCCAGCGAGACGGCGCCCGACAAGCAGGGCCGCGTGAGCATTCCGCCCGCCTTGCTCACGCACGCGAAACTCGGCCGCGACGTCGTCGTCGCCGGGGTCAACGACCGCCTCGAGATCTGGGACCGCGCAGCCTGGCAGCGCGAGCTCGCCGAGGTCGAAGGGAGTGCTGAGGATGTTGCCGAACGTCTTGCAGCCCAGGGAAGCTGACCACGTCCCCGTCCTCGCCGAGGAGGTGAGGGCAAGCCTCGGCGTGCAGCCCGGCGAGACGGTCGTCGACGCGACTTTCGGCGCCGGCGGGCACGCCTCGATTCTCGCCGCCGACCTGCGCGGCAAGGGGAAGCTGATCGCGATCGACCGCGACCCGACGGCGCGCACGTACTTCGAGCAGCTCGCGAAGCGCACCACGGCAAGCACACGGCTCCTGCGGGGCGACTTCGGCGTCGTCCTTCCGCAGCTGGCCGAGAACGGCGTGCAGGCCGACGCGATCCTCCTCGATCTCGGCGTCTCCTCGATGCAGCTCGACCGGCCCGAGCGTGGCTTCTCCTACGCCGCGGACGCGCCGCTCGACATGCGGATGGATCCCACGCAGGACATCAGCGCCGCCGATGTCGTCAACACCTGGAGCGAGCGCGACCTCGTCACGATCTTCCGGCGCTACGGGGAAGAGCGCTACGCGAAGCAGATCGCGCGGGGGATCGTCCGTCGCCGCAAGGAGCAGCCGCTCGAGCGGACGGGCGAGCTCGTCGACGCGATCAAGGCTTCGATCCCGGCTCCAGCGCGCTTCGGCGAGGGTCATCCCGCGAAGCGGGTCTTCCAGGCGCTTCGGATCGAGGTCAACGCCGAGCTCGCCTCGCTCGCGAGCGCGCTTCCCGCGGCGCTCGGGATGCTGCGCCCCGGCGGCCGGCTCGCGGTCATCTCGTTCCACTCGCTCGAGGACCGGATCGTGAAGCGCTTCCTGCGCGAGCGGGAGCGCGGCTGCACGTGCCCGCCCGACTTCCCCGTCTGCGTGTGCGGCCACGAGCCGGAGCTCCGGGCGTTGCAGCGGCGACCGGTCCGGCCCGGCCGGGGCGAGCTTGCGGCGAACCCGCGCTCGGCGTCTGCGCGCCTGCGCGTCGCGGTGAAGACCGGGGCGGAGGAGGACTAGTGGTCACTCCGGCAAGTAGCAGCGCCCTTTGTCCGGCTGCAAAGCGTCGCATGCCGGCGTCCTCGGTCGGCCGCGTACCTTCGGGTGCGCGGCCTTCCTGCGTCCTTGGCCGGAGCAACCACTAGATGGCGGCGGTCGACTGGTTCGCGCACCCAGAGGTCGCGGAGCCGCGTCCGGTTCCGCGGCGCCGGCCACCGCGCACCGCGAAGCGTCCGGCGGCGCCCGCACGCTCGCGGCGCAAGCCCACGCAACGCCGCGTTCGCGCTCACATCGTCTGGATGATTCTCTTCGCGATCCTCCTCGCCGGCGTCGTCGCGATCAACGTGGCCGTGCTGCGCGCGCACGTGGCGGTGACGAATCTCGACCAGCAGCGAGCCGAGCTCCAAGCGCAGAACCAGGCACTCGCCTCCCAGCTCTCCGCCGCCAGCTCGGCGCCACGCGTCGAGGCGGCCGCGCGCCGGTTCGGCATGGTGCTGGCGCCGGCCGCCGACACGTCGTATCTCATGCTCCCCTCGGGAAGCCGTTGAAGACGCGCGTCGTCAACTCGCGGCTCCGTCTTCTCCTCCTCTGCATCGTCGTCATCTTCGCGGCCCTCGGCGCGCGAGCCGCCTGGATCCAGACCATCCGCGCGTCGTCACTGACCTCGCTCGCGCAGAAGCAGACGAAGGCGAATCTCGTGCTGCGCGCCGGGCGCGGAACGATCTACGACCGGCAGGGCATGCCCCTCGCGATCAGCGAGCAGGCGACGGACGTGATCGCCGACCCGCTGCAGATCTCCGATCCGGCAGGCGAGGCGAGGCTCGTGGCCAGGGTACTCGGGTTACGGGTTCGGTACGTCTACAGGCTGCTCGCGGACCGCAGTCGTGGATTCGTCTACATCTGGCGGAAGGCGCCGGCGGCACGGGCGGCTGCTCTCGCCGCGCGGAAGCTGCCGGGCCTGACGTTCAATCCCGACGAGAAGCGGGTCTATCCGCAGGGAACGGTGGCCGCGCCGGTGCTCGGCTACGCGGGCGTCGACAACACCGGTCTCGCGGGGCTCGAGCTCGAGCTGAACAAGAAGCTGGCGGGAACGAACGGCAGCGCCACGGTCGTCCGGGACGCACTGGGGCAGGCCGTGAACACGATCCAGAACCGCCCGGCTCGCGACGGCCGGGACGTCCAACTGACGCTCGACAGCCACATGCAGGCAAATGCCGAGCAGGTGCTCGAGCACACCGTGCGCCAGTGGCACGCGAAGGACGCGACCGCGATCGTCATGGATCCGCACACCGGCGCGATCCTCGCGATGGCCCAGGAGCCGGGGTACAACGCGAACGACTTCCCGCAGGCGTTCGCGCACGGCCTGAGCGTCGACCACGCGGTGAACGACGTGTTCGAGCCGGGGTCCGTGTTCAAGGTCGTCACGGTCGGCGGTGCTCTGTCGGAGCACAAGATCACTCCCCAGACCGCGTTCACGCTACCCGACTCGATCCATGTCGCGGACCGCGTCATCCACGACGCAGAGATCAGGCCGACCGAGCGGATGACCGTGGCGCAGATCCTGCAGCGCTCCTCGAACGTCGGCGCGGTCACGATTGCGGAGCGCTACCTCGGCGAAGCCGGCCTCAAGAAGTGGATGGTCCGGTTCGGCTTCGGCCGGCGGACGGGCATCGACTTCCCGGGCGAGAGCCCCGGCCTGCTTCCGTCGTACTGGTCGGGGTCGACGATCGGGAACGTTCCGATCGGCCAGGGCGTGTCGGTCACCTCGATCCAGCTCGCAGCCGCCTACTCGGCGATCGCGAACGGAGGCGTTTGGGTCGAGCCGCACCTCGTCGACCATGTCCTCGGCGATCCGCCGGCGAAGCTGCACCGCCGGCGGATCCTCACGCCGGACATCGACTACGAGTTGCGGACGATGCTCAAGGGCGTCGTCTCCGACCAGGGCACGGCGCAACTCGCCCAGATTCCCGGCTACACCGTCGCGGGCAAGACGGGCACGGCGCAGAAGCCGGGACCGAACGGCTACATCCCCGGCGCGTACGTCGCGACCTTCGTCGGGATGGTTCCGGCATCGCATCCGCGCCTCGTCGTGCTGGTCAGCGTCGACCAGCCGCGGGGCGGCATCTACGGCGGCATCGTCGCGGCACCCGCGTTCGAGCAGATCGCATCGTTCGACCTCCAGTACCTCGCGGTCCCGCCGGACCTGAAGATCAGGTAGACGCCCGGCGCGAGCCGAGCAGGCTGACGAGGACGCCGAGGGCGAGGACGCCCGCGCCGGCGCAGAAGCCGATCCCTGCGGAGCGCAACGAGGTGTAGTGGATCGCGATGCCGGCGGCGATCACCGGCAGCGAGAGGCCGAAGTAGAGCACGACGAAGAAGCTCGAGGCGGTCTCGCCTCGGCGCTCGGCCGGTGCGCGCTCCGCGATCGCGGCGAGACCTGCGCCGACGGCGACGCCCTGGCCCAGACCGGCGACGCCCGCGCTCGCGAACAGCGTGGAGAGGGAGTCGGCAGCGAGCGAGACGGTGAGCAGCGCAACTCCCGCGACGAGCAGTCCGCAGCCGGCCGCGAGCCCGTTCGACAGCCGGAGGACGAGCGCCTGCGCGGCGACCGAGGCGAGGAAGAGGACGAAGACGAGCAGGCCGGCAAGCGCGGGACCGTGGTGATGCAGGACGAGCCCGAGAAACTCCGGTGCGACCGAGCTGAATACACCGGACACGGCGAACGCGGCCACGCCCGCGAGCGCGGCCCGCACGAACACGCCATG
>Ga0070730_10003631_pt1 | contig 13805 bp, 6 predicted proteins | sample Coa_R1_3_FD_66447 | JGI IMG/M metagenome (GOLD analysis project Ga0070730, IMG submission 66447) | Surface soil microbial communities from Centralia Pennsylvania, which are recovering from an underground coalmine fire - Coalmine... | ecosystem: Environmental > Terrestrial > Soil > Unclassified ...
GGCATCGACGTCGAGCTGGAGATCCCGGCGAACGTGTTCGCGACGCACCTGCCGTGGGACCAGCTCCAGTCGTGGACGCGCCTCGACGGCGCCGCGCAGACGCCGCGCCCCGGCGAGACGCCGAGCATCGACGCGCTCCGCCGCGCGGCGGTCGCGTTCGCGAACAAGCTGTCGCGCGGCAGCGAGGGGTTCGCGCGGCACTGCCGCCTGGCGGGCGCGGTGTCGGCGGCGGCGTTCACGCCCGAGTCGCTCGAGGAGGGGCTCGACCTGTGGCTCGCCTTCGCGCTCGCGACGGCGGGCGAGGCGCGCGTGCGCCTGGCGTCCCCCGCGCCGCGCGATCCGCTCGAGGTGGGCCGCGAGCGCAAGCTCGTCGACGAGTACGTGAGCGTGCGCCTGCTCGAGATGCTCGCCGGGGCCGAGCGCGCCATCGCGGCGCTGCGCGAGAGCCTCAGTTTCGTGTGCCCTTCGGGCCGTCGGCCGCCCTCCGGGCCGGACCTCAGTGTCGTGTGCCCTTCGGGCCGTCGGCCGCCCTCCGGGCCGGACCTCAGTCCCCGGGTCGCGAGCTACGCGGAGCCGCTGGCGCGCATCGAGGAGAAGCTCTGCGCGGCGCTCGAGCGCGAGGTCGCCCGCCGCGACGAGGAGGGGTGGCTGCACCCGGACCCGCGCACGCCGGCGTCGCTCGAGGCGTACATCGAGCGCTCCAGCCGCCTGAAAAAGCACTTCCAGGAGGTGCTCTTCCTCGAGGCCGAGACGTACAAGGTCGCCGAGCGCCTCAACAACTGGGTCGCGGCGTTCGTGGCCGTCGTCGCCTCCACCTGGGCGTTCCTCTGGCAGATCATGCTCATGAACCGCACGCCGACGAACGCGACGCGCGTCGGCTCGGGGCTCATGGTGGTCGCCGTGGTCGCGGGGTTGGTCTACGCGGTGAAGGACCGCATCAAGGAGCTCGGGCGGGCCTGGATCAGCGGCAACGTGCACCGCTTCTACGCGCAGCGCGTGGCGCGGTGGCGCGCACCGGCGCGGCGGCTGCCGCGGCGCGACGTCATCGTGCGCGCGCGCGAGAGCTTCGACACGAGCGTCGTGCGGCGGCCCGACCCGCTGAGCCCCGACGGGGGCGCGACGATGCCCGCGACGCTCGTGCGCTACGTGCACCGCGGCTCCGTGAGCGCGAGGAGCGAGCTGCTCGACAGCGGCGTGCGGCGCGTGAAGCACATCTTCCGCTACGACCTGAGCCCGATCTTCGCCCGGCTCGACGACCCGGTGAAGCAGGTGCCCGTGCTCGACGGGGCGACGCGCCGCGTGACCTTCATGGGCGCCCCGCGCTGCTACCGCGTCGCGGTGCGCATCAAGGTGCGCTGCGGCGGCGCCGACCACGAGGAGGTCGCGACGCTCGTGCTGCACAAGCGCGGCCTCGACCGCCTCGAGTTCGAGCGCGGGCGCGAGGCCGAGCTCGAGACCGGCGTCCTGCCGACCTGACGATCTCCGCCGAGCGCATGGACCGCCGCGCCGTCTGGCCCGACTTCCGCGACGCATGGATCGTGCACCGCGACGCCGACGTCGTCGTCGTCGACAAGCCCGCCGGCGTCCCCTCGCAGGCCGCCGACCCGGGGCGCCCCGACGACGTGGTGACGCGCCTCGCGGCGCACCTCGGCGGCGCGTACCTCGGCGTGCACCAGCGCCTCGACCGCGACACGAGCGGGCTGCTCGTGTACGCCGCGCGCCGCGAGGCGAACGCGAGCCTCGCGCGCCAGTTCGAGGGGCGCAGCGCGAAGAAGACGTACCTCGCGGCGGTGGCCGGGTGGCACAAGGGCAAGCAGAGGGCCGAGCTGCGCGACGTGCTCGCCCCGGGCGAGGGCGGCGCGATGCGCGTGGTCCAGGGGCGCCACGCGGCGCGCGGCAAGGCCGCCGTGACGCGCGTGCGCGTCGTGCGTCGCGCCGGGGAGCGCGCGCTGCTCGAGCTCGAGCTCGAGACGGGCCGCACGCACCAGGCGCGCGTGCAGCTCGCGCACGCCGGGTGCCCCATCGCGGGCGACGCCCTCTACGGCGGCCCGGTGGCGCCGCGCCTCATGCTCCACGCCGCCGCGCTCGCGCTCGAGCATCCCGGCAGCGGGCAGCCCGTGCGCTTCGTCGCGCCCACACCGGCGGAGCTCGACGACTGGGTGACCCGGGGCGACGCCGGCACGGGCGTCTACGACGACGCCCCCGCGCTGCAGCGCGCCCTCGCCCGCGCCCTCGAGCGGCGCTGGGCCCTCGGCCGCGGCGACGCCGGCCCCCGCGCCACGACGGCCTTCCGCCTCGTCAACGAGGAGGGCGACGGCCTGCCGCGCCTCGCGGTCGACGTCTACGACGCGTGGCTCGTCGCCCAGCTCTACGGCGACGACGCGCCCTGGGACGATCCCGCGCGCCGCGACCGCGTGCTCGACGCGCTCGACGCCCTCGGCTTCGACGGCGTGTACCTCAAGGTGCGCCCGCGCCAGGCCAACACCCTCGTCGACACCCGCCGCGACGATCTCGCGCCGGCGCTCCCGGTGCGCGGCGCGCCCGCGCCGGATCCGCTGCCCGTCGTCGAGGAGGGCATGCCCTTGCTCGTGCGCCTCGGCGACGGCCTCTCCACCGGCGTCTTCCTCGACCAGCGCGCCAACCGCGTGCGCGTGCGCGAGCTCGCCGCGGGGGCCCGCCTCGCCAACCTGTTCGCGTACACGTGCGCCTTCACGGTCGCCGCGGCCCTCGGCGGCGCCGCGGCCAGCGTGAGCGTCGACGCCTCCGCGGCCGCCCTCGAGCGCGGCCGAGCCAACCTCGCGCACGCCGGGTGCGCCGACCTGGGGCCGCACGCCTTCGTCGCCGACGACGCCTTCCACTGGCTCGCGCGCGCCGCCCGCCGCCCCGAGCGCTACGACGTCGTCGTCCTCGATCCCCCCAGCTACTCGCGCACCAAGCGGGGCCGGTTCGTCGCGGACGCCGACTACGCGCGCCTCGCCGCCGCCGCCCTCGCCATCCTCGCCCCCGGCGGCCGCCTGCTCGCCTGCACCAATCACCGCGGCATCTCCCCGGGACGCTTCCGCCGCATCCTCTTCGACGCCGGGCGGCTCGCCGGCCGTGGTGTCACCCAAGTGAAGGACCTGCCCGAGCCGGCCGACTACCCCGTCGCCCCGGGCGGCGAGCCCGGGATGAAAAGCGCCCTCGTTACCCTCGCTTAGGCCGCAGCGCCCCGAGCGGTGCGCGATCGTAGGCATGACAACGATCTCGCCGGGACCGCCGCCGGGTGCCCGCTCCCGCCCTGTAAGGCTGCGCTGCCGCCCCCCGTTGAAGCAGAAACGGAGGCACGACGATGCGCTCGATGACGGCTCTGGTGGTGGGTGGCTTGATGGTGGCAACGATGGTCGGCTGCGGGGCCGCCGACAGGAGCGCGCGCTCGCCGAACAGCGGCTGGGGCGGCGGCGGCAGCGACCAGGCCGTCTCCGGCGCCAAGAGCGCCGCCGAGGGCCCCGGCGGCGGCACGGCGGCCCCCGCGCAGCCCTCGACCATCAGCGCCGGCACGGCCGGCGCCCCGCCCCCGCCTCCCGCGGCGTCCCCCACCGCCGAGGCCAGCCTCGAGTCGCGCGGCTCGTCGTCGCACTGGAACGCGCCCGAGCCCCCGCGCGACCGCCCGGGCCTCGGCACCGAGTGGGGCGAGACGCGCGAGTCGCACATCCGCGAGGTCGGCTTCGTCCGCGGCGAGCCGGACCGCCCCTTCGCCGTCGCGCAGCTCTTCTACAACGACCGCCAGGGCATCGAGGCCCTCGCCGCGTGGCACGGCGGCACCCAGCGCTTCCACGACGTCCCGGCCTTCGGCGGCGCCATCACCGTCTCGATCCGCGACGCGTGGGGCGAGCCGCTCGACGCGATGCACGTCGGCGAGCGCACGTACGTCTCGGGCACCGAGGGCGAGCGCTACGCCATCGTCATCACCAACCACACGCCGCGCCGCTTCGAGGCCGTGGCCACGGTCGACGGCCTCGACGTCATCAGCGGCAAGACGGGCTCGTTCGGCAACCGCGGCTACGTGCTGATGCCGTGGGCCAGCCTCGAGATCGACGGCTTCCGCCAGAGCGAGGACGCCGTGGCCGCCTTCCGCTTCGCCAAGGTGCGCGACTCGTACGCCGCCCAGCGCGGCGAGGCGCGCAACGTCGGCGTCATCGGCGTGGCCTTCTTCGCCGAGCGCGGCGACACGTGGACCGAGGGTGAGCTCCGCACGCGCGACACCGCGAGCCCGTTCCCGAGCGAGGGCCGCTTCGCGCCGCCGCCGCGGTGACCCCCAAATCAGCGAGCGTTACGAACCGTGATTAGTCGCCCTGAAAGTGCGTCAGATCGACCCGGGGCCCGCGGAAGCGCGGGCGCACCCACGCGAGCCACAGCGCCGCGAGCCCCACCACGATGCCGGCGCACATCTTCATCGCGAGCGCGTTCGCGAGCGTGCACACCCCGAAGACGAACGCGATCCAGAGCACCGCCGCCACCGCGATCGCCACGCCCGCGCCGCCGAGCCGGAAGGGCCCCATGCGCGTCCAGCGCTTGCCGGCGCGCGCCGCCGCCCCGAGCGCGATGGGCAGCCCGTAGGACGCGTTGAGGGCGATCGTCGCGAGGGCCGCCACAGCGAGGAAGACGGCCTCGCTGAAGGGCGCCGTGGCCGCCACGAGCGCCGCCGCCAGCGCCACGACCGCCGCCGTCGCCGCCAGCGGCGTGCGCGTCGCGGGCGAGACGCGCCGCAGCAGCGCCGCCCCCGGCAGCCCGTCGTCGCGCGCGAACGCGAAGAGCATCCGCGACGCGCTCGTCACGCTCGAGAGCCCTGCGAACCACATCGCGACGACGACGAGCCCGAGCGCCACGCGGCCCGCCCCGTCGCCCAGCGCGCCGCGCAGCACCTGGAGCGCCGCGTCCGGCGCCCCGGCGGCCGCGCCCGCGTCGCGGATCGCGAGCGCGAGCCCCGCGACGAGCGCGAAGCCCGCCACCGCGCTCACCGCGACCGACGACACGATCCCGAACGGCGCCTTGCGCGCCGGATCGTGCGTCTCCTCGCTCACGTGCGCCGCCGCGTCGAACCCCGTGAAGGTCCACACGCCGAGCACGAGCGACTGCACGAAGCCGAGCGCGGTCGACCCGTCCGCGCGGGACGTGGGCCCCACCTGCGCGAGCCACGCGGGCCCGTGCGCCGCGTGCGTGAAGAGCAGCGCCGCGAGCACCACGACGCCCACGACGTGCACCGTCGCCGACGCGTCGTTGAGCCACGCGACGAGCCGCACCGACCACGCGTTGAGCGCCCCGTGCGCGACGAGCACGCCCGCGTAGAGGCCATAGGCCGCCCCTGGCCCCAGCCCCAGCATCTGCGCGAGCGCCTGCGCGCACGCGAGGTCGATCGCCGCCACGATGGCGATCTGCCCGACGAGGTTGAGCATCGCCGTCGCCCACCCCCACCCGGGCCCGCCGAGCAGCGCAGACCAGTGGTAGAGCGCCCCGGCGGTGGGGAAGGCGCTCGCCAGCTCGGCCATGGCGAGCGCGACCAGCAGCGTCCCCGCCGACACGAGCGGCCACCCCAGGCCGAGCCCCGCCGGCCCCCCCGCCCCGAGCGCGTCCCCGAAGGTCGACGTGATCCCGGTCAATACGCTGATGACCGAGAAGCCGATGGCGAACGTCGAGAATCCGCCGAGGCGCCGCAGCAGCTCCTGCGTGTATCCCAGGCGGGCCAGCTCGCGGGCGTCCCGGTCCATGACGTGGTGCAGCGTAACGGAAAGATCCGCGGGTCCGGAGGCGTCTTGGCGCCTCCCCTCGGCCTTGACCATGTTGTAAGGTGCGCGCCGGCCCCGATGACCCAAGCAGCAGCCACCACCGGCAACGAGACAGCGACCGCCACCGCAGGCACCGTAGGTGCCGCCACGGAGGCGCGCGACGACACGATGCCGAAGGGCATCCCGTACATCGTCGCGAACGAGTTCGCCGAGCGGTTCTGCTACTACGGCATCAACGCGATCCTGAGCGTCTACATGACGCGCCACCTCAACCTCGGTGAGGCCGACGCGACGACGTTCCACTCGCTCTTCAAGAGCGCCGCGTACTTCTCGCCGCTCATCGGCGCGATCGTGAGCGACGTCTTCTGGGGCAAGTTCAAGACCATCCTCACGTTCTCGATGAGCTACTGCGCCGGCTGCGCCATCGTCGCGCTCGTGCCGGGGACGACGGGCCTCTTGCTCGGCCTCACGCTCGTGGCGCTCGGCACCGGCGGCATCAAGCCGTGCGTGTCGACGAACGTGGGCGACCAGTTCACGTCGAAGAACCAGCACCTCATCGAGCGCGCGTTCAGCTACTTCTACCTCGCGATCAACGCGGGCTCGTCGATCTCGATCTTCTTCTGCCCCATCTTGCTCGACAAGTACGGGCGGCTGCCGGCGTTCGGGATGCCGGCGGCGATGATGTTCTTCGCGACGCTCGTCTTCTGGCTGGGGCGCAAGAAGTTCGCCGTCGTGCCGCCCGCGGGCAAGAAGTGGATCGAGGACATCGTCTCGCCGCAGGGGATCAAGACGCTGCTCGGCCTGGGGATCATCTACGTGTTCCTCGCGCCGTGGTGGGGGCTCTGGGAGCAATCGAACGGCCAGACGTGGACGCTGCAGGCCGAGTCGTCGCTCATGGACAAGGAGATCCTCTTCGGCTGGGTCATCAAGCCGGCGCAGATCCAGGTCGTCAACGGCCTGTTCATCCTGGCCCTCGTGCCCGCCTTCACGTTCGCCATCTTCCCGATGTGGGCGAAGCTCACGAAGGTGACGCCGCTGCGCAAGATCGCGGTCGGCCTCTTCTTGATGGCGGCGGCCTACCTCATCATGTCGATGATCGAGGGCCGCATCCAGTCGGGCCAGCACGTGAGCGTCTGGTGGCAGATCCTCGCGTACATCGTGCTCACGGCCAGCGAGGTGCTCGTCAGCATCACGGGGCTCGAGTTCTCGTACAAGCAGGCGCCGCTGCGCATGAAGAGCTTCATCATGGCGCTCTTCCTCTTCAGCATCAGCCTCGGCGACATCCTCAACGCCGCGGTGAACCACTACATGGTCGAGCCGGTGAAGGTCGACGCGATCGCCGCCGGCGCCGAGACGTGGGTCACGATGCCGGACGTGAAGCAGTTCATCGTCGGGCAGAAGATCGACTTCGACGGCGGCAACGGGCTCATGATCACCAAGGAGGGCAAGCCCTCGCCGCTCCAGGGGACGTTCCTCGTCGAGACGATCGACGAGGCGGGGCACCGCCTGGCGCTCATGGACATCGTCGAGCGCAAGCCCATCGCGAGCACGGGGGCGTACGTCGCGGACAAGAGCAAGGTGTCGACGTACGCGCTCGTCGGCCCGCAGTACTTCAACTTCTACGCGGGGCTCATCTCGATCGTTGGCGTGCTCTTCATCGGCGTGGCCATCCTCTACAAGGAGAAGAACCACTACCGCGAAGACGACGGCGCCGCGGCCGCGGCGTAGGCCGCGTGACGCGTATCACGCGGCAAAGGCTCGCGATTGTCGCCTAGTGCCCCGAGTCCGCGATTCGCAGACGAATTGCAGACTCGGTGCACGAGGCGGGACCGGGTCGCTCAGCGCGCGGGGCGCCGCGTCGGCGGGATGGCCGCCGGCGTGGGGGGCGGCGAGGACGAGGCCGGGCGGCGCGACGACGGGGGGGCCGCCGAGTTGCCCTGGCGGTAGGCCGTTCCGCCCGATGGGGTGGTGGGGGCCGCCTTGAAAGCGTCGCTCGCGACGGGCGCGCGCGGGTTCGACGACGTGGTGCGGAGAGGCGGGGGCGGCTGCGAGGCGGGTCGCCCGGGCGGGCCGTCGGCTGGGCCGTTGCGTGCCCGCTTGTATTCGCGCCAGCAGCTGGGGCACCGCCACTCGACGACGAGCGTGCCGTCGGCCGATTTGTAGCGCGTGAGACGCCAGCCGAACTGCGCGCTGATGAGCGTGTAGTTCGTCTCCGTTTCGGGCGACTTCTTGCCGCAACCGACGCAGGTCTGACGGTCGCGCATCGGATACAGATTCGCACGGAAGGCGGCCCCTCGCAAAAGCTTCCGGTCGGATGGCAGGGTTGGGCCTCCGGTCGTCCGGCGGAGCCGGACCTCTCGCCCGAGTGCCCTTCGGGCCGTCGGCCGGCGGAGCCGGACCTCTCGCCCGAGTGCCCTTCGGGCCGTCGGCCGGCGGAGCCGGACCTCAGACCAGCGAAAGCCTTGGCAGGGCGCCGAACGAGACGAGGTGGCCGCTCTCTTCGGCCACGTAGACGTTGCAGCTCTCGTCGACGCGCAAGAGGTCGGGGATGGCCTCGGCGCCGGTGATCGTGCCGAGGAGCGCGCCGTCGCGCGGGCGCAGGACGGCGACGTCGGCGTGGGGGACGAAGAGCGCGCCGCAGCGCAGCACCGGCTCGAGCCGGCGTGGGACGTCCGCCTCGAGCGGGCGCGGTCCGAGCACGTGCCGCCACCTGAGCTCACCCGCGTCGTCGTCGCTCGCGCCGATGGCCACGAGCTCGCCGCTCGGCGCGTTGCCGATGAAGGCGTCGTCGACGGCGAGCCACGAGGTGCCGCCGGGCGCCAGGATGCGGACGCCATCTCCACGCCGGCGCATGGGTGAGCCGTCGGCGCGGCGGAAGGCGGCGAGCGTGAGGCCGCTCTTCTGGCGCACGGGGACCGCGACGGCGCCGTCGGCGACGAGCGGGGACCCCTCGACCGTGCACGGGGAGCTCGGCTCGGCGACGATCGCGGACCAGCGCACGTCGCCCGAGAAGGGGTCGACGCAGTAGAGGCGCGCGACGCCGTGGGCGCCGCCGGCGACGACGTAGAGCGCGTCGTGCGCGAGGGTGGGGGAGGTGCGGAAGCGCAGGCGGTCGCGAAGGCGCCAGACCACGGCGCCGGTCATCACGTCGAGCGCCGTGAGCGCGCCGTCGCCGCACGTGACGTACACGAGGCGGCCCGCGCGCTTCATGCGGGGGGCGGCGCGGCCGCCCTCGCGCGCCTGGCCCTTGGGGTTGCCCCACGACCAGCGCCATCGCGTCTCGCCGGTCGTGAGGTCGACTGCGACGAGGTGGTGCTCGCCCTCGGTGACGACGACGAGCCGCGGCAGGCCCGGCAGGTGCACGACGGCGCCGGCGACGGGGCCGCCCACGCGCGGGGCGATGCGCGCGCGCAGCGTGACCTCGCCGTTGCCGAAGTCGTGGACGCGCAGGGTGCCGTCGGGCGACAGGCGCGCGATGCCGCCGGGTGTGACCACGCTCGTGCCGCGCTCGGCGTCGGCGCGCCAGAGCACGCGCCCCGTGGTGCGGTCGAGGCCCCACATCTCGGTGGCCGCGCCGACGACCAGGCGGTCGCCGCAGAGGTACGTGGAGCGCAGATCGATGCCGGGGACGATGGCGCGCCAGCGGGCGGCGTAGCGCAGGCGCGCGGCCGACAGCGGAGCGGCGGCGGACGGGGGCGCGGAGGGCGAGGCCGAGCGCGCGGCGCCCATCGCGGCGGCGAAGGCGCGGTAGGGCTCGGGCGAGGGGTTCACCTTGGAGTCGGTCTGCGAGGCCTCGCGCAGCGCGTCGGCCCCGTCGCGCAGGGCTCGTCGCAGCACCGAGAGGCGCAGGTTGGCCCCCTGCGCGCGATCGCGGCGGAGGATGGCGCGCACCAGCGAGCGCCCGAAGGCGAGGGCCGCATCGAGGACGTCGGCCACGCCGAGCGCCGGGAACGTGTGCACGGCGCGGCGCGCGCCGCCGGCGCCGCCGAGGGTGAGGGCGAGCTGCCCGTCGGCGGTGACGCGGACGCCCACGAGCACGCCGGCCGCCTCGCCGCGCGCGTTCAGCGGCAAGCCGCGCTCCCAGGCGTCGAAGGCGCGGCGCGCGAGCTCGACCAGGCGCTCGGCCACGAGCAGCGGGTGGCAGTCGCCCAGGTCGACGGCGCGGCCGCGGATCTCGGCGCGCACGCGGCCGCGGAAGAGGACCGCGTGCAGGTCGGCGCGCTCGACGGGCTCGGTGAAGGAGGGGCCGCCGCGACCGACGCTGCCGGCCCCGTCCGCGCCCACGCCCGGACGCATCGTGAACTCGGCGCCAAAGGAGAGGGGCGCGTCGCGCTCGGGCTCGACCGAGACGAGCGCCGGCTCCGGCACGCGCACGTCGGGCGACGCCTCGACCGGGACGAGCGCGCAGAGCTGCTCGAGCGCCGACTCGAGCTCGATGCGCTCTGCGGCGGCCTGGAGGCTCGCGCGCGCGCCGCCGAGCAGCCGCTCCGACGCGTCGCGCACTGCCGCGACGACGTCCGCGAACGGCACCGCGCGGTCGTACACCGCGACGAGCGGCTCCGGTCCGGTGCGATACACGCTCACGCACGCCGTCGCGCCGAAGCGCTCGACGCAGATCTCCCAGGGCTCGTCGTAGAAGCGCACGGCGGCCTTGCCGCGCGGCTGCCGGCCGAGCTCCACGAGCGCGAGCGCCAGATCGCGCAGCACGAAGGCGCCGTGCGTCTCGCGCACGCGCGCCGTCACGTTGGCGCCGTCGACGAACACGTCGAGGAGCTCGCGTGCCGGCCGCGTGCGCTCGCGACGCAGGACCTGCAGGTGGACCGGGGGCTCGTCCGCCGGCGGCGCGGCGGGCGGGGTGTCGGAGAGGGCGGTGTGGGGGGCGACGACGATCTCGAAGCGCATTCGGGGGGTCGAGCAGGTGTGTGCTGGCTGCGGTTCGGGGGAGGGCGAGGCGGGCGAAGCGGGGCGAAGCGCGGGCGCGGCTCGGCGATCGGCGGGGGAGCGGGTCGGTCCGAGCGGGAAGAGGTGCGCGGCATCGTGGGGAACGAGCCGCGCCAGAACGAATCGTAGAAACGGGAGCGCGCATGGACGTACTTTTCGGCGTGGATGCCGCGGATTGGACTTCGCGCAGCGTGGCTGGTAGCGGGCGCGCTCGCCGCGGCGGTGCCGGCCGCGTGGATGTGGGGGTTCACGGTCGACGACGCGCTCATCTCGGTGCGCTACGCGCGGCACGTGGCGGCGGGCGTGGGGTGGCGGTTCGACGCGGGGGGCCCCGCGACGGACGGGGTGACGCCGCTCCCGTGGCCGCTGATGCTCGCGCCGCTGGCGGCGGGGACGCAGGACGCGCTCGGGGTGCTCGCGAGGGCGAAGGTGCTCGGGGCGGTGGCGTGGGTGGTCGCGGCGGCGATGATGGGCGCGGCCGCGGGGGCGGGCGTGGGCGCAGGCGCAGGCGCGGGCGCGGGCGCAGGCGCGGGCGCAGGCGTGGGCGCAGGCGCGGGCGCAGGCGCGGGCGCCCAGCCGTGGATCCGTGCGCTGCCGATGGCGGTTCTCGCGCTCTGCGTTCCGGTCGCCGCGCATGCGGTCAGTGGCATGGAGACGGCCGTGGCCATGGCGCTGGCGACGATCGCCGCGCTGATGTCGGCGCGACCGGTGGCGGCGGCGGCCGTGGCAGGGCTCGCCGCGTCGCTGCGTCCGGAGATGGCGCCGTGGGCATGCACGCTGGCCGCGGGCTTCGCCGTCGTGGCGCGGCGCGGGCCGGTGCGTGCGACGATGGCCGCCGCCGTGGCGCTCGCGCCCTTCACGGCGTGCGCGTTCGTGCGGCTGGCGGCGTGGGGACGGGCCGCGCCGCTCGCGCTTCTCGCGAAGCCGAGCGACCTCGCGCACGGCACCGCCTACGCGGGAGCCGCGTGCGTCGTCACGCTCGTCCCCGTCCTCGTCCTCGCGCCCTTCGCGCTGCGGCGCGCGCCCGTGGCGCTCGCCATCGTCGTCGCCGCGATGGCGCACGTCCTGGCGATCGTCGCGGTCGGGGGCGACTGGATGCCGTACGCGCGCCTGATGGTGCCCGTGATCCCGTCGCTGGCCTGGGCGGCCGTGCTGCTCGCGCCCGCTGCGGCCACGCCGGCGGCGGCCCCCGCCGAGAGCCTCGTCGAGCGTCCCCGCCTCGCCGCCGGCGCGTACGTTGCTCGCGCGGTGCTCGCGATCGCCGCCGGCGTATACCTGATCGCGGCCGGAGGCACCGGCGGCCGGCGCGTCGGCACGGACCGTGCGGAGCTGGTGGCGCGCGCCCGCCCTGCGCTCGCGGGCGCGCGCCTCGTCGCATCGCTCGACGTCGGCTGGGTCGGTGCGGCGACCGACGCGGACATCTTCGATCTCGCGGGCGTCACCGATCCGATCGTCGCGGCCCTGCCGGGGGGCCATACCTCGAAGCGCATTGACGCCACGCTGCTCCTCGAGCGGCACCCGGACGTGCTGCTGCTCTACGCGCCCGCGGGTCTGCCGGGAGGCGACCTGTCGGCCTGGAGGGACGCGAGATACACCCGAGCCGTCGAAGCGCGTTTGGCCGCTGACGACGTGGTCGCGCGGCACTTCGCTCCGGCGGCATGGCTCCCGCTGGGCGGTGAGGGTGCCGGCTACGTGCTCTTGCGGGCCCGCACACCCGAAGAATAGGGGCCCGTGGCGCTACCCTCGCCGCGGGCGGTCTCCGCGGTCACCCCGCGGCGGCCCGTCGCGCCGATCGCGTCCACCCCCGCGCGGCGGCGGTCCGCCCTGCTCGCGCGCCTGGAGGAGCCGCTTCTTCGCGGCCTCGCCCTCCGGCCCCTCGGGGAAGGGCAGGAGCTCGCGCCGCGTGAGGCGGATCTTCCCGTCGCGGTCGACCGAGAGGACCTTCACCTCGACGGTGTCGCCCTCCTTCATCTCGTCGGTCACGCGCTCCACGCGGTGGTGCGCCATCTCCGAGACGTGGAGGAGGCCATCGGTCCCCGGCAGGATCTCGATGAACGCGCCGAAGTCGGCCACGCGCGAGACCGTGCCCTTGTAGACGACGCCCACCTCGGGCTCCGTCGTCAGACCCTTGATGATGTCGAGCGCCTTCTTCACCGCGTCGCTGTCGGCGGACGCGATATTCACCGTCCCGTCGTCCTCGACGTCGATGGCGACGCCCGTCTGGTCGATGATGCCCTTGATGGTCTTGCCGCCCGGGCCGATGATGACGCGGATCTGGTCGGGCTTGACCTTGATCTGCGTGATGCGCGGCGCCCACTTGCTGAGGTCCGGCCGCGGCTGCGCCAGCGTCGAGAGCATCTTGTCGAGGATGAACAGGCGCCCCTCGCGCGCCTGCTCGAGGGCCTGCGACAGCACCTCGCGCGACAGCCCCGCGATCTTGATGTCCATCTGGATGGCGGTCACGCCCTTCTTGGTGCCGCACACCTTGAAGTCCATGTCGCCGAGGTGATCCTCGTCGCCGAGGATGTCGCTCAGGATCGCCGTGCGCGTCTTCGGGTCCGTCAGCGCGCCGTCGGAGATGAGGCCCATCGCGATGCCCGCGACCGGCGACTTCACCGGCACGCCCGCGTCCATGAGCGAGAGCGTCCCGCCGCACACCGCCGCCATCGACGAGGAGCCGTTCGACTCGAGCGTCTCGCTGACGACGCGGATCGTGTACGGGAACTTGTCCTCGTCGGGCATCATGCGCACGAGCGCGCGCTCGGCCAGCGCCCCGTGACCGATCTCGCGGCGGCCCGGGCCGCGCAGCGGCTTGGTCTCGCCCGTCGAGAACGGGGGGAAGTTGTAGTGGAGCATGAAGCGCTTCCAGCGCTCGCCGATGAGCGCGTCGATCTTCTGCTCGTCGCTCGCCGTGCCGAGCGTCGCCGCGACCGCTGCCTGCGTCTCACCGCGCTGGAAGAGCGCCGACCCGTGCACGCGCGGCAAGATGCCGACCTCGCACACGATGGCGCGGATCGTCTTCATGTCGCGCCCGTCGATGCGCTTGCGCTCGGAGAGCACGTACTCGCGCACGACGTGGTACTTGCGCTCCTCGAACTCCTC
>Ga0070730_10003632_pt1 | contig 13803 bp, 8 predicted proteins | sample Coa_R1_3_FD_66447 | JGI IMG/M metagenome (GOLD analysis project Ga0070730, IMG submission 66447) | Surface soil microbial communities from Centralia Pennsylvania, which are recovering from an underground coalmine fire - Coalmine... | ecosystem: Environmental > Terrestrial > Soil > Unclassified ...
TGCAGGTCGTGCGCGTCACCGTGGTGAACGACGGGCCAGGCAGCGCATCCGACACGCCGGCCTTCGTGCACGTGCAAGGTCCCGGGGTGAGGAACCAAAGTCCGTTCCGGATAACCGGGATGAGCCAGGGGGACCAGGAGACCTTCGAGGTCCCCGTGGAATTCTCGGTTCCCTACCAGCCGGGGAACACGCGGCGGGTAACGGTGACGGTCGAGACCGATTCGGGGCGCAGCCAGACCGAGGCGGACATCACGGCCGCCGAGCCGGGCTGGACGATGTGGATGGTCAGCCACTTCCACTACGACCCGGTGTGGTGGAACACGCAGGGCCAGTTCACCGAGGCGAAGCTCAGCCTGCCGGACGAGAACGGCAACCTGCCCGACGTGAGATCCGCCTTCGATCTGGTCAGCGCGCACCTGGACAAGGCCAGGAAGGACAGCGATTACAAGTTCGTGCTGGCCGAGATCGACTACCTCAAGCCCTACTTCGACGCGTACCCGCAGGACCGGCAGGACCTGCGCAGGCTCATGGCCGAGGGCCGCGTAGAGATCGTCGGCGGCAACTACAACGAGCCGAGCACCACCTTGATCTGCGCCGAGTCCATGATCCGCAATGCCGTCGCCGGGATCGGGTTCCAGCGGGACGTGTTCGGCGGGGACCCGAGGACGTCGTGGATGGTTGACGTGTTCGGGCACGACCCGGGGTATCCGGGCCTGATGGCGGCGGCTGGGCTGACCTCCTCGGCCTGGGCTAGGGGACCGTTCCACCAGTGGGGACCGCGCGGGGTCGACGGCGGCGGAATCCGGCGGATGCAGTTCAGGACCGAGTTCGAGTGGATCTCGCCGGATGGCGGGAGCCTGCTCACGCACTACATGGCGCACCACTACGGCGCGGGCTGGCGGCTGAACTCGCTGCCGGACCTGCAGGCGGCCGAACGCGAGGCCTACGGGCAGTTCGCCGCGCTGGCGCAGGTCGCCGCCACGCGCAACGTCATGCTGCCGGTCGGCGTGGATCACGTCATCCCGGCGCGCTGGGTGACGGATGTCCACCGGAGCTGGAACTCCAGGTACGTGTGGCCCCGGTTCACCACGGCCGTGCCCAGCGAGTTCTTTGCCGCCGTCCGCGCTGAGGCAGGCCTCGGCGACCGCGCGGGGGCGTGGATCACCCCGCAGAGCAGGGACATGAACCCGGTGTACACCGGCAAGGACGTGTCCTACATCGACGGCAAGCAGGGCCAGCGGGCCATCGAGACCGCCGTCCTCGAGGCCGAGCGGCTGGCCACGCTGGCCTGGCTGGCCGGGGCCCCGTACCCGCACGCCGCGCTGGACAAGGCGTGGCGCCTGCTCGCCTACGGCGCCCATCACGACGGCATCACCGGGGTCGAGTCCGACCAGGTGTACCTGGACCTGCTGGCCGGCTGGCGCGAGGCCTGGGATCTCGGCTCTTCCGCGCGGCACGACGCCGCGCGCTACCTGGCCGGACCGGACCCGGGCACCGTCAGCGTCGCCAACGGCCTGGCCAGGCCCCGCAGCGGGGTGGCGCGGATCACGCTGGAGGTGCCGGACGACGGAACCTGGACAGGGTGGCTTGAGCTCAGGGATGAGGCTGGAAAACAGTTGCCGTCGCTGGCCGAGGGGATCCGCCGCCGGCCGGACGGGTCGCTGGCCGGGGTGACCCTCACCTTCCTGGCCAGGGACGTGCCCGCGCTCGGGTTCCGGGCCTACGCGCTGCACCCGGCCGAACCAGCCGGCGAGGCCGCCGCCGGGTGGCAGGACGTCACCGACGCGCAGGGGACCACGATCGAGAACGACGCGTACGTGGTCACGGCCGATCCGGCCCGTGGCGGGACGGTCAGCGTCCTGGACAAGCGGACCGGCGCGAGCGTGCTGGCGGGGCCGGGCAACGAAGTGGTGCTGCAGGACGAATACGCGCAGCACCCGAAGCACAACGAAGGGCCCTGGCACCTGTCGCCGAAGGGCCCAGGGCAGGGATCGGCGTCCGGCCCGGCCCAGGTGCGCGCGGAGCGCTGCGCGATCGGCTCTCGGCTGGTGGCCTCGTACCCGCTCGCCGGGCTCGCGGTTACCCAGGAGATCCTGCTGTGGGATGACGCGGACCGGGTCGAGTTCCGCACCCACGTCGACGGGTTCGACGGGCATGACCAGCTGCTCCGCGTCCGCTTCCCCGCCGACGTCCCCGGCGGGCTGCCGGTGTACCAGACCGCGACCGCGGTGATCGGCCGGTCGTTCGGGGTGGTGGACGTGGATTCGGCGGAGCACTGGTGGACGCGCGACTGCGCCGCCCAGCAGTGGTTCGGCCTCAGCTCGGTGGCCCGGGTCCGCACCAGCGGCCCCGCCGGGCTGACGGAGGCGATCGGCGTCGCCGAGATCGTCTGCCCCGACGACCCGGAGGGCCTGCGCGGCGAGGTACGTGACCTGGTGGCCGCGCTGGCGGCCACCGGAGTGACGGCGACGTGCAGCGAGGCCGACGGGCCCAGGTACGGGGCGATCGACGCGGACTCCAACCTGCCCGACGTCAGGGTCGCGGTCGGCGGGCCCGAGGCGAACGCGTTCACCGCCGAGGTGCTTTCGGCTGCCGGGCCCGGCTACGCCAAGGAGCTGGGGGCGAGGCTGGCTGCGAGTTCGGGCGGCGGGATGGCGCGGCTTTGGGTGCCGGCCGGGCGAGGCCGCGAGGACGCCTTCGGGGCCGATCCCGACCTGCGTGGGCCGACTGACCTGCCGGTGCTGATCCTGGCGGGCAACGGTCCCGGCGAGCTGGCCGCGGCGGTCGCGGACTTGGCGACCGACCTGGGGGACGCCCTGATCGATGCGGGTGACCAGGTCGAGGACGCTGACGGGGCCGAACCGTCCGTGGCTGCGGGGTCGGCGCCGCTGGCGGACCGGTCGGTCGCCATCCTGAACCGGGGCACGCCCGGTTGCGTGGTCACGCCCGACGGCACGCTGCACATGTCGCTGATGCGCTCTTGCAGCGCGTGGCCGTCGGGGATATGGATCGACGGCGACCGCAGGACCGCGCCAGACGGCAGCAGTTTCGCCTGGCAGCACTGGAGTCACACGTTCGAGTACGCCCTGGCTTCGGGCGCGGGCGACTGGCGGGCGGCCGGGTTCGCGGCCAGCGCCGAGGACTACAACCACGACCTGATCGCGGTGGCGGGCGGTCCGCAGCCGACGGCCGGTTCCCTGTGGGCGGGCGGTCCGCCCCCGGTGGCCGGTCCCCTGCACGCGGGCGGGCCGCAGCCGACGGCCGGTCCCCTGTGGGCGGAAGGTCCACAGCCTGCGGCCGGCACCCACCTGCTGACGGTGGAACCGGCCACCGTCACGCTCAGCGCGCTGAAGCCGCGGGGCAACCCGCTGGCCTCGGGCCGGAACCCGGATGCCCCGGACGCAGCCGAGAGGGCGGTCGCCATCCGACTGCGCGAGATGAGCGGCCGGGCGACCACCGCGCGGGTCAGGCTCGCTGGCGTGGCCGCCGGGGTCCCGGAGGCGTTCGTCACCGACCTGCTCGAGGAGTCGGACGGGGCGGCCCTGCCGGTCGATCCCCGGGACGGCAGCATCAATGTCGACATGCCGGCTTTCGGGACCGTCACCCTCGTGGCGCGGACGAGCCCGCGCGCGCCCGCGGCCGGGGGGGCGGTCCCTCCCGCCGAACTGGTCGAGCCGGTCTACGCCCGCTACTGGCTGCACGGTAAGGGCCCGGCGCCGGCCGGGAACGTCCCGGTCGCGGCTCACTTCTCGCCGACCCGGGTCGCCCTGGCCGGTCCGGGCGACACCGGGACGCTGACGCTGACCGTGGGCTGCGGGGCCGAACCGGCCGCCGGGACGGTGGAACTGGTCACGCCCGCCGAACTGACGGTCAGCACCGGGCCGGACCTGCGGTACGACCTGGCGCCCGGCGATTACGCTGCCTGGGAACTGGCGGTGGCGGCCGCGCCGGGTACGGGGGCGGGGCGCTATTTCGTGGCGGCGCGGATCAGCGACGGGCGCGGGCATCTCCTGGAAGACACCGCCATGGTCGCGGTCGGCGAGCGCCGCTGGCCTGACCCCTCCCTGCCGCCCGAAGAGGCCCTCGACGTGATGCAGGCCGATTACGCGGCGGCAGCGGCCGAGATGGAAGTGGCGATGCTGACCCCCGAGGTGAGCGTGGCCCCGGGCGGGCGGGGCGAGATAGTGGTCAATATCACCAGCAGGCTGGCGTCGGAGCTGCGCGGCGAGGCCCAGCTGATCTCGCCGTTCGGCACGTGGGACGCGCTCGGCCCGAGGACGCAGGGATTCAGCGTGCTGCCGCAGGCGACCACGGCTGTGCACTTCGGCGTCCGGCTGCCAGAAACAGCGCTGCCCGGCACCACTTGGTGGGCGCTGGTCAAAGTGATGTATTACGGGCGAGTTCGGTACACACCGGCCATCCCGGTTTTCGTCCGCGCCGAATAGTGACCCCTAAGCTGCGGGCGAACAGGGTAGGTTTGGAGTCGGCTTTGTTAAGCATTTCAAGAGTGCGACCCCAGAGGAGCTATGCAGTCGGCCACCGCCCTGCTCAGCGGTAACTTGCCCGCGGAGCCGAACAGCTTCATCGGGCGCGAGCGGGACCTCGCCGAGCTGGCCAGGCTGCTCGGTGAGGTTCGCGTCCTGACGCTGAGCGGCCCCGGCGGCATCGGCAAGACCCGGCTCGCGGTCCGCCTCGCGCGTGACGTGATCGACCAGGCGGGCGAACAGGACGGGCTCGATCTTGACGAAGCCTGGCTGGTCGAGCTGGCCGACTGGCACGGCCCGACCGCCGACCGGGTGGCCGCCACCATCGGCGTGCGCGAGGAGCAGGGCGTCCCGCTCGCGCACACGCTGGCCGAGGCCCTGCGGTCACGGCACCTGCTGCTCGTGCTCGACACCTGTGAGCACCAGGTCAGCGACTGCGCCACCCTCGTCCAGCTGCTCCTGGCCAGGTGCCCGTGGCTGCGGATCATCGCCACCAGCCGCGAGCCGCTCCGGGTCCGGGGCGAGACCGTCTGGCGGGTGCCGCCGCTCGACCTGCCGCCGGAGGGCGCCCGCACCACGGACGTCAAGGCGCACGAGGCCGTCCGCCTCTTCACGGCGCGGGCGGCGGGCGCCAGGCCCGGCTTCATCCTGACCGAGGAGAACGCGGCGCCGGTGGCCCAGTTGTGCCGGACGCTGGACGGCATCCCGCTGGGCATCGAGCTGTCGGCGGCCCGGGTGCGCGCCCTGTCGGTCGAGCAGATCGCCGACCGGCTCCGTGACCGGTTCCAGCTGCTGGACTCGGGCGACAGGACGGCGCCGCCCAGGCAGCAGACGCTGCGCGCCACCGTGGACTGGAGCTACGAGCTGCTCGACGGCCCCGAGCAGACGCTGCTGCGCCGGCTGGCGGTGTTCTCCGGCTGGAACCTGGACATGGCCGAGCAGGTGTGCTCCGACGACATCATCCCCGCCGACGCGGTGCTCGGGCTGCTCATCTCCCTGATCGACAAGTCGCTCGTGGTCCTGGACGGCGAGGCGGCCTGGGACGCCAGGTACCGGCTGCTGGACACGATCAGGGAGTACGCGGCCGAGCGGCTCGCCGCCGCGGGCGAGCAGGACACGCTCGCCATCCGCCACCGTGACTACGTGCTGGCCCTGGTCGAGGGAACGGCCGACCGGATGTTCCGCCGCGGCGGACCGCCCTGGGCGGTCCGCCTGGCCATCTTCCGCCGCGGCCTGGCCGAGTATGGCAACTTCCGGCTCGCGCTGGCCACGTCCCTGGCGCACGGCCATACCGATGAGGGCCTGCGGCTGTGCGCCGGGCTGCGCTACATCTGGGTCCCCCACGGCGACCAGCGCGAGGCCGCCTCCTGGTTCGACCGGTTCTTGGCGGCCGACGCCGGCCAGGTTTCCCCCCGGGTGCGCGGACGGGCGCTGGCCGGCCGCGCGGACATCGCGTTCGACCTGCAGGAGTACGACGTCCTGCTGCGCAGCGCGCAGCAAGGGCTTGAGCTGAGCCGGGCGTGCGGTGATGATTTCACGGTCCCGACGGCGCTGCGGGCCCTCGGCCAGGCCGCGTTGCGCGCGGGCCGGGTCGGCGACGCCACCGCGCTCATCGACGAGGCCGTCGCCGCGGCCGAGGCCGCGGGCAACGACTGGGAGACCGGGATCGCCCTGGCCGCCCGGGCCGCGATCGCGGTCCGCCAGGCCAAGCTGAAGGCGGCGCAGCGGTCCTACGAGGCCGCCCTCGAGGTGCTCAGCGATAACGTCCGCTGGGGCGTCGCCCAGGTCCAGTACGGGCTGGGCACCGTCGCGCGGGCCCGCGGCGACGCCGACATGGCGGTCCAGCACTTCGAGGACGCCGCGGAGATCTTCCGCGAGCTGGACGCCGGGCCGGAGATAGCCCGCTGCCTGGCCGGGGTCGGCTGGACCGCGCTGAGCCGCGGTGACCTTGACCTGGCCGAGAACCGGCTGGCCGAGGCGCTGCGGCTGAACCAGGCGGTCGGCCAGCGGCTCGGCATCGCTCGCGGTCTTGAGGCGCTCGCGGCGCTCGCGGCGGCGCGGCAGCAGCCGGAGCGGGCGGCCCGCCTGGCCGGAGCCGCCTGCCAGCTGCGCGAATCCCTGGGCCACCCGGCCGGCCTCGGCTCCCGGGTCGAAGAGTTGCTGGAGCTAGCCCGCGCCCGGCTCGGCGCGGCGGCCGCCGCCGCCCTGTTCGCCGCCGGGCGCGAGATGACCTCGGAACAGGCCGTCGCGTACGCGCTCGCGCCGCAGGCCCAAGGGCCCGGCCACGGGCTCGCGGCGCCGGCCGGACCCGCCGAGCCTGGCGAGCCCGCGTGGACCGCCCCGGCCTTGCTGGCCGCCGTCGTTTCGCCGCGTCACGCCGCGGACGGGCCGCTGACCAGGGGCGCCTCGCCGCTCACCCCGCGTGAGTACGAGATCGTCCTCCTCATCGCCCGGGGCCTGTCGAACAAGGAGATCGCCGACGAGCTGGTGATCAGCCCGGCCACCGCCGCGCGCCACGTGGCGAACATCCTCGGCAAGCTCGGCTTCAGCTCCCGTACACAAGTCGCCTCATGGGCCGCGCGCCAGGAGCCGCCCCGCTGATCCGAATGGATCGTCCAGCGCCACAAGATGCACACCGGAATGCACAGTTCGGCGCATGTGTACATCACCCGCGAGCGAATAGCGTTCATTCGTCGCTCACGCATGCGGCGTTCGGGTCCCGAGCCCGGCGCCAGCTGGTTCCCAAGGGGGGGTGGGAGCCCGCAGCCTGCCGCGGCGGCCGGGCGGGTCCCGGCTCCAAGCCGGGACCCGCCCGTTATTTACTCAGGCGGGGAGGTTCTGTGGAGTTCGGCGTCAGTGCCGCGGCGAGCATCGAGGCGGAACTGCATGGCCCGGGCGCGGACGGGTCGCACCGGGCGATTACCGGGCACATCCTGCGGCTGGCTGACGGGGCGGGGTACGGAGCCGCCCTCATCGACGCCGCCGACGGCAGCCTGACCACGTGGCCGCAGTTCGCGCACACGGTGCGCGCCGCGGCTCACGGGCTCGCCAGGCGCGGCCTGCAGGACGACGACACGGTCGGCGTCTTCGTCGCGGACGCGGCGAGCCACGCGATGGCGGTCCACGCCGTGCGTGCGGCCGGGGCCGCCGCCTGGCCGCTTCGCCCTGCGGCGGCCACCGGGGACATCGCCGCCCAGCTCAACGCCTGCCGGGCCAGGCTGCTGATCACCTCTGCCCCGCTGGCCGAACTGGCCATCGAGGCCGCCGAGCGCAGCTGGGTGCGCCAGATCTTCGCGTTCGGCGAGGCCCCGGCGACGACCCCGTTCGACTCCCTCCTCGACGCCGCGGACCACGCGCGGCGGGAGAACGGCAGCGCCGGCCCGGGCCCTGTGCCGATCTCCGACCTGGCCGGGCTCACCCTGGCCGGGGGGCCGCGGCTGACCCGCTGGGACGTCGTGGTGGCCGGGCCGCCGTCCGGCGAACCCGACGCCTACACGCTGCTGCTCGACCTGGCCCTCATCGCCGGGGCCACCATCGTCGCCGCACCGGCCGACCGGATCACGGAGGCGATCGCCGCCTACCACGGCACCGCCGCCATTGCGCCCTGCGGCGTCAACGTCGGGGGCCTACCCCCCGGCCGGGTCTTCCGGGTCGGCTAGGACTCCAGATCCGGCGGGCGGTTCTCGTACGGGGTGCTGAGCACCACCGTGGTGCGGGTGGAGACTCCGCCCAGGGTGCGGATCTGGTTCAGCAGTTCCTCGAGCGCGGACGGCGAGGGCACCCGCACCTTCAGGATGTAGTTCTCGTCGCCCGCCACGCTGTGGCAGGCCTCGATCGCGGCCAGGTGCTCAAGCCGCTGCGGCAGATCATCAGGGGCAGCGGCGTCAAACGGCTTGATCGACACGAACGCCGTCAGCGGGAGGCCGACGTCGTCGGGGTCGAAGATCGCGATATAGCCCTTGATCACGCCCTCTTGCTCGAGCCTGCGCACGCGCTGATGCACGGCTGACACCGAGAGCCCAGCCTGCCTGGCCAGCTCGGTGAAGCTCATCCGACCGTTGCGCGCCAGCAGCGACACGATCTTCCGGTCAATGTCTTCCACGCAGTCACGTTAGCGCTCCTGGCGCAATGACGTGAGAACCCTCGCCGGGCCAGCCTCCGGGACAGGACCGGGCCGGAGCCGCCGGAGGGCCCTGGCAGCCGCCGGGCCGTGCGAGACTGTAAGGGTGCAGCGGAACCCGGAGGAACTCTACGAACTCGGTCCCGCCGCGCCCGATATCGCGAACGCGCCGATGCTGCACTACCTCGAGGGCTTCATCGACGCAGGTAACGCTGGCCGCCTGCTCGCCGAGCACCTGCTCAACAGCTTCCCGCACGAGACGGTGGCCCGGTTCGACGCCGACCGGCTCATCGATTACCGGTCCAGGCGCCCGCTGATGACCTACGACAACAGCCGCTGGGAGACCTACGAGGTCCCTGAGCTGGCCCTGCACCAGCTGCGCGACACGGCCGGGCGACCCTTCCTGCTGCTGACCGGTCCGGAACCCGATCACGAGTGGACCTTGTTCACCGAGGCCATGCTCGGCCTGTGCGCTCGGCTCGAGACCGGCCCGGCGATCGGCTTCCTCGGCATCCCGGCCGGGATGCCGCACACGCGCCCGCTCGGCGTGATCGCGCACGCGACGCGCGAAGGCCTGGTCGCCGGCCATCAGCGACTGCCGAGCCGAATCCAGGTGCCCGGCAGCGCGCCGGCCCTGCTGGAGCTCCGGTTCGGCGAGGCCGGGCGGGACGCGCTGGGCTTCGCCGTCCAGGTGCCGCACTACCTGGCCCAGACGCTCTACCCGCCGGCGGCGCTGGCCCTGCTTGCCTCCGTGATCAAGTCGACGGGCCTGGAGATCCCCGATGCCGAACTCCGCGAGGCAGCGGACCGGATCAACGAGGCCATCGAGCGCCAGGTCGCCGATTCCGCGGAGGTCGGCGAGCTGGTTCGCGCGCTCGAGCAGCAGTACGACACCATGGCCGAGGCCATCCAGGCCCAGGACACCATCGCCGGCGACGCCGACCTGGGCGCGGGCCTGCTGGCCGAGGGCGAGACCATGCCCACCGCCGATGAGATAGGGGCCCAGTTCGAGCGGTTCCTGGCCGAGAACCAGGGCCGCATCGACCCGCCGGGACCCCCTGGTCCCCCCGAGAGGTAAGCCTTCCGGCCCCTACCCGACGACGATCAGTTCGCGCGGGGTGTGGTTGAGCCGCTCGTAACCGTCCGCGGTGCAGACCACGATGTCCTCGATCCGCGCGCCGTGCGGACCGGGGTAGATGCCCGGTTCCACCGAGAACGCCATGCCCGGCTCGAGCGGCTCGCGGTTGCCCGCCACGATGTACGGGTCCTCGTGCGTCTCCAGCCCGATGCCATGCCCGGTCCGGTGGAAGAACGCCTCGCCGTAGCCGGCCTCGGTGATCGGCTCGCGCGCGGCCGCGTCGACCGATTCGGCCGTGACCCCCGGCCGCACGGCCTCGCACGCGGCCTCCTGGGCGTCGCGCAGGACCTTGTAGTACGCGGCGAACTCCGCGGGCGGCTCGCCGATCGCGTACGTCCTGGTGCTGTCCGAGCAGTAGCCGGAGGGCATGGCGCCGCCGATATCCACCACCACGACGTCGCCCACCCCAAGGACCCGGTCGGACACGTCGTGGTGAGGGCTCGCGGCGTTGGGGCCTGAGCCCACGATCACGAAGTCCACGGTAGCGTGCCCCTCGGCCAGGATGGCCTCGGTGATGACCGAGCCGACAGCCCGCTCGGTCAGTCCCGGGCGCAGCCACTCCGGGACCCGCGCGTGCACGCGATCGATAGCGGCGCCCGCCTCCCGCAGGGCCGCGACCTCGGCGGGGGTCTTCCTGATCCGCAGCGGGCGCAGCGCACGGGAGGCCAGCACCATGCGGGCGGCGGGCAGCACGTCGCGGAACTGCAGGACGAACAGGGCCCACATCCGGTCCGACAGGCCGACCGTCTCGACGTGCCCGAGGCGGGCCGCGACCATCCGGTACGGATCTTCGGTCTCCCCCCAGGGCACGAACTCCACGCCGAGGGACCCGGCCGGCGACGCCTGCGCCGCCGGCAACTCTAGGCGCGGCACGAACAGCGCCGGCTCACCGTCGACCGGGACCACGAGGCAAGTCAGCCGCTCAAGCTGCTTGGCGTCGTATCCGGTCACGTACCTCAGGTCCGGGCCCGGAGTGAGCAGCACGGCGTCCAGCCCGGCCGCGCGGGCGGACTCGCGCACGAGGTCCAGCCGGTTGGCCGGGAACAGATCGCCAGTCGCGTGGGTCGTCACGAGATAGATGCTAGGCCCGCGTCACGGCCGCGACGAACTGCGTGAGCGAAGAGCCCAATCCCCACCGATCGCCAAGCTCCTTCAGGCGGGCGGCGTCGGGCGGCACGGCCGGGAGTTGCCCGTCGACGGTTGGCAGCGGGGCATCGTCGACGACCCGGACGACCGACAGGGCGATGTCCAGGTAGTCCCTGGCCCGCTCGAGCTTCTCCCTCGCGCCGCGGGGGAACCCGCCGTGACCGAGGTCCAGGGCCTTTGTGATGCCCTCGATGCTGCCGAACGTCCTGATCAACGCGGCCGCGGTCTTCTCCCCCACTCCCGGTATGCCGGGCAGCCCGTCACTCGGGTCCCCGCGCAGCGCCGCGAAGTCGGCGTAGGCGCGCCCGGGGATGTCGTACTTGGCGGTCACCGCCGCCTCGTCGATCACGTCCGGCCGCAGCAGGCCGCGCTGGGTGTAGATGATCCTGACTCCCCGGGCGTCGTCGACGAGCTGGAACAGGTCCCGGTCCCCGGTCACGACGTCGACCGGGTCCGGGGAGCGTGCGGCGAGCGTGGCGATGATGTCGTCGGCCTCGAACCCGTGCTGCCCGGCGACGGCCAGCCCGGCCGCGTGCAGCACCTCCTCGATCAGGGGTATCTGCACGAGGAGCCCGGGCGGTATCTCCTCTGAGACACCGTCCGCGGCCAGGCGGTGAGCCTTGTACGAGGCGACGGCCGCAACGCGGAAGGCCGGCCGCCAGTCCGCGTCCCAGCAGGCCACGAACCGCGCCGGGCGCCGGGACCTGACCAGCCTGGCGATGCCGTCGAGCAGCCCGCGGACCGCGTTCACCGGCGTCCCGTCAGGCGCCCGGACCGTATCGGGCACCCCGAAAAACGTCCGGAAGTACAGCGACGCGCTATCGAGCAGCATGAGCGATCCCACGCCGCCATCCTGCCCCATGGGGGTCGGGGGGGTTACGGGGGGGCGGACAGCCCTCCCGTGATCGGGGGGCTCCGGGGGGTCGTCCCCCCGGGCTAGCACAGCACTACAGCAGGATGATCGTCCCGCGGACGATCGTGATGCGCCGCTTCGGCAGCGGCGCAGGAGCCGGGCCGGTGACCACTGCGCCGTTGGTGATCCTGAACCTGCTGCCGTGGCAGGGGCAGTCGATCGTGCCGTCGGCGATCTGGTTGAGCAGGCACCCCACGTGGGTGCAGACGGCGCTGAAGGCCAGGTACCTGCCACGCGTCGGCTGAGTCACCACGACCCGTTCGGGGTCAAAGATCCGCCCACCGCCGACCGGGATATCGCGGGCCGCGCCGAGCACGACGCCGGTCACCTTCGCGCGGCGATCTTTCCCCCGGGCGGTCTTGGCGGGCCTGGGCGCCGTGCTGGCCGGCGGGGCGGCAGGCAGCGTCACCGAGGACGGCATCGGGCCTGTTTGAGGCGGCAGGACGCCCGCTTCGTCGGCCCCGTAGGGAACGGCCGCGGTGCTGCACCCCGCCAGCGCGCCGCCCAGGCCGGCCAGGCCGGCGCCGAGCAGCAAACCCCGCCTCGTCGGGCGCCGGCCGCCCGGGGCTTGCGCAGTCATGGGCCCTTTGTACGGGACGGCGGCCGGGACGCGCCCGGGGTCGCCGGGCTCTGTAAGAGTCCGGTAATACCAGCCCTGGGCGGGAGCGGGCCGCGGTGATGCGTCCGCCCGGCGGGCTCAGGACGCTGGCCACCGCCGTTCGGGATCGGTGAAGATATCGTCAGATCGTGAGGGGAAGCGAGCGGCACTCGCACGGCCCGGCTTCCGGCGCGGACGCCAGGTGGCTGTCGGCCGCCCTGGCCCTGATCCTGGCCTTCATGGCCGGGGAGGTCGTGGCGGGCCTGGCCGCGCACTCGCTCGCGCTGATCTCCGACGCCGCGCACATGCTGACCGACGCCGCGTCCATCGCGCTCGTGCTGATCACGGCGCGACTGGCGGCCCGGCCGCCCGCCGGCGGGTACACCTACGGCCTCAAGCGCACCGAGATCATGTCCGCCCAGGCCAACGGGATCACCCTGGTCCTGCTCGCGGCCTGGCTCGGTTACACGGCCATCCGGCATCTGGTCAGCCCGCCGACCGTGAGCGGCGGCACCGTCCTGGGCGTCGCGCTGGCCGGCGTGGCCGTGAACCTCGTCGCGACCCTGCTGATCGCCCGGGCCGGAGCGCACGGCCGGAGCCTCAACCTCAAGGGGGCGTACCAGCACATCATCACGGACCTGTACGCGTTTATCGCTACGGCGGTCGCCGGGCTGGTCATCCTGCTCACCGGGTTCGCCCGCGCCGACGCGATCGCCACGCTGATCGTGGTGGTGCTGATGCTGCACGCGGGTTCTGGGCTGATCAGGGAGTCGGGACGGATCTTCCTTGAGGCCGCCCCCGCGGGCCTGTCGCCCGCCTCGGTCGGCGCCGCCATGGCCGCACGCCCGCACGTCGCCGAAGTCCATGACCTGCACATCTGGGAGATCACCTCGGGCCTGCCCGCCGCCTCCGCGCACGTGCTCGTCGCGCCGGGCGAGGATTGCCACGCGGTCCGCGCCGACCTCGAGGCGTTCCTGGCCGCGGAATACGGCATCACGCACGCCACCTTGCAGGTCGACCACGCGGACGGCCCTGTCCCGCGGCTTCCCGGCCGCCCCGCCCCGGAGCCGCACTGCGACGACGCCCACGGCCCGGCGTACCGTCCCGCCGAACCCTAGCTGACCGTCCGCTCCCCGGCCGCCGCCGGAGAGAACCCTTATCCCGAACGAGCTTTCCCCGGGCTCCCTGACCTGCCTCGCCCGCGTCGCAGGCGCTGGTCAGCCGCCGATGGCGGACATGGGGCGGTCGGGCTGCAGGAAGGACGGGTCGTTGATGCCGTGGCCCGGGAGCTTCCCCGCCACCGCGCGCCGCCACCGGTCCGCCAGCTCGGCGTCGTCCGCGCCGGCCCGCAGCGGGCCGCGCAGGTCGCTCTCGGACCGGGCAAACAGGCAGTTCCGCACCTGC
>Ga0070730_10003633_pt1 | contig 13798 bp, 10 predicted proteins | sample Coa_R1_3_FD_66447 | JGI IMG/M metagenome (GOLD analysis project Ga0070730, IMG submission 66447) | Surface soil microbial communities from Centralia Pennsylvania, which are recovering from an underground coalmine fire - Coalmine... | ecosystem: Environmental > Terrestrial > Soil > Unclassified ...
CAGCAGCACACACGATCCTGGGCCGGATCGGCGAGCCGGAGGAGGTCGCGGAAGTGGTCGAGTTCCTGCTCTCGGCCCGCGCCTCCTACATCACCGCCCAGACGATCCTCGTCGACGGTGGGTTCGTGGCGCGATGACGGCCCCCGATAGCTGGACCCGTGGGGAAGCCAACGCAGAGGCGGTTGGCCGGCTATGCACCGCCGACCCTGTCGTGCTCGACGTCCAGCCGGCCGGGGAGGCGATGCCAGGCTATGCGCCCAACCTCGTGCTCACCTCCGGCGCGCCGCTGCCGTGGGCGGAATACACCGGCGGGCAGCGTGAGGCCATCATCGGCGGGGTGCTGTTCGAGGGCCTCGCGGCGACCAGGGACGAGGCGATCGTCGCGCTGGACACCGGCGAGGTTCAGCTTGCGGGGTGCCAGGACTACGGCGCCGTCGGGTCGCTGGCAGGCATCTACACCGCGTCGATGCCCGTGTTCGTCGTCGAGGACCGGGCTTACGGGAACCGTGCCTTCTGCAACTTCTACGAGGGTAAGGACCCGCGGCGGCTGAACTACGGCTGCTACGACGAGGGCGTGCGCGAGCGGCTGCTGCACGTCAACCAGGTGTACGCGCCGGTGGTCGGCGAGGCGATCCGCCGCACCGGCGGGGTGCCGCTGCGGCCGCTCATCGCCAAGGGCCTGCGCATGGGGGACGAATGCCACAGCCGCAACAGCGCCTCGTCGCTGCTGTTCGTCCGTGATCTGCTCGGGGCCGCGATGGACATGGCGGCGGCGGACCCCGGGACGGTCCGCGAGACGTTCCTGCACATCGCCGACAACGACTATTTCTTCCTGCGCCTGTCCATGGCCGCCGGCAAGGCGATCGCCGACGCTGCCCGCGGGCTGCCCGGTTCCAGCATTGTCACGGCTATGGCCTTCAGCTGCAAGGAGTTCGCCATCCGCGTCGCTGGCCTGGGTGATGAGTGGTTCCGCGGCCCGGCACCCACTGTGGAGGGCAGGCTGTTCCCAGGCCATGACGAATCCGAGATCGCCTGGATGGGCGGGGAAAGCCCGATCACGGAGACCGTCGGGCTGGGCGGCTTCGCCCAGGCCTGCGCTTTCCCACTGCAGCAGTACCAGGGCGGGTCACCCGAGGTGATGATCGCCCGCAACCTGGAGATGTACCGGATCACGGCGGGAGAGAACACCACCTTCCGGATTCCGGTGTTCGGTTTCCGCGGGACACCCACCGGCGTGGACCTCTTCAAGGTGCTGGCAGAGGGTGTGCTGCCGGTGATGGATGTGGGCCTGGCCGGCCGCGACGGGGGCCAGATCGGGGCGGGGGTCATCCGCGCGCCACGGGAGTGTTTCGAGCGCGCGGCGGCCCGCTGGGCCGAGACTTGCCCGGGCGGCTGAGCGCCTGGCGCCGTGAGCCGCGGGGCGGGGCCTCCCCGGGGAAGCCCCGCCCCGCGCCGGTCAGTCGATCCCCGCGTTGACCATCCTGCCGAGGTTTTCGTACCTCTCAGGGCTCCGCGCGCGCAAGACCAGCGCCAGTATGGCGCCGAGGGCCAGCCAGCCGAGGCACACCCAGGGGATGATGTCCACCCAGATGATCGAGCCGCCGATGCTGTGCAGATTCGACCACAGCAGCCAGAGCACCACGCCCATGGCCACGATCGCGAGCGCTGGGACGATCTCGGTCGTCCAGACGTTCCGCTCGTGCGCGTACTCGGGCCGGCGGAAGTGCACGATCGTTGCCAGCGAGGACAGCGTCTGGTTCACCAGCACGGTGAACGTCGCCACGATCGCGAACCAGCCGAAGAGCTCGTAGTAGGGGGCGTTCTGGAAGCTGGCGAACGCCCGCGCTGACTTGCTCGAGTACCACATGATCAGGAACAGCCCGACCAGGGCGGCCTCGATGGTGGCTGCCACGAAGTTGGCTACGTGCGGGCTCTTCCACTTGTGGTGGGTGCGGCCGAGGTGGGGATGGAAGACCTTCTCCCGGCCGATCACATACAGGTAGCGCGAGTTGGTGTTGTGGAACGACAGTGCGCAGGCGAACGACGAGGTGAGGATAAGCCACTGCATGACCTGGGTCACCCACAGGCCTGCGTACTTGGTGGTGACGCCGTAGTAGAAGCTGCCACCGTTGGTCGCGGCCTCATGCACCGCGTTGTGCACGCCCCAGCCAGTGACCACGGCCCAGGCGGAAATGGCAAAGAAGATCCCGCCCGCGATGACGGCGATGAACAGCGCCTGTGCGCCGATCCGTCCTGGGTTGCGCGACTCCTCGGCGTAGTTCGGGATGGTTTCGAACCCCACCCATGACCAGACCGCGAAGAAGATGCCCACCCCCGGGGCGGCGCCCTTGAACGCGTTGACCGGGTTGATCGGTGCCATGGATACGCCCGTCGGGCCGCCGCCATGGGCGAACACCGCCACGATCATGACGGTGAGAACGAGCATCTCCAGGACGAGCGCGACCCCGAGCACCTTCGAACTGAGCCTGATGTCGTAGTGGCCCAGGATCAGAATTAGCGCCAAGGCGGCGAAGCCCAGGTACGGCCAGGGGATGCCGTAGTGGAAGAACTCCTGGATGGTGATGTTGCCGAAGTAACCGAACGCACCCAGCAGTGAGCCCACCACAAAGGCGTAGGCGAACACCGAGGACCACCCGGCAGCCATGCCCATCGGCCGGCCAAGCCCGTGGCTGATGAAGGAGTAGAAGCCGCCCGACGATGGGACGCTCCGCATCATCTTGACGTAGCCCACTGAGAAGAGGACCAGCATGACGATGCCGATCCAGAACCCGGCCGGCGCCCCGATCCCGTTGCCGAGCCCAACGGCCAGTGGCACGTTGCCGAGTTGCCCGGTCAGGGGGGACATGGCGGCGAAGGAGATGAACAGGACGCCGCCCAAGCCGACCGCATTGCGGCGCAGCTTCTGAACGTCTTCGCGCTGGGAGATGTCCAGCGGTACCGCAGCCTGGTTACTGGTCGCTGGGCGCGGACCGGAACCCACAGTGTCCATCTGTCCTCCGGACTCGGGGGGCGCCTTCAGGGCGTCATGCCAGGAACGCGCGGGTCTGGTGAGGCGTGTGCCCAGACTCGACCCGCGTGAGCAAACGGGGCGGTCAGTGTCGCAGACCGGTCTCAGCCCGCTACCATCACTGGTCTACTGAGCAAACCTTAAGACCTTTGAGAAAGAGCTGTCAACGGCGAGCCACCGCGGAGCTCAGTGCATCTCGTGCCCGCCGGAGATGTTGATCGCCTGGCCGGTGATCGCCGCCGCGTCGTCACGCACCAGGAAGGCACATACCCCGGCGACATCTGCCGGTGCCATCGGCCGGCCCAGAGGTATCTCGGCCACGAACGCCGCCCGCCAGCCCTCCGCTGGCTCCCCTGCTCCCGACCGCTGCATGTCCTGGGCGAGCTGCTCCATCATGTCGGTGTCGGTGATCGCCGGGCAGACGGCGTTGACCGTGATCCCCTCCCGGGCGTACTCCAGCGCCAGCGACTGCGTCAGCCCTACCAGGCCAAACTTCGACGCCGAGTAATGGGCGATGTAGGGCTCGCCGGTCTTGCCGGCGTCAGACGCGATGTTGAGGATGCGCCCCCAGCCAGCCTGGAGCATGGTCGGCAGCACCGCCCGGGCACAGAGGTAGGCGCCCTTGAGGTTCACGGCGAGGACCCGGTCCCACTCCGCTTCCGCCAGTGCGGTGAACGAGGCGGCCGAGATCACGCCCGCGTTGTTGACCAGGATGGCAGGGGGGCCAAGCCGCCGGGTTACCTCGTCGGCCATGCCGGCCACCGAACGGGCATCGGACACGTCTGCCTGCACGGCGGTGGCACGCCCGCCGCTGTCGTCGATGGCCTGTGCCGTTCGCTCCGCCCGCCCCTGGTCGATATCGCAGACCGCGACCGGGTGACCGTCCGCGGACAGGCGACCGGCGATGGCCGCGCCGATGCCCCGGCCAGCCCCGGTCACCAGCGCGACCCGCTCACGTGGTGTGGTGCCCCTCATCTGCTGCCGTATTCCTCCCGCTCGTTGCCATCCGTGCCGGCCGCGCAAGCCCGCTACTCCCGGCCGGGAGGCTCCGGGGTGACGTAGGCCGCCGAGATGCCACCGTCCACCATGAACTCGGTGGCGTTGACATAGGAAGACGCGTCACTGGCCAGGAAGGCAACGGCCGCAGCGATCTCCCGGGGCGCCGCGAACCGGCCCGGCGGCACATGGACCAGGCGGCGCGCCATGTCACCCGGGCCGAGCAGCGTCCGCAGCAGCGGCGTGTCCACCGGGCCCGGGCACAGGGCATTGACCCTCACCCCGCGCGCGGCGAACTCGACACCAAGCTCCCGGGACAGTGCGAGCACGCCGCCCTTGGAGGCGGTGTAGGCGATCTGGGATACCGCCGACCCGATCTTGGCTACCAGGGACGCTGTGTTGATCACCGATCCCCCGCCGATTTCGAGCAGGTAGGGGATGCCGTACTTGCAGCAGAGGAAGACGCTGGTCAGATTGGTCTTGATCACCTGGTTCCAGGTCTCCAGATCGGTGTCGAGCACCGACCCGTCTTCCGGCAATGCGATCCCCGCGTTGTTGAACAGCACGTCGATGCGCCCGAAGTGCCTGGCGACCGCTGCGAAGGCGGCCTGCACCTGTTCCGGCTCGGTCAGGTCCGCCGTGAGGAAAAGTGCGGCGCCGATCTCACCTTTGATGTCCACGGCGGCCACGGCCGCACCTTCACGGGTGAGGCGGTCCACGGTCTCCCGGCCTATGGCCCCGGCCGCGCCCGTGACCACACAGACCTTGCCGTCCAGGGTGCCCACTTACGCTCCCGCGGGATGGTTTGAGCCAGTTTTCATACCATGGGACCTTAAGGGGCGGGAGCCGGAGCCGCAACGGTCGGGGGAACTGCGAAGCCTGTCCAGGGGTGCCGAGAGCGGCGGCCGGGGGCAGCGCTGTCACCGGTATCGTGCTTCCTGGGACGCTGCGTCACCGCGGGCCCGGCGGTTCGCTGGCAGCGAAGGGAAGGATGGTGTCAACGGGAGTGACCGGGATCGAGCCGATCGACTTCGCCGCCGCCTACGAGGTGGTGACCGAGCGGATACGCCGCGCCATCCACATCGGCTCCTACCTACCCGGCGACAAGCTCCCACCGGAACGGATGCTTGCCCAGCAGCTGGGCGTATCCCGGACCACCGTCCGTGAAGCGATCCGGGTGCTCGAGGGGGAGGGTTACGTGACCAGCCGACGCGGAGCCAGTGGCGGCATCCTCGTCCTCGACCAAGCCGAGAACGAGGGCCGGATCCGGCCGCTGCTGGCGGAAAAGCTTCCCCAGCTCGAGGAGGCGCTCGACTACCGCATCGCCGTTGAGGGCAACGCCGCCCGCCTGGCGGCGGAGCGGCGCACCGAGGATGACCTGCGCGTGCTGCGAGAGGCCTACGACCGCATGCACAGCGACCGCGAAACCCGGCGGTTCCGCGCCGCGGACACCGCCTTCCACCTGGCCATCGCCGACGCCGCCGGTAACCGCCTGATGCGTCAGGCGATCGAGGACGCGCGGGTGGCCACGTGGGTGCCGATCGACCGCCTCATCAGCCGGGTGTTTCACACTGCCAACCGGCACCACAAGCAGATCCTCGACGCTATCGCCGCCCGGGACCCGGACGCGGCGCAGGCGGCCGTGGTGGATCACCTGGAGACGGCCCGGCGTGATCTCCGCCGCGCCCTGCGGCAATCCGCCGTGCCCCGGTCGTAGCCGGCCCCCCGCGGGCGTGTTGACGCCCGGCGAAGGGACATGGCAACCTGCCTTAAGGTATGGGACGTGGACCAATCGCCGTCGGCTACTGCACGGGGAAGCAATGACTGCTGCTGAGCGGCCGGGAGCCGCAGTGGAGCTCGACGTCGCCGTGGTAGGTGCCGGTTTCGCTGGCCTCTACATGCTGTACCGACTGCGTAGACTCGGGCTGCGCGCACGGGTGTTCGAGCAGGGCCCCGATGTCGGGGGCACCTGGTTCTGGAACCGGTACCCGGGTGCCCGGTGTGACATCGAGAGCATTGATTACTGTTACTCCTTTTCCAGGGAGCTACTGTCGGAGTGGACCTGGACCGAGCGGTACGCCACCCAGCCGGAGATCCTCCGCTACCTCCAGCACGTCGCTGACCGTTTCGACCTGCGCAGGGATATTCAGTTCAGCAGCCGGGTCACTGCGCTGCGCTACGACGAGCCGGGGAATCGGTGGCTGGTCTCCGCCAGCGCAGGAGAAGTGGTCTCCGCCCGTCACTGTGTGCTAGCGGTCGGCAACCTGTCCTCCCCCAAGCACCCAGGTTTTCCCGGAATGGACAGCTTTCGGGGTGAGTGGTGCCACACCGCGCAGTGGCCGGCCGGCGGCGTGGATTTCGAGGGCCTGCGGGTGGGGCTGGTCGGAACCGGTTCGACGGCAATTCAGGCGCTGCCGCAGATCGCCAAGCAGGCGGAACGGGTGCATGTATTCCAGCGGACGCCCAATTACTCGATGCCGGCGCAGAATCGCCTGCTGGCACCGGGGGAGCTTCGCGAGGTGGTCCGCGGGTATGATGCGCGGCGCCGGGCCGCGGAACGGTCAGACGCAGGCGTGCCGATGCCCCCGCCGCAGCGGTCGGCGCTGGAGGTGACAGCCGCCGAACGCCGCAGAATGTATGAGCAGGGATGGCAGCGAGGCGGCATCAACGCGCTGTCGTATGCCTTCACCGACTTCTTCACCGATGAGCGGGCGAACTTCACCGCTCAGGAGTTCGCCCGGGAAAAGATTCGCAGCATGGTCCGCGACACCGCGGTGGCGGAACTGCTGTGCCCCCGCCATCACATTGGCACCAAGCGGACCTGCGTAGACATTGGCTATTTCGAGACCTACAACCTCCGCAACGTCCAGCTCGTGAACGTGCGCTCGTCGCCGATCACCCGGCTGACACCGCGGGGCCTGGCCACGGTCAGCGGGGAGTACGAGCTGGACGTGATCATCTTCGCCATGGGGTTCGACGCGATCACCGGTGCGCTGCTCGAGATCGACATCCGCGGCCGGGACGGGGTGCCGCTGGCCGCGCGGTGGGCCGGGGGGCCGCGTACCTACCTCGGGCTGTGCGTGGCCGACTTCCCAAACCTGTTCGTGATCACGGGCCCCGGCAGCCCCTCGGTGCTGAGCAACATGGTGGTGTCGATCGAGCAGCATGTCGACTGGGTCAGCGACTGCCTGGCCTACCTCGAGGAGCGAGGACTGGACCGGATTGAGGCGTCGGCGGAGGCGGAAGAGACCTGGGTGCACCACGTCAACGAACTCGCCGACGCGACGCTCTATCCACGGGCGACGTCGTGGTACGTGGGCGCCAACATCCCGGGCAAGCCGCGGGTGTTCATGCCTTACGTCGGGGGGTGCGGGCAATACAGGCGAGAAAGTGAGCAGGTTGCCGAGCGCGGGTATGCCGGCTTCATCCTCGGCGCGGCCTCGCTGGCGGCCACCCACGCCTCCGTGAGCGGCCCGGCAAAGAAGGTGGTGTGATGCAGGAACGGCTCGCGGGTGCACCGGCGATCCCGGACAGCCGTGACGGGTTCGCCAGCTGGTGCGAGGCCGAGGGCATCCGTACCGTGGTCACCGGTGCCAGTGACATGCACGGGATCTGGCGTGGCAAGCGCCTGCCGGTGGCCGACTTCCTGGCCAGGCTGGAGCGGGGAATCCCGTTCAGCGACGTGGTACTGGTGATCACCCACTCGGAGGACACCGACGAGGGGCAGGAGTTCGTCGAACCGCCGGGCGGCGAGGCGTACCCGCTGTACTTTCCGCGCAAAGAGCAGGGCTTCCCGGACATCTTCGCGGTGCCGGACCTGGCCACGGCACGGCTCCTGCCCTGGCATGAGGCTACTGTCGGCGTGCTCGGCGACTTCCATCTCCCTGACGGCGCAGGCGTGCCACTCGACCCCCGGGGCGTGCTAAGGAGGCTGATTGAGCGGGCCCGGTCGCACGGCTTCGAGCCGAAGATTGGCATCGAGTACGAGTTCTATCTATTCCGCGGTGACCTCGCTGCGCTGGCCGAGTCTGGCTGGCGGCTGCAGCCCGTCCGGGTCCGGCCCTACACCTATGGCGTCTATGGCGGCAGTCTCGACGAGGCGCTGATTGGTGAGATCCGCCGTCAGCTGGCCGCTGCCGGGATCCGGATTGAGGCCTGCAATCCGGAGACCGGTCCAGGGCAGTTCGAGCTCAACATCCACTATGACGATGCGCTGAAGGCGGCAGACGATGCTTTCCTCTACAAGAACGCCGTCAAGGAGATCGCCGCCGGGCACGGGCTGATGGCGTCGTTCATAGCCAAGCCACGCAGGGACTGGGCCGGGTCGTCCTGCCACGTCCACCAGTCGCTCTGGCGAACGGACACCCGCGCCAACGCCTTCTTTGATGCTGAGCTTGGCCGTGGGCTGTCACAGGCCGGGCGGCACTACGCCGGCGGCCTGCTGGCCACCATGCGAGAGTTCACCGCGCTGTTCGCTCCCACCCCTAATTCCTACAAGCGGTTCGCCCCCTATTCCTGGGCCGGTACGAGCGTCAGCTGGAGTTACGAGAACCGGTCTACCGGCATCCGCGCGACTGCAGAGCATCCGGACGAGTCGCGGCTGGAGCATCGGCTGCCTGGCGCCGATACCAACCCCTACACCGTGGTGGCCGCCTGCCTCGCCGGCGGCCTGCACGGGCTCGAACGCGAGATCAAGCCGGCCCCGACCTACCAGGGCGACGCCTATGCCACCGGCGAACTGGAGTCGGTTCCGATGTCGTTGGAGGAGGCGGCAGCGCTGCTGGAACGCAGCAGCGTCGCCCGGGACATGCTCGGCGAGGACTTCGTCGCTCACTACGTGCTCATGAAGAAATTCGAGGCCGAGAAATACCGGCAACACGTATCGGAGTGGGAAGTTCGCCGCTACGCGGAGATGGCCTAACGAGCCAAGCGTGGCAGGACAACGGCAGCCTGCCCATCGCGGCGGCAATGGGTCTTCTTGCGCGATGCTGAACGCCAGTTGGGTGTGCGGTTACCAGACTTGGGGTGTTGATGTGCAGGGTGACCGCGTCGGCGGCCCCGGCAATCCATCCGTGAAAGGGGGGCCAACCGCCAGCATCAGCCCGGCACCTCTCCCGCGAAGCAGCCAGGCTCAGCGTGATCGGGCCGAAACACCGTTGGATCAACCGCCCCGTCCCGGCCGGGAGATCTCGCACTCGCTGCGGTGCTCATCGCGGCGTAACAGGTCGCGGCACTGATGGCGAGCCACAGTTCGGCGAGGTCATGGACGCACCTCAGGTCTCGGACGGCGAGCAGGCCGAGCCTGTCGCGGGCGGCCTGGGGGACAGCGAGCAGGTAGCCCGCTATCCGCCCGAACCCCAAGTCGGCAAGTGGTCCCATGCTCGTGGCAGAAAGCCCCCTCAAGGTCATCCCATGACGCTGGCAGGCGGACAGTCCCGAACTTTGGCACGTATTTGGCAAAGGGAGCCGCTGAAGGCCGTCTTCAGCCGGCGCCGACCGGACGTATGACCGCCATCGATCACATCTTATGGACCACGGCTGCGGTCGTAGATGACCAGGTCAGAGCCGCAGATGCGCACGTCAGCCTCCGGGTGGGCTACCATGCACCGAGTCCCCGGCCGGTGTAGCTCAGTCGGCAGAGCAGCCGTCTTGTAAACGGCAGGTCAGCGGTTCGAATCCGCTCACCGGCTCCGCGATGTTTTCACCTTGCCCAGTGGCTATGTTCACATCTGGATCTGACACTCATTCCTGCTGTCCGGCTGTGCGCGTCCTGAGTTGATCTTTGCGGGCTGGCGGGCGTGCAGGGGTTGTCTTTCCGCCTGGATGAAGGGGGTGCACCACCGGCCGGTGAGCAGTGGGCATCCGGATCTGCCGCAGTGCGCTTCAGCCGTGCGGCGGCGTTCTGGGGCGGCTGTCAGGTTCCGGCGGCCTCGGAGGCAGACCGCGGGAAGGTGGTGGGTGAAAAGGTCATCGCCCCGGCTGGCACCATCCACGGCAGGGCGACGATGCGGTACTTACCGGCCTGGACGGCAGGATCACGTTCCTTGAGCGCGCGGGCTTCCTCGACGCCGACGGACAAAATAGAAAGGCCACGGAACGGTGAATGGCGGTCGAGCAGTGGGCCAGCGGCAAGCAGGTGCCCGGCCTCGTGCAGGTCGGCGAGATGGGCCATGTGCGCGTCTTGCAGCGCGTCCTCTTGCTCCGGGGTAAGTTCTGGTGCGTCGCCGCGGAGTTCCAGCAGCGTGATCGTCAGTCGGTCGAAGTCCATGGCAGGCGATACTAGCCAGCGCTGTTGCGTGAGACTGGACGTCAACCGCCGCGCGCCCAGCGGGATCCAGTTTCGTGTCAGCTCGCAGCCGCTGGCTGGGCGCGTCCCGGCCGTGGCCGCCGCCGCCATCGCGGTAGCAGTCGCCGAACTGGTGACCCGTATGGCCGCGCACTGAGCAGCGGCTGGCCAGTAGGCACCGCCTCAGGGATCGGTCTAGGGGCGGTGGTTAGATGCCTATCATGGTGGATTCTGTTGCGGCTGTGGACGTGCGGCGCCGGGCGGGCTGGCTGCCGGGCGACCAGGACGAGCTTGAAGCCTGGCTGGCCGGGCACCGGGAGCGCGTGGAGGCCAAGGGCGAACAGGCCGTGCCTCATCCGGTGATCGAGGAGTTCCAGGAACTGATCGACCATGATCCGATCGTGCGCATGTACCTCAATCAGATGATCGCCCAGGTGCCGCAGGGCAAGCCGTACCGCAAGCGGCATCTAGAGAGCGTGCCGCAGATGCTGCGGCTGATCAACGAGGTGCTGACGATGGCCCCGGAGTTCAGCGAAGATGCCCTGGTGATGACGCCGCTCGGCGCGATCCTCGACTGGGCGATGGGGACACCGGCGGGATTCGCCGCCTTCCGGGATACGCGCATCAACGCGATGTTCGGCAAGGTCCTGGCCGCGTGGTGTGAATTCCTCAGCAGCGGTGACTCGCGCTACGTACTCAACGATTCACCGTCCGGCTGGATGTGCGCCGCGGCCCGGCGTGCCGTCGGAATTGAGCAGTACCAGTACGACCCCGGGGAACAGTACTGGGGGTTCGCCTCGTGGAACGACTTTTTCACCCGCCACTTCAAGGCGGGCGCGCGGCCGGTCGACTCGCCGGACGACGACAAGGTGATCGTCAGCGCGTGTGAGTCGACTCCCTACGGCCTTGCCCTGGACGTCCAGCGCCAGGACCGTTTCTGGCTCAAGAGCCAGCCGTATTCGCTGCAGGACATGCTGGCGAACGACGAGTCCGTGGACCAGTTCGTCGGCGGGACCGTCTATCAGGCGTTTCTGAGCGCTACCAACTATCACCGGTGGCACAGCCCGGTGGCCGGGAGGATCGTCCGGGCCTTCGTCCAGCCCGGCACGTATTACTCCGAGGCCGACTCCGAAGGCGCCGACGCGGTCGAACCCAAGAAGTCGCAGTCTTACCTGGCGCACGTCGCGGCGCGGGCGATCATCCTCATTGAAGCGGACGACCCGGTCATCGGCTTGGTGGCCTTCGTGCCGGTCGGCATGTCCGAGGTTTCGTCCTGCATCATCGGCCCGGACATCCAGCCCGGCCACCACGTCGCCAAGGGCGACGAACTCGGTTACTTCCAGTTCGGCGGCTCAACCCACTGCCTCGTCTTCCGCCCAGGCGTGATCGCCGACTTCAGCCTGGCGGCCGTCCCCCAGCCGCACGACCCCAAGGCCCCCTTGGTCCTTGTCCGGTCCAGGCTGGCCACCGCCAAGACAACCGTCTGACCACAGCAGCCAACGCCGCCAACCGGCCACCAGCAGGGTTACCTGGCAGGCCTTAGGGAGGGCGTGCCGCGTGGAGCCAGCCGGCCGCGCGGAGAGGCCGTGGACAGCCTGTGTACTGATGCCCCACCAGCCAGATCCAGTCGGCATCCTTCCGAGGACAGTCGCCGCAGCACTCAGACAAATTGTCGGGCCGAATGTCCCCTTCCGGCACTCGCGCGCCCCGGGAAGATCGCTACGAATGTCGCGGGTTCGGGCGGGTAGTAGCTTGCGGGCGGCCTCGTCCGGTAACCGGACGAGGCCGATGCGGGCCAGTCCTGCCAGCTGGGAAGCGTTGCGAGCCTTTTTTGGCGTTCTGTCGGTGGTGACGTGGGATCGCGGTCGCCCTGCTGTGCCGGACAGGGGAGAGACGATGCATCCTGATGCCACTGAGGCTCCCGGGGCGGAAACCGCCACCCCGGGGAGAAGCGGGAACACGGAAGTGGATACAGGCCCCGCGCCCAGCGAGGCTCCCGGCACGCCGCCCCCGCCGCCTGCCGCGCCGACGCCGGCTGTCCCCGAGGGATGGAGCCGCCGGAAGAAGATCCTCACCTGGGCCGCTGGTTCGCTGGCCGTGGTCCTGTTGCTGGCGGCGACCGGCGCGTACCTCGTCTACCGGCACCTGAACGGCAACTTGCACCAGGTCAACGTCTCGGGCCTGCTCGGCAGCCGGCCTGTGGACCTCCATCCGCAGGCGGAGAACATCCTGGTGATCGGCTCGGATACCAGGCACGGCCAGGGCAAGGGCTATGGCAGTGGCGCTCAGCTCAACACCGACCACTCGGACACGCTGCTCGTCGTGCACATCGCGGCGAGCCGGAAGTGGGCCGATGTGATGTCAATCCCCCGCGACTCGTGGGTGAACATCCCCGCCTGCCGGATGGGCAATGGCCAGATGGCCGCGGCGCAGGCATTCAAGATCAACGAAGCGTTCACGATCGGCAACCTGTACGGGAACAAGACCGCGCTCGGCACCGCGTGCGCAATCAAGACCGTTGAGGCCAACACTCGCATCCACATCGATCACTTCGTTGTCGTGAACTTCGACGGGCTCAAGGACATGGTCAACGCGGTCGGCGGTGTGCCGGAGTGCAACACCAAGCCGATCAACGATCCCAAGTCCGGGCTGCACCTCTCGGCGGGCCATCACATGCTGAACGGCAGGCAGGCCCTCGGCTACGTCCGCGCCCGGTACACCCTCGGCAACGGTAGCGACCTGGAGCGCATCTCCAGGCAGCAGGCGTTCATGTCCGCGCTGGTCAGGCAGGTTAAGAGCAAGGAACTCAACCCGCTGGCGCTGTACCGGTTCCTCAACGCGGCGACCAAGTCGATGACGATCGACAGCCAGCTCGGCGGCATCCGCGGCCTCTATGACCTGGCCATGAGCCTGAAGAACCTGCCGCCGGGCAAGGTCACCTTCTTCACCCTGCCCACCTACCCGCGCTCCTACGTGGATCCCGCTGACACCGCCAACCTGCTCTGGACGGAGCCGCAGGACAGCCTGATCTTCCAGGCCTTCCGCAACGACACCCCGGTGAGCCGGGCGCTGCTCGCCCGGCCGCGCGTGCCGCACCTGTCCCGGGCCAAGGTCTCGGTCGTGGTGCTGAACGGCACCTCGACGTACGGGCTCCAGGACACCGTGGGGGCGGCCCTGCAGCAATATGGCTTCAAGGTCCGCCGCACCGGGACCGCGGGGAACCAGAGGACCGGCCAGACCGTGATCCGCTACCACGCCGGTCAGGAGGCGGAAGCCCTGCTGCTGGCCAAGGATCTGCACGGCGCCTCCCTGACCCAGGTCTCCGGGCCCGCCGAGGCGCTGGGCACCGGGCACATCACCTTGCTTCTCGGGGCCGACTACGGGACGACGGTCAGCTTGGGACGGGCGGCGAATCCGCCGCCCGCGTCTACGTTCGCGCCCCGGACCGCTAGCCAGAACATCTGCACTAGGGCCTAAGGGCGCGCCCC
>Ga0070730_10003634_pt1 | contig 13794 bp, 12 predicted proteins | sample Coa_R1_3_FD_66447 | JGI IMG/M metagenome (GOLD analysis project Ga0070730, IMG submission 66447) | Surface soil microbial communities from Centralia Pennsylvania, which are recovering from an underground coalmine fire - Coalmine... | ecosystem: Environmental > Terrestrial > Soil > Unclassified ...
ATCTTCCGAGGAGATTCGCTCGCGTTTGACGCGTGATGGCGCGCTCGATAGAATCCGAAATAGGATACGCAACGAGAAAGCTCTCGACTTCCTCTATCGCCGATCCGCATGAAATATGATCGAAGTGGCCACGTTGGCGAAAGCTGACCACGCGGTCACGCCCGGATGGCGGTCCTGTATTCCCTTGTTTTGAGGGAGGCAGTGTCAGAGCAGGCGTTGCTCAGGAGCAGTCCCTATGCAAAAGAATGACCCCCACATGATGCTGGTGCCCATGGTTGTGGAGCAGACCAGCCGCGGCGAACGCGCCTACGATATCTATTCTCGCCTGCTGCGCGACAACATTATTTTTCTGGGCACTCCCATTGACGACAATGTCGCCAACCTGATCATCGCCCAGATGTTGTTTCTGGCGGCGGAAGACCCGGAGCGCGACATCTCGCTCTATATCAACTCCCCCGGCGGCTCGATTACAGCCGGCATGGCCATTTATGACACCATGCAGTTTATCCGTCCCGACGTGACCACAATCTGCATCGGGCAGGCGGCCAGCATGGGGGCCTTGTTGCTATGTGCCGGCGCGGCGAAGAAGCGTTATGCCCTGCCCGGATCGCGCATCCTGATCCACCAGCCCTCGATGGGCGGTTTGAGCGGCCAGGCTACCGATATTGACATTCATGCCCGTGAGATCCTGCGTATGCGCGAGATTACCAACCAGATTTTAGCTAAGCATACCGGGCAAAAGCTGGATAAAATAGAGAAGGACGTCGAACGCGATTTCATCATGAATGCCCAGCAGTCAAAGGAATATGGGATCGTGGATGAGATTATCTATAAACATAAGTAGTAGTACCCCCGGCTTTTGAACTAAGGTGTGCGTCCGATAGCACTGTTAAGGGTCTTCTTGTATTACGGTATAAGGAGTCTTAAAAAAGAAGATGAAAACACGCTCCGGTCCTGAAGAAAGTCTCCGCTGTTCTTTCTGCCACAAATCGCAGGATGCGGTCGCTAAGCTAATCTCTTCGCCCAGCGATTATCCGCGGGCCTATATCTGCGATGAGTGCGTGGCCGTTTGCAACTCCATCCTGGAAGACGACCGTACCGAGACGCAGACGGCAGCCGCGCCCAACCACCTGCCCAAGCCGCAGGAAGTCAAGGTATTCCTCGACGAATACGTCATCGGCCAGGAGCAGACCAAGAAAAAGCTGGCGGTGGCGGTCTACAACCACTATAAGCGCATTTACATGAACCGCCAGCGCAACAGCGAAGTAGAGCTGGCCAAGAGCAACATTCTGCTGATTGGGCCCACGGGAACCGGCAAGACGCTTCTGGCGCAAACCCTGGCGCGCATGCTCGATGTTCCCTTTGCCATCGTTGACGCCACCACCCTGACCGAGGCCGGCTACGTAGGCGAGGATGTAGAGAACATCATCCTCAAGCTGCTGCAGGCGGCTGACGGCGACGTAGGCCGCGCCCAGACCGGCATTATCTACATTGATGAAGTAGACAAGATCGGCCGCAAGGACGAGAACCCCTCCATCACGCGCGACGTCTCCGGCGAGGGCGTGCAGCAGGCGCTGCTGAAGATTCTGGAAGGCACCATCGCCAACGTTCCGCCGCAGGGTGGCCGCAAGCATCCTCACCAGGAATTCACCCCGGTTGACACCACCAACATCCTCTTTATCTGCGGAGGCGCCTTCGTAGGATTGGAAAAGATCGTAGGCCGCCGTGTGGGCAAGAAGGCCATGGGCTTTCGTACCGGCACCGAGAAGGATAAGGACGCGGTCGAATTCATCCCTGAATCCAAGCGCGATACCGAGCTGCTCTCCAAGAGCCAGCCGCTCGATCTGATCAAATTTGGCCTGATACCCGAGTTTGTGGGGCGCCTGCCTGTCGTCGGCGTCCTGAATGACCTGGATGAAGAGGCGCTGGTCGAAATTCTTATCCGGCCCAAGAACGCCATTACCAAGCAATATCAACGCTTGTTTGAATTTGAGAATGTCAGGCTCAAATTTACCGAAGACGCCCTGCACGCCATCGCGCGCGAGGCCCTGGCCCGAAAAGTGGGCGCACGCGGCCTGCGTATGATTCTGGAAGAGCTGATGCTCGACCTGATGTACCATCTACCCAGCCAGAAGAGAATCAAAGATTTTGAAGTAACCAGCGAAATGGTTGAGAAACGCGACGTTTCTATTGCTATGATGGAGAAAGCGGGATAATAGAACAGTGACCTCCCTCCGGGAAAAACTCGAAGTACGCAAGCTGCCGATGATGCCCATCCGTGACGTGGTCATCTTTCCTTTCATGATGACCCCCTTCGTTGTGGGCCGCGAATCCAGCGTGCGCGCCCTGGAAGCTGCACTTGCTTCCGACAAGAAGATTTTCCTGGCCACCCAGCATGACGCCAGCGTTGACGAGCCCAAGCCCAGCGAAATCTACCAGGTTGGGACCATCGTCAACATCGTCCAGAGCCTGAAGCTGCAAGACGGCAACATCAAGGTTCTGGTCGAGGGGCTGGAGCGTGGCAAAGTCGAGGAGATCAAAGAGTCTGACGGATACCTGCTGGCCACGGTGCAGACCGCCAGCTATCCTCCGCTGCACTCGCCCGCCATCGAGACCGGCATCCAGCGCGCCACCTCGCTCTTCGAGCAATACGTTAAGCTCTGCCAGTCTCTGAACTACGAGACCATGATCGCGGCGGTGAAGATGGATGATCCCGCCCGGTTGACCGACACCATCTCAGCCAACCTGCAGCTTTCGATTGAAGAAAAGCAGGAGCTGCTGGAAATCTTCGATCCCACCGAGCGCCTCAACCGCATTTGCGATGTGCTGGATATTGAGATTGAAAAGCTCAATATGGACCGCACCATCCAGTCGCGGGTGAAGCGCCAGATGGAGAAGGCGCAAAAAGAGTATTACCTCAACGAAAAGATCAAGGCCATTCAGAAAGAGCTGGGCCGCGGCGAAAAGAGCGAATTCGACGAGCTGAAAAAGAAAGTGGACAGCGCCGGCATGCCCAAAGACGTGCACGAAAAGGCGCTGCAGGAGCTGAAGAAGCTCGAAGCCATGCCGCCCATGTCGGCCGAATCCACAGTCTCGCGCAATTATCTCGATTGGCTGCTGGCTGTACCCTGGCGCAAGCGTTCCAAGGAAATCCGCAACATCAAGCGCGCCGAAGAGATACTGAACACCGACCACTACGGCCTGGAAAAAATCAAAGACCGCATCCTTGAGTTTCTTGCCGTGCGGCAGTTGGTGAAAAATCCCAAGGGCTCGATTCTCTGCTTTGTCGGACCTCCGGGCGTGGGCAAGACCTCACTGGGTATGTCCATCGCCAAGGCTACAGGGCGGAAATTTGTCCGCATGTCGCTGGGCGGCGTGCGCGACGAAGCCGAGATTCGCGGACATCGCCGCACGTACATCGGCGCCCTTCCCGGCCAGCTCATTCAGATGATGAAGAAGGCTGGAACGAAAAACCCGGTCATCATGCTGGATGAAATTGACAAGATGTCCACCGACTTTCGCGGCGACCCGTCATCGGCACTGCTGGAAGTCCTTGATCCGGAGCAGAATCACAGCTTCATGGATCACTATCTCGACGTGGAATACGACCTCTCACAAGTCTTCTTCATCGCCACCGCCAACGTGTTGCACACCATCCCAGCGGCCTTGCAGGACCGCATGGAAGTCCTGCGGCTGCATGGCTACACTGAGCCGGAAAAGCTGGAGATCGCCAAGCAGTATTTGGTCAGAAAGCAGCGCGAGGCCACCGGCCTGACCGAGAAAAACGTCAGCTTCAGTGACGATGCCATCACCGGCATCATCCGTGGATACACCCGCGAAGCCGGGGTACGCAACCTGGAGCGCGAGATCGGCAACATCTGCCGCAAAATCGCCCGCCGGGTAGTCAAAGACGGCGCTGACTATAGCATCAGCATCACTGGCGAGAATGTGGGCGAGTTGCTGGGCGTTATCAAGTACCGTGACACCCTGGCCCACGAAAAGAACGAGGTTGGCCTGGTTACCGGCCTGGCCTGGACCGAAGTCGGTGGCTCCATTCTGAGCACAGAAATAACCATCGTAGATGGCAAAGGCAAGCTGACCACGACCGGCAAGCTGGGAGACGTAATGCAGGAATCAGCCCAGGCTGCCATGTCGTATATCCGCTCGCGGGCGCATCGCCTGGGGCTTCCACGTGACTTCTACCGCAATGTGGATATCCACCTGCACGTACCTGAAGGCGCTATTCCCAAGGACGGGCCTTCCGCAGGCATTACTATTGCCACCGCCATGGCCAGCGCGCTCAGCAAGATTCCGGTGCGCCGCGACGTTGCCATGACCGGCGAGATTACCCTGCGCGGCAAGGTGCTTCCCATCGGCGGACTGAAAGAAAAGCTCCTCGCTGCCCATCGCGCCGGCATCTTTGAAGTGATCTTGCCCAGGGAGAATGAGAAAGACCTTCCCGATGTGCCGCAAAGCCTGCTGAGCCAGATCAAACTGCACTTTGCCGATACCATGGATGAAGTGCTGCCCATCGCCCTGGAGCGTCCGCTGCCTGAGATTGAAGAGGCCATCGCCGTCAACCAGCCCCTGGCCAACGTCCCACAGTCGAGCGAAAGCACGACCACGCATCAGTAAGTGGTCTTCAAGTTACTATTGAAAGCCCGCAGCACGCGGGCTTTATTTTTTGCAGATATGTTCAGATAAATAAAAGGTGGATCGCCATCTGTTATTGAATGTCATCCGCTTTTCTCTGTGTCAGAGCCTGCCCTGAGCCTGTCGAAGGGTGTCTCTGTGATTAAGAACCTGTACGAAAAAATGAAAATTCACTGCAAATTCCTGATCTCCGCCGCCGACCCCGGGCACTTCCCTCCTCCGGGCGTGCCTGAGATCGCCTTTCTGGGACGCTCCAACGTCGGCAAATCCAGCCTGTTGAATTCCCTTGTGGGTGAAAAAACCGCCCATGTCAGTTCCACCCCCGGCCGCACCCGCACCATCAATTTCTTTGAAATCTACTTACGCGCAAAAAGCGCCTTGCCCGACTTGCGCTTTGCCGATCTGCCCGGCTACGGCTATGCCAAGCTTTCGAAAAGCATCAGCGCCGAATGGCCAAAATTCATTGATCCCTATCTGACCGAGCGCGAGAATTTGGCCGGCTGCATTGTGCTGGTAGATTCCAACATTCCCCCTCAGCCCAGCGACTTGCAACTCATTGACTTCCTGCGCTCGGCACAAAGAAATCTGCTGGTAGTGGCCACCAAGGCCGACCGGCTCTCGGGCAACAAGCTGAGCAGCTCTTTAAGAACGTTAAGCCAGGAGCTGCAAATCGAGGCAGTTCTTCCCTATTCAGCAAAAACCGGGGCGGGAAAAGAACAGCTTTGGAAGGAAATAAAAAAACTTACATCACAAATCGCTGAAGACTAGATTCGTTCAACTTTCTCTGTACCGAAAGAGCAGTGCCGACCGACAAGAACGCAAGATCTTTCGCGCCAAAGAACGGCGCTCAAGATGACAATATGGAAACGGACTGGAGCAAACAGGAAGCACAGTAATAGTTAAAACGGCATAATAATCAAAAATCGCGAATGATCTACTGACTCAATTCTTCTCCGTGCCTCCGTGTCTCCGTGGAAATTCTTTTCTACCTTGTGACAATCCCATTCAAGACGACGGCATTGCACCGATTCCCGCCAAACCAATAAGCGATCTCGCGATAATCTTCCACATCAAAGATCGCCAAATCAGCGTCTTTCCCGGGTTCAACGCTCCCTTTGCGCTCCGCCAGGCGCAGCGCGTGAGCGCCATTGATGGTGGCCGCGGCAATCGCCTCTGCCGGCGTCATTTTCATGTGGGTGCAGGCCAGCGACAAAATAAATTGCATGTTGCTGGTGGGCGAGGTTCCGGGGTTGTAGTCCGTGGCCAGCGCCACCGGCACGCCGGCTTCAATCAAAGTGCGGGCAGGCGGGAATTTCTCTAATCCTAAAAAATAATTCGCTCCCGGCAGCAGGGTCGCCACCGTGTCGCGCCGCGCTAACTGCGCAATATCTTCGCCATTGACGCAATCCATATGGTCGAACGACGCGGGATGAAAGCGCAGCAACGGCCACAGCTCGGCCGAAGAAAGCTGGCAGACGTGCGCCCGCACTCCCAGGCCATGCTTGGTAGCCGCTTCAAAGACCTGCTCGGAATCTTCCAGCGTGAACGCGCCCCGCTCATAAAATACGTCTACAAACGCCGCCAGCCTTCGCTTGCCGGCAAGCGGAATCATCTTTTCGCAGACTTCGCGCACATAACGCTGGGGTTTGCTCTGGAACTCCTTGGGAATTACATGCGCGCCCAGCAGGGTGGGCACAACCGTTCCCGGCCATGCCTTTGCGGCCTGCTGGATGGCCTCCAGGGACTTGATCTCACCCTCCACGCTGAGTCCGTAGCCCGATTTGGCTTCGACTGTCGAAGTGCCCTGCGCGGCCATCTCCCGCAGAGCAGCCAGCGCTTGCTGAACCAGGGCTTTTACGGGCGCCTTGCGCACTGCCTCCGCGCTGGAGCGGATGCCCCCGCCGGCCTGGGCTATTTCTTCATACGTCGCGCCGGCAATGCGCTTCTCAAAATCCACCAGTCGCGGAGCAGCAAAGATAAGATGCGTGTGGGAATCAACGAACCCCGGCAGCACCACTTTCTGTTCGCAATCAATTTCCTTTAAGTGCTTCAGCTTCTTGCGCGCCGGATACCGCAGCACATCGCGTGCCTTGCCCGCAGCCACAATCTTGCCGCCGTCGCAAAGCACGGCTGCGTCTTCGATAATTCCAATGTCGTTGAGTTCGTTAGCGCGGCGTGGGCCGGTGCCTTTGCCGGGGGCACGCAAGGTCAGCAACTGGCCAATATTGGCCAGTAGCAGCGGCCGCATGGATTGCTTGCTCTTACTTGCTGTCACCGGGACCTGCTGGACCGCGCTGCATGGGAATTTTCACCTCTTTGCGCCGGGCAAACTCCGCCGCCGCTTCGTAACCTGCATCGGCATGGCGTATGATTCCCATTCCGGGATCGCAGGTTAGAACGCGTTCAATGCGTTTGGCCATCGCTTCGGTGCCATCCGCAACCGTGACCTGGCCGGCATGTAAGGAATAGCCTATGCCCACGCCTCCGCCGTTATGAATAGAGACCCACGAGGCGCCGCTTGCGGTGTTGAGCAGCGCATTCAGAAGAGGCCAGTCGGCAACTGCATCGGAACCATCTTTCATGGCTTCAGTCTCGCGGAAAGGCGAGGCTACCGAGCCGCAATCCAGGTGATCGCGTCCCATAACAATCGGCGCTTTCAGCTTGCCGCTTTTCACCATATCGTTGATAGCCAGACCGAACTGGGCGCGCTCGCCGTATCCCAGCCAGCAGATGCGTGCCGGCAAGCCTTGAAACCTGATTCGTTTGCGCGCCAGGTTGATCCAGCGGTTCAGGATCGGGTTTTGCGGAAACATCTCCAGCACCAGGCTATCGGTGGCGGCGATGTCACCGGCCTCGCCCGAGAGCGCCACCCAGCGAAATGGCCCGCGGCCCTCGCAGAACAGTGGGCGGATATATTGCGGCACAAACCCGGGAATGTCATAAGCATTCTTCACGCCGCGCTGATACGCAAAGGTGCGAATATTGTTGCCATAGTCAAACGTCACTGCGCCCATCTTCTGCAGCGCCAGCATCCCCTCGACGTGCCGCGCGATGGAATCGAGCGAGCGTTCCTCATATCCCTTGGGATCGCGCTGGCGCAACTCGGCGGCTTCCGATGGCGAAAGTCTACGCGCAATATATCCGTTCAGCGGATCGTGGGCCGAGGTCTGGTCGGTCAACAAATCGGGGAGCACCCCGCGCGCCGCCAGCTCCGGAACCACGTCGGCACAGTTTCCCACCAGCCCCACTGAAACACCCTGCTTTTTACGCACGGCGTTCTTGAGGATGCGCATGGCTTCATCCAACGTGTTTACCATGAAGTCGCAGTAGCCGGTCTTGAGGCGCTTCTTGATATGCTCGGCATCCACTTCGATTCCAAGGAAAGACGCGCCCGCCATGGTGGCCGCCAGCGGCTGGGCCCCGCCCATGCCGCCCATGCCGCCGCTCACGATTAATTTCCCTTCCAGGTTTCCGCCGAAATGCCTCTCGCCGGCGGCCGAAAAAGTTTCAAAGGTCCCTTGCACGATTCCCTGGGAGCCGATGTAAATCCACGAGCCGGCGGTCATCTGGCCATACATCATGAGCCCGGCGCGCTCCAGCTCATTGAACTTTTCCCAATTGGACCAATGCCCCACCAGGTTGGAGTTGGCAATGAGGACACGCGGTGCGTGCTCATGCGTCCGGAAGACGCCCACGGGCTTTCCTGACTGCACCAGCAGGGTTTCATCGTTTTCCAGGGCTTTGAGCGAGGCGACAATGGCGTGGTAGCAATCCCAGTTGCGGGCAGCGCGCCCGGTGCCGCCGTAGACCACCAGGTCCTTCGGGCGCTCGGCAACTTCCTCATCCAGGTTGTTCATGAGCATGCGCATGGCCGCTTCCTGCTGCCAGCCTTTGCAAGAGAGTACGTTGCCGCGCGGCGCGCGAACGGGCGTGTAGCTCTGCCGGAGAATTTCTGTTTCGGTGAGCATCAGTTTTGATGGTAGACGAAGTTACCGCTGGGGGGCAATTACCAAGAGCTGTAACGAGTGCCGTCTGTACTTACCTGATCGGAGCTGCTATGGATATCGACAATGCCGATCTCATAATCCTGTGGGTATTGCACATCTGCTTCCATCAGAGGGTTCCAGTCGGCCTTGCCGGTGATTGGATCGATGGGAATTTGCGTCAAATACCCTTCTCTGATCAGATCATCCAAGCTTTGCGGTGCTTTCTTCTTGTCGTAGGTGTATTCGTCAATGGATCTGCGCAGAGTAAACAGATCGTCTTTTAATTTGGTTTCTCTTCCGTTCAGCGGCTTGTCTATATCGCAACCTGATGACCACGTCGCAACCACGAGCAAGCTAACTATCTTTGCGAGACGCATATTTAACATCGGGGACGATTTTCTGAGTACTGTGTACCGAGTACCGAGTACTGTTCTTACCACGAGCTGTAGGCGGTGCCTTCTGTGCTTAGCAGATTGGAGCTGCTGTGGACGTCGTCAATCCCAGGATCGGTCTGATCGAGCATTTGCATGACGTCGGTCTCGACTGTGACCTGCCAGTTGGTATCGCCGGTCATTGGGTCTCTGGGAATTTCTCTTATATAGCCACCGGCCACCAGGTCGTCGAGTGCCTGGGGTGCCTTCTTCTTGTCGTAGGTGTATTCGTCAATCGTCCGGCGCAGGGTGAACAGATCGCCTTTCAGCACAGTCTCTCGCGCTCTCACGATCGATCGCCTGTAAATCGGAACGGCAATTGACATCATGATAAGAATCACACTGATGACTATCATCAGTTCGATGAGCGTGAAGCCTCGCTGCTTACGAGAGATTACCATTCTGAATACTCTTCCCGTGGACCGTGGCGCCGGTGGATTTGCATGAACATCAGGCAGCCTTCTACCACGAGCTATAAGCGTTACCGTCGGTGCTTATCTGGTCGGAACTGCTGTGAATGTCGATCAGGCCGATCTCGTAGTCCTGTGGGTCTTGCACATCTGCTTCCATCGTCGGGTTCCAGTCGGCCTGGTTGGTCATCGGATCTTTGGGGATCTGCTTCAAGTAGCCGTCGGTGACCAGGTCGTCCAGCGATGCCGGCGCTTTCTTCTTGTCGTAGGTGTATTCGTCAATTGTCTTGCGTAGCGTGAAAAGGTCGTCTTTCAAAACCGTTTCCCGCGCCTTGAGGATCGATTGCTTGTAGATGGGAACGGCGATCGACACCAGAATAATAATCATACTGATCACAATCATCATTTCGATGAGTGTAAAGCCGCGCTGTTCGCTACGAGTTACCATTCCGAATACTTCGACCCATCTAAAGCCGTACCGTTCGACTTGGTGTAAACGTCAAACACATTCTGCTCTCCCCACGAGGTGGAATCCGGATCGTCTTGTAACGAGCGCATTCCCCACTCTGCCTTGCCGGTCATCGGGTCGATGGGAATGCGGCGCAGAAAGCGGACAGTTTTACCCTGCACATCCACGCCCTTGACCAGGGTATCTAAATCCGGGGGATAGCCTTCGCTCCCCAGTTTAATCTGGAAGGCGCCGCGGTCGGCGGCATCTTTGTAATGGTCAATGGCGTCGCGCATCTCCCAAAGATCACGGCGCAATTCGGTCTCTTGCTCACGTTTGATGCGAACCCGGGCAACGGGCAGGGCGGCCCCGGTCAGAATGGCTAGAATTGCGACCGCGGCGATTAATTCGATCAGCGTAAGCCCGCGCTCCCTGCGCTGGCCGCGCTTTGCCACAAACCGTAATCGTAACTTCACGATCATTATTGTACCCCTGTACTGTTACCGATGGGGAGCGGCCAAAATCTTGATCGCCGCCGGTCCGGCGGTGGGATTGACCGCAAGCATGCCATTCGCAGTTTTGGTCATAACACTCGTCGGTGTTAGCACGTAGTCGCCGGGCTTGTTCAGCAAAAATACCAGGGTGAACACCGCTCCCTGCCCCGGAACTCCTGGCGCACCCGGAGGACGTATGGCGCTCGCCCGTAACACACCGTCATTGACGCGATGCACCACCGTTGCTTGCTGGCTGTCCTGCGAAAGATAGCCGCCATTGGTTACGTTGAGCAACTGCATCGCGGTCGGGTCAAACTTGAGTTCCATCGAAAAATCATGGACCGGCGTAGGGCTGTCAAGCATCACGTTGATGGCTGCCGTAGTCCCACTGGCCTGGGTGATGGCTGGAGGATCCAGGCGCACTGCGGCGCTGCCTGCCCCTGGCGATGCAGGCGCAACTCCAGCGTCTGAGTTGGGTTGCGCGGCTGTGGCAGAAGGTTGCGCGTTCGGTGGCTGCGCGGCTTGCGTGGATACGCCAGGCATGCCCGCTATCGGCTGCACACCGGCTCCGGGTTGCATCGCTGCAACCTGGTTCGCCGTCGCAGGCTGCATTGCTCCAGGGCCTTGCGTGGATGTATCGGGCGCAGCGACCGCTCCGGCCGCTTGTGGCGGAGTACCTCCCGGCTGCACCGCCGGCGGCGGAATCTGCGGTTGCGGCGGCGGGACAAATTGCTGCTGCGTCTGCGGCACCGCAGGTTGCGCTGGCCCCGGCGGGGGTGACGTTGCCGGCTGCTGGGCGGGCGGCGGCGGCTTGACCGCATTACGGCGCAATTCGATGGTATTTCCGTTGCCGATATCCAGGGATCGCTTGTTCAGCGGCGTGACCTCTTGCATGCGCACAATATGTGGAATCAGAACAAACACGATTTCGTTTTCCACCGTGTGCTTACTTTGAGTGGCGAACAGGTATCGGAAGAGCGGAATCTGCCCTAACCCGGGAATCCCGCTCCAGCTTTTGATGTCCGAATCTTCAAAAATCCCGCCCAGAATATTGATCTCGCCTTCCTTGAGGCGGATTTCGTTCTCGATCTTGCGCTGTCCGATGACAGGCTGGCTGATTCCTCCAATGTTCACGTTGCTGGTGACCGAAGAGATGTCAAGAGACATCTTGAGGGTAATCTCGCGGTTGGCGTGCACCGTTGGCTGAATTTCGATATTCACGCCTACATCGAGATAATTGAACTGCGTGTTCACCAGTCCGGAAAAGTTGCCCGCGGTGGTGGACGCCTGAAATGGATTGCCAAACGAGCCCGTCGCGACAGGAACGCGGTCGCCTATCTTCAGCGTGGCCTTCCCGCCGTTCACACATCGAAGCTGCGGATTCTGGATAACCCTGCTGTCACTATCGCTGAACAGGAACGAGGCAGTCGCTTGTGGAGCGGTTACAGCATAGCTTTGCGACCCTATGTGCTTAAAGTCATTAAAGGTCAGCCCATTGGTGGCAGGTGTTGTCGTCGTCGTTGTACCGTTATTATTACCGTTATTATTATTGTTGTTATTGTTATTATTGTTGGTGTTTGTCGCGGCGCTTGTGGTCACGCCTTGAAGCTGCACAGTGACGGAACTGGGAGGCGTAATCCCCAGGTTGCGCAGCTTATCGCGGTTCACCTGCATAATGGCAACATCGACCACGACTTCAGGCTTGGCCTTATCGATATCGTCGATCAATTTTTCGGCCAAGGCCACCTGGTCGGGCGTTCCCCGCACAATAATGGCGTTCTGCGAGGCAAGCTGCTGTATCCGCTCAAACTGTAAGACCGAGCGCATCGTGTTGACAATATCCTGCAGGTCGGTGGTCTGCGAGACGTTGGAAAGATAGAACGTCTTGATGACGTTCTGCTCCAGGTCTTTCCGCTTGGTTGGGTTATCCTGGGCGATAAAAATAGTGTTGCTGGTCACGGGCCGCCAGAAAGTTTTGGACTCGAAGGCCACGATCTCGAGCGCGTCCTGCAGTGAAACTCCGTTCAGCTCGATGCGAATGCGGCGTGAGGTGTAGTCCGGGTCGAACAGCACGTTGATGCCCGCCAGCTTGCCGATGGTCTCATAGATCATGCGGCTGTCTTCCGTCAGTTTGAGTGTGATGGGCTGGTCTGAGATAGGCTGCAGTTCCACCGGCCCCTGGGCCTGCTGCAATAACGTGGATAGAGGCCCCTGGGATTGCGGTTCGTTATCCGATGAGGGCGGCTGCTGCTTCACCTGCTCCAACATGCGGCGCGTCTCCCGGATCTCCTGCTGGGCGATATCCATGGAAGGATCGATGGCGGCAGCCGCTTCAAATTCCGCCAGCGCGTCTTCCAGCCTTCCACCGTCGCGCAAAAGCTGCCCGCGATGCACTTTCACCGCCGCCGCATAAAACCGTGTGCGTTCGAATGCCGTGCGGAAGCGGAGATCTTTGGGGCTTTTGTCGTAAGCTTGCTTGTAAAATTCGTAAGCGCTTTCGTATTTCTGGGCTGCCTCTGCGTCCTTTCCCTTCTTATAAAGGGAATTAGAGGACTCGGCCCGCATCACCAGCGGGGTCAGCAGGCAAACAACCAATACCAGGCGAATACAGAATTGGGGCATACAGGAACTTGGATTCAATCCAGAGAAAAAGGTTTTCAAATGCTCCGTCCGCGCGAAAAAATATCCGTTATCATTCAATGAAACCCGGAATATCATGGGAATCGCCTATTATACATCGCGCTTTGCTTGAAAATTCGTGTGCTAGCATACAAAAGTTACCTATTCATTCATTCTTAACAAGTAAGCTTCAATCATGCCGCGCCAGCCTTTGCATCAGAACCGCCCGGAAAAACCCAAGAACCCCAGGCGCGACCCTGTCGCCAGCGGCGAACGCGATGCCTCCGTCAACCGCTCGGCGGCGCACAATTACTTTCTGCTGGAAAAGTTTGAAGCCGGAATGATGTTGAGCGGCACCGAGGTCAAATCCATCCGCGCCGGCCGCGCCAACTTGAAGGACGCTTACGGAATCGTGAAGGACGGAGAGCTGTGGCTGCTCAACGCTCATATCGGTCCCTACGAACATGGCAACATCTTTAATCATGAGCCGTTGCGCACCCGCAAGCTGCTCGTCCATAAGGAAGAGCTGCGCAAGCTGATCGGCAAGACCCAGCAGAAAGGGCTGACGCTCATCCCGACGCGCATTTATTTCAGGAATGGAAAAGCCAAGTGTGAGCTTGCCCTCGCCCGCGGCAAGCAACTCTGGGACAAGCGCGAAACCGAACGCCGCAAGACTGCCGACGCCGAAGCCCGCGCCGCAATATCACGCGCTCGAAAAAACTAATTCACCACAAAAGAATTTTTTCACCACAG
>Ga0070730_10003636_pt1 | contig 13791 bp, 23 predicted proteins | sample Coa_R1_3_FD_66447 | JGI IMG/M metagenome (GOLD analysis project Ga0070730, IMG submission 66447) | Surface soil microbial communities from Centralia Pennsylvania, which are recovering from an underground coalmine fire - Coalmine... | ecosystem: Environmental > Terrestrial > Soil > Unclassified ...
CGTGGTGGGCGAGGCCGCGGCTGCGGCCCGCAAGAGGCGCTAACGATTGGCCGCAACCTATCAAGACTTCCTCGCTGCTAAGGCGCCCGTCGTGGCGGACAGCGGCAAGGAAGCCGAGGACGTGCACAAGTCGCTCTTTCCGTTCCAAGCGGCAATTGTTCGCTGGGCGGTAAGGCGAGGGCGCGCTGCCATCTTCGCGTCGACCGGTCTAGGCAAGACCCACATGCAGTTGGAGTGGGCCCGCCAGATGGGCGGCCCGACATTGATTCTGGCACCCCTCGCCGTGGCCGAACAGACTGCCGAGATCGCTTCCCGCATGGGGCTGGAGGCCCGCGTGGTCCGCGATCGGTCGGAGCTCCATGGCGAGGGCATCTACATCGCCAACTACGAGCGTCTCCATCGCTTCGACCCTTCCGCCTTCCGGTCGCTGGTGCTGGACGAGAGTTCAATCATGAAGGCTATCGAGGGGGCCACTCGGAACAAGCTGATCTCTGAGTGGACGGTCAGCCCCTATCGCCTTTCCTGCACGGCCACGCCCGCACCCAACGATCTGGAGGAACTCGCCAATCAGGCTGAGTTCCTCGGAGTCTGCACGCGCCGTGAAATGCTATCCACCTACTTCCGCCACGACGACGACGGTTGGCGGATCAAGGGTCATGCGCGCGAGAACTTCTATCGCTGGCTCGCGACGTGGGCGGTCTACATCGCCAAGCCGTCAGACCTGGGCTTCGCGGACGAGGGATTCGACCTGCCGCCGCTCGCGATCGTGGAGGACCGCGTGTCGGTCGATTGGCAGCCGAACGGGACTCTGTTTCCCCATCTTGAGAAGGGCATCCGAGGGCGCCACTTGGCGCGCCGCGGCTCTCTCACGGCACGCGTACAGCGTGCAGCCGAGACCATCCTGGCTAGCCAGGAGCAATGGCTTGTTTGGTGCGGGCTCAACGAAGAAGGCAGGGCGCTCGCGAAGCTGCTGGGCTCTGAGGCAGTCCTGATTGAAGGTGCGGACGATGCCGACGAAAAGGTAGCGCGAGAGCGCCGCTGGCGGACGGGTGGCACGCGCGTGCTGATCAGTAAGCCGTCGATCTTCGGCTGGGGTCTGAACTGGCAGCACTGCCACCGAATGCTGTTTCTCGGGCTGGGCGACAGCTTTGAGGAGTACTTCCAGGCGATTCGTCGGTGCTGGCGCTTTGGTCAGGCGCAGCCGGTCGACGTGCGCATCGTGATCTCTGAGGCCGAATCCAAAGTGGCTGAGAACGTGTGGCGCAAAGAGCGCGAGCATGAGCAGACTGTGGCGGCCGTGGTGGCAGCCATGCAGGATGCGGAACGCCATGAGATCGCTGGCACCAAGCCGCCCGATCCGGCCGCCTACGAGACGGCTGATGCTCACGGTGACGGCTGGGAACTCAAGCAGGGCGATTGCGTCGAACGGCTGAAAGAGGTTGAGGGCGGGTCTGTGGCGCTGTCATTGCACAGTCCGCCGTTCGCCCAGCTCTACACCTACTCGGCGTCGATGCGCGATCTCGGCAACTGTCGCACTTACGAGGAGTTCTTTGAGCACTATCGGTTCGCCGTGAACGAACTGCTGCGCGCGACGATGCCTGGCCGGCGCGCCTGCGTCCACGTCCAGCAAATCGCCATGACGCAGGTCATGCAAGGCGTCATCGCTTGGCGTGACTTCCGAGCCGAGGTCGTAAAGCTCTACGTCGAATGCGGATGGATCTACCACGGCGAGGTCGTGATCGACAAGGACCCGCAGGCGCAAGCGATCCGCACGAAGTCAAAGACACTGCTCTTTGTTCAGAAGAACAAGGACTCGTCATGGTCGATCCCCGCGATGGCGGACTACATCCTTTTGTTCAGGGCTCCGGGCGAGAACCCAGTGCCGATCAAGACAGATGTCTCGAATGAAGAATGGATTCGCTGGGCCCGGCCAATTTGGTACGGCATCCGCGAGTCGGCGACGCTACAGGCATCGGCTGCACGCGCCGAGAAGGACGAGAAACATATCGCGCCGTTGCAGCTTGAGACGGTCGAGCGCTGCATCCGTCTGTGGAGCAACAGAGGAGAACTTGTGTGTGATCCCTTCGCGGGCATCGCCACGACAGGATTTGTGGCCTTGCGGCATGGTCGCCAGTTCGTGGGCATCGAATTGAAACCGGAGTACTTCGCCCAGGCCTGCGTGAACCTCAAGGATGCCAGCGCGCAGGGCTCTCTATTCGAGGAGAAGGAGACATGAGGATCACCATCGAGTCCACCGACCGCGTGGTGGAGATCCAGCCCGCGGGCGGCATCCGGAGCGTCCCGGCTCGCGTATGGGAGGGAGAGACGGAGAAGGGCGTCCCGGTCGCCGTGCTGGTCACGCGGATCGCCGCGCACCTCGAGCACGACCAGTCAGAGTTCCAGGCTGACCTGCGGGAAACCCGCCCGCCGACGTCGCACGCGATCGAGGCCTTCCCAATGAGGCTGATCCTGTGAACGGCCAAGAGCTTCTCGCCCGCCCTGGCCTGCGACTCGTCACGAAGCGATGGGCACCCGAGATCCTGCTCGAGCTCTCAGGCGGCCCGCTGCGCTTCAACCGCCTGCTGCAGATGCCCGGGATCAGCGACCGGATCCTCTTCATCCGGCTGACAGAACTGATTGACGCGAATCTCGTCGCGCGCCACGTCCATGCCGGTCCGCCCGTTCGCGTGACGTACAGCCTGACCGAGGCCGGGCGACGGTACGTCGAGCCGATGCGGCAGCTGCAGGAGGTCGCCGTTGGATAACGTGGACCCGCGCAAGCACGCGATCCCGCCTGCCCCGCCCGCAGGCGCGCCTGAGCGCTATGACTGCCCGAGCCCGCATTTCTGCACGCCCCCGGTGTGGCAGCTGGCCCCGTCAAGTGACGACGGCAACTCGATGATCACCCTGCCGTGGGGTGCGCGCTATCTCCCCAATGACGAGATGTGGGTGTGGGAGTGCGCGCACGGCCGCCCGTTCTTCTTGCACTGGTCGGGCGCGATCACCACGGCCGAAATGATGGACGCCTTCCGCGCTGGGTCTGCGGATGCCGAGGCAAAGCGGACATGACGACCGACGTCCACCAGCAACGACAGGAGGCGCGGCCGTTCAAGGGCGTGCGACTCTTCGAGGGCGAGGTCGCGCGGCCGCTCGCTGAGGGTGGATTCACGCGCGTCGACGTCTGCATTCACTGCGACGTGAACGGGCCACCGCGCCGCCCGCAGGGCGCGCCTCAGCCCCTGGAGGCGCCGGCGATCTAGCCCGAGCCCCCGACAAGCGGACCCGCCACAGGTCCCAGCAGTCCAGTCACAACAACGAGAGGAGAACAGCGCTTGTCCGTGCAGACACGATCCCAGCTTGCCATCTCGCCCGAGCTGCAGCTGCCCGTCGACGCGATCACCGAGACCTTCGGCATCCTGGCGGTCATGGAGGCGATCGCGTGAAGCGAAAGCTGCATCCCGAGCAGATCGGGATCGACGCGAGAGATTCGCGCCTACGAAGTCTCGTGCGCCGGTTGAAGCGCATCTGTGTCGATCGCATCAGATATCCCGGCGACAGCGAGCGACTGGACGACCTCCGCGTGGCACTCCTCGAGGGGCACCGCCTGCTCGCCGACATCGACGCGCTCTATGGAGAGGATCGCGGGTGATCGAGCAGCGCTCCTTCCGCATCCACGAGCACGACGACCTCGACCAGGCGGCAGACGAGCTCGACGCCGCCTTCGCCGATGGCTGGCAGCACGTCACGCACTTCTCCGTTGGCCGCGGCATCCTCGTCGTCCTGGCGCGCGTCAAGGCTGAGTCGCAGAATGGCGCGGCCCCAAAGAAGCAGCTGGCAAAGGCGGCCGGGCGATGACCTCGGACGAACGCCGCGACGCCGCCCTCGACCACGTACAGGCCGCCCGCAAGGCGATCCACGAATCCGACATGGAGCCGGATCCGGTGGCCCAGCGCCGGCTTGACGCGCGCGCGGCCGCGCACCTGAGGAAGGCCGCGGATCTCCTCGATGACCACAGGAGGCTCAGCGAGTGATCGCCGACGATTTCTGGAAGCGCACCATCGAGATCTTCCGCGCGGCCCCCCTGAAGATCACCCTGGCCAGCGGCACCGAGGTCCTCGGCGAGGTGATCTTCGTCGGCGCCGACAGCTGTACCCTCCGTCGGCCTGATGGCAGCGCCGCGCGCGTCTACTACAGCCGGATCCGCGAGGTTGTGGAGGCCACGCCGAAGCTGTGAGCGACGCCTCTCGCATCTGCCCGGTCCCCACCTGTCATGAGCGCCTGGGCACGACCAGGACCGGCGACCCTTGGCTGCTCTGCCGCCGCCACTGGCAGCGCGTCGACGCAGGCCTGCTGAACCGGCTCTGGCGAGCCTACCGCGCCTGGCAGCGCATCGAGCGACAGTTCAGGAAGGCAGAGGCTGAGGGCCGCTCGACGACGCCATTCGTCCTGCCGCGCGCCTCTGCGATCCAGGCTTATCTCGACATTCGCGGCGACGCAATCAGGCAGGCCAGCCGCGGCGAGCCTGCGCAGCTGGAGGCGTCGCTGTGAGTCTGGCGCCAGCGATCGCATACGAGGATGGGCTGAGAGCGGCATGGGCTCGCGCTGCCCTCGATCCTCGCTTTCGATTCTTCTTCGGCATCGGTGGCTGGACGTATGTCCGCCCCGTGCTTTCCGAGAAGACGTGGGACTACGTGCAACTCGTAAGCGTGGTCGACGGAGGGGTCGTCGGCTTCTTTTCTGCCGAGATTGACCGGCCGCCCCGCTGCGTTAGCGAGATGGGATGGGTGAACCTCGCAGGCAAGCCCAGCTTCGCCTTCGCACGAGATAGTTCGCGCTTTCTGCGCGCGCTATTTGAAGAGCACGGCATGTTCGCGGTCCGTTGGACGGTGGTGGTTGGCAATCCTGCGGAGAAGATGTACGACCGGCTTGTCGCCAATCGTGGTGGACGAATCATAGGGTTCGAGCGGGGCGCGGTCGTGCTGCAGGACCAGCGCCGCTATGACCGCAAGCGCTACGAGATCCTGGCCTCGGAGGTCCGGCTGTGAGCCAGCGATTCCCATGCGGATGCTGGCTCCTCCATGGCCATCAAAAGCATCGCTGCAAAGAGCATCAGGGCACCAGGAGCGGGCCGCTTGATCTGTATCTGGAGCCGCCGCCGGCAGAGCCTGTCAACGGCCGATTGCCTCTGAGCTTTCTGCTCGCGCAGAACAAAGATGAGCAGCCGCCGGTCGAGCCGACCGTGCCGTTCGCAGCCATGTACGGCGAGGACCCGAAGATCGTGATCGCAGTGCTCGAGCGCACCGTCGTGCTGGCCGAGCCCTCGGACCGCTACGAGCGCATCACCGCCAAGCACGACCAGGTGCTCGTCGACCCCGGCGTGATCGCCTGGCGCATGAAGACCGCGAGCTACGAAGGCCACCGCCTGAACGGCAGTAAGGCCGGCGAAGCCCTTGCGGCCCATCGGCAGCCATCGAAGTCGCCGTGGCGCGTCGCGCCGCCGGCCGATAGCGCTGCGCGCCAACGAAGCGACGATCGTGCGCGCGAGAACCAGCGAGAGATCGAAGAGCACAAGCAACGCGAGCTGGCCGCGCATCGCCAGCGACAACGTCAACCATGTGAGGAGGAAGAAGTGATGTCAATTACGCAATCAACCTCGGTTCCTGGAATGGTGGTCGTCGCGGAGGTCGGCCAGAAGGCGTGCAGCACCTGCGGCAAGAGCAAGCCGCTGGACCAGTTCCGACGCGACAAGAAGGCCAAGGACGGCCTCGGCGGCAAGTGCAAGGACTGCACGGCTGAGTACCGCCGTCAGTGGTACGCCAAGAAGAAGGGCGCGCCCTCGTCGAAGCCCCGGCTGAAGGTCGCCCGGCGCAAGGGCAAACCTCGCGCGGCCGGCGTCATTCCGACGAACGGCGAAGCGGTGGCTATCGGCGGAACGGCGCTGACCGATGCCGACGCGCGCCACGACCGCGTGCTCGCGCTGCTGCGCCGCCAGGACCAGCTGCGCTCCGACCTGGCCCGCGTCACGGCCGAGCTTCAGGAGGCGATCGCCGGCTGATGCCAGAAGGATTCGACTACCGGATCCAGGAGCTCTATGGCTAAGATCCGCAGCCTCAAGGGCGAGTACTTCAGGAATGCCGGCATCAGCCGTGGCGGCATCGTCGCCAAGGTCCTCGGCGCTGGACTGATCACGGCCGTAGCCGACGACGAAGGACGCTTCAAGGCTGAGCCGGATTACCTGCGTGGCGAGATCTTCACCCACGACTCGGTCACCGCCGAGGAGGTCAAGTACGGCCTGGAGAAGCTGCACGCAATCGACTTCATCCGGCTCTACAGCGTGCATGGGCGTGTATTTGGTTGCATAACGATGTGGAAGGAGCACCAGCCCGTCCCGCCCTCGCGCTTTAAGGAAAGTAAACTTCCGCCCCCGCCAAATACAAAAAGGCGCAGGCATGTGCCTGCGGCCCCGCAAGCACAGCGCAAGCAACCGCCTACACTTGCTTCCTCGCGCGCGGGCGTCGGATCGGATCGGAAAGAGGATCGGATAGGAGAACATGGAGACGCTGTAGGTGGAGGCGCGTCCTCCAATGGCGCTGGGGTGCAGCAGGCGATTGAGCCTGCGGTCGTGCCGGTGGATCGCCAGGTCAGCGCGCTGTGTGAGTGGTTGCTCGATCGTCGTGGCTGGCAGACGTTCGGCTCGATGGAGGCGACCAAACGCGAGCGTGGGCTAGCGGCGCACATCCTCGAGCTGGGCACTCCCTTCCCCACGTTGGTCAGCTCCCTCGACGCGATGTGGGAGGCAACCGATCCGGATGACAGGCCCTCCACGCTGGGCTACTTCTGGACTCGGCTGCAGGACGAGCAGCACGCAGCGTTGAAGCAGCAGCGTTCCCACGTCAGCTCAAACGAGCTTTCGAAGCCTGATGTCGCTGCTGTTGTCGCAAAGAAGCGAGCGGCGACGCAATGACAAACCTGCGCGTTTTATTGGATTCGCAGTTTTCTGGACCGCGTCCCAGTCATACACGTCGGGTCTCAGAACCGCGACCTCCCCTGGGGGTGCTGGTGGAGGAATCATTCAACGAGGTGACTTCATGGTGCTTGTAGTTGTGGACCCTGTCGCCGTTATCAATCGCCTTCTGGCCGAATGCGCTGATCGACCTGCGGCAGCGGAACGATTGCACCAAGAGGCGGTTTCCAACCCCGAACTGCGAGAAGCGCTGATCGCCAGATTTAGGCCCAATTTATTGGCGGAGATTTGCGCAGAGGCCGTTCAGGTACAGGCTTCCGAAGTCAGAATTCGTGCGCGGCGGATCGCTCGAAACGATACCGACGATAGGGCTTTGATCTCCCGTGTCGGAGCAATCAAGGCCGAGCTGCAATTGTGGACGCTTCCGAGTGGCGTCAAGTTACAGCTAGCGTCTCGCGAACAGGTTGCGGAAGCGATCGCCTTCCACCGTGCGCAGGTCCAGGCTCATCGTCGAGCAATCATTTTTTATGAGGCAATCACTCAGGGGTTAGCGCCCGGCCAGATAGTCAGGGATGTTCTCACGGACGAGCAACTGGCGAGTCTCTTGGAGCGGGCCCAAGCGTGATGTGTGTATGTGGTTCCCAAACTGTGTATGGCTGCACCTATTACCGGAAACGAGATCGCCTGCCACCAATTGATGATGCAGAGGCTGTACTCCGAGAGCTCGTCTGGGCATTTTGCGATGGGGGGCGTTACAAGGAGACGGTCTATTTTTGGGAGGAGGGCCTCTGGTCCGCCGATCTAATGTGGGCGGCGAAGAACCGTCCTTCGCTCGCCCTGGCAGAGCTTCTTGACCGATTAGATGAGTGTGCGCGAACCATGGAGGAGGCCGGCGGCCGGAACCAACGGTCTCGGCGCCAGGTGGAGGCTGTCGTCTGCGCCTCAAGCGCTCTAGGGATAGCCGCGGTGGTGATTGATAGAGGAACCCCGCCAGTGCGCTCGCGCGGACGGCGGGGAGAAGTGAGTTCCATGCTACACCGCGACGAAAGCGGCGGCGAGCGGTGAGGATCCTAGGCCTCGATCTGTCGCTGACATCTACGGGGTACTGCCTGCTGGACGATGAGCGCAGCGAGTGGTTCGGGTCGGTGTCTCCGGCGACCCGTGATGCCGAGCGCCTTGCCGCCTTTCACGACTGGCTCACACTCGCGCTGGCAAAGCGAGAGTTGGATGCCGTCGCGATCGAGGGGTACAGCTTTGGCTCGCCTCAAGGCGCCACCCGCGCCTTCGCGATCGGGGAGTTGGGCGGCGTCGTGAAGCTGGCGGTATGGAGATCCCAACTGACCATGCGGGTCATCCCGCCGGCGACATGGAAGAAGCAGCTGCTGGGTAGGGGCAACCTACCGAAGGACATGGTGCGGGTCGAGGCCTTCAAGCGCTACGGCGTGGAGTTCGCCTCGCAGGACACCCTGGACGCCTGGGCAGTGGCAATGTGCTGCCGGCGCCAGCTGCTCGGCCTCAGCGAACCCGCCAAGGTTTCCCACAGAAAGTCAGCTCACGTCCCACCACAACAGGAGGCCCATGACGAAACGCGCAAGACGTCGGCAAGAAGGGCTGCTGGCGCCGCGCCGGCCTAAACGTTGGAAGGCCTTCGACGACGACTACGGCCGGCACGTGCTTGACGCCACGCGGGCGGAGATCATGCCCGAGGTGCGGCCTGCGCCCGTCGACGAACCGACCGTCCGCGCCGACCACCTGCTGCGGAAGGCGGAATTGATCGACAACCTCGAGGTGCTGCTCACCGCCGCCCTGGCGCATGCCGGCGCGCTGAACTCGGACGAGGACCTGCCCGACTACTCAGCGCTGGCGGAGGAGGCCAATCTGACGCTGGCCGAGTACGAGGCGGTGGCCATGACCATCGACGGCCACGACCTGCAGCAGATCGCCAAGTTCCAGCACGTGAGCGTGGACGCCGTGGCCGCGGCGAGGCGCCGGGGCCTGCTCAAGATTCGCCAATTCGTTTCGATCTCAGCTTGGACGGCATTTCCATATGGCTTTATAGAGGCACATGAAGGTGGCTACGAGGCCTGACATCACAGCCTTCGCCACCCACGAGGAACGCGTGCGCGCCTTCATGGCCTCTATCCCCAGCCGCCGCCGGCGGCGGGTCGAGGCGAAGTACGAGGTCTTGAGCGACTGGCAGATCCAGGAGCTCAGGCACGAGGAGCGGCTCTGGTCGCCGCACCAGCTCGACGACCTCGAGGTCGAGCGCGTCGGGCTGGCGTATCGATCGATCAGCATGCCGAGCCCCGAGGAGGCCTGATGGACGAGTCGCGCTGGCCGCCGTTCATCCGGAGCTTCATCGACCAGGTCGGACAGAACGCCGACAGCCTGGTCCTCGACGTCCAGTACCGCTCCCCCTTCTGGACCGTGACCGCGACCTGCCCCTGCTGCAAGCTCAGCCGGATCTGGACGATCGCAACCGAGCCGCCGCTGCCGCTGCCGGAGGAGATCCCTGTGCCCGAGTTTCTCCGCGACGTGCTGGCATGACCTGGAACCTCAGCCTGTGACGCCGGAAGAGCGCGATCGCCAGCTGGCGAGGTGGTGGCATCGATGGGAGCTCGGCCTCGTGGTCCTGTTGGCGGTGACCAGCGTCGTCGGCGTCTGCTGGGCAGAATTCAAGGGCCAGCCGCGGTTCGTCGAGACGCACCGGCGGTGAAGATCGGCGACCGCGTGACGGTGGTCGCGGCCGCGGAGGAGTACCACGGGTTCTCAGGCGTGATCGTCGAGGTGACCAAGCGCGGCGACCTGGTCGTCGACGTCGAGATCCCGGTCAGGTACCGTGCCGTCTTCAAGCCGCACGACGTCGAGCTCGAGGCGGTGGCCGGCCAAGGCGGGAAGTGATCGCTCTCCGCTGCCGGCAGTGCGGCAAGGACACCGACACCGACCACTCGAGGGGGGCCGTGTGCCTCGAATGCCTGGTGCGGGAGGCTGTCGCGGTCGACCTCGCTGAGTACCGTCGGCTGTGGGCCAAGCGACGCCGCTACTCGCGAGCCAACGCTGTCCACAACGACGAGCAGATCAAGCGCCTGGCCAGGCGGATCAACCTCAAGGTGCACGCCCTGCTCATCGGTCCGAAGGCGATCGAGTTCTTCAACGCGCTGCTGCATGAAGCCCGAGGCCTCGCCGAGTCGGCCGGCGGGCGGATCGTCGTGGCGCAGACGGGCGACGTGCTCCGCAAGCGCTGGCCGGACGGCGTGCGGACGCTTGGCTAGCGGCCGCTCCTCCGCCTGTACCACCCCGCGCTGCTCGGGGCGCGCGGTTCGTGGCGGCAAGTGCCAGAGGTGTCAGCGCGAGTACGACGCCCGCCGCGGCTCGGCGGCTGAGCGCGGATACGCCACGCCGCGCTGGCTGCGGCTGCGAGCGCAGGTGCTCCGCGAGCAGCCCTTCTGCGCGTGGCCCGGCTGCATCCGTAGGTCGGTCGACGTGCATCACATCATCGCGAAACGCGACGGCGGCAAGGACGTCCGGCCGAACCTGCAGGGCCTGTGTCACCCACATCACTCGGCGAAGACGATGGCCGAACAGCGGAGGTAGCGAAAATGCCCGCAGCTGCCGGCCGCAAGAGCGCGCCTTTAAAGCTAAGGCTGTTAAAGGGCCGGCGCGATGGCGTGGACTCGGGCGGCCGCAAGCTCATCGAGGCGCCGCGGTTCATCCGCATGGCGCCGGACAAGCCGGCGGATCTATCGCCGATGGCGAGCGAGCACTGGGACCTCATCGTCGACGAGCTGCAGCGCCTCGAGCTGCTGAAGCCGATCGACGCCGGCTCGCTAGTGATGCTCTGCGAGATCTGGGCGCGCTGGAAAACTGCGGTGGCGATCATCGAGAAGGAAGGCCTCACCATCGAGACATCGCAGGGCGTCGGCCGTCACCCGGCGGTCGCGATCGCCGAGGCCGCCGAGCGCTCGTACCGTTCGGCAGCCGCAGAGTTCGGCCTGACCCCGGCATCCGAGTCGAAGCTCGCAACCAAGGGTCCGTCGGGAGACGACGACAACCCATTCAAGTGAAGGCTGAAGTGGGCGACCCGAGGCTGCCGGCGCGTGTGTGGGCGCGTATCGAAGTCAACTCAGCGAATTGCTGGCTGTGGACTGGGCCGCTGAATGCAAAGGGCTATGCATTCTCGCTTCGCTGGGCAGGCAAGGCACAGCTGGTCCATCGAGTCTTCTATGCGGTCCTCGTCGGCAATCTTCCTGCTCATACCGCCAAGGGCCAGCAGTTGGATCATCTCTGCCGGGTTCGGCGCTGCGTCAACCCCGAGCATCTCGAACTTGTGTCGCCCCGCCTGAACACGCTGCGCGGAGCAACAATCGCCGCAGCTCGAGCAGCCCAGACCCACTGTATTCATGGCCACGAGCTTGCTGGCCACAATCTCATCATCGGCCCCAAAGGCCGCCAGTGTCGCGAATGCTTGCGGAAGCATGTCCGGAACTACAGGGCGCGGACGAGGGCGACCCGAGACGCGGCCTAGGTCGTGCGCCGGATCGATCCGCGCATCTCTGACGAGGTGCGGTGGTACCTGAAGACCCGCGGCATCCCGTTCCCTGACTGCCCGCCGAAGATCAAGACGCCTGAGCCCGTCGAAGTCGACGGCGCGAAGTTCGATCCGGCTCGAGTCGACCACGTGCTCCGGGTTTTCTCGCATCTCCGCCACACCCAGGGAGAGTGGGCGGGCCGGCCGCTGAAGCCGGACCCGTGGCAGGTCGCGTACTTCTTCGCCCCGGTCTTCGGCTGGGTGCGCGAGGACGAGCGCGGCCAGCTGGCGCGGATCGTGCGCCGGGCCACCCAGGACGTGCCGCGCAAGAACGGCAAGACGACCACCGCCGGCGGGGTTGCGATCTATCTGACCACCGCCGACGACGAGCCGGGAGCGCAGGTCTACGCCCTGGCCGCCGGCAAGGACCAGGCGCGATTCTGCTATGACCCGGTGAAGGCGCTCGCCGAGCAGGCGCCGGCGCTGAAGCCGCACGTCAAGGCCCTGGCCAACCGAATCGTTCACCTGCGCACCGCCAGCTACTTCGCAGTGGTCTCGAGCGTCGCCGATCTCATGCATGGCGCCAACGTTCACGGCGCGATCATCGACGAGCTCCACGTGCACAAGAAGCCCGACCTGGTGCACGCGATCGAGTCCGGGACCGGATCCCGCCGGCAGCCGCTGATCATCACCATCACCACGGCGGACGACGGCCGTCCGGAGACCATCTACGCCAAGCGCCGGGAGCGCCTCGAGGACCTGGCCGCCGGCGTGCTGGTCGACCCCTCGGTCTACGGCGTGATCTGGGCGGCCGACGAGGATGACGATCCCTTTGTCGAGTCGACCTGGAGGAAGGCAAACCCCGGCTATGGGATCTCGCCGACCAAGGCCTTCATGGAAGCGGCCGCGCTGGAAGCGCAGCAGTCGCCCACCGACCAGGCGAAGTTCCTCCGTCTGCATCTCGGGATCCGCACCACGATGCAGACGAAGTACCTCTCGCCGGACGAGTGGGCCGCCTGCACCTCGCCGGCGGACCCGGAATCGCTTCGTGGCCACGAGGTGTACGGAGGTCTCGACCTCAGCTCGACGACCGACCTCGCCGGCCTCGCGTTGTGCTTCCCCGAGAGCGATGAGACCTGCCGTTTCCTGTGGCATTACTGGGCGCCGCGCGAGGGCATCGAGGAGCGCGAGCGGCGCGATCGAGTGCCCTACCGGCACTGGGTCAAGCAAGGGCTGATCACGCTGACCGATGGTGCGGTCACCGACTACGACGTCATCCGCGAGGCACTCGGTCAGACGCGCGGACGCTTCCCGCGGCTGAAGCAGATCGGCTACGACCCGTGGAACGCGACGCAGCTGGTGAACAACCTGACCGCCGACGGCTTCGACATGGTCAAGGTCCCGCAGACGCTCACGTACCTGACGGACCCGACCAAGGAGCTGCAGCGCCGGGTGCTCAGCCGCGCTGTCCGCCACGACGGCGACCCGGTGACGAAGTGGATGGCGAACAACGTCGCCGTGCGCACCGACGTCAACGGCAACATCCGGCCGGACAAGGAGCACTCGACGGATCGCATCGACGGAATCGTCGCCGCGATCATGGCGCTCGACCAGGTCATCCGCCACGAGACCAAAGGCAATGGCTTCCTCGACTACATGCGCGAGAAGCGCGCGGAGGTGGCGGAGTGACCGAGCAGCTGACGCCGCGTGAGCGTGAGCTCGAGAAGCAGCGCTGCGGCGTGTGCGGCCTGATCCACCCGTTCCTCACGGTCTGTCCGTTCATCGAAGAGCGAGAGGTTCGATACGAGTTCGGCCTCGATGGCCAGGGCCGCCGGCGAGCTCGATTCCGCACCGAGCGGACGAAGTACTTCCCGCGCCCGGAGCTCTTCAAGGCCGTCGAGGCGCTGACCGCGAAACCACGGAGGAAAGGGCGTAAGTGACAGTCGCCTCCGAGTACCGCAAGGCGCTCGCCAACTACAACCCTGGCGCGCCGACGCGCGACATGACCGCGCAGGCCCAAGCGTTGGCTTCCGGGTCGCTCTCGCCTGCACCTGGTGACGGTCCTTGGGATGGCCAGATGGGCCCGGGCGTACCACTGCCGGCGCAGCCTCTCGACGCTGCTCGCCGCGGCGTTTCGATGCCGCGTCGCTGGCAGTATCCGGTCGGCACCAACCTCACCGTCACGCCCGGCGCGACCAAGCTCGTCGACTTCCGGACCCTGCGTGCACTGGCCAAGGTCTACGACGTCGCCCGCCGCTGCATCGAGATCCGACGGCAGGAGATCGCATCGATGCGCTGG
>Ga0070730_10003637_pt1 | contig 13781 bp, 10 predicted proteins | sample Coa_R1_3_FD_66447 | JGI IMG/M metagenome (GOLD analysis project Ga0070730, IMG submission 66447) | Surface soil microbial communities from Centralia Pennsylvania, which are recovering from an underground coalmine fire - Coalmine... | ecosystem: Environmental > Terrestrial > Soil > Unclassified ...
AACGTCGAGAAGGCCCGCGCCGACAAGATGCTCGGCAACGAGGAGATCAAGGCGATCATCACCGCGCTCGGCACGGGGATCGGCGATTACTTCGACGCCTCGAAGCTCCGCTACGGCAAGACGATCCTCCTCGCGGACGCCGACGTCGACGGCTCGCACATCCGGACGCTGCTCCTCACGCTGCTCTACCGCCACTTCAAGCCGCTCATCGAGCAGGGCCGGATCTTCATCGGCCAGCCGCCGCTCTACCGGCTGCAGCTGGGCAAGGAGATCCGCTGGGTCTACTCGGACAAGGAGCGCGATGCCGCGATCAAGGAGCTGAAGGCGCTCGCGAAGACGCGGTCCGCCGAGCGCAAGACCAAGGCCGCCGCGAAGAAGGCCAAGGGCGAGCCCGCCGAGCCCGTCGAGGCGGACTCGACGAACACCGACGAGGGCACCGACGACGGCAAGGGCGGGCGCGAGCCCGCGATCGCGCGCTACAAGGGCCTCGGCGAGATGAACGCCGAGCAGCTGTGGGACACGACCCTCAACCCGGCGACCCGCACCCTCCGGATCGTGAACCTCGAGGACGCCGAGCAGGCCGACTTCGTCTTCGACGAGCTCATGGGCAACGAGGTCGAGGGGCGCAAGAAATGGATCATGGCCAACGCCAAGTCCGCGGAGCTCGATCTCTAGATGGCGCGGCTGCGCGACCTGGGAGTCGACTTCGAGCACTGGTGCTTCGCCTGCGGGCAGCTCAACCCGACCGGGCTACAGCTGGACTTCGACGTCACGACGAACGGCGCGGCCGCGCGCTACACCGGCACGCAGCGCCACCAGGGCTACGACGGCACGCTGCACGGCGGCGTCATCACCGCCCTCCTCGATGAGACGATGGGCTGGGCGATCTTCCACCAGGGCATCTGGGCCGTCACCGCGAAGCTGGACGTCACGTTCAAGCGGCCGGTGCCGGTGGGCGAGGAGCTCGTCGTGACCGGCGAGCTCGTGCGCGAGCGCGGCCGGACGGTCGAGACGCGCGGCATCGTGGCGCGCGCGAGCGGCGGGGAGATCCTCGCCGAGGCGACCGGCATCTTCGTGCGCATGCCGGACGAACGCCGCGCCGAGCTCGAGAAGCGCTACTCGCGCACCGATGAAGCATTCGCCCGGGTCCGCGCGGCCGTCGCCGCGGAGGCCGAGGCCAAGACGAAGGAGCAGGCGCGCACGTGATCGAAGGACCGAATCGGGTCCCTCCGGGAGACTCGAACGAGCGCATCGTCGGTGTCGAGCTCGAGACCGAGATGCGGAAGGCCTACCTCGACTACGCGATGACGGTCATCGTCGCGCGCGCCCTGCCGGACGTGCGCGACGGGCTAAAGCCGGTGCAGCGCCGGATCCTCTGGACGATGCACGAGATGGGTCTGCGAAGCGACCGGCCCTTCCGCAAATCCGCCGCGATCGTCGGCGACGTGATGGGGAAGTACCACCCGCACGGCGACGTGCCGATCTACGACGCGCTTGCGCGGTTCGCCCAGGACTTCACGATGCGCTACCCGCCGATCCAGGGGCAGGGCAACTTCGGCTGCTTCTCCGGGGACACGAAGGTCGAGCTCGTGAACGGCGAGCAGAAGACGTTCGCCGAGCTCGTCGAGATGGTGCACCGCGGCGTCCGCGCCGAGGTCTTCACCCTCGACTCGCATCGCAACGTCCGCATCAAGCCGCTCCGCGCGCCGCGGCTCGTGCGACGGAACGACCCGGTCGTGAAGGTCACCCTCGCCTCGGGCGCGGAGATCGTCTGCACGCCCGATCACCGGTTCATGCTCCGCGACGGCACGTACCGCGAGGCCGAGAAGCTGAAGGCCAAGGACCAGCTCATGCCGTTCGCGCGCACCGCGATCCCCGAGCGCCTCCACCGCACCGGCGCGTTCCCGATCCCGGCGAGCCTCTCGCAGGTCGTCACGTCCGTCGTGCCGGCCGGGAAGGCGGATGTCTACGACCTCACGGTCGACGTCACGCAGAACTTCGCGCTCGCGGCCGGCGTCTTCGTGCACAACTCGATCGACGATGACCCACCAGCCCACATGCGCTACTGCACCACCGGAGACGCCCTCGTCCGTACGGCACAGGGCACGGTGCCGATCTCAGAGATCGTGGCGGGCGCGGCACCTGAGTCCGATAACGACATCGATGTCAGCGTGCTCGACCGTCGCGGCGCCCCCGTCCGCGCGAGCAGGTTCTTCCACTCGGGAAGCCACCCCACGCTTCGGATGCGAACGCGTGAGGGATACGAGCTCACCGGCACGCACAACCATCCGGTGCTGATGCTCGAGACGGTGGCCGGCGTGCCGATGCTGGTGTGGAAGCTGCTCGATGAAATCAAACCCGGCGATCACGTCGCGCTCCTTCGTCGTGCGGCGAACACGCCGGCCGACGGGCCGCTGACGCCGCGCGAGCGCGCGCTGGCAACGCTGGCCGGCGGCATGGTGTCGGAGGGCTGGGCATCGGGAACGCGCGCCGGGTTCAACAATCTCGACCGCGCGTACTTCGACGATGTCAGATCGGCCTACACCGAGATCGTTGGCGGCCGGCACTACGCCTACTCACGGAAGATCAAATCGACCAACGTGCTCCACGAGCTCGACGTGCAGAACATGGCCGCGCTGAAGGCGAGTCCACTCGCCGAGATGGTCGGGCTCCGGAGCGCAGCGAAGCGGGTCCCGGTCTTCATCTGGACCTCCTCGCAGGCGTTCAAGGCGACGTTCCTCCGCGCGCTATTCGAGGGCGACGGATCGTCGTCGATCCTGAAGCCGGCGGGTGGCTTCGCGATCCAGATCAGCTACTCGACGCGAAGCCAGCAGCTCGCGACGGAGGTCCAACAGCTGCTGCTCGAGTTCGGCGTCGTCTCCAAGCAGTGCCACTACGAGGACGGCGAGATCAAGGTGGTCATCACGAATCGTCGCGACGCGCGTCTCTTCGCCGCTCGCGTCGGATTCCACGGGGCGAAGCAGGCCAAGCTCGAGTCCGAGCTCGCGCAGATCCCGCTCACGAGCAGCGCGATGAGCGCCGACCACGTTCCGTTCGTCGCCGAGTACATCCGCGGCGAGCGAATGGCGCGCTGGACCGACCGCGAGTGGCTGCGGAAGCACAACGTCGACCGCATCGAGCGCTGGGAGCGCGACCGCGAGGAGATCCTCGCGCACCTTACCAACGAGGAGGTCCGACAGGTGGTCGAACCCCTCGTCGACGGCACCTATTACTACGCGACCATCGCGACCGTCGAGGACGCCGGCGTCCAGCCGGTCTATTCCCTCCGGGTCGACACCGAGGACCACAGCTTCATCACGAACGGCTTCGTGAGCCACAACACGGAAGCGAGACCTGCCGCCATCGCGGCCGAGCTCCTCGCGGACATCGAGAAAGAGACCGTCGACTGGTACCCGAACTACGACAACCGCCACATGCAGCCGACGGTGCTGCCGGCGCGCGTGCCGAACCTGCTGGTGAACGGCTCGACCGGCATCGCGGTGGGCATGGCGAGCAACATCCCCCCGCACAACCTGCGTGAGGTCACCGCGGCCGTGAAGGCGCTCGTCGACGACGCGGACCTCACCAACGACGACCTCTGCAAGATCGTCCGGGGCCCGGACTTCCCGGGCGGCGGGATCATCTACCGGTTCGAGGAGCAGAAGAACCTCGAGACCGGCGCCCCCGAGCGGGTCGACGCGATCCTGCGGGCCTACGCGAACGGCCGCGGCCGGATCCTCATGCGGGCGAAGGCCCACGTCGAGGACGGCAAGGGCGGGCGCCAGTCGATCGTCGTGACCGAGCTGCCCTATGCGGTGAACAAGGCGACGCTCATCGAGAAGATCGCCGATCTGGTGCAGTCGAAGCGCCTGGCCGGCATCTCCGACATCCGCGACGAGAGCGACCGCGAGGGCATGCGGGTCGTGATCGAGGTCAAGCGGGACGACAACGCCGAGCGCGTCCTGAACAACCTCTACAAGCACACCGCGATGCAATCGGCGTTCAACCTGAACATGCTGGCCCTGGTCGATTCGTCGCCCAAGACGCTCTCGCTGAAGGACGTCCTCCAGCACTTCATCGACTACCGCAAGCAGGTCATCAAGCGGCGGACCGAGTTCGATCTCGGGAAGGCGAAGGAGCGCGCGCACATCCTCGAGGGCTTCAAGATCGCGCTCGACCACATCGACGAGATCGTGAAGACCATCCGCGCGAGCAAGACGCCGGAGACGGCGCTGGCGAACCTGCGCGAGAAGTTCGAGCTCTCCGAGGTGCAGGCCAAGGCGATCCTCGAGATGCAGCTGCGGCGCCTCACCGGCCTCGAGCGGCAGAAGGTCGAGGACGAGTACCGCGACACGATCAAGCTCATCTCGGAGCTCGAGTCGATCCTCGGCAATCCGCGCAAGATCCTCTTCCTCATCAAACAGGACATGGACGAGCTCGCGACGAAGTACGGCGACGACCGCCGCACCAAGATCCTCGACGACCTGAACCGCGAGCTCACCGATCAGGACCTCGTTGCCGACGAGGACGTGGTCATCACCGTCTCGAGCCGCAACTACGTGAAACGGATGCCGCTCTCGACCTACAAGGCCCAGCACCGGGGCGGCCGTGGGGTCATCGGGATGGCCACCCGGGACGAGGACGACGTCGAGCACCTCGTCGTCGCCCGGAACCACGACCGGCTGTACGTCTTCACCGACCGGGGCCGGGTCTTCGCCCTCAAGGCGTACGAGCTACCCGACGCGAGCCGGACCGCGAAGGGCACCCCGATCCAGAACATCCTCGAGGCCATGCAGTCCGGCGAGCGGGTGTCCGCGCTCATCGCCATCCGCGAAGGTGCCTCGCTGCCGCACCTGGTGATGGCGACGCGCAAGGGGTTCGTGAAGAAGACGCCGCTCTCGGACTACGGCAACGTCCGCCGGGCCGGACTCATCGCGATCGCGCTGCGCAAGGACGACCAGCTGGCCTGGGTCGCCGGCGCCGGTGACAAGGACCGCATCGTCCTCGCCACGCGGAAGGGCAAGGCGATCACGTTCAAGGCCACCGACGCGCGGCCGATGGGCCGCCAGACCCAGGGCGTGACCGGCATCAAGCTCTCGAAGGGCGACGAGGTCATCGGCATGGGCGTCGTGAACGCTCGGACCGAGGTGCTCTCGGTGACGGAGAACGGCTACGGCAAGCGCACCAAGGTCGAGGACTTCCCGACGCACAACCGCGGCGGGCAGGGCGTGATCCTCGCCTCGATCACGGCCAAGACCGGCAACGTGGCGGCGATCCAGGTCATCGACGAGAAGAGCGAAGAGGTCCTCCTCATCTCGACCACCGGCGTCGTGATCCGGGTGCCGATGGACCAGATCCGCGTGCTCGGCCGCGCGACGCAGGGCGTGAAGGTCATGGCGACGGGCGAGGCGAAGATCGCGTCAATCGCGACCTTCGCCACATCGCGGCCGTCGCAGCCGGGGCTCGGCCTGCAGCAGGGCTAGCGCCTCGAGAGCATTCGCACCTCCGAGCTTCGCTCGGAGCTTCATGTAACGGGCCCGGGTCGGTTCCGTCGCGATTTTGCCCGAAATAGGCCCGCCCAGTACGAAATCGCCACCAAAACCCGTTGCGCTTCGCCTGCTTGGCCCGTTACGGTCCGTGCCGGGGTCGCTTGACCCCTGGACGCAGAGGAAGAGGGACCGACCTGATTTGATCCGTCTCGAGGACGTGAGCAAGCGGTACCCCAACGGGACCGCGGCGCTCCAGGACGTCGATCTCACCATCGAGCACGGTGACTTCGCGTTCCTCGTCGGATCCTCCGGCGCCGGCAAATCGACGCTCATCCGGCTCCTGATCCGTGAGGAGCTCCCGACGACCGGCCGTGTCCTCGTCGACGGGAAGGACGTCGTGCGGCTCCGGCGGTCCCAGATCCCGAACCTGCGGCGGACCGTCGGCGTCGTCTTCCAGGATTTCAAGCTGCTCCCGACGAAGACCGTCGCCGAGAACGTCGGCTTCGCCCTCCTCGTCACCGGTCACGACGGTCGCACGGTCCGCGAGGAGACCGATCGGGTGCTCGCGCTCGTCGGGCTCACGCACCGGCGTGGCCATTTCCCGCGCGAGCTCTCCGGCGGCGAGCAGCAGCGCGTCGCGATCGCGCGCGCGCTCGTGAACGGGCCGCGTGTCCTGATCGCCGACGAGCCGACCGGGAACCTCGACCCGGTCACGAGCTGGGAGATCATCAAGCTCCTCACGCGGGTCCAAGAGCTCGGCACGACGCTCGTCATGGCCACGCACAACGCCGAGATCGTGAACGCGCTCCGGCGACGGGTCATCCATCTCGATCACGGCGCGGTCGTGCGCGACGAGCGCGAAGGGTCGTACGCGGCGTGAGGCGGGTCGGGTACGTGCTCACGGCCGCCTGGCAGGGCTTCTGGCGCAATCCGGTGATGAGCATCGCCGCGACGCTGACCGTGTCGCTCATGCTGCTGCTCTTCGCGTTCTTCATCGTGACCGATCGCGGGCTGCAGGCGGCCGTCGGCGCGCTCGAGTCGAAGGTCGAGCTCGTCCTCTACCTGGATGACGGCGCGAAGCCCTCCGACGTGCTCGCGCTCAAGGCGCGCATCGAGCAGGATCCCGCGGTCTCGCGCGTGGATTACGTCACCAAGCAGCAGGCCCTCGACCGGCTGCGCGAGCTCGCGCAGCGCAAGGAGGACTTCACCGTCGCCGACCTCGGCTCGAACCCGCTGCCGAACTCCCTCGAGATCAAGCTCGCGAACGCGCAGGACACCGACCGACTCGCCACGTCGCTCAAGGAGGAGCTCGGGCACGGCGTCGTCACCGACGTCATCGACAACCCGACCGTCGTCGAGAAGCTCCTCACGATCACCCGCGTCCTGTCGATCGGCGGCGTCGCGGTGCTCGCGATGATGCTGTTCGTCGCCCTGTTCGTGATCGTGAACACCATCCGCATCGCGGTGCACGCGCGGCGTGACGAGATCGAGATCATGCAGCTCGTCGGCGCGACCGACTGGTTCGTGAGCTGGCCGTTCATCTTCGAAGGCATGCTCGTCGGCACGCTCGGCGCGCTCGTCGCCCTCGCGGTGCTCGCGGCGGCGTCGCGACCCGTGACGAGCGCGCTGGTCGGCTTCCTCGACATCCTCCCCGTCTCGCTCGGCCCCAATTTCGTGCTCGAGCTCGGGCTCGGGGTGCTCGCCTTCGCCCTCCTCGTCGGCGGATTCGGGGCGTCCTTCTCGGTCCGCTCGCAGCTCGCCAAGGGGGCCCGCGCTTGACCATCGACCGGCAGACCTGCGACGATGCGCCAGGTATGGGAGCTCCCCGGACGAGCCGGGGAGGTGGGAGCAAGAGGAAGGTGCGCTTGCGCACGACCATTGTCGTGCTGGCTGGTCTCGCCCTCTTCCTTGGGCAGGTCATCCCCGCCGCCGCCGATGATCCGCTCACCGACGCGCTGAAGCGCAAGCAGGATCTCGAGCGGGCCGTCGCGATCTCCCGCGCCAACACCGACCGCTACCGCCGGGCCGCCGATCAGTTCCAGGCCGCGGTCAACGATTCCGAGGCCGTCATCGGCGACCTCCAGGCGAAGGCCGACGCCGCGCAATCGCAGGCCGAGGAGCTCGGCTACGAGATCCAGATCGCCGAGGAGCAGATGCAGCTCGCGAGCTTCCAGCTCGATGAGACCAAAGCCCTCGTGTCCTCGTTGCAGTCCCAGGTCGACGCCGAGAACAAGCAGCTTGCCCAGCGCGAGGAGCTCTACGCGAAGCACCTGCGCACGACGTACCGCCAGGCGCAGATCAGCCCGCTCGAGATGCTGCTGTCGTCCAGCTCGCTCTCGGAGTTCGCCAGCCGCATCCAGGCGATGGTGATCATCAATCGTCAGGATGTCGCGCTCGCGAACGAGATCCGCACCATGCGCGACGAGACCGCGGGGAACGTCTCGCTGGCCCAGGAGAAGGCCGCCGAGACCGCCGGCCTCCAGGAACAGATCAGCCAGCAGCGCGCGGCGCTCGCGCAGCAGAAGGCGCGCTACGACCAGCTCATCAAGGAGGCGCAGGCTCAGATCGCGAGCCAGGCAGACGTCCTCAATCAGCAGGCCGCCCTGCGCAACCAGCAGCTCAACGCCGCCGCGAAGCAGAACCAGGAGACGGCGAACCTCAACAGGCTCCTGCAGGACGCCGAGGCGCAGTACGAGCAGCTCGCCGCGGCCGCGGCGGCGAAGTCGGGCCTCGGTGTGTACACCGGCGGCAAGCTGCCGGTCTGGCCGCTGCGCGGCGTGATCACCTCGCCGTTCGGCGCGCGTTGGGGCGGGTTCCACAACGGCCTCGACATCGCGAACGTCATGTACTCGCCGATCGTCGCGGCGGCCGCGGGCCGGGTCACCACGGTCGGCAAGCCGTACCTCGCGTACGGCGACACCGCGACGGTCGTGATCATCGCCCACGGCAACAACTTCTCGACGCTGTACGGCCACCTCGACGACCGCGTCCACCCGCCGATCGTTCAGGTCGGCCAGTACGTGAACGCCGGCCAGGTCATCGCCTACGAGGGCATGACCGGCTGGACGACCGGCCCGCACCTCCACTTCATGACGATCGTGAACGGCCGCGCGGTCGACCCGCTGCCGTACCTGCCCTGATCAAGCAGCTCGGCCTTCGCTGACCTCCGGTCAGCTCGGCGTCACCGCGGGCTCAGGGCTGGCGGTGCTCCCTCCTCGGGCAAAGCCCTCGTCGGTCGCCGCTCGTTTGATATCCTTTCCGGCGAAAGAAAGGAGGTGATGTGGAGTGGGCGATAGCTCTGGGAATCCGAAGACCCTGTGCTGCTCACTTCAGGCTTCCGGAATGCATCCAACTGAGGTGATCGCGGTCTAGCGAGTCTTCGCGAGACCCGAAGAAGCGGCGGCAGAAATGCCGCCGCTTCTATTTTTTCCCAGCGCGGTCGGTACGCTCATCCGCGATGGCGGCACCCCAGCGTCCTCCGTCCCGTCCCAGCAGCCGGTCCCGGTCGGACCGGCCGCGCAAGCAGACCGCGCCCCCGGCCGAGGAGGCGCCGCGCGAGATCCTCCTGGCCGACAACCGGCGGGCCCGGTTCAACTACGCGATCGACCGCACCGTCGAAGCGGGCCTCGCGCTCACCGGAACGGAGATCAAGTCAGTGCGCGCGGGCCGCACCAACCTCTCGGACGGCTACGCCAAGATCGACCGCGGCGAAGCGTGGCTGCGCAACGTGCACATCGCACCGTGGCAGAACGCGACCGGATTCGAGGTGCACGACCCGGTCCGGCCGCGCAAGCTGCTCCTCCATCGCGAGGAGATCGCCTCGCTCGCCGGCGAGGTCGGGCAGCAGGGCTACACCATCGTGCCGCTGCGCCTCTACATCAAGAACGGCGTCGCGAAGGTCCAGCTCGGCCTGGCGAAGGGCAAGCGCCGCTACGACAAGCGGCAGACGATCAAGGAGCGCGAGACCCGGCGCGAGATGGAAGCGGCCATCAAGCGCCGGGTCGGACGCGGGCCGGGCCGGGACTCCGGCTAGCCGCCGAAGGCGGGCGCCGGCGTCTCGCTCGAGAGCTGCTGCCCGCGCTGGCGGAGCCGGATCGGCACGTCGTCGAGGAAGAGCGAGGCCACGAGCGCCAGGAGCGCGGCCGCGGTCGCCGCCAGGAACACTTCGTGGAGCGTCACCGCGAGACCGGCACGGACCGCGCTGATGACCGCGTCGAAGGTCCCCTGGAACGCCGTCGGGACGCTCGCCCGGGCCGCCGCGAGCGACGCCGGGTCGAAGAGGGTCTGGACGTTGCCGCCCGTCGGGGCGAGCTGCTTGAACTGCGGCGGCAGGTTCAGCGCGTCGATGCGCGCCTGGATGTTGACCGGCAGGCTGTGCGACAGGAACGATCCGAGGATCGCCGTGCCGATGGTCGCGCCGACGTTGCGGAAGAACTGGATCTGGCTCGTGACCACGCCGATGTAGCGCGGCTCGACGGCCGACTGCACCGAGTTGAGGTAGAGCGGGAAGGTGATGCCCACGCCGAGACCGACGATGACGAGGTCGCGGACCACCTCGACCTGCTGCGTGTCCACCGAGATCTGCGACATGAGGTACGTGCCGAGGGCCACCAGGGCCATCGCGAAGGTGCCGATGTAGCGGTAGCGCTTGACCCGGAGCATGAGCTGTCCGGTGATGACGCTGCCGAGCACGAGGCCGACCATCATCGGCGTGATGAGGAGGCCGGAGTTGGTCGCCGCGATGCCGAGGACGCCCTGGTAGACGAGCGGCACGTAGACGATCGCGCCGAACATTCCCACGGCGACGAGGAAGCCGGCGATGACCGCGACCGCGAAGGTCCGGTTCTTGAACAGGGCGAACGGGACGATCGGGTGGTCGGTCCGCTGCTCGAGGACGTAGAACAGAGCGAGCATCGCGGCGCCGACGGCAAGCAGCCCGAGGACCTCGGGCGAGCCCCAGTCGTGGTCCCGCGTGATCGAGAACGCGACGAGCAGCGGCGCGAGGCCCGCGGTGAGGGCCGCGACGCCCGGGAAATCGATGTCACGCCAGGTGGCCTGGTGCTGCGTGCGCGGCATCGTGAAGAGCACGAACAGGATCGCCAGCAGGCCCACCGGGACGTTCACGTAGAACACCCAGCGCCAGCCGACGTTGTCGGTGAGGTAGCCACCGATGGTCGGGCCGACGACGGAGGCGATGCCGAAGATGCCGCCGAACAGTCCCTGGATCCGCGAGCGGGTCTCGATCGTGAAGATGTCCGCGATCGAGGCGAAGACGCTCGAGAACAGCACGCCGCCGAACAGCCCCTGGATCCCGCGGAACACGACCAGCTGGAGCATGTCCTGGGACTGGCCGCAGAGCGCCGAGGCGAGGACGAAGCCGACCATGCCGACGAGGAGCAGCGGCTTGCGACCGAAGAGGTCGCCGAGCTTGCCCGAGATCGGGGTCATGATCGTCGAGGTCACGAGGTAGGCCGTCAGGACCCAGGCGTAGTAGTCGAGGCCCTTCAGCTCCGCGACGATGCGGGGCAGCGCCGTGCCGACGATCGTCTGATCGAGCGCGGCGAGGAAGAGCGCGAGCATGATGCCGATCGTCACCAGGACGAGGCGGCGGCCGTGCAGCTCACCGGACATTGCGGGTCTCCTTCTGCGCGGATGCGATCGCGAGGATCTCGTCGAGATCGGCGACGGCGGCGCGCAGCCGCGCGCGCTGGTCGGCCGTGAGCGTCTCGCAGAGATGCGCGATGTTGGCCGTCGCCACGGCGACGACGCGATCGACCTCGGCCTGGCCGGCCGGGCTGATCGCGACGAGGACGGCGCGGCGGTCGGTCGGGTCGGGATCGCGGCGCGCGAAGCCGTCGGCCACCAGACCTTCGATGAGCTCGGTCATCGTCGACGGCGTCGAGCCGCAGACGAGGGCGAGCTCGCCGGCGCGGCTCGGGCCGCTCCGGCTCAGCGTGCCGAGCACCTTCATGCGCACGACCGAGCCGCCGTGCGTCTCGCGCATCGCCTCCGCCCAGAAGCTCCCGAGGCGCGGCAGCAGGCCGAGCAGGTGCTCGGCGAGGCGGATATCGGCCTGTTTGGGGGTCGCAGTGGCCATGTTCGCTTCACCTTCCGAATAGTTGAGACTACGAAATATACGGGTTCCGAACCGCCTGCGCCAGCCCCGCGAGCGCATCGTTGGCGACATTCGGACCATCGCTCACGCCGCGGACCGCTCGCACGTTCTAGGGTCGTGACCATGCGCATCGCGATCACGTTCGTCGCCTGCGCCCTCATTTGGGGCAGCACGTTCCTCGCCATCCGCTTCGGCAACGAGGCGACACCGCCCGTGTGGGCGGCGACCATCCGATTGACGTGCGCCTCGGTCGTCCTCTTCGGCATCGCGGCCGCGATGCGGATGCCGCTGCCCCGCGGCGGCCGGTTGCGCGGCGCGGCCCTCTGGGGATTCTTCAACCTGGGCGTGAACCTCTCGCTGCTGTATCTCGGCGAGCAGACCGTGCCGAGCGGGATCTCGGCGGTGCTCTTCGCGACGGTGCCGCTCACGACGGCCCTGCTCGCCGCGGCGTTCGGCGTCGAGCGGCTGGTCGCGCAGAAGCTCGTCGCGGCCATCGTCGCGATCGGGGGCGTGGCGATCATCTTCGCCGGCGAGCTTGGCGTCGCGGTGCCGTTCGGCGGGCTGCTCACCGTGTTTTGCGCCGCCAGTGCCGCAGCCCTGGCGAACGTCCTCTTGAAGCGCGAGCCGGCCCAGAGCGTCATCCCGCTGAACGCGGTCGGGGCCGCCGTCGGCGCGGTCGTCTGCCTCGCCGCGAGCTTCGCGCTCGGTGAGCCGCACGCGATCCCGAGCACGATGGCCGCGTGGCTCCCGATCCTCTATCTCACCCTGGCCGGCTCCCTTGGCGCGTTCGTGCTGTTCAGCTGGCTGGTCACGCACTGGTCGGTGTCGAACGCCAGCCTGCTCGGGGTGACGGTCCCGATCATCGCGGTGATCCTGGGCGGCCTGGTGAAGGGCGAGCAGCCCGCGGCGCTGACGTACGTCGGGGCCGCGGTCGTGATCGGCGCGATCCTGATCGCGCTGCGCGCGCCGCACGCGCAGCCGGTGGCGTCCTCCGCGACCGCGTCCGACTAGCCGAGACGCACCCGGGCACGTGCCCGTCGATCGCGCCGATCGCCTGGAGGATCGACTCCGCGATCGTCGGGCCGACGAAGGTGAAGCCGCGCGAGCGCAACGCCTTCGAGAGCGCGATCGGATCCTCGAACGTCCCGAGCCACGCGGCGACGTCGCCGACCTCGTCGCGCAACCCGAGGTAGGCACGGGCGTTCGAGATCGCCGACCGGATCTTCGCGCGGTTCCGGACGATGCCCGCGTCGCCGAGCAGCCGCCGCTCGTCGCGCGCGGTGAAGGCGGCCACGGCCGCGGGACGGAAGCCCGCGAACGCCTTCCGGTAGGCGGGGCGCTTCGCGAGGATCGTCGACCACGAGAGGCCCGCCTGCGCGCCCTCGAGCACGATCCGCTCGAAGAGCCGGGCGTCGTCTCGCGCCGGCCGGCCCCACTCGCGGTCGTGATAGCGGCGCATCGCCGGCGAGAGGTCGGCCCAACCGCACCGGATCGGCATCGTTCGACTGTACGTGGCAGGCAGCCTGCAGCGCCTCTCGCCGGAGGTGGAACGATGCCGCCACGCGGAGTGACAAGCAAGAAGCGCACGCGCCAGTACGAGCACATCAAGGCGAGCGAGGAGAAGCGCGGGCGCAGCGCGAAGGTCGCCAAGCGCATCGCCGCGGCGACGACGAACAAGACCCGCCGCAAGAAGGGCGAGACGAAGGGCTCGCGAAAGAAGAGCTAGGGCGAGACGACCACGGTCGTCTCGAAGAGGATCGCGATCAGGATGCAGGCCTGACCGCTCGGGCAGATGACCGTGCCGGTGGCCCTGACCGTCGCGGTCCCCGGCGCGGCGGCGATCCAGACGGCCTGCGTGCCGCGGACCAGCAGCTCGTTCTGCACGCCGCGCGTCAGGACGACGCCGTCGGGTGGATCGAGGCGCCACTCGTAATCGGCGCCGAGCGCGATCTGGACGCGGTCGCCGACGCGGGCGTGGACCGTGCCGCGATCGTTGGCCCGGGTCACGAGCACGGCGCCCGCGATCGGCGTGGGCGAGACGGACGGCGCGGGCGTGCCGGCGCCACCGCAGGCGGTGAGCAGGAGCGCGGCGACGAGCAGGAAACGCATGGTGGGGAGACGCTGGATCGCCGGCGGCGGTTCCCGAGCCGTTAGGGCTTCGTCCAGCCTGCCGGCAT
>Ga0070730_10003640_pt1 | contig 13780 bp, 11 predicted proteins | sample Coa_R1_3_FD_66447 | JGI IMG/M metagenome (GOLD analysis project Ga0070730, IMG submission 66447) | Surface soil microbial communities from Centralia Pennsylvania, which are recovering from an underground coalmine fire - Coalmine... | ecosystem: Environmental > Terrestrial > Soil > Unclassified ...
GTATGTGCTGGTGGTTGAGGGAGCGATTCCCACGCGCGACGACGGTGTGTTTATGCAGTTGAACAGCCGACCGGCGATTCAGGTGGTGAAGGAAGTCGCGGCTCGGTCGGCGGCGGTGATTGCAATTGGCTCGTGCGCTTCGTGGGGAGGAGTTCCATCGGCCGATCCGAACCCGACGGGAGCTGTCGGGGTGGATTCGGTGGTTGAGGGCAAGCCGATCGTGAATCTGCCGGGATGTCCTCCAAATCCTTACAACCTGCTGGCCGTGGTGCTGGAGTACGTGACGATGGGGCGGTTGCCGGAACTGGATCAATACGGGCGTCCGAAGTTTGCGTATGACCGCGTGATCCATGAGAACTGTCCCCGGCGTGCGCATTTTGACGCCGGAAGATTCGCAGCGGCGTTTGGAGATGAGGGACACCGCAAGGGATGGTGCCTCTACAAGCTGGGGTGCAAGGGCCCGGTGACGCACGCGGCCTGCGCTACGCGGCACTTCAATGAGGTGCCGGGGGTGTGGCCGATCGGAACCGGCGTGCCGTGCCTTGGCTGCACGGAAAAAGGCGTGGTGTGGCAGTTGGGGACGTTTGAGACGGTGCCGATTCACCTGGCAACACCACCGGAGACCTACCCGCCGATCTTCAGTACGGCTGGTCAACTCAAGGTCGGGGCTGCCGCTTTGGTCGGTGCGATTGCAGGGGCGGTGGGCGGAGCGACCTGGGTGGCATCCCAACGATTCCACAGCAGCATGGAAGCGGGGGTGACGCGGATTGCCGCCGATCGTGCACATTCCGAAAAACTGAAAACGCCAACCGAGAAGCCAGCCGAAAAGAAAGAGGCCTAACGTGGCGATCAGTCGGCGACAACTCATCACGGGGATCGCGAAGGCGGGCGTGCCGGCGGCAGTGGCGGTCACGGTCGGTACCGATGTCCTAGCGGCGAACGAGCACATTGCAGTACCGAATGCGGCGGTCGGACTGCTGTATGACGCGACGGTCTGTATCGGATGCAAGGCGTGCGTAGCGGCGTGCGCCGAAGCGAACGATACTCCTCCGGACACTCGCGGCGACCAGTTGCACCAGGCGCCATCCGATCTGAACGACCTCACGCGCAACGTGATCAAGCTGTACAAGCCGGAGGACGGCTCCGCATTTTCGTTTGTGAAGCGGCAATGCATGCACTGCCTGGATCCGGCGTGCGCGGCGGGGTGTCCGTTCCAGGCACTGCATAAGGACGCGGAGAGCGGCATCGTCAGCTGGAATGCGGAGACCTGCATTGGATGCCGCTACTGCACGATCACCTGCCCGTATCACGTGCCCCGCTTCCAATGGATGGGATTCAATCCGCGAGTCACGAAGTGTGAACTGTGCAGCCATCGTCTGGCGAAGGGGCTGAAGCCGGGATGCAGCAGCGTTTGCCCGACGGGCGCGGTCATCTTCGGTCCGCGGTCGGTGCTGCTGCTCGAGGCCAAGCAGAGGATCAAGAACAGTCCGGGCCGCTATTACCAGAATCGTGTCTACGGCGAGACTGACAACGGCGGGACGCAGGCGCTGTATCTGTCGAAAGTTCCGTTTGAAAAACTTGGATTGCCGGAACTCGGGCCTGAGTCAGTGCCCGCCAAGACGCTGCGGTGGCAGAGGCGCTTTTATCAATACTTCGCGCTGCCCGCGGTGTTGTACGCGGGACTTGTGCAAGTGATCCGAAAGAGCCTGAAGGGCCATGAAGAGGAAGCACACCAACGCGAGAAAGAAACTGGATTGAGGGCGCAATTATGAGTAGCGCAACCGCGAATATCGAGCGAGGCAGTCGCTGGGAACGGAATGTGCCGGTATTTGGATTTCCGGTGATCAACGGATTCTTTATTGGCCTCTCTGTGTTGGTGTTGGTGGCGTTTGTGCTGACGGCGTACCGCGAACTGGCAGGGCTCGGTCCGGTCAGCGGCATGAACGACGCTTATGGATGGGGAATCTGGAAGACGTTCAACGTGATGGTGCTGACGGCGCTGGGTTCGGGGGCATTTGCAGTCGGGATCGCGGCATGGGTCTTCCGGCGAAAACGCCTGCACTCCTTGATGCGGATGGCATTGTTGACGAGCTTTCTGGCATACGCGTGCGGGCTGTTGCTGCTGGGTATCGACGCGGGGCGGCCGTGGAACTTTTATTGGATCGTGTTTCCGTGGAGATGGAACATGCATTCCCCGCTGGCGGAGGTGGCGATCTGCATGTCGATCTACGCCATGATCCCGCTGGCGGTGGAAAACATTCCGCCGGTGCTGGAGCGGTTGTGGTATTTCGATTCACGGATGCGGCCGGGAGTGGAGAAGATTGAGCGGCGGCTGCACTACTTCTTTCCTTACATCATTGCGGCGGCGTATCTGCTGCCCGGGATGCATCAGTCGTCGCTCGGGGCGCTGATGCTGCTGGCCGGAGAGCGCGTGCATCCGCTGTGGCAGACGGCGTGGCTGCCGGTTCTTTATTTGGGCGCGGCGACCTTTATGTCATTTGGTTGCGTGGCCGGAACCACGATGTTGTGCTGCCTGGTCTGGAAGCGGGCTATGGACTGGGAGGTTCTGGATGAAGCGGCGCGGATCACGTCGTGGTTGATCTGGGGATGGCTGAGCCTGCGGCTTCTCGACATCCTCTTTCGTGGCGCATTGGGTACCGCATTTCACTTCGACCGCTTCGCGGGCGTTTTCTGGCTTGAAATGTTGTTGGTCGCCGGCGGGGGTTTGCTGCTGGTGCGGTCGGTCAAGACGCACGACGCACAGCCTATGTTCGTCGGCTACATCTTGAGTTCGGCGGGCGGGATGATTTACCGCTTCAGCCCGACGACGTTGGCGTTCCGGCCGAATCCAGAAGCGCTGTATTTTCCGGCTACGGTCGAGGTTCTTGTCTCGCTGGGCTTCATCGCACTGGGCGTGCTCGGATTTCTGGTGGCGGTGAAGCGGTTGGCGATTCTTCCGGCGCCGCTCAGCGAATGGCACGACATGGCGAGCTACTTCCGGTTCCGGCGTCCGTACATCCGGTGGACCGGTTATTTCAAGTACGGATACTACGGTGAAGACGAGAAGGAAGCAGCGAGTTCCGAGTAACAGCAGGTTCCTATGGCGAAACGAATCACAATTGATCCCATCACCCGAATCGAAGGCCACCTCCGCATTGACGTGGAGGTCGACAATAACGCCGTCAGCAACGCTTGGGCATCGTGCACGATGTGGCGAGGCATCGAGAAGATACTCCGCGGGCGCGATCCGCGGGACGCGTGGATGTTTACGCAGCGCTTCTGCGGCGTATGTACGACCGTGCACGCGATGGCCAGCGTGCGCTCGGTGGAAGATGCGCTGAAGCTGGAGATCCCGCTGAACGCGCAGTACATCCGCAACCTGATTCTGATTGCGCACGCGCTGCACGATCACATCGTGCACTTCTACCAGTTGTCGGCGCTCGATTGGGTGGATGTGCTGCAGATTCCCAAGGCTGATCCGGCGGCGACTTCGAAGCTGGCGGAGAGCCTTTCGCCCTGGACGCGGAACTCGCGCAATGAGCTGAAGGCGGCGCAGGATCGCGTGAACGCCGTGGCGAGCAGCGGGCAGTTGGGAATTTTCGCGAATGGCTACTGGGGACATCCGGCGATGAAGCTGTCGCCTGAGGTGAACCTGCTGGCGTTTTCGCATTACGTGCAGGCGCTGGAGTATCAGCGAAAGGCGTTGCAGGTGGTGGGCATTCTGGGATCAAAGACGCCGCACATCCAGAATCTGACCGTGGGGGGCGTTGCGAATGCGATTGATCTCGACAGCCAAGCCGCGTTGGGCATGGACAAGTTGGAGATGATGCGCACGCTGCTGGCGGAGGTCGTGCGCTTCGTGCAGGAAGTGTACTTCGTGGATGTATGCGCGGTGGCGGCGATGTATCCCGACTGGTTCCAGATCGGGAGCGGCGTAAAGAATTATCTGGCGGTACCGGACCTGCCTCTGGATAGCCGCGGTTCGGCGTATGACCTGCCGGGAGGGATCATTCGCGGCGGAGACATTGCCGGCGTGAAGAGCTTCCAGACAGCATCGGATGCGGCGTTCCGGCAAGGCGTGACGGAAGACGTCATGCATGCTTACTATCAGGGCGAAAAAGCGTTGCATCCGTGGTCGGGAGAAACAGAGCCGGCCTTTACAGGTTGGGATGGTGAGCAGAAGTATTCGTGGGTGAAAGCTCCACGGTTCAATGGCGAGCCGATGCAGGTTGGACCGCTGGCGCAGGTTCTAATTGGCTATGCGCAGGGGCACGCGCTGACGAAGAAGTACACCGACCTGGCGATCGACAGGATCGCGGCCATTGGCGGTGTTCGGGCAAATCCTGCCGCACTGCATTCCACGCTGGGTCGCCACGCTGCGCGTGCGATTCGCGCGTGCATGCTGGCAGAGTTGGCGCAGAAGCATTGGCAGTTGCTGGTGGACAACATCGCGAAGGGCGATTACACGGTACACAATCAGCCGGTGCTGCCTTCGCATGAAGTGCAGGGCGTGGGGACTCACGAAGCGCCGCGCGGCACGTTGTCGCATTGGGTTGTGATCAAGGACGAGAAGATCAAAAACTACCAGGCGGTGGTTCCTTCAACCTGGAATGCGAGTCCGCGGGATCGTGCAGGGGCGCACGGTCCTTATGAGGCATCCTTGCTACATACGCCGCTGGCGAGGCCGGAAGAACCGCTTGAGGTTCTCCGCACGGTGCATTCGTTTGATCCGTGCATGGCATGCGCGTGTCACGCATTCGATCCTTCGGGACGGAAGATCGGGGTCACGAAAATCCTGTGAGAACCGCGCTCATTGGCGGCATTGGGAATGTACTGCTCGGAGATGACGGGATTGGTCCGTACATGTTGCGGGTGCTGGAGGCGGAGTACGTTTTCGAAGAAAGCGTTGACCTGCTGGATTTGGGGACGCCCGCTCTGGATCTTACGCATCAGATCGTTGGGCTTCGCGCGTTAATTCTGGTGGACTCGGTTGCCAGCGACGAACCAGCCGGGACGGTTGTGCTGTATCACAAGGAAGACATCCTCAGCATTGCGCCTGCGGAACGGATTGATCCACATTCTCCCGCCCTGTCTGAGTGCCTATTGACAGCAGAGATGCTGGGTGCGAGTCCCGAGTATGTTTTGCTGGTGGGAATTGTGGGGGCGGGCTATGAACCGGGGCAGCCGCTGAGCGAACGTGTGCGCGGGGCGGCTCCGAAAGCGATTGCCGCAATCGTTCAAGAACTGCAAGGGCTCGGCTACTTCGTGCAGAAGAAGAGCACTCCCGATTCGCCGGGGATCTGGTGGGGCGAGCCGCGCGACCTGAGTGCAATTGAATCGCAGACGTACGAGTAGAACTCCTTGCAATCAGCTTCCTTTCAGCGGGGCTATAATGACGCGCACGGACGCTGCCCGCGTCCGTCAGGGAGACCCGTGTCCAGCGTTCATTCATCCCAAGTGGTAAGCATTGCAGACCTCCGGCCCTTGGCGCGCCGACGGCTTCCGAAAGTGGTGTTTGATTACCTGGATGGCGGCGCGGAAGGTGAGTACACGCTGCGCGAGAATTGCCGCGCGTTTGAAGACGTGACGTTTCGGCCCAGGCATGCCGTGTCCGTTCCGACATGTGACATGCGGACGCGCGTGCTGGGATTGGATCTGGAGCTTCCCGTATTGCTGGCGCCAGTGGGCTACAGCCGGTTGATGCATCCGGAAGGCGAACTTGCGGCCGCGCGCTGTGCCGGGGAGGCGGGTACGGCGTATATCCTTTCGACAATTTCAGGACATCGGATGGAGGACGTGAAGGCAGCGTCCAAGGGTCCGGTGTTTTTTCAACTTTATTTGATGGGAGGACGCGAGGCGGCGGAAGGATCGATTGCCCGGGCGCGCGCGGCGGGCTTTTCAGCCCTAGTGGTCACGATCGATACGCCGGTTGCGGGGATGCGGGAGCGCGATTCGCGCAACGGGATGAAAGAACTGATGAGCGGGGGCGTCTTCAGCAAGATTCCGTTTCTACCGCAGGTCCTTTCGCGTCCGGGCTGGTTGGTCGGATTTCTGCGGGACGGCGGAGTTCCGGACCTGGCGAACGTGGTGATCCCTGGAAAAGGGCCGATGCCGATGGTTGATGTGGGCGCTGCGCTGGCCGAGTCGACCGTCACGTGGCAGGACCTGCGGTGGATTCGGGAGTTGTGGTCGGGGCCGCTGGTGATCAAAGGCGTGTTGACCGGGGAGGACGCGCGGCGTGCAGTCGATGAGGGAGCGTCCGCGATTGTGGTGTCAAATCATGGAGGACGCCAACTGGATTGCGTGCCGGCATCCGTGCAGGTGTTGCCTGAAATTGTGGCAGCGGTGAATGGGCAAGTTGAAATCCTGATGGATGGGGGCGTGCGACGAGGGACAGATGTGGTCAAGGCAATCTGCTTGGGCGCCCGTGCCGTGCTGATTGGGCGGGCGTATGCCTATGGGCTAGCGGCGGGTGGCCCGGCGGGCGTGCGGCGAGCTCTTGAAATTCTAAAAAGTGAGATTGAACGAACGCTTAAGCTTCTCGGCTGTCCTTCGATCAGCTCGCTGGAGCGATCGTACGTGAATGTTTCTGATATCGGGCGCGAAAGGCGCATCGAAAATGTAGGATCGTCAGAAGTGACGCACAGCGCATGACTGCGAAAATCTCTCTCGTCACCGGGGCCAACGGCGGGCTTGGAACTCACGTCACGAAAGCCTTGCTGGATGCGGGTTATGCAGTTGTCGGAGTCGCCCCGAAGATTCTGCAGTCAGCCTTCGATCATCCGAACTTCACGCCTCTCCCCGCGGTAGTCGACGGCCTTGAATCTGCGAAGAAAGCGGTCAACTCTGTAATCTCGCGGTTCGGAAAGATCGACGTGCTGGCGCATCTGGTGGGCGGCTTTGCCGGTGGGCAGAGTGTCGCGGAGACTGACGATGCCACGTTCCAGCGCATGTTCGACATGAATGTGAACAGCGCATTTCACATGCTGCGCGCGGTCATTCCACACATGCGCAAAGCCGGAGGCGGGCGCATTGTGGCGATCGGAAGCCGCGCGGCAGAAAACCCCGGGGCGTCAGTCGGCGCCTATAGCGCGTCCAAGGCGGCACTGGTATCGCTGATCCGGACGGTGGCAATTGAAAACAAGGATGCCGGAATAACCGCGAACGTGATCCTGCCCGGCACGATGGACACTCCCGCGAACCGTAAAGCCATGCCGGGCGCGGACGTTTCGCAATGGGTGCAGCCGTCTTCGGTCGCGAGCCTGATCGTATGGCTGGCGGGAGAGGCGGGAAAAGACGTGACCGGCGCGTCCATTCCAGTCTACGGACGAGCTCTTTGAAGAGTCCGGAGTAACCCTTTCGTAACCCTCCTGAATGCACATTTCTTGTTGGACTTTAATACAACTGAAATATCTTCCTTGTAACCTAATAAACAGGAGGTTCGCATGGGTTCAAGTCGCGTTGCGAAGTCGTTACCCCTGCAAGTGGCCGCGATCTGCTATCGGCGGCGGGGCAATGCGATTGAATTCCTCCTGGTCAATACCAATGGTGGAAGCAAGTGGACATTTCCCAAAGGATCAACCGATCCGCGCCTGTCGCACAGTCAGGCTGCTGAACGCGAAGCTGCGGAAGAGGCTGGTGCGATTGGGACCATTGAGCCGCGGCACTTCCATCTGTACATCCATTCGAAGGGTGTTTTTTGGCAAGCCGGTGGAGTGCAGGAGTTTGTGGTAAAGGCATTCCTCATGGAAGTTCACCAGATGCGCCGACCCGATGAGGGCAACCGCAAGCCCACGTGGTTCAGTCCCGAGGAAGCGAAGAGGCGTCTGGCCAAGGGCCGCGAAGTGAAGTATTCCCATGAACTCGAGGCGGTCATCGACCGAGCGCTCGAGCGCATTCAGTACCACAATGAATTGTGGGGATCGTATCCCGGGGCGCGCCTGGTTCGCGTGGTCAAGGACGCGATCGCGGAAGCGGTGTGGCCGTAGAAGCAGCAGTCAGCCATTGGCTCTTGGCTATTCGCTAAACCTCCTTGTCATCATGAGCAGGGCGAAGCGCTGCGAAGGACCTTACGAGGTTGTACCCCTGCAAGGGAGCCAATCCGATTGCCACAACTGCCGGCATGTTCCCATCAGCGGCATCAAAGCTCTTAAGCTGACGTACGGTCCCTCGCGCCGGCTACGCCGCCGCTCAGGATGACAGTTTTGCGGTTTTAAGCTCAGGACTCGCGACTCGGTACTCGGGACTGGTTTATGAGACGATAATTCCAGCCCATGATTCAGCTTTCCGGCGCCGGAAAACGCTTCGGCCACAAACTCCTTTTCGAAAATGTTGACTGGCTGATTACCGCCCAGGACCGCGTTGGACTGGTCGGCGGCAACGGGACCGGGAAGACCACGCTGATGAAGGTTCTCGCCGGGATCGATACGTTTGACTACGGCTCGCTGACGGTGGCTAAGGGAACCTCCGCCGGCTACCTGCCGCAGGACGGACTGACGCTTTCCGGACGCACCGTGTTTGCCGAGTGCATGTCGGTCTTCGATGACCTGAAAGCGATGGAACAGGAACTCGAGTCACTGACGCACAGCATGGCGGAACTGGACCATACGAGTGATGCCTATGACGCGGTCGCGGAGCGATATCACCGGGTCGAACATGAGTTCCGTACCCGTGACGGATATTCGATTGAAGCTGAAGTGGGCCGGGTGCTGATGGGTTTAGGGTTCACGAAAGAAGACTGGCAAAGGCAGACCGAGGAGTTCTCCGGCGGCTGGCAGATGCGGTTGGCGCTGGCCAAGCTTTTGCTGCAGAAACCAAACCTGCTGCTGCTGGACGAGCCGACCAACCACCTGGACCTCGAAGCGCGCAACTGGCTCGAGGAATATCTGCAGAATTATCCCAATGCTTTCGTGCTGATCTCGCACGACCGTTATTTTCTCGATGTCACGGTGAAGAAGATCGCGGAGATTTGGAACAAGCGATTCTGGTTTTACACCGGCAATTACGACAAGTTCCTGGCGCAGAAGACGCAGCGCAACGAGCAGTTGCAGGCGGCGTACAAGAACCAGCGAGAGCGCATCGAGCAATTGGAGATGTTTATCAATCGCTTTCGCTACCAGGCGACCAAAGCCAAGCAGGTGCAGAGCCGCATCAAGGAATTGGAACGGATGGACCGGATCGAGATCCCGAACGAGGAGAAGACGATCCATTTCAAGTTCCCGCAGCCGAAGGCAAGCGGGCGGATCGTGGCGGAGTTTGAAGGCGTGGCGAAGACGTATCCGGGCCGGAACGGTTCCGGGCCGAAAGAAGTATTTCGCAACGTTGGCTTCATGATCGAGCGCGGGGACCGGATCGCGCTGGTGGGCGTGAACGGCGCCGGCAAATCGACGCTGATCAAGCTTCTCGCGGGCAGCGAGCCTCTCAGCGCAGGCGAATTTCGCACCGGACACAACGTGCAAGCCGACTATTTTGCCCAGGATCAATACAAGGAACTCGACGCTGATGCCCGCATCATTGACGATCTGGGGGCGCTTTCTCCCCGCTCCACGGAGACGGAGTTGCGGGGCCTCCTGGGCTGCTTTCTGTTCTCCGCGGACGATGTCTTCAAAAAGATCGGCGTGCTTTCCGGTGGTGAGCGTGGGCGCTATGCGCTGTTGCGGCTGCTGCTGCATCCGGCAAACTTCTTGCTGCTGGACGAGCCGACCAACCACCTCGATATGCGGGCGAAAGACGTCCTGCTCGATGCGCTTGTGGAATACACGGGCACCGTCGTGTTCGTTTCACACGATCGCTACTTCATTGACAAACTGGCCACGAGAGTCTTTGAGGTTGGCGGCGGGAAGGTGGAGATCTTTCCCGGAAATTACGAGGACTATCTGTGGCGCAAGGAGGGCGGGCAGCATGTAGCGCCGACGTTGGACGATGTGCCAGATTCCCGGGTCTCGCAAAGGCAGCGAGACCCGGGGCACCCGACTTCGGTGGAGGCTTCGGCTGGGGGTGCCCCAGTTCTCGCCGAAGTTGCGAGAACTGGGAATGCGATGGTGTCTGACACACCGAATGGCGGTAATGGCGCGGCGGCGGCCAAGAAGCGCCTGAATCCCATCAAGCGCAAGCAGATGACCGACCGGGTTGGGGAATTGGAAGAGGAAATCGGCCGCGCCGAGGATGCCATTGCCCGGCTGGAAACTGCGCTGCAGAGTTTTGTGAGCGCGGAGGAAAGTCAACGGCAGTCAGGGGAACTGGAGCAGCAGAAAGCGGAGCATGCCGCAATGGTGGGGGAGTGGGAAGAGCTTTCGAAGGAATTGGAAGGTTCTGAGTGAAGATTGCGAGCCGACACACAGCCAGATTCCTCGCTTCGCTGGGAATGACAAAATGATGTGGCCTATGCGAATAAGCGTCCCACGCCTGTTCAACGCCTTCCGTAATCTCTCCCATCCACTTACGCCTGTGCGATAGTCAGGGTGGCCTAGTGGCCAGCAACTGCCGAAGGCCACAAATTTCAAGACCAACCGCTACAACGGTGTCGGGCGCCATGAGGGCCGCGCCGCGCGGGAACCCAAGGAAGGTCGCATGCTTCAGTCGTCAGATTCCTACAATCAGAAGGCCGGCATCCCGGCTAACAACCCCAACGCTTATAACCCCGTTAAGACCGTGACTGCTCCCGTGGATCAGGCGACCATTGGCCGCACTTTGGTCATCAAGGGCGAAATTACCGGCTCCGAAGCGCTGTACATCGATGGCCGCATCGAAGGCAAGATCATCATGCCGGAGAGCCGCGTGACCATCGGGCGCAACGGCAAAGTCGATGCCAGCATCCAGGCGCGCGAAGTCGTGGTGATGGGCAAAGTGACCGGCAACATCGACTGCAGCGACCGCGTGGACATCCGTGCCGAAGGTTCGGTCTCTGGAGACATCTCGACCGTCCGCATCAGCGTGGAGGACGGCGCCGCATTGAAGGGTGGAATCCAGGTAAAGAGCGAAGGCAAGGGAAGCCACCAGCCATCCAAGCAGGAACAGGCGAAAGCCATGGCCGCCGGCGGCAACGCATAAGAGTTACCCCCTCTGTTTCGAACCAAAGGGCACGCGTACGCGTGCCCTTTCGCTCTCCAGGCCCTTACTTTTTCTCGGATGGCCGAAAATCGAGCGAGGCCGAATTCATGCAATAGCGGAGGCCCGTGGGTGCGGGACCGTCCTCAAAGACATGGCCCAGATGGGCATCGCAGGTGGCGCAGCGGACCTCAGTGCGCACCATCCCGTAGCTACGATCTCGGTGCTCCACAACGCCTGCACTTTCAGAGGGCTTGTAGAAGCTCGGCCAGCCGGTGCCGGAATTGAACTTGGTTTGCGAATCGAACAGAGGCGCGCCGCAGCACACGCAGTGGTACTTGCCAGCCTCCTTCGTATTCCAGTATTTGCCGGTGAACGCGCATTCCGTGCCCGCTTCGCGGGCGACGTGGTACTGCTCATCGGTCAACTGCTTTTTCCACTCGGCCTCGGATTTAACTACCTTCTCAGTCATGAGTCCCCATTTTGTTTCTTACGGTAATTAGATGTTCATCGGCCCAGGAAGTGACATAAGGGCCTGGAACTCCCAAATACGATTCCTCAAAGCGTGAGCCCCTTCAGGTAGTCACGGAAGGGGCCGCCGAGGTCGGAGCGCTTGAGCGCGAATTCGACGGTAGCTTTCAGGAATCCGAGTTTGTCGCCGGTATCGTAACGCTTACCTTCGTAGACGTAGGCGTACATTTTTTCCCGCTTGAGAAGCATGCGCATGCCATCAGTCAGTTGGAGTTCGCCACCTGCGCCGGGGGTGGTCTTGGCGAGGCAGTCGAAAATCGCGGGCGTCAGGATATAGCGGCCGATGATGGCGAGGTTCGACGGTGCCTCCTCGGGCTTCGGCTTCTCGACCATGTTGCGGATCTCGAATAGCCGGCCATTGAATCCCTCGGCAGGTTGCGCATCAAAGACTCCGTACGAGGAGATCATCTTACCTTCTACCACCTGCGCGGCGATAACGCTCGCCTGTTTCTGATCGAAGACGTCCACCATCTGCTTCAGGCAGGGCACGGAGTGGTCGATGACGTCGTCGGCGAGCAACACAGCAAAGGGTTCGTGGCCGACCAGTTCTCGGGCCATCAACACGGCGTGGCCAAGGCCCAGAGCCTCTTTCTGTCGAACGTACGCCACGTGAATCATATCCGAGATGTTGCGGACGATCTTGAGGAGGTCCATCTTGCGACGATCCTCGAGCATCCTTTCGAGCTCATAGCTCACGTCGAAGTGATCTTCAATCGCCTGCTTGCCGCGGCCGGTGATGATGAGGATCTGGTCACAGCCGGAGGCCATCGCTTCTTCAACGCCGTACTGAATGATGGGCTTGTCGACCAGCGGCAGCATTTCTTTGGGCTGGGCTTTGGTGGCCGGCAGGAAACGGGTTCCAAGACCGGCGGCAGGGAATACGGCTTTGCGAACTTTCATGGTCATGAGGCAGTCGTTGGTCGTTAGTCGTTAGCCCCGGTAGTACCGCGGGACCGATCATTGTAACTGGTCCGCGTTTTGATTTTGCATACGGGTTGTTGGGTAGGCGCTTACTCGCTCGAATTCGCCGACCCAATATGTCATCTTGAACGGCGGCGAGGCCGGTGTGAGGGATCGTACGATGGTCAGCGCTCGCGGTGACGCGAACGGCGAATACTACGCTCCGGGCAGCCAAGGCGCACTTTTTAACAGCATCGATGCTACTTGCGATCGTACGGTCCTTCGGAGGGCTTTCGCCCTCCTCAGGATGACATCAAGCAAATCCTCGAATCTACTCTACTTCTTCGCCAATACCAGCACTACAAAGCTGTCGGGCAGCATGGGGGGACGAGGGTGGGGATTGTCGGCGGTTGTAGCGGGAGCCGGGCCAAAGTCGGCGGTGACCACGAATACGTTGTGGGTTTTTGCGTCGAGCGCCATAGTGCGTGCTCTCTGCTTCGTCGGCACATTTTCCGCGACGCTGTATTTGTCGGGCGACTCTTCTTTGACGACGGTAAGAACACCCTCGCCGCAGGATGCAAAGGCGAGTCTGGTTTCATCATCAAAGGCGGTTGCATCGACGCCTTCCCCGATCGCGGGGGTTGCCACGACCTTACCGCTGTCAGCATCGACCACGGCCATCATTTTGTTGTCACAGCCGACGAACAGGCGCCGATGCTTGCGGTCGATCGCCAGCCCGCTCGGTTCTGTGCACGGCGCAAGAGGCCACTTTGCTTTGACCTCCAGTTTATTGGGATCAATCGCAACCAGTTCGCTCTTGTCCTCGATATTGACGAAGATTTCTCCTTTAGCGTCGCTCGCGGCAAATTCAGGCTTGCCATCAAGCGGAATCGTGCCCAGGACTTTTCCGCTGGCTCCGTCAATGGCGCTCGAATCGTGACTGCGGCCGTTAAAGGTGAAAACGCGCTTGGTCGCCGGATCGTAGAGGATCGCGTCGGGATTGTCGCCGACTTTAACTTTGGTGGTGAGCGCGAGAGTCTTGATGTCGAAAATGCTAACCGTGCCCTCGCGTCCGTTGCTGGTAAAGCCGCGACCCAGCTCAGGTGCTAGAGCGATGCCATGCACGCCGGGAGTATCCGGAATGTCGCCAAGACTCTTGCCTGAATCGGCATCGATAACCATGACATGAGTTCCGCGCGAGATGTAAACACGGCGGGCACTCGCGTCGGCTGTCAAATAGTCCCAGCCGCCCTCGCCTCCCAGCTTGTAAGTTGCTGTAACGTGATATCCAGGGGCAGCCGCG
>Ga0070730_10003641_pt1 | contig 13777 bp, 10 predicted proteins | sample Coa_R1_3_FD_66447 | JGI IMG/M metagenome (GOLD analysis project Ga0070730, IMG submission 66447) | Surface soil microbial communities from Centralia Pennsylvania, which are recovering from an underground coalmine fire - Coalmine... | ecosystem: Environmental > Terrestrial > Soil > Unclassified ...
CAAGCAGGATCAGCGCAAAAGTGAGCAGTTCCAGCGCTGCCAGAGCAAGAGCCGTCTTGACAGTCAACCTGTCCACGGCAATTTGCTGGCTGGCCGCGTGAAACGTCCCTGTGTTGATGAGGACGATCAGGGGTGTGACCAAGGCGCAGAGTACACCAGCAAAGACTCCAGATATCAGCGCAGAGAAGAGGCCTTTCCTGGGTAGTGAAAAGGGCACGAGAGCGCCAGGCCGGGGGCGCGAAGCGCGATGTGGTATAGGAGACTGCTCTGTTGCAAGGGATATTTCCTCTTTCGGGGGTTCTATTGGTTCGTTGGGTAGGGTTTCCTCTTTCAGAAGCTCTGGTGGTTTGTTCTGCAGAGTGGCTTCCGTGCTGCTTTCCTCTGCCGCTTTAGGGATGGTATCTTGCATCATTATTTTCCTTAATAGATCGTTCTCGGCTTTATTTTCTCAAAGATCACCATAGATATGATAAAGTTCGCACTTCATTTCACGCATGTGTACATTGCGGGTATAAGTGAAGTAGCATCCTAACTGGTGTACGCACTAGAACATCTTGGAAGCACATTCCCACAGAGGGAGAGGAATATGCGGACGGGTGCATTACTGCATTTTCCGCGATGGAACAGAGCTTTGTACGCTCTTTGTTACGAGGGACATAGCTCATGAGAAAGGAGATGAGGTATTCACAGTATACACTATTTTTGAGGGAATTACCAATTGGATTACTTCTTTTTTATTAGAAATAGTTAAGTTTTTGTATTCATATGGTGCGCCTATGATGAGAACATCGCAAATAAAGATGATCAGGAGTTTTTATAGATTTTTCAATACGATTTGACTTTTCTGTAAATGTAGGATATACTTCTAGTAGGGCATTTGAAGAGAGCAAAAATACAATGAGCCCTGCCTAATCCTCTTCTCCACCTGTACATCTTTTCCGCGCCTCTTTTCTCTCCTTGCTTGCACATGTCCTCTCACGAAGAGCCTGGCTGGAAGGCCGAGCAGGAGTTGGTCACTTCGTGTCATTTGTACTGGGGTTCATACACAATGTCATGGTCTTTCTTGGGGAGAGGCGTACTTACGAGTGTCAGGTGACCAGGAAGAGGCTCCATTTTCTGACACATTAGCTGCCCTTGTGTTATGAATTTTCACAGAATGATATCGTCACACTAGTAAAGGATAAATATGAAAATCGCGCACATCGCACCACCTTGGATCACTATTCCCCCGAAGAACTACGGGGGAACGGAGATTGTGTTATACCATCTCATTGAGGAACAAGTGGCACAAGGACACGAGGTGACGTTGTTTGCCCCTGGTGATGCCAGAACATCGGCAAGGCTTATTTCGTTTTTCCCACACGCTCTCATTGATACCGGGGTCCCATGGCAAGGACATCTTAAGGCCTATTATCACCTCTACAAAGCGATAGAATACATCAAAGGCCATGATTTTGACATCGTGCATACTCACCTCTCATCGAGTGCGGATATGTATCTCTTCCCCCTGACTGCTCACCTTGCCACTCCTCATGTGATGACGCTGCACAGTCGCTTCCCCTTTGATCGCGTGCAGTCCTGGACTGGTGATGCAGATGACTGCTATATGGAATGGGCATCATCGGTGCCACTTGTCGTCATTAGCGAACACGTCCGTGCAGCGAGCACCCTCTCTCTCAATATTGTGGAAGTGGTGCATCATGGACTCCCAATGACCCTCTTCCAGCCAACCACGAAGCAACCAGAAAGCTTCTTTGTATGGTTAGGCCGTTTTTTCCCTGAGAAAGGTCCCCATCTCGCCATTGAAGCGGCGAAAAAGGCTGGAGTGCCGATTGTCCTAGCCGGAACCGTTGATCAGCATGTACAGGAGTCGGTTGACTACTTTGAAACGATGATCCAACCACATATTGATCAGAAACAGATACAATACCTTGGTCCGGTGGACATGAAGCAGAAGATTGATCTCCTCAGTCGTGCTCGTGGCTTGCTGAACCCAATCCAGTGGGAAGAGCCATTTGGGATGGTGATGATCGAGGCGATGGCTCTGGGATGTCCAGTCATTACATTTAATCGTGGAGCGGCATCAGAGGTGGTGGTTCATGGCAGAAGTGGCTTTCTGGTTCATGACGTGAGCGAGATGGCGCAATGCATTTCAAGGATTGGCGAGCTTGATCGACCGGTTATACGTGCTCATGTCGAGCAACACTTCACAGTTCACACCATGGCCGAAAAGTACACCAGGGTGTACAGGAAGGTCATCAGATCTTCGATTGGAAAGAGTATCACGGGTCGTTATTCCGGCAAAGATACACCTGTGTTCACCAAGGCGGCACCGCCTCTTTCTCCTCTGCATGTGAAAAAAGAGGTAGCTGCGCTGGTTCCATACCAAGTTTCTCACGTTGCTAGAAAAACAGTGGAAGCGAAAGGTGTGATGCGCGAAGGCTTCATGCCTCTCACCATTCCCGTGAGAGAGTCCGACAAACCTTAAGAGATAGTGTTTGCAACACAACTCATGATCTTAACGGCGCTTTTGATAAATATTGCATTTATCCCAGAAATAGTGTATAATTAAGGAGTCTCATAGGATATGTCTTATGAGCCATGCCCTTTCAGCCATGTTCCTTGTATGAACTGGCGCTCAGAGCCCTTCTCCATCATGGAAGCGTAATTTCCACGGTGGTCTTGTTCGCCTCTCGCTTGTGTATTCCCTCTCTTCCTTCCGACGTGGACACCGCCAGGGGAAGGTCCGTTTGCCGCTGCAAGCAAACAGTGTGTCTACAATCTGACAGTAAAGGATAACATGATGCAAGTTTTCATTTTCCCGTTGCTTTCCTCTTTGATGCTGCTGGGCTCCCTCTGGTTTCATGACGTCTGGCTGCCGCCTGAGGGACGAGCCGAGAGAAAGAAATGGAGCCACATTCCCCCGATCACGTCGAAAACAGGCACTAGACCGCTCGCTTGACATGGCGACAAGCCAGGCCACCACCCAGATTGGCAAACGACCTTGCGCAACGTTCTGGGTCAATCGGAACTGGATGAACTGCTGGCCGAGCGCAAGAAGATTAACCACGATCTGCAAGTGATCATCGATGAGCAGACGGAGGGGTGGGGGTGAAAGTCACGGCAGTCGAGATCAAGGATGTGGAGTTGCCCGCCACGATGCAGCGTGGCAGTCCATGAACCACTCAACGGGTCTCGTCTCAGCGAGCCAGTGACGTCTCGCTAAAAGGATGCTGGTATGATCTCGTGTCCAGCACACAATCATACCAGCGTTTCCCAAAATCTATCGAGCGTGAAATCCGCCTCTACGGGATCTGAAAAGAGATGGTGGCCTGACTGGTTGCGCCAGGAGTGTGATCTGGCAGCAGAATGCATGTTGCTGTTGTCGTGTCTTGTGGTACCCGGAAGGAAACCAGTCCCTGGATATTTGTCGTGCCGGCCGCAGCATCGCCAATGACCGCTTGCTCAAGCGTAATGATCGTCCCACCATATTGTAAGCGCATATAATCAGGTGGGAAAGCGTTGAGGCCTTCAGTACCAGGATTATCAAGTGAGAAAGTGAGGACCAGGAAGCGCATGCCTTTATCGACCTGCGTACCGCTATCACTGAGTTTCCTTGTGACCGTTTTCAGGGTCCAAAACATACTTCCAAACTGCACACGCAGATCAGGCATGCTCTGTCTGGGTTGATACTGACTCAGATCAGCATGACCAGTTAACGGAACCCGTACCTGCTCTTCCGTATCTTTGCCAATTTGCAGGATCATCTGGTCCACTTTCAGGCCAGTCGAGGCGGGAAAATCGATCCAGGTGGTCTGATCTCCCTTACGGGCAGGCCCGCTGAGATCTTTATACCCCCCCGGAGCCACGGCAACGTTATTTCCTCCAGGTAACAGGAGAGCAAAAGACTCAGGATAGGCAAAAATGGGAGCACTTGCAAAGTACACATTATTCACATCCGATTGGACCGCGTGCAGATTCAGTCGCACCACCCCGTGTGCTAGTGTCCCAATATCATCCGCAAAGCTTGTGGCCTGTTGCGCATTGACGATTGTGATATTGACGCTCGCATAGTTGACCGTTGCATTGATAGGTATCGTGGTCAGCGGAGCCTGGGTCGGTGTGATCTCACTATTTGTGCCTGAACTAGCTGTGTTGTTGCCTCTGCTGGTAGCAGAGCGGAAGACAAAGAAACCAACGGTACCAAGAACAAGCACCCCGAGCAGCAGAATAATCATGAGCCCAAAGCCGATTCGTCTCCCAACGCGGCCTGAAGCATTTTTTTGGGGTCTCGTATATGTTGGCGGTGGATTCTGCACAGATGCCTGATATCCTTGTTGACCCTGAGGTCCCTGTGGCATATACGTAGGATATGCTGGTTGAGGAGGAGGAACTAGTTGTGTCCGCTCATCTCTGCCTGAAGGCGGGGACGCGGCAGAAGCACCTGAAGGCGCACCACAATTGGGGCAGAAGTGCATATTGGTAGGAATAGGGGTTTTGCAGTTGACGCAAGCATGGGTTGTTGATTGTGACATTCTCTTCTCTTTTCGCTCCTGGCTCACTAATGCTGTTTAAAAATTCAATCTGGACATCTCATCCCATAGGTTTGGGCAAATGTGAATGACTGCAACATCGGCTGGAAGGTTGTGCTCTCCATCTGGTCAAAGTCTTTGGATGGCGAGCTGAACTGGATTTTGTACAATTTGGTATTCTTTTTCTCGATGAGGGTTTATCTCAAAGTGGACGTCACGGCATGGTGTGTGACAAGCCACTTTGACGTATGATAAGACGACACAAGCGAGAGGATAAGGAGGGAAACCATGGCCGCCCTCCCACGCCCGATCAAACAGGAGTGCTAGAACCAGCGGCGGCGTGGGGCACGAACGTAGCTACCATGCCGATAGTAGCGCGCGTAATACGGCTGGGCACGACGGTAGGCAAACGCACTCCAGATCGCCACCAGAATGGCTGCCGCTTCCGCTCCATTTCACGCATCCGAGAGCGTGCGGTTTCCTCTCCTCATCGCAGTGTCGATAGGGCATGATCGCCCATCGACACATCCCCCCTCACTTCGCCTTTACGGTTCTCACTATGCGCGCCGTCCACGCATGCCACCAGAGACAGCATGTAGGAGGGCAATGAGAATACAAGCGCCAATAAAGGCAATCACAATACTGCCAACCAGGCCATAGGTGCCTCCGAATCCCAGGAAGCCAGCCAACCATCCTCCCAGGAACGCGCCGATAATGCCCACCACAATATCCCCGACCAGTCCATAGCCTCCCCCACGCATCACCCGGCTCGCGAGAAAGCCAGCCACCAATCCAACAATCAGCCACATCAGAAGACCTCCTGGGTCAAGTGTGGCACCAAGAAGAAGCGTTGCAAATGTCATGATCTTGTCCTTTTCTTGAGACAATAACAATGTATTGCTCTCTCTATGCACAAACGATGGTAAATGAAGAGACAGAAAAGCAGAAGTACGAATAAGGCCATTTCTGGAAGCATGTTCCTACATGAAGGAAGGTGAATAGGTAGACATGGGCATCACCGTGTTTCCGCAATGGAACGGGGTTTTGCGTGCTTTTTGCTAAGGGGGACATGACTCACGGGAAGTTCTATGAGACACTTATAAGTGTACACTATTTTTAGGGGAAATACAACTTAAATCGCTCTTTATTTCATTAAAAATAGACACCTTTTCTCTTATGTGGTTAATTTACGCTGAGAACGTTGAAAATACCAATGAAACGCCATAAAAATGCTTGAAATAGCGATGAAAAGCAAGTACGCCCAGGAAAACGAAAGCGGCCTAAAGGATATTTAATGCGATACGAACATCATCAACAAGCTCGGGAGTAAGAGTATTATTTGTTCGAGCAACGTTAGCTGATTGCCATACCTTCTCCCACTCCTCTTTAGAAGAAGGCGTCGCTTTTCTGGCGCTCTTTTCCATATATTCCCTGAGGTAACTATCTAAGCGTATTGAAAGTCGCATTTGAGTTACGGTATCACTCATGGTTTCACCTCTGACTTCCTCAAATCGGTGCTGCGGAGCTTTATTTTTTTGTGAACTGGTCATGGTCTTCTGCACTATTAGTGCCATCATTTGGACCATCTACTGCCATACTAATCGCACAGCGTTAAATAAAGCGTTAAAAAGTGGGTAGAAGGAACAGAGGATCGTCATCGACGCAGAATTGGAGGAATGATAGCAGGCGCACAGCGCTTCTCTGTCAGGAGCAGGAGGTCACGGCTCGCTTCGGCAAACCAGTCATGCCGCATCGAGCACTGCCTGCACTATCTGCCAGATCGGAGGACTATTGCGCGGCCAGGGTCGCCAGACGGTTGAGCGCGGCGCTCTCCATCACCTGCTGGCGTGCCTCTTGGGCGTACGCGAGCATCGAGGTATAAATCCCCCGAGCCTTCTCCCACTCAGCGTTCAGTTCATACGCTCGACCCAGGTGGGTGTAGAGATGCTCGATCTCCGGCGCAGGGAGTATGGCTCCCAGGTGAAGCCCATGCAAGCGCTCGGCCATCAGATGCCGGGCTTGCTCGTAAAAGTAGATGGCACCGCTCACTGCTACCACCTGCATTGCCTCATCACCGGCCGCCAGACTCCAGTGGAAGGCCGGTTCCGCAACTCCAGCAGCCAGAGCATGGTATGCCAGTTCCGCCGCCGGTGCCCCCGCCGCTTGCACCGCTTCCAACGCACGGCGGTGAAAGATGGACCGCCGCGCCTCACCCGCCTCAGCATAGACCACGGTACGGATCTTCGCATGCGCGAACACGTAGCACCTCTCAGTCATTGGTCCTCCCTGGCGCTCCGCTTCAAGCAGCAGACCACTGTGCAGCACCTCGTCCAGGGCGGCGAGTCCGTCACGTTCTGCGAGATCGGCCACCTGGCACAGCAACTCAAAGGTGATTCTCTGGCCGAGGGCGGCACCTGCTACCAGCAACGCAAAGGCATTGGGCGGAAGTCGATACAAACGGGCTACGATGACCTCGCGCACGCTGGGAGGGAAGAACCCGGGTACCACCGTTTCATGCTCCATAGCGGCCGTAAAGTCAATGGTCCATTCTCCGTCTTCATTCGGGTGAGAGGCGAGCACGCCACGTTCGAGCAAAACCTTGAGTGTTTCCATCAGATAGAAGGGTTGCCCCTCCGTTTCAGCAAACAGCCACCGGCCAAAGCGCTCCAGTCCCGCTGCTCGCCTCCCGTCTTTGCCTGCTGCCCCTCCCAGTGTCTGGAGCAGACGCAGGATATCTTCGGCAGTGAGGGGGCCGAGCTGCAGGCGTGTCAGCGGTACGGCACGTTGCAAACTACTGCGCCACTCGGCAAGCCCTGGAGGCATCTCTCTCTCGCCCGCACGCAGAGTCAGGAGCAGGAGCGCGGGCGACTCGCTCTCTGCCAGGCGCCGCGCCAGGTAATGCAATACATCGAGCGAGGCAGCATCCGCCCACTGTGCATCATCGATGAACAAGACGAGCGGCGCTCGTGCCGCCAGGGCCTGTCCCAGGCGTGCTACCGCTTCGAACAACCGATTGCGTGCCACAGGCTTATCCCCTCCCAGGGTGAGGAGGTCGGGATAGCGGTCGTACAGTTCGGGGAGCAGGCGCGCGAGTTCGGCTAGCCACGTGTCTGAGAGCAGGTCGTCCGGGGCGTTCTCCCGCTCGATGCGCGCGCGCAGGGCTTCGATCACAGGCCGATAGGGCAGCTGACCCCCGGTTTCAAAGGCCTGTCCTCTCAACACATCTGCCTCCTCTATCTCTGCCCAGGCAAGAAACTCGCCCGCCAGCCGCGTCTTGCCAATGCCGACCTCCCCCTCTAGAAGCACAACCTGCATCTGACCATGTTGCGCGGTATGGTAGATCTTGATCAAGGTGCTCAACTCCAGCGTTCGCCCCAGGAGCGGGCCTTCGAGGAATGCTATAGAGGGTGTCGGCGCCTCCTTGCGGCGAGGAGGCGCAACGGCACGCATACGGCTGGCGAGCGCTATGGTTTCTGGGGTTGGCTCGGTCTGCATGTCCGTTGAAAGCTTCGCCCGGCAATTGTCATAGGCGCGTAACGCAGCGGCCCGGTCACCGGCCGCGAAGTGCAAGCGCATCAGACGCTGGTAGGCATCCTCATGGAATGGGGAGAGGACAAGCCAGCAGTTGACCGTTTCAATGGCAGCCTCAAGCTCTCCTGCTTCGAATTGCATCTGGGAGAGCCGATCGAAGACCTCATCCGTGCGCAGGTGCCAGTAGTCGCGTTGGAACCGCATCCAGTCGTCGAAGGCTGGTGCATCGCGGAGCGAGAAGCCCTCCAAGAACTCGCCTCGAGGGAGGGTGCCCGCACGTTGGAGCTGGGCGAGCAGTCTGCGTCGCTCGACTTCCAGCATGGTCAAAGTTCTGCCAGTCGACGCACGCGCAGACGTACAAGCTTCGAGGAGGGTATGGAGGTCCACTTCGACAGCGGAGGTGGGATCAAGGCCAAGGGTGTCTCGTTTGATGAGGAGGTGAGGGACAGGAGAAACATCGGTGCCCTCACCCAGTAGGTGACGGAGATGGAGTAGGGTAATGCGCAGGGCTGCCCGGCCATGCCTGGCGTCCCCTTCTGGCCAGAACTGCTCGGAGAGTTTCTTACGCGAATGGACGCGGCCTTCCACCGCCAGATAGATGAGGAGGGCGAGCTCCTTGCGTGTGGAGAACAGGAGCACCTGATCGCCATGGCGCACCTCTGGTGGACCTAATAATTTCAAGTATAAATCGCCCATTTAACGTTCCTCATAACGCTCTGCTGCTATCATTTGAGAAGAGGAGATAGAGATAGTGAGGACGGACTTCACAAAAAGGAATATAAGGATGTCAGAGAGCTTCAAGTAAACTACGACCTCTCACCTGGATAGTATCGCACAAAACACGACGTGATTGAAAGGAAGGTTTCTATGTCCAAGAAAAAAAATGCCCTGCCCGATGAGCAGCAGGCCAGGCTCATAGATCTGTTGAACCGCCGCTTAGCCGACGCCATCGATCTGCAGTTGCAGAGCAGGCAAGCCTACTGGAATGTTAAAGGGCCTCATTTCATGGCGCTGCGCGAACTGTTCGACCAGGTTGCCAAGGGAGTGGAGGAGCATGCGAACCTGATTGCTGAGCACATTGTGCAGCTTGGCGGTATGGCAGAGGGAACGGCGCATGCGGTCGCCAGTCGTTCTTCGCTCGACGAGTACCTGCTAGCGACGGCAGATGGGAACGGTCACATCAATGCACTTACAGCGACACTCGCCGCCTTTGGCAAACATCTGCGCTACGCCAGCGCCCAGGCGACGGAACTGAAGGATGCCGATACCGCCGATATCTTCACGGAGATCGCCCGAGGCATCGACAAATGGCTCTGGTTCGTCGAGACGAGCCGGCAATATGGCAGTTGAGAACCTTTGAGCATGCTGTTTTAACGTTCTTCTAACGCTTTTCTTAACGCTCCTCTGCCATAATTGGACTAAATAGAAGTGTCTGCGACTCTTAGATCGACGTCGCTACAATGGGAATGCTGGTCACTTTGCGACCTGCGTTTAAACATGATTGCAGGAGCAACTCTCCACGAGAGGAAACGACGATGAGGACGAACTTAGAGACAGCACCATCTAAAGAAGAGAAGAGCAGGCCAGGAAAAACAGGCACAATCCAGCAGAACACCACGGATGTCCTGCCTCGCGTGGTGATTGTTGGGGCCAGTTTTGGTGGGTTACAGGCGACGTGGGCCTTGCACAAGGCATCTGTTCAGGTGACAGTGATCGACCGCAGCCATCATCAGGTGTGCCAACCACGCTTATACCAGGTCGCCATGGCAGACCTGTTTCCGGCTAACATCTCTGCGCCCATTCGTAGTATTCTTAAAAAACACCGCTATATCGCTGGAACCCTGGCCGAGATGACCTCCATGACCAGAGAAGGACAGCCGGTCCCCATGCACGATCACTCGGTCTCCTATGATTACCTGATTGTTGCTAGGGGGGCACGCTATAGCTACTTTGGCCATGATGCTTGGGGGCCATGTGCTCCTGGTCTAAATTCCATCGACGATGCAGTGCTGATTCTGCGCAAAATACTCCTCGCCTTTGAGTCCGCCGAGAGAGCAAAGGATCACGTGCAACGCCAGGCGCTGTTAACACTTGTACTGTTATGAGCTGGACCGACCTGCATCGGGCTTGACACAGTGATTCATAGGCTACAATCGTTTGTGATAGCTCAACTGGTTGTTCCGCAAGGGGGCCGATCCAGATCGCCTCCTACAAAGGCCCGCTGCTCCGCGTTGAGCTGATACATGACAGACCAGATGCTTAGCGAGTTTTGCGATCCAGAAACAAGAAGGAGAAATGAGAACATGCAACAAGTCAAGACGTATACGTCAGGAATGTTGAAGGGAGAAGCGAGGGATCAGTTTTTGAAGGATCTCAAGAAAATGAGAAAGGATGGCTGGCATCTTCACACGCTTCATGATGAAGGAGTGGGGATGGGTTCAGCCCATAGAGGTCACTACACGGTCGTGTATGAGAAGGCGGATGAACTGGCGTGAAGACCCGGAGTGGCTCCAGAGAAGGTATCCGTTGGGAGGGAGCCTCATTTCCCTTTCTGTCTCTAGCTGTGACCGAAATCTATCCCTTCGCTCTTCAGAAGCATCCTGATTTGTTGGAGCGGTTTGGTGACCTGAGACGCGCTTTCGGTGTCGAAGAACAAGAATGTGGCAGCGGCAGGAAATGCCCGCAGGAAAGGCCGAGAATGAACAAGAACTATACCCTCAATGTGCGTTGGACTGGCAACCAACTTGAGGATCAGTATGAGGCATCCATTCCAGAAAGAAGTATTGTCGTCACTGGTACGAGTGTACAAGAGGCCATAGAGAATGCTTCTCGCGCCATCTCTTCCGCCCTAGCGCAAGAGACGAAAGCAAAGCCAGAAGTGCGACAGGAAACAGTGGCGTAGCCCTTCTTCTGGTCTGATAGAGGGGCTCTTCTTTTGTTTGGTCAGCTTCGTCCTGGGCTCCGGTGACAATCGTCAGTGACGACCCTTCTACTCCTTCACCTTGAACGTGTCACTGGCTTGCGAAATCAATTCTAACTCTCGATATTCAAAATCTATGAGTGTCTCTTCTCCTGGCAGTTCTACGTAGTAGATGTAATAGGGCTCAGTTCGACGTCTATTCTTATCAATCGACCGAACAATACCAATAGCTCCGCCCAGACCTGCTGGTCCACGGCTAAACTCGTTCTCCACAACACGTACCTGATCACCTACTTCAAATGCTTCATAACCCATGTTATCTTCCTTTGCTTACGCTCAAATGAAATAGCTGAATATGTAGCTATTCATGAACAGACGTTTCCTGGCTAGCGACCAGATCCTCCTCTTCTGTGAACGGGTATTCTGAGCGTCATTTCATACGAAGAATCTGGCTTGAGAAGGAGATCCCATAAAAAACCTATGAGACTTTTTAAGTATACACTATTTCTGAGAGAAACATAATATATATCAAAAAATAGAAGGAGGACAAGACATTATTTTTCTGGGCAGCGTGAAAGTCTGGAGAGTGTTAAAAGTCAACAGTTTTGGCCGGCGCATTGCCTCACAGGAGGATCGGTTCACCACCGCTTTTGGTGAATCGAAGAACCTTCCTTTCGTTGGTGGGGCTCATCAATTGACGGAATGGTGGTCATTCTTTGACTCACAGGAAATGGATGGCCAATTTTGTCTCAGTTTCGGAAGTGCAGTACAATTGGCGTGTATAGTCATGTATTAGAAGAAGAAAATCGCCTGGTGCAGCAGGCTATGGAGCAGGCGTACGCACCTTCTCAGCGGCGGAAAAGAGAGACGTATCCATGGTTTGTTTTCTGGCTACTGCTGCAGTTACTGCTGTAGTAGCCAAATTCCGGGGAATTCACAAACGGGAGAATCGGCCTGGGGAGCGAACGGAGTAGCACGAGCGCCCTGGTAGGTAGACAACAAGACAAGATATGCAGAGCTAATTTTATATCCCGAAATGCCCGCATGAAATGCATCTGAAATCAGAAAATGCTCGCTAAATTGAGCGTTTTTCCCGGCTGAAAGACGACCATGTTGATCGAAACCTCATGAAAACGCACTGTTCCTCATCCCTTACTGCTGTACCTACTGCTGTACCTGTGGCTCAAGTGGTGTCTGTTCTCAATGGTCCCTGTATTCATGTATCATTTAGGAGGAGGATCTCAAAAGAGATCGATACAGGGATGACACACCTCGTGATGATGGGGAAGAGGACGAAACCGAAGTGTAAAAATAGGAAGGCGCGTTATTCTGTTCTCTATTCTTGAAGCAGATGAAACTGCTCATCTTCTACCTGGCGATCTTCGACGTATGATGCCAGGTGGGAGTGTGGGCTGATCAAGTGTCAATGCCGACGGATTTACGGCTCATGCAAGTTTTTGGTGAAACGCTGAAAAATTGACAGAATCTGCTACACTCTTCTCAGCAAAATAGGGAAAGGTCGCAAGGGAATGCCAATGACACCGTTTCTCCCATTACCTGAGGGGCTTGAAATCACCTCAATCAGTGAATCCAAGAAAGAGTTACAGATTCGCGTCATCTCTCACCGTACCAGTTCACTGTGTCCAAGCTGTTCAACCGCATCATCATCTATCCACAGCTATTATAGAAGGAAGCCGCTAGAGCTACCCTGTACAGGAAGAGATGTTCGTTTACTTCTCTCCGTTAAAAAGTTCTTTTGTCGCGTGGAAGATTGCCGCCAAAAAATCTTTACCGAACGGCTTCCAGAGTTGATCGAGTCCTCATCGAGACTCACGACCCGCCTCAGAGCACTTGTTCAAGCAATTGGTGTTGCCTTTAACGCGAAAGGCGGAGCTCAATTAGGGGAGCAAATCGGAATCCATCTTTCTCGAATGACCTTTCTTCATTCAGTTGGTCTTTTAGGCATACCATGTGTCACTCTCGTAAAAGTCGTTGGGATCGATGATTTTGCGTGGAAGCGAGGATTACGTTATGGAACTGTGATTCTTGACTTAGAAACGCATCGTTTGATTGATATTCTTCCAGATCGAGAGGCTGAAAGTGTGAGAAAATGGCTTGCTGCTCATCCCGAAATTGAAATTGTCAGCAGAGATCGTGGTGGGGCATATGCTGATGGAGCCGCACAAGGGGCTCCACAAGCAATACAAATTGCAGACAGATGGCATATTTGCAAGAATCTGGGTGATGCGGTGGAAGAATATCTGAAGCGACACGCTCCTTCTATTCCAGAGCCTCCCCAGACCGACGCTTCTCCTGAGAAAAAATTTCCATCTCCTCCAACGAAGGCACAAAAGAAACAAGAGCGTCTTACGGAAGAAACATTCCAGAGAAAACAGAAAATTGTTGAAAAAGCACGTGAGATGCATCAACAGGGAATAAGCGGACATGCGATTGCAGCGGAGTTACATCTTGCTCGTGGCACTGTTCGGAAATATCTCCAAAGCGAAGGCCCCGTCCAGAGTGCACCTCGCACTCGTCGACCAAGCATTCTTGACCCTTTTTATGAGTATCTTTGTCAACGGTGGAATGAAGAGAATCCCACGGCACACCAACTCTTTGGAGAATTGCAAGAGAAGGGCTATCGAGGGAGTGAAACCCAAGTCAAAGATTTTGTCACCCGTCTTCGTCGAGGACTTCCTGGCATGAAACATCCTCCAAAAACGATACAAACACGAGGAGCAACACCTGCACTTTCTCCGAGAGATTTACGCTGGCTGCTTGCCAAACGGAAAGA
>Ga0070730_10003642_pt1 | contig 13775 bp, 13 predicted proteins | sample Coa_R1_3_FD_66447 | JGI IMG/M metagenome (GOLD analysis project Ga0070730, IMG submission 66447) | Surface soil microbial communities from Centralia Pennsylvania, which are recovering from an underground coalmine fire - Coalmine... | ecosystem: Environmental > Terrestrial > Soil > Unclassified ...
GGTGGCCGACACCGCCCTTCTGAAGGACGAGAAGGTGTACCGGAACTCAATGATCCCAGCGGCCAACACCCACGGGATCGAGGTGCGGGCCGCGAGCCTGAACCTGCTCTCAGTGCTCAGCACCGGCATGGCACGCGGCGACTGGCTCAACGAGGGCACTGGCGGCGAGCCGGTCGCGGTGCTCGGTTCGGCAGCAGCGCGGCAGCTCGGCGTCGACCGGGTCTTTCCTGACCAACGGATTTGGCTGGGCGGCCAGTGGTTCAACGTCGCAGGCATACTGAACCCCTCACCGCTGGCGCCCGACGTCGACGCCAGTGCCTTGATCGGCTACGCGGCCGCCCAGAAATACCTGGGTTACGCCAGCATGGTTGGGGGCGAGGAGAAGGCCGGACCGCCGAGCACGATCTACGTGCGCTCCGCCACCGGTCATGAGGCGGCGGTGCAGTCTTTGCTCGCGCAGACGGCCAACCCCGAGGCACCCTACGAGGTGAACGTCAGCCAGCCGTCCGCCGTGCTCACCGCTCGGGCGGCCGCCGCGGGCGCTTTCAACAGCCTATTCCTTGGCCTGGGAGTGGTGGCGTTGATCGTGGGTGCCGTCGGCGTAGCCAACATCATGATCATCTCGGTTCTGGAACGCCGCTCGGAAATCGGGCTACGTCGCGCTCTCGGTGCGACAAAGAACCAGATTCGAACGCAGTTCCTTGCCGAGTCGATTCTCCTCGCCGTCGCGGGCGGCGTCGTCGGCGTGCTGGCGGGGGCTGCGGCAACCGCGGTGTATGCCACCGCGAAAGGCTGGGCCATCGTGATCCCCGTCGAGGCGTGGGCGGGCGGAATCGCAGCGGCCATCCTGATCGGCGCGTTCGCCGGCCTATTGCCGGCCGTTCGAGCATCGAGGACGGCGCCTACAGTTGCATTGCGAACGGTATGAGCGGGAATGGATCTCTATCGGGAGGCCGGCCTGCGCCCCCGCCTTCGCGGTGAGCGCGGCGTCGTCGGCGACTGCGATGGCGCGGACGATGGACAGGTCCGAGGCCGTGGTGCTCGCCGACGAGACGTCGATGTCGAGGCAGTGGCGGAGCCGCTACGGCGCTAACGCCGGTCCCGGGGGATTGGGTCCAGTCCCACCTGTACTGCTCCGCCAGGTCGTCTGCGCGGTCGGTGGGTAGCCCGGGACGCTCTCGTCGCCTAGTGACCGTGCTGAGCGGCGGGAGCGTAGCCGCGGAGGAGGCCCAGCAACGACATTTCGAACTCGTTAGAGCGGTTCAACTCCGATGAAGGAGTGGACTTGACATGTCCTTCCATATCAGTGTCGCGTTCCCCCGACCAAAACTCTGGACTGGTCACCCCAAGGCTGCCTCCGTGTGAATCGGAAGTACGATGGGCGATCGATGACGTCCAGGGTGGTCTCCGGCGGCGTGGTTCATACCGTCCCGATGGAACTTGAGACGCGTCTTGCTTGGTTCCCCAAAAGCTCTTGCGACGTGGGAGAACCTCACTCCTCTTGCCCGCAACGAGTGGATCTGCTGGGTGCTCTGGCCAAAGAAAGCAGAAACGAGCAGCCAACACATTGAGCGAGTGCGATCCGAGCTACTGGAGGGAAAGCGGCGGCCGTGTTGCTGGCTTGGCTGCACGCATCGGAAGGATAAGGAGCTGAGCCCTTCCGTCCGCTGGGTGCTGAGCCGCCGCGGCAAAGCACCGGCATGAGCGACGCCTCTGCGTCCCAACAGATCGATGCCATCGTCCGGAAGACCAAGGGCTGGAGAGGTGAGCGGCTGGGCCAGCTGCGCGTGGTGATCAGGGGCGCCGACCCCGGCCTGATCGAAGAGGTGAAGTGGAAGAAGCCCTCCCGCCCCGAGGGGGTGGCCGTCTGGTCCCATGACGGCATCGTCTGCATAGGCGAAACCCTGAAAAACGCCGTGAGGCTGACGTTTCCCAAAGGGGCCCAGCTGAAGGATCCGAAAGGGCTCTTCAACACGCGTCTGGACAGCAAGTCGGTGCGGGCCATCGATTTCCACGAGGGTGACGCCATCAACGCGTCCGCGCTGAAGGCACTCATCGTCCAGGGCGCCCGTCTCAATCGAAGCTGACAAAACGACTGCGTCGGCCGGTGGATCGGCCGATGCAGGCTCAGTCCGCCCCCGCGTCAGGGCCGGTGGGACACCTCGATTCCGTACTTCTTGGCCGCGGACTTGATTCGCCGCCAGGCTGCATCACGCTCGGACTTGCTCACGTCTTCGACCTGGTTGAATCTCGCGATCGCGTTGCGGACGTGTCGAGCGTCGGTGAGGGGTTCTTTGCGCTCCTTCGGAAACGCGAACTTCGACGACGGCGTCTCGTGTTCGGCGTGCGAGCTCAACGGGTGCTTTCCTCGCTTCGGGGCCTTTCCGGTCCGCCGGCGGCTGGCCGAGACCTTTTGAGCTTTCTTGATGTTGCGGCGTGCGGCTGCTTTCTGTCGTTCGGTCGCCATGCGAATCCTCCTATTTATGGTTTCAACCGATAAACGCTCGGCCGGATTGCCTTTACCCGTAACGAGTCGATCCGGCAGCTCACAAGCCCCGCTGTAGTCCGACTTAGGAGTTGCGAATACCTTCTTCGAGAACTTCTTTGATCACTACCGCTTGGTTGTGCTCGTTATCCCGGGCGGCATAGAGGAGCACCAACGGCCGATCTCGGGCCATCTCCGCCAGCTCCTTGAGCATCGGCGTCTTCTCGGCGAGCTCGGCGCGATAACGGGATTGAAACCCTGGCCATTTCTTCGGATCGTGGGCAAACCAGCGACGCAGCTCCGTCGAGGGAGCCAGATCTTTGGCCCAGCGATCCAGCTTCAGCACGGCTTTGCCAACTCCTCGAGGCCATACCCGGTCGACCAGGACCCTGGCTTCCGGCGAGCGGCTCGGCCTCGAGTCGTACACGCGCTGGACTCGAATCCTCGGCGGATCCGGCATCTCGCCTTTCTCGTCGAGGAAATGCGCGAAACACGGAGCCTCGCCCATCAATCAAGGATGCCACGGCCGGACACCGATGAGTTGCGGCGCAGCCGGCAGTCCTATATGTAGTTGATGGGCAAGCTCTAACCAGGAGAAGAACAAGTGGACAAAGTGGTTACGGGTGCAGAGGTTAAGACGTTGAAGGTGCCGGGCGCGAGCATCTATTACGAGGTTCGCGGATCGGGGCCGGTACTTCTGTGTATCCCGGGTGGGCCTGCTGACTCCGGCGCCTTTCGCCTGCTCGCAGCCGACCTCGCCGGTGACTACACAGTCGTCACGTACGACCCGCGTGGGCTGTCACGCAGCCCTCTCGAGGGGCCGTTCGACTACGGCCAGGCGATCGAGATCAACGCCGAAGACGCCTCCAAGCTGATCTCGGCCGTGACCAAGGGCAAGGCCAACGTGCTCGCCAGCTCGGGCGGTGCCGTGATCTCCCTCGAGCTCGCCAAGCGTCACCCCGGGCAGATCAAGACCCTCGTTGCGCACGAGACGCCGTGCACCGTGCTCTTCCGCGATCCCGCCCGAGCGACGGAAGCCGTCATCGACATTACAGACACCTACAAGACCAGCGGTCTCTGGGCTGCCTTTCCCAAGTTCGCAGCTCATGCCGGCATTCGCCAGGGTCCGCCGCCCGAGCAGCAGGAGGAGCCGACGCCCGAGCAGATCGAGGGTCAGAAGATGTTCGAGCGCAACATGAACTTCTGGTTCGGGCAGACGATGCGCTCGATCGGCCTGTACCAGCCAGATTTCGAGACGTTGAAGACGGCAGGCGTCCGCATCGTCAGCGGTGTTGGCAAGGAGTCGGAAGGCGAGCCGGTCAATGTCGCCGGGCGAAACCTGGCCGGCAAGCTCGGGTGTGAGCTCGCCGTCTTCCCCGGGGGCCACGGCGGCTTCGAGAGCCACGCGACCGAATTCGCCAAGAAACTTCGTGAGGTTCTCGGCGCCTGACTCCACCCGGGTAGATGTGGCTGTCGACGAGAGCTCGATGCCCTCTGCGCGCGGGGGATAGCATCTGTACATGCCAAAGGTGACGATGGTCGGCGCCGGCAGCGCCGTCTTCGCGAGGCAGATCATCACCGACGTCCTGGCGGTCGACGGGCTGGACAGCGGAGTCTTCGCGCTCGTGGACATCGACCCGACCCGACTGGAGCTGGCCCGCGCGATCGCCGAGAAGCTGGTGCACCTTGCGGGCAAGAAGTGGAAGGTGGAGGCTTCCACCGAGCGGCGCGACGTGCTGCCCGGCACCGACTTCGTCGTCAACTCGATCGAGGTCGCGGGCCTGCAGAACGTGCGGGCCGACTACGACATACCGCTCCGCTATGGGGTCGACCAGTGCATCGGCGACACCATCGGACCAGGCGGAATCTTCAAGGCGCTCCGCACGGGGCCGGCGTGGCTCGAGATCGTCGCGGATGCGGCGCGCCTCGCACCCAAGGCGATGATCCTCAACTACACCAACCCCATGTCGATCCTGACCCTGGCGGCGGCCCGGTCGACCGGCCAGCCGGTCGTGGGGTTGTGCCACAGCGTGCAGGGGACGTCGAGGCTGCTGGCCGAGTTTCTCGAGGTGCCGTACGCGGAGCTGAAGTGGCGGTGCGCCGGCATCAACCACAACGCGTGGTTCACATCGCTGGAGCATCGTGGCGTCGACCAGTACCCGCGCCTGCGCGAGGGGGCGAAGGTGCCCGAGATCTACGAGCGCGATCCCATTCGCTTCGACGTCATGCTCCACCTCGGCGCGTTTGTGACCGAGTCGAGCGGTCACTTCTCCGAGTACGTGCCGTACTACCGCAAGCGCCCGGACCTGCTGAAGAGGTACGCGCGTCCTGGATACCTCGGGGAGAGCGGCTTTTACGCCAACAACTGGCCGGAGTGGAGACAGGCGAACGACGAGCGCATCCAAGCGATGCTCGACGGAAAGATGGAAATCCCCCGCCAGCGCAGCCACGAGTACGCGTCCTACATCATCGAGGCGGTCGAGAAGAACGAGCCGGCGAGCATCTGGGGCAACGTCAACAACCAGGGATCGATCGAAAACCTGCCTGAAGGCTGCGTCGAGGTCGAGTGCAAAGTCGACCGTGATGGGTTTCACCCAATTCGCTTCGGCAGACTCCCCGAGCAGCTCGCGGCATTGAACCGCTCGCACATGGCGGTGCACGAGCTGGTCGTCGAGGCGCTCCTGGAGCACGACCGCACCAAAGCGCTGTACGCGCTCTCCCTGGATCCGCTCACGGCGGCCGTCTGCTCACTCGAAGAGATCGAGAAGATGTTCGGCGAGATGTGGGAGGCGCAACGCGAGTTCCTGGCGCCGTTCGAGCAGAAGGTCCGGGTCCCGGGGCGCCTCTAGGCCACCGCTCGGCTGAACGCTCGAGCGCCGAGCACGATCGTGATCAAGCACAGGATGGCCATGATCAGCACGCCCCTGGTCACGTCGGGGTTGCCGAGGTCGGCGAGGAAGATGTCTCGCGCGGCGTTCACGGCGTAGGAGAGAGGGTTGAACGCCGCGACGTTCTTCAGCCACTGCGGCGCAAAGCCGAGCGGAAGCAGCACCCCCGACGTCAGCAGGATGGGCAGCGTCGAGGTGAAGATCAGCGGCGCGTAGCTGTCCTCGCTGCGCAGCCACAGCGCGACCGTGTAGGCCACTGACGCGGTGAGCAGGCCGATGAGCGCGATCAGAGCCAGCACCACCACGACGCCGACCGGGTTGATGCTCAAGCCGAATGGCAGCGCGAGCAGGATGAGGATGAGCGACTGCACCAAGATCGACAGGATGTCCCGCAGCGCTCGACCCAGCAGCAGCGCCACGCGGCTGACCGGCGTGACGCGCAGGCGCTCGATCACGCCCATGCGCAGCTCGGAGATCAGGCTGAAGCCGACGCCCGCGGCTCCGAACATGCCGAGTTGGACGAGCAGGCCCGGGACGAACACGTTGTAGGCGCCGCCTCTCGGGAATCCGGGCACGGCCGCGATGGACTTGAGCAGAGGCGCGAACAGGATCAGGTATAACAGCGGCTGGACCACTCCGATCACGACCCAGACGGGGTTGCGGATGAAAAGGCCGAAGTAGCGGCCGAAGACGAGCCAGACGTCACGGAGCAGTTTCATGCCGCCGTCTCCCGCAGCGAGCGGCCGGTCTTGCGAAGGAACACGTCGTCGAGGCTCGGCCGGTGGAGCTCCATCGTCCGCAGCTTCATGGCCGAGGAATCGAGCAGGCGGATGATCGCCGGCATCGCCAATTCACCGCGATCGACGTACAGCCGGACCATTCCGTCCTCACTCGAAGCCTCGCGCACGAAGTCCTGCGTGTTGAGCAGCTCGAGTGCCGCCTGCTGCTTCTCGCCTTCGACGCTGAGCGTCACCACGTCGCCCGCGACCGCGCGCTTCAGCTCCTCCGGCGTGCCCTCGGCGACGATTTTCCCGTAGTCGATGATCGCGATGCGGTCGCACAGGGCGTCAGCCTCATCGAGGTAGTGCGTCGTCAGGAAAACGGTGATGCCCCGCTGATGCAGGCGTTGCACCTCCTCCCAGACGCGCGCTCGGCTTTGTGGGTCGAGGCCGGTCGTGGGTTCGTCGAGGAAGAGGAGCTGCGGTTCGTGGACAAGGCCGAGCCCGATGTCGAGGCGACGTTTCTGGCCGCCTGAGTACGTCCCAACCTTGCGGTCGGCACACGATTCCAGCTCGAGCTTCTCGATTAGCTCCGCGGCCCGCTTCGATGCCTCGCTCGAGGAGATGCCGTAAAGCCGTCCCTGGAAGACGAGCTCGCGCCGGCCGGTGATCTCACGGTCGGCGCCGCCGGCCTGCCCTACGTAGCCGATGCGCTCGCGCACCTGGTCGGACTGGGTGCGCAGGTCCAGGCCCGCCACTCGTGCGGTGCCGCCGGTCGGCGGCATCAGCGTCGCGAGCATGCGCAGCGTCGTCGTCTTGCCGGCGCCGTTAGGGCCGAGAAAGCCGAATATCTCTCCAGCGTTCACGGCGAGATCGACACCGGCCACGGCTTCAACGACACGCTTGCCCGACTTGAAGGTGCGGCGCAGGCCGTGCGTCTCGATGACAAGCGCCGTCCGGGTGGTGACCACGCCCGCCATTATCGGTTGGCCCCGCTCGAGACCGCCTGGCGGCCTATGGTGCTTTGCCTTTGATGCCGAGCTGGAGGAAGTACCAGAACTCTTCGAGCGTGGGCCCGCCCGCAGACGAGCGGCGTGTCGCGCTGATCGCGCGCCTGATCGAGGCGACCGGCAGGCGCTTGAGCAGCCCGACCTCGAGGTCCCCCTTCACCGCGAGCAGCGGCAGTGCGGCGTAGCCAAGGCCCGCCAGCGCGGCCGCGCGAACGTACTCGGGATGGCCGAGGTTGAGCACCGGCGATTGGTCGTACGCATAGCCGACCATATCCCGCACCGTGTTTTCGGCCGCCCAAGCCGGGCCGCGGCCGAGATAGCGGTAGCTGGCGAGCTCGGCCGGCGAGGTCCGAGGCAACTGGGCAAGCGGATGGTCAGGATGCACGACGAGGACCAGCTCGTCCCAGTCGAGCACGACAGACATGAGCTCCGGGTCGGTCAGGCCTTCGATGAGCGCGCAGTCGAGCACCCCGGCGCGGACTTTGTCATTGATTTCGGCAGTCGGTTCGACGGTCACGTCGAGGGTGACGTCCTGAAACCGGCGCGTGAATCCGGCGAGCAACCGCGGCAGGTAGTAGGTCGCGCAAGTCGGGCTTGCGCCCACGTGGAGGGACCCGACCTGGAGCGACTTCAGCGCTCGCGCGGACTCGCCGACGAGCTCGAAGGCGCGAAGGGCGGCCCGGCAGCTAGTGGCCAGTGAACGTCCCGCTTCGTTCAGCCGCAGGCCGCGCCCGTCACGCTCCAGGAGGCGCATCGCCACCGCCTTCTCGAAGTTGTGCACCTGCTGCGTGACCGCGCCCTGGGTCAGGTGCAGGGTTTCGGCCGCCCTTGTGACGCTCTGAGTGTCGGCGACCGCAAGGAAGGAACGAACCTGCTCGAGGGTGAACCCAAGCTTCACGCCCACATATTAGTCCGGCTTATAGATCATCTCAATAAACATCATCATGCTGAGACTTAAGTAAAGCTGAACTCGACCGTTATGCCATCTAACCGTTCGCCGCGCGTTTCGCGCAGCAAAGGAGGTTTTAGAAGGGATGTTCTCGAGGTGGCCGGGCCGGGCCAGGAATCAGAGCGGTCAGGGCATGGTGGAGTACGCGCTGATCCTCGTTCTCGTTTCGATCGTGGTCATCGTCATTCTTCTAACCCTGGGAAACCAGATCGCGAACGTGTTCTCCAACGTCGTCGCGGCCCTGGGCTAAGACTTGAAGCGGACCGGGCCGCCGCGGCCCGGTCTGCACCTTCCACCGAGCTTTAACCGCGCCCGGCAGGCGCCTTAACCAGGCGGATGTAGCCTGGCCCCGAGTGGAAGCCATCGGCCGGGATCGCAACCAGACGAGCCCTACGTGGGTGACCAGGCTCGTCGAGATCCTCCAGCCCCTCAGCGTGCGGGCCGACCAGCTCGGCTCGATGGCTCTGTTCGAGGGATTCTCGTGGTCGCAGCTAGAGTCCGCCGCCGCCCTTTTCGTCCAGTTCGAGGTGTCGCGCGGGACACGCCTGACGGTGCAAGGTAGGCGGGATTCCCGGTTCTGGCTGCTGGTTCAGGGCGAAGCCCTGGTCTCGGCGGACGCGCGGCCCTTACGTGTGGCCGGCCACGGCGACGCTCTGGGCGTGGCGGGCATGCTGTACCCGGTCAGGTCGCCCGAAACGGCCGTCGCCCTCACTCCGATCCGGGCCCTGGCCGCCGGCCAGGCCCAGTTCGGCGAGCTTCTCGAGATCGGCCAAATCGGGTACAGGCTGACGGCTCTGACGGGCGAGCAGCTCAGGCGGCGGAGAGGGTCAAGAGCGCGCTGAAAGGCGCCGTCGCAACGGGTAATCTTGCGGGCGTGGCCCTAGGCATTCACGCAGACATGGGCGACGAGCTACCCGTTCCGGGTCCCGAGACGCCCCGATTCCTGAACCGCGAGCTCTCCCGGCTCGACTTCGACGAACGGGTGCTCGCCATGGCCGAGGACCAGAAGCTGCCTCTTCTCGAAAGGGTGCGTTTTCTAGCCATCTTCAGCCAGAACCTGGACGACTTTTTCCAGGTCCGGGTCGCGGGCCTCAAGGAGCAGGTGCTGGCCGCCGTGGCGATGGCGTCGCCCGACGGGATGTCGCCTCTGGAGCAGCTCCGGGCCATCCGGAGCCGGGTCGAAGGCCTGGTCCGGCGGCAGGTCGACATCTTCACCGGCGACCTGATGCCCGCCCTCGCCGCCGCGGGGATCACGATCGTGCGCGGGCAGGACGTGACCAAGAAGGAGCTGAGCCAGCTCCACTCGGTCTTCCGGCAGCAGATCTTCCCCGTGCTGACTCCGCTCGCGGTCGACCCGGCGCATCCATTTCCGTACATCTCGCACCTCTCCCTGAACCTGGCGGTGATCGTTCGCGACACGCAGCGGAACCAGCAGCGGTTCGCCCGCGTCAAGGTCCCCCCGGTGCTGCCGAGGCTGATCCCGCTCGCCGAGGGCCGGCGGTACGTGCCGCTCGAGGACGTGATCGCCCTGCACCTGCAGGCGCTGTTCCCGGGCATGGAGGTGGTCGATCACCACCCCTTCCGCGTAACCCGCGACGGCGACCTCGACGACGTGGACAGCGACGCCGAGGATTTGCTGGCTGCCATCCAGACGGAGCTTCGGCGCCGCCGCCGGCATGCGCGTGTCGTCCGGCTCGAGGTCAACCCCGGCGTGACGCCAGAGGTGCTCGAGCTCCTGACCCGCGAGCTCGAGCTGCAGCCTTCAGACGTGTACCAGATAGAAGGCCTTCTCGATCTCTCGGCGATGGGAGCGCTCGCGGCGCTCGATCGCCCGGACCTCAAGGAGGATCCGTGGACGCCCACCACGCAGCCCAGGCTGCGCGGGCTTGGGGCCGAGGTGCCCGACCTGTTCGTGGTCCTCAGATCCGGCGATGTGCTGGCTCACCACCCGTACGACTCGTTTGCGACGTCGGTCGAGGCGTTCATCGACCTCGCCGCGAGCGACCCCGACGTGCTCGCGATCAAGCAGACCCTGTACCGGACATCGGGTCCGGCCAGCCCCATCGTGCGCGCGCTCATTCGCGCCGCCGAGGCGGGCAAGCAGGTGGTCGCGCTCGTCGAGCTCAAGGCGCGTGGCGACGAGCAGGCCAACATCACGTGGGCCCGAGCCCTCGAAGAAGCCAACGTCCACGTCGTCTACGGGCTGGTCGGTCTGAAGACGCACGCCAAGGTGACGTCGGTGGTGCGGCGCGAGGGCCGGCACATCCAGCACTACGTGCACGTCAGCACGGGCAACTACAACCCGAGCACCGCGCACATGTACGAAGACGTGAGCCTGCTGTCGGCCGATCCCGACCTGGGGGCCGACGTGACCGAGTTGTTCAACCTGCTCACGGGCTACAGCCGGCAGAACCGCTACCGGAAGCTGCTGGTGGCGCCGACCAGCCTGCGGGCGGACCTGTCACAGCTCATCGAGCGCGAGAGTAGGCCCGGCGGCCGGATCGTGATCAAGGTCAACAACCTGGTCGACCCCGACTTGATCGACGCACTGTATTCGGCGTCGCAGGGCGGCGCCGAGATCGACCTCATCGTGCGCAGCATGTGCTCGCTGCGGCCGGGCGTGCCCGGGCTGTCCGAGCGCATCCGCGTGCGCTCCATCGTCGGCCGCTTCCTCGAGCACTCGCGCATCTTCAGCTTCGGACGCGGCGACGACGCCGAGCACTTCCTCGGCTCCTCGGACCTGATGCCACGCAACCTCGACCGGCGCGTGGAGGTCGTCGTCCCCGTGAGCGATGCGCTGCTGCGCTCGCGCATCCAGGCCATTCTCGACACGTGCCTGGCCGACGACGTGCTCGCGTGGGAGCTGCAGCCCGACGGCGGCTGGCACCGCGTTCCGACCACGATCGGAATCAACTCCCACAAGCGGTTCCAGGAGCAGGCGCTCGATTGGGCGCGGTCCAACGGCGCCTCCCGAGTCCTTGATGATTGAGAAGGAAGTCAAACTAGGCGCCGGTCCCGCTTTCCACCTCCCGAGCCTCGAGGGCGTCATCGAGGGAGCGGTCGTCGGCCAGCCTGAGGTGCTCCGCCTGGAGACCGTCTATCACGACACACCAGATTTGCGGCTCGCACGTTGGGGCGTCTCGCTGCGGCACCGCGGCGGCGAGGGCTGGACGCTCAAGCTGGCGCCCGTGGGCAGGTCCGATCGCGGCTCGGGAGCCCTTGAACGCGACGAGCTGACGTTTCCCGGCGGTCCGAAAAAGCCGCCCGAGGCTGCGACTGCGGTCGTCCGCGCTTATGTCCGAACCTCGACGCTCGTGCCGGTGGCGCGCCTGTCGACCGTCCGCCGCCGAGTCCGCATCGCGGACGCCTCGGGCACGCGCATCGCCGAAGTCGTCGACGACGAGGTCTCGGTTCGCGACGGGCGCCGCGTCGCTGCCCGGTTCCGCGAGATCGAGGTCGAGGTCCCCGAGAGCCAGGGAGGCGTGGGGACGAATGGGACCGTCCTCGACCCACTCGTCAGCCGGCTGCGGGGTGCGGGCGCGGGGACGCCTGATCCCACCCCGAAGCACATCCGCGCGCTCGGCCCGCGCGCGCTGGAGCCACCCGAGGTCGCACCGGCGGCGGTCCAGCCCGAGTCGCCCGCCAAAGACGTGATCCGGAGCGTTTTCGCGGAGGCCGTTGCGCTTCTTCTTCGCCACGATCCGCGCGTGCGTACGAGCGGCGACCCGGAGGCGGTGCACCAGGCGCGGGTCGCGACCCGCAAACTGCGCTCGCACCTGCGCACGTTCAGTCCGATGCTCGACCACGAATGGGCGGAGCCGCTGCGCACCGAACTGGGCTGGCTCGGCCTGGCGCTTGGCGCGGTGCGCGACCGTGAGGTGCTGCTCGATCGCCTGCGCGAGCGCGCGAAAGGGTTGCCGCCGCACGACCTGCGCGCGGCCGAATCACTGCTTTCGCTTCTCGACAAAGAGATCGCAGACCTGCGCAAGAAGCTGATCGTGGATCTCGACTCGGCGCGCTACGTCGAGCTGCTCGAGAAGATGGTCGGCGCCGCGGTCTCGCCGGTCACCGTTCCCGACGCGGATCTGCCGGCCATCGGTGTGCTCTCCGTGCTTGCCGCGGGGCCGTGGAGGCGCCTGCGCTCGGCGGTGCGGCAGCTGCCGGACAACCCCACTGATCCCGAGCTGCACCGGATTCGCATCCTCGCCAAGCGTGCGCGGTATGCGGCCGAGGCGGTGGCCGTCATTGCGGGTCCGTCTGCGAGCTCGTTCGCGCGCGCCGCGGCCAAGCTGCAAACCGTGCTCGGAGAGCACCAGGACAGCGTCACCGCACAGGCATGGCTGCGAGCCGCGCGCGTGAGCGGGCGTCGCGCCTTCGCCGCCGGCGAGCTCATCGCGATGGAGCATCTGGCTACGGCCGAGGCGAGGGCGCGCTGGCCGAAAGCCTGGAAGGCACTGAACCGCAAAGGCCTCCGGAGCTGGATGCCCTGAGCGAAGGAACCCTCCCCGCTGCCGGGGAGGTCGGACTCGCAAAGCGAGTCCGGGTGGGGACGCACAATGAACCAGTGCCGACGTTCTTCGTAGTGCGCCACGCCAAGGCGGGCAGTCGCAGCCACTGGACCGGCGACGACCGCAAGCGGCCGCTGAGCAAGAAGGGGCAGCAGCAGGCGGAAGCGATCGCCTCGAGGCTCGGCAACCTCCGCGTCGCAGCCATCTTCAGCAGCCCGTACCTGCGCTGCGTGCAGACGGTCGAGCCTCTCTCGCGCAAGCTGAGCCTCGAGGTTACGCAGGCGATCGAGCTGGCCGAAGGCCGCGGCCTTCGCGGCCTGTACCGGTTCTTCGACGACCCGGCGCTCGACCGCGTGGTCCTCTGCACGCACGGCGACCTCGTGTGGGAGCTCGTCGAGGACCTGACAAACAAGCGCGTGCTGCCCGCGTTCAGGGAGGCCTTCGACAAGGGGTCGACCTGGGCCGTCGAGGTCGACGGCGGCTCACCCGTGGGAGCCCGCTACATCCCCGCTCCCTGACGCGCTAGCCTGTCCCGAGTGACGGTCACCCTGCGCGGCTCCGGGCTCAACGAAGAGCAGGTCGTAGCCGTCGCCAGGAACCGCGAGCAGGTTGCCCTCAGCCCCGCCGCCAGGACCAGGATGGAGCGTAGCCGCACCCGTGCCGAGCGAGCCGCCGCCTCGCGCGAGCCGGTGTACGGGGTGTCCACGGGCTTCGGTGCCCTGGCCGGGACGCGAGTCGCGCCGCTCCGCCAGCCTGAGCTTCAGCTTGCGCTGATCCGCTCGCATGCGGCCGGCGTCGGACCGCCGGTCGACGTCGAGGTCGTGCGGGCGATGATGCTGCTGCGTGCGCGAACCCTTTCGATGGGCTTCTCGGGCGTGAGACCCACGGTCGCTGAGGCTCTAATAGGCGCTCTCAACGCCGAGATCACACCCGTGGTTCCGCGCTACGGATCGGTTGGCTGCAGCGGCGACCTCGCCCCCCTGGCCCATATGGCGCTCGCCATGGTCGGAGAGGGCCAGGTCACGACGGCCGACGGCACCTCGAAGAGCGCCGCCGCCGCGCTCCGCAGCGCGGGCCTGAAGCTGCTGAAGCTGGAGACCAAGGAAGGGCTCTCGCTGATCAACGGAACCGACGGGATGCTCGGCATGCTCGCCCTCGCGTGCGCCGACGCGGAACTGCTGTTGCGCACGGCTGACGTGACCGCCGCCATGTCGGT
>Ga0070730_10003643_pt1 | contig 13772 bp, 10 predicted proteins | sample Coa_R1_3_FD_66447 | JGI IMG/M metagenome (GOLD analysis project Ga0070730, IMG submission 66447) | Surface soil microbial communities from Centralia Pennsylvania, which are recovering from an underground coalmine fire - Coalmine... | ecosystem: Environmental > Terrestrial > Soil > Unclassified ...
CGCCTGCAGATAGGTCTTGTATTCGATCAGCTTCTCGGTGCCGCGATGCAGCAGGCCGATATGCGGGTCGCAGCGCTCGACCGTCTCGCCGTCGAGCTCCAGCACCAAACGCAGCACGCCATGGGCGGCGGGGTGCTGCGGACCGAAATTCAGATTGTAGTTCTTGATGTCCATCGCCGCCGGCGCATTGGTCAGCGCGCCGGAAGCGGTCGCGGTGTCGAACGCGGACGACGGAATGATCTTTTCGACGGTCTCGCTCATCAGCTCTTGCTCCCCGCCTGCGGGTCGGGAGTTCCGGTGAATTTCTCGTCGCCCGGCAGCAGGTGGTTCATGCCTTCCCACGGCGACAGGAAATCGAAGCTGCGGAATTCCTGTTTCAGTTTGACAGGCTCGTAGACGACGCGCTTCTGGTCGTCGTCGTAGCGAACCTCGACGAAGCCGGTCAGCGGGAAGTCCTTGCGCAGCGGGTGCCCCTCGAAGCCGTAGTCGGTCAGGATGCGGCGCAGGTCCGGATTGTCGGCGAAGAAGATGCCGTACATGTCCCAGGCTTCGCGCTCGAACCAGCCGGCGGTGCTATAGACGCCGACGCAGCTCGGCACCGGCGTCTCTTCGTCGGTCGCGACCTTCACCCGGATGCGGCGGTTATGCTTCAGGCTCAAGAGGTTGTAGACGACCTCGAACCGTTCGGGGCGTTCCGGATAATCGACGCCGCACAGGTCGACCAGCACCTTGAACAGGCAGCGCGGATCGTCACGCAAAAAAGTGAGCGCCGGCACGATCGCCGTGCGCGGCACCCACAGGATGAGCTCGTCGCGGATGACCTCGACCTTGAGGCAGTTCCGGTCCAGAGCCGTGGCGACGGTGGAGCCGAACTCCGTGAGCGCTTGGGTCATGATCCCTCTTGGGTCGCCTGGCGTAACGCGGGAACTCAGCGTGCGAAGACGCTGGACCGCTTGATCTTCTTTTGAAGCTGCAGGACGCCGTAGACCAGCGCTTCGGCAGTCGGCGGGCAGCCCGGCACGTAGATGTCGACCGGAACGATCCGGTCGCACCCGCGCACGACCGAATAGGAATAGTGATAATATCCGCCGCCGTTGGCGCAAGAGCCCATGGAGATGACCCAGCGCGGCTCGGCCATCTGGTCGTAGACCTTGCGCAGTGCCGGCGCCATCTTGTTGGTCAGCGTGCCGGCAACGATCATCACGTCCGATTGGCGCGGGCTCGGCCGCGGCACGACGCCGAAACGGTCCAGGTCATAGCGGCTGGCGTAGCTGTGCATCATTTCGACGGCGCAGCAGGCGAGCCCGAAGGTCATCGGCCAGAGCGAACCGGTACGCGCCCAATTGACCAGCGCATCGAGCGAGGCGACGACGAAGCCCTTGTCGGTCATCTCGTCGGTCACCGAGCGCAGTAGCGCGTCCTGCGTGGCGCCCGGCGGGATCGGCGCCAGCCCCGTGACGGGCGTGGCCGGCTGGGACGATCCGATCATTCCCATTCGAGGGCTCCCTTCTTCCATTCATAGACGAAGCCGATGGTCAGGATCCCGAGGAACAGGACCATCGACCAAAAGCCGAACATCCCGATGTCGCCGAGCGTCACCGCCCAGGGAAACAGGAAAGCCACCTCGAGATCGAAGATGATGAACAGGATCGCGACGAGATAGAAGCGCACGTCGAACTTGGAGCGCGCATCCTCGAACGGCTCGAAGCCGCACTCGTAGGCCGAGAGCTTCTCGGTGTCCGGATTCTGCTTGCCGGCGATGAAGGACAGGCCGACGGCGGCGATGCCCATAAAAATGGCGACGCCGAGGAAGATCAGGATCGGCAGATATTCTCGCAGCAGGCTGAGCGAAGACATGATTGGTCTCTCGGTCCTGTCGGGCTGGGGGCGTCGCGCAGATCGAACCCGCAAGGGGCCGGACGCGCGCACCGGGGCACCTCGGGAGGCCAAGGTCCGGTATCGCCATAATAAGTCAGATATAAGGAGAACAAGCCGAAAAGGAAAGCGTGCGATGCCGAACCGGGATCGGCGAACCAACGCTGGGCGCGCTGGACGACGCCTTCGAAGCTCGGGGCGGAATGGCGGGAGTGGCGGGGCTCGAACCCGTGACCTCCGGCGTGACAGGCCGGCGCTCTAACCAACTGAGCTACACCCCCGCGAACCGAGGGCCGCTAAGTACCCCCGACCCCGCCCCCAGGTCAAGCGTGTTACAGCGGTCTTTCCGCTCCCCGATGCGCATTGCTGGGCTGCAACATCGCAGGGCGATTTTAGGGCCGCGCTGGTATAGGCGCCGGCCCAGGACGAGGCCGCGCGGCTTTGCTGGAAAAAGCACGAATCGCACGATCGGGTTCAATGGCTTACCGGCGGCCTCCAGGGTCGATTGACAAAGGATGGCGAGCACGGAAATGAGCGCGGGCAGGCCGTACGCGGTTCGCTCAAGCATCGAGGCCGGCGATCATTCGGCGGTTTTTCATCGGCGTAGACCGCTGCAGCGGCGTCTTAGCAGCGGGCAATCCATCATCGATGGATGAGAAGCAGCTCGAGTGTCGCCGGCCGGCAATCGGCGTCGAGCGCCCGGCACCGATCGAGACGCTGCTGCAACTGGTCGCAGGCAGCGCTTCATCGGTGGGCAGGGCGAGCCGGCCGATGCGTACAGCAAAAAGGCCGCACCAGGGGACGCATCAAGCGTCCGCGGGCGCGGCCTTCAAGATTCCGGAGTAGAGAGTGCCGGCCCCGGGGCCGGGTTGCTCAGCGCAGCAGCGACAGGATCGCCTGGTTCTGCTTGGCGCTGACCGACAGGCTCGCGCCGCCGATGCTCTGACGCAGGCCGACGGAGGTGCTGACCGCATCCTTGTCGTTCAGCGTCGCGCTGGCCGTGTAAGCGGCCGCACCGACTTGGGCGGCGGGGCTGAGATTGATCGTATCGCCGGCCGCATTTGATGCGGTGTCGGCCGTCGAGGCCGTGTTCGGCTGCGTCGCCGCACGCGCTGTCGTGCTGGTCGTATCCGTGACCGGCGGCTGCCGTTGGGCAGAATTCAACGTGATGTCGCTCATCATGCCGTCCGTTTTTGAATGGCGCAGGTTTAACTGCAGATGGCGTAGCTTTAAGCTCGGCCTCACCCTATCACGGCTGAGGCGACCGGATCCATCGGTGTTCCGATGGCCGGCCCGGCAAGCCCTCGTCGAGGGCATGGCAATTATAGGATATTGGTGGGCGATGACGGATTCGAACCGCCGACCCTCTCGGTGTAAGCGAGACGCTCTACCGCTGAGCTAATCGCCCGATCGATCGGGACTTCCCCGAAGCTCGACGAGGCGACCTATCCCGCTGTCTCCCGATCGGGAGTGCGGACGGTATCGCCTCGTCGGACCGTATGGGAGGCTACCGTCGCCGGCAGCCTCCAACGCAAAACTTATTAGTTCAGCGCATCCTTCAGCGTCTTGCCGGCCTTGAACTTGGCCTGCTTCGACGCGGCGATCTGGATCTTCTCGCCGGTGCGCGGGTTGCGCCCCTCGGAAGCCTCACGCGCCGCCACGCTGAACGTGCCAAAGCCGACCAGGCGAACTTCGTCACCCTTCTTCAGCGCGGCTTCAATGCTGTCGAAGACCGCATCCACGGCCTTCGCCGCTTCGGACTTCTTAAGCTCGGTAGCGGTTGCAACCGCGTCGACGAGTTCGTTCTTGTTCACGCTACCCCCTCCAACGACACAATGTAGAACTAGGAAACTTGCCCGTTCAATTGAACCGGGAGCTTAGATCGCGGCTCATTTCGCAGTCAATCGCCGAACACCCAAAAAATCGAGGTATTCTGCGAAAAAACGGTGGTTTTTAACGAAAACGGGCCCGGATGTCGCCATCCGGGCCCGAGGCACGACCCAAGCGGGTCGGATTAGTGGGTCACAACGCCCGGGCGGTCACCCGACTCGGGTTGCGCCGCGACTGGCTCGGCAGGGGCAGGCGTTTCCGATTCGTCCCAGTCGATCGGCGTCAGCGGCTTGGTCAGGGCCTTGGCCAGGACCTCGTCGACATGAGCGACCGGGATAATCTCCAGCCCCTTCTTCACATTGTCCGGGATCTCGGCCAGGTCCTTCTCGTTGTCCTTCGGGATGAACACCGTCTTGATGCCACCCCGCAGTGCCGCGAGAAGTTTTTCCTTGAGACCGCCAATCGGGAACACCCGTCCCCGGAGCGTGATTTCGCCGGTCATGGCGATGTCGCGACGGACCGGGATGCCCGTCATGACCGAAACGATCGTCGTGACCATGGCCACGCCGGCCGACGGGCCGTCCTTCGGGGTCGCCCCTTCCGGCACGTGGACATGGATGTCCTTCCGGTCGAACACCGAGCGCTTGATGCCATAGGCCGAGCCGCGGGACTTCACATAGGACTCAGCGGCTTGCACCGACTCCTTCATGACGTCGCCGAGCTTGCCGGTCGCGGTGATCTTGCCCTTGCCGGGCAGCAGCACCGATTCGATCGACAGGAGCTCGCCGCCGACCTCGGTCCAGGCCAGACCGGTGACGACACCGACCTGATCCTCGGCCTCGATCTCGCCGTAGCGGAACTTCCGCACGCCGGCATATTTCTCGAGGTTGCGACGGGTCACCGCGACCTTCCCCGTCTTGTTCATCAAGATTTCCTTGATGGCCTTGCGGGTCAGGTTGGCGAACTCGCGCTCGAGCGAGCGGACGCCGGCCTCACGCGTGTAGTAGCGGATCAGATCGCGAATGGCGTCGTCGGAGATGGTCCACTCGCCCTTCTTCAGGCCGTGGGCCTCGACCTGCTTCGCGATCAGATGGCGCTTGGCGATCTCGAGCTTCTCGTCCTCGGTGTAGCCGGGGATGCGGATGATCTCCATGCGGTCCAGCAACGGCTGCGGCATGCGCATGCTGTTGGCGGTCGTCACGAACATCACGTCCGACAGGTCGTAGTCGACCTCGAGGTAATGGTCGTTGAACGTGCCGTTCTGCTCCGGATCCAGCACCTCGAGCAGGGCCGAGGACGGATCGCCCCGCCAATCGGCGCCGAGCTTGTCGATCTCGTCGAGCAGGAACAGCGGGTTCGACGACTTCGCCTTCTTCATGCCCTGGATGACCTTGCCGGGCATCGAGCCGATATAGGTCCGGCGATGGCCGCGCACCTCGGCCTCGTCGCGCACGCCGCCCAGCGACATGCGGACGAAGTTGCGCCCCGTGGCCTTGGCGATCGACTTGCCGAGCGAGGTCTTGCCGACGCCGGGCGGGCCGACCAGGCACAGAATCGGGCCCTTGACCTTCTTCATGCGCTGCTGGACCGCGAGATATTCGAGGATGCGTTCCTTGACCTTCTCCAGGCCGTAATGATCCTGGTGCAGCACCGTCTCGGCGGCCTTGATGTCGCGCTTGACCTTGGTGCGCTGCTCCCAGGGAATGCTCAAGAGCCAGTCGAGGTAGTTGCGAACCACCGTCGCCTCGGCCGACATCGGGCTCATGCTGCGCAGCTTCTTCAGCTCGCCGAAGGCCTTGTCGCGGGCTTCCTTGGTCAGCTTGGTCTTGTTGACGCGCTCCTCGAGCTCGGCCAACTCGTCCTTGCCGTCCTCGCCCTCGCCCAGCTCCTTCTGGATCGCCTTCATCTGCTCGTTGAGGTAGTACTCGCGCTGGGTCTTCTCCATCTGCCGCTTGACGCGGTTGCGGATGCGCTTTTCCACCTGCAGAACGCCGATCTCACCCTCCATGAAGGCGAAGACCTTTTCCAGGCGCTCGCTGACCGTCTCGGCCTCGAGCAGTTCCTGCTTCTCGGGGATCTTGAGCGCTAGATGCGAGGCGATCGTATCGGCGAGCTTGGCCGGATCGTCGATCTGGTTGATCGAGACCAGCACCTCGGGCGGGATCTTCTTGTTGAGCTTGATATATTGCTCGAACTGGGCGACGGCGGTGCGCGCCAGCGCCTCGAGCTCGCTGCCCTGGCCGCTCTTCTCTTCGATCAGCTCGGCGTAGGCCTGGAAGAAATCGGGATTGTCGCTAAAGCGCACGATGCGCGCGCGCTGGCCGCCCTCGACCAGCACCTTGACGGTGCCGTCGGGCAGCTTCAGCAGCTGCAGGACCGTGCCGACCGTGCCGACAGTGAAGATGTCCGACGCAGACGGATCGTCCTGCGCCGCATTCTTCTGCGTCACCAGAAGGATCTGCTTGTCCTCCTTCATGACGTCTTCAAGAGCGCGTACCGACTTCTCCCGGCCCACGAACAGCGGGACGATCATGTGGGGGAACACCACGATGTCGCGAAGGGGAAGAACGGGGAAAAGGGCACCGCGCGGGATTTCGAACATGATGCCTCGTCTTGGCTGGGGCCGCTTCCCGACACGCGGCGAAACGGCCGTTAAGGCGTAGCTGCCCGTTGATAACGTGGCCTTCGTCGCCGGCCATTCAAGGTCGGGGGAGGATCGTGCCATCCTCCCCCGTGCATGTCAGGACCGGCGAGCCCGGCCCTTGAAATGCGTTTTAGGCGGGCGTGCCCGCGGCGGCGCCATCGGCGCGACGCGGTTCCGAATGGATGTAGAGCGGCTGGGCCCGTCCATCGACCACCTCCCGATTGATGACGATTTCATCAACCGAATCAAGGCTCGGCAGATCGTACATCGGGTCGAGCAGAATGCCCTCCATGATCGAGCGCAGACCGCGGGCACCGGTCTTGCGCTGGATCGCCTTCTTGGCGATGCCCTTCAGGGCATCCTCGTTGAAGGTCAGGCGCACGTCTTCCATCTCGAACAGGCGCTGATACTGCTTCACCAGCGCGTTCTTGGGCTTGGTCAGGATGTCGATCAGCGCCTTCTCGTCCAGATCCTCGAGCGTGGCGACGACCGGCAGGCGGCCGACGAACTCGGGGATGAGGCCGAACTTCAGCAGATCTTCCGGCTCGACATCGCGCAGGATCTCGCCCGTGGTGCGCTCGTCCGGTCCCTTGACATCGGCGCCGAAGCCGATCGAGGTGCCCTGGCGCCGCTGGGCGATGATCTTTTCCAGGCCGGCAAACGCGCCGCCGCAGATGAACAGGATGTTGGTCGTGTCGACCTGCAGGAATTCCTGCTGCGGATGCTTGCGCCCACCCTGCGGTGGCACGGAGGCGACGGTGCCTTCCATGATCTTCAGGAGCGCCTGCTGCACACCCTCGCCCGACACGTCGCGCGTGATCGACGGGTTGTCGGACTTGCGGCTGATCTTGTCGACCTCGTCGATATAGACGATGCCGCGCTGCGCCCGCTCGACATTGTAGTCGGCCGCCTGCAGCAGCTTGAGGATGATGTTCTCGACATCCTCGCCGACATAGCCCGCCTCGGTGAGTGTCGTGGCGTCGGCCATGGTGAAGGGCACGTCGATGATGCGCGCGAGCGTCTGCGCCAGGAGCGTCTTGCCGCAGCCGGTCGGGCCGACGAGCATGATGTTCGACTTGGCGAGTTCGACGTCGTTGTTCTTCGCGCCGTGGGCGAGCCGCTTGTAGTGGTTATGCACCGCCACGGACAGCACGCGCTTGGCGTGGAATTGGCCGATCACGTAGTCGTCGAGCACGGCACAGATGTCCCTGGGCCCCGGCACGCCGTCGCGCGACTTCACCAGCGTGGTCTTGTGTTCCTCGCGGATGATGTCCATGCACAGCTCGACGCATTCATCGCAGATGAACACGGTCGGGCCGGCAATCAGCTTGCGGACCTCGTGCTGGCTCTTGCCGCAGAACGAGCAATAGAGCGTGTTCTTCGAATCGCCGCCGCTGGATTTCGTCATAGGCACTCCGTCAACCACCGGGGACTTCGACCCCGGTCTCCGGTCATGTTATCCACCAGCGCTCCGCCAGCACAAGCGCAAGCTGGCATCGCCCCTGGAGGGCCATCGAGGGCACATGACGGAACGAACCGCCTTCGGATCGTCCCGCCGATCCCATCAAACCGTAACATACCGGACATCAACACCCCCTTAACGAAGGTGCGCGCCGGGCTTTAGCGGCTCTTGCCGTCTTCGTCCTTGGCCAACGGCGGCCGGGCGGCCATGACGTCGTCCACGAGACCGAAAACTTTCGCCTCTTCGGGCGACAGGAATTTGTCACGCTCGACCGCTTCTTCAATGACGTCGAGCGACTGGCCCGTATGCGTCACATAGATCTGGTTGAGCCGACGGCGCAGAGACAGGATCTCCCGGGCCTGGATCTCGATGTCCGAGGCCTGTCCCTGGGCGCCGCCCGAGGGCTGATGGATCATGATGCGCGAGTTCGGCAGCGCGAATCGCTTGCCCTTGGCACCGGCGGCCAGCAGCAGCGAGCCCATGGAGGCCGCTTGGCCGATGCAGATCGTCGCCACGTCGGGGCGGACATATTGCATCGTGTCGTAGATCGCGAGGCCGGCCGTCACCAACCCGCCGGGCGAGTTGATATAGATCGAGATGTCCTTGGTCGGGTTCTCGGATTCGAGGAACAGCAGCTGGGCGCAGATCAGGCTGGCGACCGCGTCGTTCACCGGCCCGACCAGGAAGATGATCCGCTCTTTCAGCAGGCGCGAATAGATGTCGTAGGCGCGCTCGCCCCGATTGGTCTGCTCGACCACCATCGGCACGAGGGTATTCATATAAACGTCCAAGGCGTCGGCCATGATCACACTGGTTCCTTCAAGCTGCTCGGCCCTTCCGGGGACGAGCATGCCCCGGTGGGGCCCGGTCCGCAATCGTCTGCGAACCGGGCCCCGGGGACGTTCGATCAGGCCTCGAACCGATCAGGCGAACGCCCGATCAGGCTTCGGCAGTTTCTTCCTCGTCATCGAGGCCGGCGAGCGCCACCAATTCCTTGGGGGGCACGGCCTTCTCGGTGACCTGGGCGAGATCGACGATGAAATCGACGACCTTGTCCTCGTAGATCGGCGCGCGGAGCGAACCCATCGCGTCGGGATTGTTGCGGTAGAAGTCCATGACGGCCTTCTCCTGCCCCGGATAGTTGCGCGCCTGGGCCATCACGGCCCGGTTCACTTCGTCCTGGGTTACCTGGATGTTGTTCATCCGACCCACTTCGGCAAGGACCAGGCCCAGACGAACGCGCCGTTCGGCGATCTTCCGGTACTCTTCCTTGCTCTCCTCGTCGGGCTTGGCCTCTTCTTCCTTGTAGGCGCCCGACGCCTTGGCCCGCTCGCGCTCGGCCTCGAACTGCTTCCAGATGCTGTCGAATTCCAGGTCGACCATGCCGACCGGCACGGCGAAATCATGCTTCTCCGACAGGATGTCGAGCAGGTCGCGCTTCAGCTTCTGGCGGGCGACGCCGGCATATTCGCGCTCCATCTGCTCGCGCACCGCGCCGCGCAGCGCCTCGAGGTTCTCCAGGCCCAGCGTCTCGGCCAGCTTCTCGTCGACGACGGCCGGCAGCTTGCGCTTCAGCCCCTTGACGTCGACCTCGAACACCGCGTCCTTGCCGGCGAGCGTGTCGACGCCGTAATCGGCCGGGAACGGCACCTTGACCGCGACATGGTCACCGACCTTGGCGCCGACGAGCTGGTCCTCGAAGCCCGGGATGAAGCGGCCCGAGCCGAGCTCCAGGGAGAAATCCGTACCGGCGCCGCCGTCGAACTTCTCGCCGTCGATCGAGCCGACGAAATCGATGACGACCGTGTCGCTGAGCGCAGCGGCGCTGCCGTCGGTCACGTCCTCGGTCTCGCGATAGCGATCGGCCAGGTTCTTGAGCGCGTCGTCGAGTTCCGCGTCCGGAATCTCCGGCTTCAGGCGCTCGAGCGAGACGCCGGAGAAATCGATCGTCTGGATCTCGGGCAGGATCTCGAGCTTCATGTCGTAGACGAGATCGGCACCCTTCTCGAACGAGGTGATCTCGATCTTGGGCTGCAGGGCCGGGCGCAGGTTGCGCTCGGCCAGCGCCTGGGACGAGGTCTCGTTGACGGTCTGTTCCAGCACTTCGCCCAGGAGGCTGTCGCCATAGCGCTGCTTGACGACCGCGGCCGGCACCTTGCCCGGACGGAAGCCCGGCAGGCGGACGGTCTTGGCGACCTCGGCGAGCCGCGCATCCACGCGCTTCTCGATGTCCTGGGAGGCGACGACGACCTTGAACTCGCGCTTCAGGCCTTCGGTGCTGGTCTCGGTGATCTGCATAAAAAGAAGCCTTAGGGTCAGAAGGGCGGCGCGCTCGTTGCCGCGCGGCCCTGATGGCAAGGGTTAATCGGTGCCTCGATGCTGGTGCGGGCGAAGGGACTTGAACCCCCACGACTTGCGTCGCTGGAACCTAAATCCAGTGCGTCTACCAATTCCGCCACGCCCGCGCCGGCCCGAAGTCGGCCGGTTGACATAGCACAAGCTTTTTTACACTCCCACGACAAATACGCAGGAGGCGACCGCGATTTCGTCGGATCACGCCAGGCAGGCGCGCGCCACCGCGTTCAAGATGGCCTCCTCGTCGAGCCCGTAGGTCCGATAAAGGTCCAACAGATCACCGGATTGGCCGAAATGATCGACGCCCAGAGGCTCGACCCGCCGGCCGGCCGCGGCGCCCAGCCACGACAGTGCCGCCGGATGGGCGTCGATGACCGTGACCAGGCCTGCATCGCGGGCGAGCGGCGCCAGGAGCCGCTCGATCCGGCTCTGCCCCTCGCCGCCCTGGCGGTGCTTCAGCCAGTCGGCATGCAGCCGGTCCGGCGATGTGACCGCCAGCAGGCCGGCACCCGGGATATCCTCCAGGATGGCAGCATGGGCGCGCCGCGCCTCTTCGGCGACGGCGCCGCAATAGACGATGGCGATCTCGCTGCCCGGGGCCGGCTCGACCAGCCAATAGGCGCCCGACACGATGCCGTCGCGCAGTTCGGGCGTCATCGGCCGGTCCGGCTGCGCGACTGAGCGGGTCGACAGGCGCAGATAGATCGACCCGCCCTCGCCCGCCGGCCGCTGCATGTGCTCGAAGCCCCAGGCCATCAGCACACCCAGCTCGTCGACATAGGCGGGCTCATAGGAGGCGAGCCCGTCCTGCCCGATGCCGATCAGCGGCGTGTTAATCGATTGATGGGCGCCGCCTTCGGGTGCCAGCGTCAGGCCCGACGGCGTCGCCACGACCATGAAGCGCGAATCCTGGTAGCAGCCGTAATTGAGCGCATCCAGGCCGCGGTTGATGAACGGATCGTAGAGCGTGCCGATCGGCAGCAGCCGCGCGCCGAACAAGGGCGCCGTCAATCCCAGCGCCGCCAGCATCAGGAACAGATTGTGTTCGGCGATGCCGAGCTCCAGATGCTGGCCGGTCGGGGCCATGGCCCAGCGCTGGGCCGAGACGACCTTCTCGTCGCGGAACGTGTCGGCGACTTCGCTGCGGTGGAAGATACCGCGCCGGTTGACCCAGCCGCCGAGATTGGTCGAGACGGTGACGTCCGGCGAGGTGGTGACGATGCGGCTGGCGAGCGGGCTGTTGCCGCCAGCGAGATCGTTGAGGATCTTGCCGAAGCCTTCCTGGGTCGAGGCCTTGGCGCCGCCGACCGCCGGCACGGGCAGATCGGCCACCGGCACCGGTGCTGCGACATGCTGGCGCACGCCATCGGCCGCGAACGGCACCGTCGCCAGGAATTCCTCGAGCTCGGCGGCCGGCAGCTTGGCACCGGCGAAGCGCTCCCATTCGGCGCCATCGGCGATGCCGAGCTTGGCCTTGAAGCCGGCCATCTGCTCCTTGTTCATCAGGCCGGCGTGATTGTCCTTGTGGCCGGCGAACGGCAGGCCGTAGCCCTTGATGGTATAGGCGATGAAGCAGGTCGGCCGATCATCCTGGATGCCATGGAACGCCTCCAGCACCGCCTCCATGTCGTGGCCGGCGAGGTTGGTCATCAGGCCGTGGAGCTGGTCGTCGTCATGCTCTTCCAGGATCCGCCGGATCCCCGGATAGCGATTGAGATCGCGCGACAGGTGCTCGCGCCAGCCGGCGCCGCCCTTGTAGACCAGCGCCGAATAGCGCGAGTTCGGGCATTCGTCGATCCACTGGCGCAGATGCTCGCCATCCGGCCGGGCGAAGGCGGCTTCGAGCCGCTTGCCGTATTTCAACGTGACGACGCGCCAGCCCATCATCTCGAACAGGCTGTCGATACGGTTGAACAGCCGGTCGTTGACGATCGAATCCAGGCTCTGGCGATTGTAGTCGATCACCCACCAGAGGTTCCGCACGTCGTGCTTCCAGCCCTCGAGCAGCGCCTCGAAGACGTTGCCCTCGTCGAGCTCGGCGTCGCCGACCAGCGCCACCATGCGGCCGGCCGGCCGCTGGTCGGGCGAGAGCGCCTTCAGCTTCACGAAATCCTGAGCGATCGAGGCGAACAGCGTGATCGCGACTCCCAAGCCGACCGAACCGGTCGAGAAATCGACATCGTCGGTGTCCTTGGTGCGTGACGGATAGGACTGGGCGCCGCCCAAGGCCCGGAACCGCTCGAGCTTGTCTTGGGTCTGGTTGCCCAGCAGATATTGCAGCGCGTGGAACACCGGCGAGGCATGCGGCTTGACCGCGACGCGATCCTCGGGCCGCAGCACGTCGAGATAGAGTGCCGTCATCAGCGTGACGAGCGAGGCCGACGAAGCCTGATGGCCGCCGACCTTCAGCCCGTCGCGGCTCGGACGAATATGGTTCGCGTTGTGAATCGTCCAGGCCGAGAGCCACAGCACCTTTTCGGCAAGCGCCTCGAGGCGGCGGAGCCGGATGGGCTCGATGGCGCGGGGGGCGGGCGGCGGAACGATCGATAGGCTGGCCACGGCGGCGGTCTCTCCCGGGAAAGCGAACAGGGGGGCGGCCGGCGTTGGGCGCCCCATCTTTGCCGTCTTTCTCCCTCAACCGGTGCCAGAGAGCAAGCCGGCTGGCGGTCAAAGCTGCCGATAGAGGCGGGTAAGGACCGCGGGAACAAGATCGGGCAGATCGGAGGCGACGAGCCCGGCCCCAAACGAGGCTGCGGCGGCGCCGTGCACCCAGACCGCCGCGGATGCCGCCTCGAACGCCGGCATGCCCTGCGCCAGCAGCCCCAGGATCAGGCCCGCCAGCACGTCGCCGGCCCCGCCGGTGGCGAGCGTCGGCGGGGCATTGGCATTGATGATTGCGCGGCCGTCGGGTGCCGCCACGACCGTGTCGGCGCCTTTCAGCACCAGAACGGCGCCGCTTTCGGCCGCCGCGGCGCGGGCCCGGGCGAGCTTGTCACCCTTGGCCTGGAACAGCCGTGCGAACTCGCCCTCGTGCGGGGTAAGCACGGCCGGCGCCCGGATGGCCGCGAACAGGTCGGACGGCTTGTCCGCGAACGAGGTGAGCGCGTCGGCATCGAGCACGGTCGGCCGTTCCGCCGCCAGCAGCTGGAGCACCGACGCGCGCGTCGCGTCGCCGACGCCGGCGCCCGGTCCGATCAGCAGGCCGGACAGGCGCCGGTCCTGCAACAGGGCATCGAGCCCGGGCGGATCATCGAGCGGCCGCACGATCTGGCTTTCCAGCGCCGCCGCGTAGGTCGCGAGCCCGGCCGAGGGCACCGCGACCGTGACCAGCCCTGCCCCGCCGCGGGCCGCGGCGCGGGCGGCGAGACGCCCTGCCCCGCTCATCGGCCAGCCGCCCAGGACCAGGGCATGGCCGCGGCTGTATTTATGGGCGGCGCTGCCCGGCCGCGGCAAGACAGCGCCCCAGCAAGCAGGATCGTTCGCCCAGGTCCTTATGCCGAGCGCGGCGAGCGCGGTCGGATCGAGCCCGATATCCGCCAGCACCAGTTCGCCGCACAGGTCGCGGCCCGGCTGCAGCAGGTGGCCGGGCTTGAGCCGGCCGAAGGT